>Ga0105249_10000058_pt1 | contig 158672 bp, 123 predicted proteins | sample KBSS44metaG_FD_81522 | JGI IMG/M metagenome (GOLD analysis project Ga0105249, IMG submission 81522) | Switchgrass rhizosphere microbial communities from Kellogg Biological Station, Michigan, USA - KBS S4-4 metaG | ecosystem: Host-associated > Plants > Roots > Rhizosphere > Soil | place... | reverse complement strand
GTCGGCGAACGGCAGGTCGAGCAGGGCGCGGACTTCCTCGCGCGTCCAATCGTGGCGAATCGTGGCGGAAGGCATGCGGCGGGGCGAGGCTTCGCTAGAGTGAGGCGGCAAGTCTGGTCAGCAGGCAGGGAGGCTGTCAACTTGGATCGACCCCGCAAGGTTGACGGCATGGCCGGCCGCGTCCTGCGCTTCGTGCTGCCGCCATGCTGCCTGCTGTGCGGCGCGGCGGGCGATGACGGGCGCGACCTGTGCGCCGGCTGCGCGGGCGACTTCGCCCTCAATGCGGTGTGCTGTCCGCGCTGCGCGCTGCCGCTGGAAAACCCGGCGCCGCTGTGCGGCGAGTGCCTGCGCCGCGAGCCGCCGTTCGCACGGGCCTGGGTTCCGCTGCGCTACGGACATCCGCTCGACCTGCTCGAAGCGCGCTTCAAGTTCCATCGCGACCTCGCCGCCGGGCGCGTGCTGGCCGAGCGGATGATCGAGCGCGCGCACGTCGACGAGCCCGATCGCCCCGACGCGCTGGTTCCCATCCCCTTGCATCTCGTGCGGCTGCGCGAGCGCGGCTACAACCAAGCGCTCGAACTGGCGCAGCCGCTGGCCCAGGCGCTGGACATTCCGTTGCGCGCGGATCTGCTCGTGCGCAGCCAGGCGACGCCCGCGCAGACCGGGCTCGATGCCAAGGCGCGGCGGCGCAATCTGCGCGGCGCGTTCGAGGTGGGCGCCGGCGCGTCGCTGCCGCGTCATGTCGCGCTGGTCGACGACGTCATGACGACCGGCGCAACCTTGCGCGAATGCGCGCGCGTGCTGCGCCGCGCCGGAATCGTACGCGTGGATGCGTGGGCGCTGGCGCGCGCGCCGTCGCCGCGCTGAGCGCGCGTCCATCGCTGGACTCGTTCGCGCCACCGCCGCGGCACGCGGCACCGTATATTCCGCGCATGCCGACCCTGCCCTCCTTCGCCGCCTGCGTCCTGATTCTCGACTGGGGCATCCGGCTGCTCGCGCTGCTGACGATCCCCGCGCGCCATCCGCCCGCAGAGGCGCGCACCTGGCTGCTGCTGGTCGGCTTCCTGCCGCTGCTCGGCCTGCCGCTCTACCTGCTGCTGAGCCGCCCCTGGCTCGCACCCGTGCGCGTGGCGCGGCAAGCCGAAGTCTCGGCCGCGATCCGCGCGGCGCACCCGGCGGGGCCGGATTTCCTCGAGGAAGGATGCTTGGGGCTCGCCCGCCTCGCACAACGCCTCGGCGACCTGCCCGCCTGCGCCGGCAACCGCATCGACCTGCTCGGCGACTACGAGGCGGCGATCGACGATCTCGCCACCGGCATCGACGCCGCCGAGCGCGAGGTGCACCTGCTCTACTACATCGTCGCCGACGACGCCGTCGGCGGCCGCGTGCTGGCCGCGCTGCGCCGTGCGGCGAAACGCGGCGTGCGCTGCCTGCTGCTCGTCGATGCGCTGGCGTCGAAGGACTTCCTGCGCACCGCCGCGGCCGCGCTCGCCGAAGACGGCGTCGAAGTGCGGGCGATGTTGCAGGATCGCCTGTGGGCCGCTGCCGGCCGGCTCGACCTGCGCAACCATCGCAAGCTCGCGATCGTCGACGGCAGCACGGGCTGGCTCGGCTCGCAGAACCTGGTCAATCCCGTCTTCATTCCCGGCGCGCCCAACGTCGAACTCGTCGCGCGCGTGCGCGGCCCGGTCGTCGCGCAGCTGCAGGCGATCTTCGCCGGCGACGTGTACATCGAGACCGGCGATCACATCGCAGCCGATGCCGCGACGCCCGCAGTCGCCGGCGCCGCCACGGCGCAGATGCTGCCGGGGGGCCCGGCGTATCCGTTCGAGAACGCGCGCGACATCATCGTCGCCCTGGTCCAGCACGCGCGCAGCGAGGTCGTGTTGTGCACGCCTTATTTCGTGCCGGATGAAGCGGTGCTGCGCGCGCTGTGCATCGCCGCCCTTTCCGGTGTGAACGTGCACCTGATCGTGTCGGCACGCAGCAACCAGGCGCTGGTCGACTGGGCGCAGCGCGCCTACTACGTCGAGCTGCTGCGCGCCGGCGTGCGCATCCATCGCTTCCAGCCGGGCTTCCTGCACGCCAAGCACATCAGCGTCGATGCGCGTATCGGCATGCTCGGATCGATCAACCTGGACGTGCGTTCGTTCGCGCTGAACGCGGAGACTGGCCTGCTGGTCTATGCGCGCGAGGTCGCGCAACGCCTGCGCGACGTGCAGCGCGGATACATCGACGCGTCGATCGAGCTGACGCTGGACGAATGGCAGCGGCGGCCGCTGTGGCAGCGCAGCGTGGAAGGGCTGGCGCGATTGGCGAACGGATTCCTATAGGAACCTCGCAGCGAATCGTGGACAGGTTCCCCGTTCGCCCGCATCGAGCGAACGCGGACTCAGCGAATGGCCAACGCCAGGACGAGACCGACCCAGAGCAGCAGACCGACCCAGTTGTTGTTGCGGAACGCCGCGAAGCAGGCCATGCGTTCGCGCGCGCGGATCAGCCATTGCTGGTGGGCGAACAAGCCGGCGGCGCCGGCGAGGCCGACGTAGTAGGGCCAGTGCAGGTGCACGCGCGAGCCGGCCAGCAGCATGGCGAACAGGAACGTCGCCATCAGCACGCCGATGATCGCGCGATCGGCGTCGGCGAAGAGGATAGCCGTCGATTTCGCGCCGGCACGGATGTCGTCGTCGCGGTCGACCATCGCGTATTCGGTGTCGTAGATCGTCGAGAACAGCACGTTGGCGAGAAACAGCAGCCAGCACAGCGGCGGCAGCGAGTTCGTCACCGCCGCGAATGCCATCGGGATCGACCAGCCGAACGCAGCGCCGAGCACGACCTGGGCCAGGTGCGTCACGCGCTTGGTGAACGGATAGATCGCCGCGAGCGCAGCGCCGCCGAACGACAGCAGGATGGTCAGCCGGTTGGTGAACAGCACGAGCACGAAGGCGAACGCGAGCAGGCCGGCGAACAGCGTCAGCGCCTCCTTCTTCGTCACGCGCCCGGCCGCCATCGGCCGTCCGCGCGTGCGCTCGACCTTCGCATCGAGCCAGCCGTGGTCGGCGTAGTCGTTGATCACGCAGCCGGCACTACGCATGACGAACACGCCCAGCGTGAAGATCACGAGCGCGCCTGGCGGCGGGAAGTCGTTCGAAGCGAACCACAGCGCCCACCAGGTCGGCCACAGCAGCAGCAGCGCGCCGACTAGACGGTCCATGCGCATGAGCACCAGGTATTCGCGCGTGCGTTCGCGGTACTTGGGCGGCAGCCGCGCGACGAGCGCGTCGAGCAGCCGGGCCGAGCGTACCGAGGTATCGGCCGGATGCGGCGCGGCCTTCGCGCGCGCGGGCGATGACGGCGCGGGTGCCGGCGCGGCCTTGCGCGCGAACGAAGGAATCATCGGCGGCGCGTGGTCGGCGTCGGATGCGTGCGAGCGTTCGCGCGGCGGCGACGCCGCATGGACGGCCGCGGCTGCAGCGTCGGCCGTCGCTCGCGCCGCAGCCGGCGCGGTCGCCGCCACGGATTCGGGCGCCGGCACCGGCGGACTTGCGGGCGCGCCTTCTTCGCGCACGACGGGTTCGGCGGACGGCAGCGCCCGCGATGGCAGTTCCGGTCGATGCGCCTGCGGCTCTGCCTCGCCGCCGGGCGGCGGCGGCATGGCGACGGAAGGCTCGGCGCGCGCCGTCCCCGTCACCGCCTCCTGTGCAACCTCGGGGCTGGTGGACGGCGAGAACGACGCCTGCTCCGGCGCCGCCTCGGCCACCACGGCTTTCGCACGGCTACGACGGCGCGGCGCAGGAGGCACCGGTGCCGCATCCGTCGCATCGAGGGCGCTCTCCGCTTTCGCGCGCGGCGCTCGTCGCTTGGACGCGTTCGTCCCCGTGTCGGCAGCGGCCGGCGTGCGCCGGCGCGCGGGTTTGGGCGCGGACGGCGGCGTGTCTTCGTTCGCCGGCGCGGGCTTTGTTCGCGGTTTGCTGGGCGGTGCGGGTTCGTCCATGGCCGGAGTTTAGCCCGAGCGCAGCGGGTGCTTGCGTGTCGGCGGTCGAGCCGCCGCCATGCCGCGCGCAAACCTTGGTCGCTGCCGGCACAGGCGCTATTGGGTCGGTGCGCGCTCGAACGAGCGCGGTCTGGCGCAGCGTGCCGGAACGGCAAGCCGAGCGTAACGCGGCGCAGCGATCATGCCGGCGTGGCGAAGTCTGCGGCCGTGGACCTGCGCCGCCGCAGCCGTGCCGCCGTTAAGATAGCCGTCGCGGGTGGCTGCCTGCCGCCCGGCACCACTCGTTCTGGAGGATGTCCGATGGAAAGCTGGTTGCCGGGCCGTTATCTCGCGTTCGCCGTTTCGATCGTCGTGTTCGTGCTCGCCGTCGCCGGTTGGCGTTACGGCACTGGTACGCAGCTGCTCGCGATCGCCTCCGGCGTGCTCGTCGTCCTCGGCATCGGCGACATCGTGCAGAAGCATTCGACTCTGCGCCGCAACTATCCGATCCTGTCGCACATCCGTTTCTTCTTCGAGGACGTACGGCCGATGCTGCGCCAGTACGTGGTCGAGTCCGACAACGAGGAAGTGCCGTTCTCGCACGTGCAGCGGCAAATCGTCGACCAGCGCGCGCAGAACGCCCTGGACAAGCGTCCGTTCGGTACCGAACTCGATGTCTACGCGAACAGCTACGAGTGGATGAACCATTCGATCGCGCCGAGCGTGATCGACAGCCACGACTTCCGCGTTCTCATCGGCGGCAAGGACTGCACGCAGCCCTACTCGGCGAGCGTGTTCAACATCTCGGCGATGAGCTACGGCGCGCTGTCGCCGAACGCGATCCGCGCGCTCAACGAGGGCGCGCGCCGCGGCCGCTTCTACCACGACACCGGCGAGGGTTCGCTGTCCTCGTACCACCGCGAGAACGGCGGCGACATCTGCTGGGAACTCGGCTCCGGCTATTTCGGCGCGTGCGAGCGCGCCGGCGTGTTCAGCGAAGCGCGCTTCGTCGAGAAGGCGGCGCTGGCGCAGGTCAAGATGATCGAGATCAAGCTGTCGCAGGGCGCCAAGCCTGGCCACGGCGGCGTGCTGCCGGCGCCGAAGGTCAGCGCCGAGATCGCCGCGACGCGCGGCGTGCCGATGGGCGAGGACTGCGTGTCGCCGTCGCGCCATTCCGCCTTCGATACGCCCGAGGGTCTGCTGCATTTCGTCGCGCGCCTGCGCGAGCTTTCCGGCGGCAAGCCGACCGGCTTCAAGCTGGCGATCGGCCACCCGTGGGAATGGTTCGCGATCGCCAAGGCGATGACGACGACCGGCATCCTGCCCGACTTCATCGTCGTCGACGGCGGCGAAGGCGGCACCGGCGCGGCGCCGCTGGAATTCACCGACCACGTCGGCGCGCCGCTGCGCGAAGCGCTGCTGCTCGTGCACAACACGCTGGTCGGCCTCAGCCTGCGCCAGCACATCCGCATCGGCGCGAGCGGCAAGGTCATCACGGCGATCGACATCGCGCGCACGCTGGCGCTCGGCGCGGACTGGTGCAACGCGGCGCGCGGCTTCATGTTCGCACTCGGCTGCATCCAGTCGCAGAACTGCCACACGGACCGTTGCCCGACCGGCATCGCCACGCAGGACGCCGCGCGCTGGAAGAAGCTCGACGTGCCGGACAAGTCCTCGCGCGTGGCGAACTTCCACGAAAACACCCTGATCGCGCTGAAGGAGCTCGTGCAGGCGACCGGCCTCACGCATCCCGAGCAGATCGGCCCGGAGCATCTGATCCGCCGCGTGTCCTCGACCGAAGTGCGTTCGCTGGCTTCGCTGTACACGTTCGTGGAACCCGGCGAGCTGGTCGGCGGCGTGCCCGATCACGTGGTGTTCCAGCGTTTCTGGGCCGCCGCACGAGCCGATACGTTCGCGCCGCCGCCGGAAGTGCTGGCGCGGCGTGGGACGAAGCTGCGCTGAGCCTGCGATCCGCCAGGGCGCGCGCGTCGTCCTGAGACGCCGCGCCTGAGAAATCCTCAGTAGCAATTGTTTGCAAATCGCAGGCGTGCGCCTTTATTTATCGCTTATATAGTTCCAGTTCATCGCGGCATATTTCAGCGATACCGGGCACTGACATCGCGCTCGCAATGCGGTCTGGCGCGGACGAGCACCGCCGAGCCCGTCATGCGAAGACGACGCTTTGAACGCAACGAACACATCGCACAGATCCACCCGCAGCAGGCAAAGGAGGGCATCGAATCCGAAGCGGTCGCAAGTCTGGTCTTTACCCAATAGCAGAACTGGAAAAATGGACTACCGAATCAAGATGTCTGCGTTTCTGGTATTCGCCTTCGCGGTGGACGCTCCGGCGTTGGCTGCGTTGCCGAGCCTGGTGTGGTGCAACAGCTGTACCGATGCCCAGAAGAAGACGAAGGCTTCGGAAAGCGCGATCGGCACGACCGTGTACGTCGGCGACGTGGTCAACCACAACGTCAACGGCTATTTCATCGACCAGGGCTGGACCGAAACGACGCCGGCGCAGCCGATCAAGAATCCGACGCGCTTCACGCCGATCGCACCGCAGCTCGATGCGATCAACGGACTCATGGAGTTCTACTCGATGGCGCCGGTCGGTTGGAAGAAAGCGACGGACTACAGCTATCCGGACGGCAATATCAACGTCTACGACGTCGTCAACAACGGGCCGGATCAACGCGAACTGACGCTCTGGGTCGGCGGCCAGCCGTATTCGAAGTCGCTCGAAGTGCGCGGCGAAATCTTCGGCATCACGAATATGTTCAGCATTGGAGACGCCTCCAAGCTGCCCAGCGTCGATTTCGTCATCACGTTCACCGATGGCAGCGAAATCACCGTGACGGTCGACTATTCCGGTCGAACGCCGACCTACGAGGTCAAGGCCAACACCGATTGGGATTCGCACCACAACCCTGTGTTGACGTCGCCCAGCAACACGCCGGTCAATTTCCGCTTCAACGGCCCCGGTAATCCGAACGACTACAACGACTGGCTCTTCCAGATGCGTCTACTGAACTACGACGTCCCGACCGGGCCGGGTTCGTACTGGGCGTGCACGAATTCGCCGGCAGGCTATCACTGCGTCCATCCGTATTGACGAGCTGTATATCGAACTCGACGGGAAGGCGGCGCTCACCGCCTTCCCTCTCCATGTCCATGGAACGATCCTCCCCGCAGTTCATTCCGGCGATGCTCGCGTTCGTACTGGCCTCGAACGCCGGATGGTCGGCCACGCCGACGATCGTCTGGTGCAACGCCTGCAGCACCGAGCAGAAGCAAGCGGCTGCCGTCGAGAGCAACGCCGGCACGCTCGTCTACGTCGCCGACACCGTCACTCGCGACGCTCTCGCGTTCGACGTCGATTCGACTCAGAACACGCCGAACAACCGGCGCATCGCCGGCGCGCCCGCGCGTGTCTCGCCGACGCCGGAGCAAGCCGAAGCGGTTCGCACGCTGGCCGACTTCTACGAAACCGTACCGAAGGGCTGGCGCAAGCTGTCCACCGTCCACTACACGCAGGCGCCTATCAATGCGTATAGCGTCGCGCGCGCGGGTCCTGCGCAACGCATGCTGGTCGACTGGGTCTCGCACCAGCCCGATGTCGTGCCGGTCGATCTGTTGAAGCGCGTGGCGCAATCGATGGCCCTGCTCGCGATTCACGAAACGAATGCCGTTCCGAGCATGGCATACCGCGTCGAGTTCGCGGACGGCAGCTGGATCAACATCGCGTTTACGATGGTTGCGAGTGCCCCGGCCTTCGCCGTCCACTCCGATCCCGGCCGGGATTCGCGCCGCAACCCGGTTCTGGTCGAAGCGAGCCCGCTGCCGATGCAGTTCGATCTCGACGGGCACGGCAATCCGAACGACGATGCCGACTGGCGCTCGCACATGACGGCGCTGGGATACTCCATCGCCGACGATCGGCCGGCGGGACAATGGGTCTGCGCGAATCCCGGCACGGGGCTGCGCTGCACGCGGCCGCGCTAGCGGCCAAGATGCGAAAGCCGGCGCCTCACTCCGCCTCGATGCTCACAGATAGCTCAACCACCACGTGTCCTTGTGCGCCTGCTTGTACGCCGCGTAGCGCGCGCACAGCGGATACAGCACGAGGATGACCGCAGCCCAGACCAGGTATCCGCGCAGCAGGCTCGGCGTGTAGCCCGGCGGGAATTCGGTGTGGAAGAAATCGCCGAGCGTGACGACGCCGAACGCCGTCGTCGTCCAGATCAGCGCGACCAGATGGATCAGCGGCAGGTGCACCATGTAGTAGAAGAACGGAACGCGGCCGAACACGGCCACGCGATCGGCCCAGGCGCCGTGCCAGCGTTCCAGCAGCGGCATCAGCAGCAGCGACGGCCCGAGCGTCATCAGCAGGTACTGCAGCGACGGCGGGTATTTCGACGTGTTGAGAACCTGCAGCGCGGAGTAGAGGAACCCGCGCGGATTCGGCGCCCATTGGCGCACGTCGCCGTAGACGTTGGTGAAGCGCAGTACCAGGAACAGCGCGATCAGGCCGAGACCGATGCGCACGAGCAGCCGGTCGCGGCGCGCTTGCTCCATGTCCAGCAGCAAGCCGAAGCCGTAGCCGGCGGCCATCACGCCGATCCACGGCACCAGGGGATAGCCGACCGCGACGAAGAAGTGCGGCGAGACCTGATCGAAATAGAACTCGTGCGTCAGCGCCCACAGCAGGCCGTAGTCGCCGAAGTCCTTCACGTGGATGCCGTCGAGCAGGTTGTGGCCGAAGATCATGACGGCGGCGACACCGAGGATCGCCGGCATCGGCAGATACAACAGCCCCGCCAGCGCGACCATCGACCAGCCGAGCGACCACAGAGTCTGCAGGATCACGCCGCTGTAGCCGAACTGCCAGAAGAAGCTGACGAAGGTCAGTTCGAGGAACACCAGCCACAGCCCGCGCGTCAGCAGGAAATACTGCAGGTGCCCGATGGTGCAGCCGCTGTTGCGGCGATACAGATAAGCGCTGGTGCCGGCCAGGAACACGAACACCGGCGCGCAGAAATGCGTGACCCAGCGCGTCAGGAACAGCCCGGCGGACGCTTGCGAGAGGTCGGTCGGATCGTAGGGGAACGGCGTGAAGTAGTCGCGCACGTGATCGAGCGCCATCACGATCATGATCAACCCGCGCAGCAGGTCGACCGAGACGATGCGCGAACGGACCGGGGCTGTCGTATTCATCGCGAGGATGGCCAACGCCTGAGGGGGAACGACCGCCGTGCGGTTTGCCGGTCTAGGTTAGCGCAACGTCGCGCGATACGTGTGGTCCGCGCACAGGCTGTCCGCATGGGGCCATTGCGCCGGAGCGGCCGCGCAGCTTGCCGCTGTCGGCGTCACGGCGATTTCATCGGCGGCTGCTGTAGTCGGCCCCTCGAGCCGGGAGGGGACGCGGATGAGGCCTTGGACGCGATTCGCCGCACGCCGGCTGCTAAGGTCGTGCGCCACGACATCGACCGGACGCCATCGGCAAGGCGCTGTCCAAATGAATTCGCACGCGCGCACCATAGCCCTCCTGATTGCCTCGTTCGTCGCACCGGCGCCCTTCACCATGAACACGCACGCCGAATCCGCCACCGTCGCACCGATCGCAGCCCGTGTGCTCGTGTTCGGCCACCGCGGCGCCAGCGCGCTGCGCCCTGAGCACACGCTGGCGTCGTACGCGAAGGCGATCGCCGACGGTGCCGACTTCATCGAGCCGGACCTCGTACCGACGCGCGACGGCGAGCTCGTCGCCCGCCACGAGAACGAAATCTCCGGCACCACCGATGTCGCTTCGCACGCCGAGTTCGCATCGCGCCGGACGACCAGGCGCGTCGACGGCGTCGAGGTGACCGGCTGGTTCACCGAAGACTTCACGCTGGCGGAGCTGAAGACGCTGCGCGCGCGCGAACGCCTGCCGCAGCTGCGCGGCACGGCTTATGACGGCGCGTTCCAGATTCCGAGCTTCGACGAGATCATCGATTTCGTCGCCGCCGAATCCGCCGCACGCGGCCGCGTCGTCGGCATCATTCCCGAGATCAAGCACTCGACCTATTTCTCGCAGCTGCACCTGCCGCTGGAAGACAAGGTGCTCGCGGCGATCGCCGCGCACGCCTACACGCGGACCGCGCCGGTCGAGATCCAGTCGTTCGAGACGACGAACCTGCGCACCCTGCGTGGCAAGCTCGGCCGCGCGCACGCGAACGTGCGCCTGCTGCAGCTGCTCGGCGAACCGGCGGACACGCCGTTCGACCGCGCGGCTGCCGGCGAAGCGCTGACCTACGCGCAGATGACGACGCCGGCCGGCTTGCGCGAGATCGCGCGCTACGCCGACGCGATCGGCCCGTCTACGCGCACCATCATTCCGCTCGCCGCCGACGGCACGCTCGGCCAACCGACCGCGCTCGTACGCGACGCGCACGCGGCCGGTCTCGAAGTGCATCCGTACACGTTCCGCCCGGAAAACCATTTCCTGCCGGCGAACCTGCGCAGCGGCGACGGCGACGCGGCGCGCAACGAAGCGGGCTCACTCGCCGAAATCCGCACCTATCTCGACGCCGGCATCGACGCGTTCTTCACCGACGATCCGGCGCTCGGACGCCGCGCGGTCGATGCTTCGACGCGATAGGCGCAGTCGCCGTCGCAGCGCAACACGGTCGTCCCGCTCGCCTCGGCTATGATCCCGCGTCAATCCGGAGGGACAGCATGAGCCTGATCGCGCAACTGACACGGCACAAGTCGGTCGAACAACTGCAATCGGAAGTCGGCCGGCGCGGCGATTTCCGTCGCGTGCTCGGGTTGTGGCAGCTCACCGCGATCGGCATCGGCGGCATCATCGGCGTCGGCGTGTTCGTGCTGGCCGGGCAGCAGGCGGCGGTCAACGCCGGTCCCGCGGTGGCCCTCGCCTTCCTGATCGCCGGCATCGCCAGCGCCGCTGCAGCGCTCTGCTATGCCGAGTTCGCCGGCATGATCCCGGTCACGGGCAGCGCCTACACCTATGGCTATGCGGTGCTCGGCGAGCTCGCCGCCTGGCTGATCGGCTGGGACCTGCTGCTCGAATACGCGCTGATCGTCGCCGTCGTCGCGATCGGCTGGTCCGGCTACGTGCAGTCGCTGCTCGCCTCGGCCGGCATGCCGCTGCCGGTGTGGGCGCAAGGCGCCTACGGCACCGGCGACGGACGCGTCTTCAACGTGATCGCGGCGTTGATCACGCTCGCCGTCGCCACGTTGCTGGTGATGCGCACCGAATGGGGGGCGCGCTTCAATACGCTGGTCGTCACGATCAAGGTGATCGCAGTGCTGCTGGTCATCGGCGTCGGCGTGTTCTACATCGACCCCGCCAATTGGCATCCGTTCATCCCCGAGCGCATCGTCGGCGCCGACGGTGTCGGCCATTTCGGCTTCCAGGGCGTGGCGACCGCCGCCGCGGTCGTGTTCTTCGCGGTGTTCGGCTACGACACGCTGACGACGGCGGCCGAAGAGTCGAAGAATCCGCAGCGCGACCTGCCGCTCGCCGTGCTGCTCTCGCTCGGCGTGTCGATGACGCTGTACCTGGCCGTGTCGCTCGTGCTGACCGGGATCGCGCACTACCCGACACTCAATACCGACGCTCCTGTGGCCGACGCGTTCAAGGCGCTGGGCCTGCACTGGATCTCGGTCGCGATCTCCGTGTCGGCGGTGATCGGCATCGCCAGCGTGCTGTTCGCCTTCATGCTCGGCGCCGCGCGCATCTGGTTCGCGCTCGCGCGCGACGGCCTCCTGCCGGGCTGGTTCGCCAAGGTGCATCCGACCTACGGCACGCCGCACCGGCCGACGATCGCGCTCGGCGTGTTCACCGCGTTCGTCGCCGGTTTCTTTCCGCTCGGCGAAGTCGCCAAGCTCGTCAACATCGGCGTGCTGTCGGCCTTCATCGTGATCTGCGCGTCGGTGATCCTGCTGCGCATCCGCAAGCCGGAGCTGCCGCGCGCGTTCCGCACGCCGTGGGTGCCGGTGATTCCGATCATCGGCATCGGCTTCTCGATCTGGCTGCTGTCCGAACTCGCCGCAGTCACCTGGTTGGTGTTCCTGGTCTGGGTCAGCCTCGGCCTGCTGCTCTACTTCGGCTACGGCATTCGCCACAGCAAGCTGGCCGGCACGCACTGAGCATCGCGCGAAGGCGGCAGCCTGCATGGCCGCCGCCTTCGCCGGCTCGAACCGACGCGCCGGGACGTTCGAACGTGTCTCGCCACGGCCTCGTCGTCAATCGAAGCCGTCGGCGAAGATCGCATCCCCGCCTTTGCCGACGTGCATCGCGACTGCAATCGCCACCGCGTTGGCTGGCGTGCGGCCGGGCGCCGCGCACATCGTGCCGTGGTAGTCGCCGTCGGCGTGGCTGCCGGCGCTGAACGTCGCCTGCAGCGGCACGCTCGCATCGGCACCTATCTGGCCGCCGGACGCCGACACGGCGAGCCAGTCGACCGGCGTCGCGTCGGCGCCGCACGGATCGCTGGCGAGCGTGTCGATCTCCAGGATCACGTTGATCCAGCCGAGACCCGCGTCGGCGAACGCGATCGGCTCGCCGGCGCCGCAGTCGCGCGCGGCCCAGTAGCCCGGCGCGGTTTCGCCGTCGCTGTTGCCGCCGGGATAGAACACATTGCCGCCGCCGGTGCCGCTGGGCACGTAGATCTCGGCGACCAGCACGCTGTCGCCCGCAACCTGCACCGGCTGGTCGAAGACCACGCGCATGCGTTCGAGGGCGCCGTCGGCGACATCGACGGTCTTTTCGGCGAGCAGTTGCAGATGCTCGAAAGCGAGGGCGCCGTCGAGCGCATAGATGCGCACGGTGATCGGCTGCGTGCCGGTCGACGACGTCGCCGAATCGATCGCGAAGCTGATGCCGCCGATCGTCGTGTCCTGGACCGGCACGCCGCGATCGGCAAGATCGAAGCGGCGCAGGTAGCGGTTCTCCAGCGAATAGCCGGTGTTCGGATCGACACAGCCGAAGCTGACGTTCTGCGCCGGCGTCGGGCTCGTCGTCTGCACCAGCGGAACGCGAGACAGCACGGCCGGATCGCCGCCGCTGCGCAGCGTCCAGTCGGCCGGCGCCGCCCCCGTATTGAGCAGGTCGAACGCGCGCTGCGCCGTTTGTCCTGAGGCGACCGTCGCGGCAGGCGCCGCCGGATCGGTCGAGAGGCAGGCCGCGAGCGGGCGCAAGCCGAAGTCGGCCGCGGTCTCGGCGCCGGCGGCCATCGCGAACGACTGGGTCGTAGACTGGTGGTCCGAAGCGTCGACGCTCACCGTGAACGGCCCTTGCGCCGCTTCGATCCAGTACCGGTAGGTGCCGTCGCTCGCGCTCGTCGTCGTGTAGGTCTGTCCGCCTGTGCCTTGAATCGTGATCACGGCACCGGCGAGCGCGCTCGGATTCGCATCGCAATAGCCGAGGCTCTGCACGTGGCCGGCGAGCGATCCGTAGCTCGCAGGCGCGGTCACCGTCATCGTCGCCTCGACGTCGCCGAACGGCCACGCGTACGGCGTGTCTTCGGCCACGCGGATCGGCAAGGTATAGACGCCCGGCTGGCTCACGTTGCGCGCATCGAACGTCGCATCGAGCGTAAGGCTCTCGCCGACCGCGAGCGTTCCGTAGTCGGGCGACAGATGCAGCATCGCGCTGGCGCTGATCGTGTTGAACAGATGCACCTGGTCGACGATGACCCAGCCCCATGGCGGCGTCGCCGTGTAGTGGAAGCGCACGCGCACGTCGCTGGCGCCAGCGAAGGCGCTAAGGTCGAGTTCGATCAGCGCGCCGGGACCGCCACCGTTGTCGTCGTGCGTTTCGCTGCGCACGGTGGTCCAGGTTGCACCGCCGTCGCCGGACGCGTCGACGTCCAGGCGCGGGAAGCTGTCGGCGCCTTCGAACAGCGACAGGAAGAAGCCCATCGATGCGGTGTGGCTCGTACTGAGATCGAGCCGCGGCGAGATCAGCATCGTGTCCGAATCGGCGCCGCCCCAGCACGGATACGGATCGACCATCGCCGCGCTGCCGTCGCCGCCGGCGGTGTTGGCGAAGCGGCTCGGATCGAGCGCGATCCAGCCGCAGCCTGCACCGGCGTTCTCGACGCTCCATCCGTCCGGCGGGAATGTCGCACCTTCGAAATGCTCCTCCACGGCCGCGCCTTCGAAACCGAAATTCAGCGGCAGCGTGCCGCTGTTGCCGACCTTGAAAGGCACCGTCGCGGTCGTGCCGAGTTCGACGCTGGCCAGGGGTCCCGCCGGATACAGGCGCAGGCGGCCGGCCGGCAGCGCGAGGTCAACGAGCACGGCGGCGCCGTTCGCCACGTTCGGCGTCGCCGATGCCTCGCCGTAGCCGCTCGGCTGGCTGCCGCGGTCGGCCGTCACGCTCGGCGCTCCGGCCGGCGCATGCAGTGCGAAGAAGCCGTCGCCGACGCCGGGATCGGCGCTGGCCGCGGTGGCCGCCGGCGTGCCCGCGGCGACGCGCACGGCGGCGCCGTTCAAGCCGGCTCCCGTGTTCGCGTCGCGCACGTGACCGATGACGAGCCCGCCGTTCACCGGTGCGCTGCAGGCGCCCTGGATCGCGACATCGTCGACGGCCCAGCCGCCGATGCCGGCACCGAAATCGTCGGTGGTGCCGTCGTCGGAATGGAAGCGCAGGCGCGCGTTCGCGACCGCGATGCTCGACAGATCGACTGCTTCGTCGGTCCAGCCTTCGAGCGACGTGGTGATCTTCGGGGTGCCGAGCGCGTTCCACGTCGCGCCGCCGTCGCTGCTCGCCTCGACGTGCGCCTTGCTGCCCGTGTCGATGAAATAGCTGCGGTAGCGCAGCACCGGATGCGCCAGCGCCGCGAGATTCGATGCCGGCAATTGCAGGTAGTCGGCGCGGCCGTCGTTGTCCCAGCCGTCGCCGGCGCCGAGTTCGTCGTTGGCGGCGGCGAAGCGGCCGTGCTCGGGAATGACGAGGATCGGCCCGGACAGACTCGTGCTGTCGCCGAACAGCCAGCCGAGCCCGGCACTCGAGACGCTCCAGCCGGCCGGCGGCGCCGTCCCGTTGCTCTCGAAATCCTCCTGCAGCAGCGTCGTCGCGTAGGCGTAGCCCGGTGCCGCGCAGGCGACCGGGTCGGCGACCAGCGCGAAGTCCTGCACGCCGCCGCCGCTGACCGAGGCGAGTTCGCGCGAGGCCGCCTGGTAGCCGGCGATGTCGCTGCCGACGTCGAAGCGGAAGGCGCGGCCTTCCGGCAGGCGCACGGAATACGTGCCGGTGACCGGATCGCTCCACACCGGGCCCGACGGGAAGCCGCTGCCGATCGCGATCTTCGCGTGCAGCGGCCAGCCGGTCGCCGCGTCGGTAATGCGGCCGTTGATCTTGTAGGTCGCCGCGGTCGCGAGCTGGACATCGTGCCGCGTCGTCGTGTCGGCCTGCACCAGCACGCCGGCTTCGTCCGCCGGCAAGTAGCCGTAGGCCGACACGCGCACCGTGTAGCCGCTGCCGGTGTCGACGGGCAGGCGCCGCACGTAGCTGCCGTCGGCGGCGCTGGTCGTCTGATAGATGCGCACCGATTCATCGACGAAGATCTCGACCGCCGCGCCGGCGATCGGCGTGCCCGACGTCGAGGTCACCGTGCCGCGGACGAAACCCTGTGGGCCGCAGGCGTGCGCGGCGGCATCGACCGCGTGCGGCGCATCGATCTCGCCCCAGCCGGTCGCGTAGTTCGGCACGTTGCCAAGACCGGGCGGCGGTTCACCTCCGCTGGCGTAGTCGATCGGCCGTGCGTTCTGCATGATCAGGCCGCCGAGCGTGGCGTAGTCGCCGCGCAGGCACTCGCCGGCTTCGAGCATCAGTGCGACGAGGCCGCTGATGTGCGGCGCCGACATCGAGGTGCCGGTCATCGTCGCGTAGCCGTTTCCGCCGTCGATGGCGGAGCGAATGTCGACGCCGGGCGCGACGACTTGCGGCTTCAGCGTCGGGTAGCCGCGCAGGTCCGGATAGTCGGGCAGACCGGGGCTCGCTTCGAGGCTCGGTCCCCACAGCGAATGCGTCGCGTACTGCCCGTCGTGATTGCCGGTCGATCCGACCGCGAACGCGCTGCCGAGCGAGGCCGGACTCGTCACCGTGGACAACCCCGGTGGCTCGGGCAGTCCGCAGTTCGACGCATTGCCGGCCGCGAACACCGGGAAGATGCCGGCGGCGACCCAGGCATCGACGATGTCGCGGTAGAAATCGTCGGCGCTGCCGTTGCACAGGCCCGAGTTGCCCCAGGAATTGTTGACGACGTGCGGCCGGCGATCGGGATCGGGATCGCTGCCGTCGGTGCGCGTCGGCGCCAGCATGAACTGCCCGCAGGCCGGCAACGCGAACTCGCTGCCCTTCATCGGCAGGCCGAGGCAGGCGATCCACTTCGCGCCGGGCGCCATGCCGATGCGCTGGCGCTGCGCGGGATCGGCCGCGCCGTTGTCGCCGACGATCGTGCCGGTGACGTGGGTCCCGTGTCCCTCGCCCTGCGAGCCGTTCGGCTCCGAGCCCGGGTCCGTCGGTGCGTACCAGTTGTAGTCGTGCTGGAAGCCGCCGCTGCCGAGGTTGCCGCGATACTGGTTGACGACCGCCTCGTGGCGGTAGAACACGCCGTCGTCGATGATGCCGACGGTGACGCCGTCACCGGTGGTGCCGTCGTTCCAGACGCGGTCGGCGCCGACCCAGGCGATGTTGTCGGTGACGCCACCGCTGCCGGCCGCACGCGTGGCGACGGCCGGCTGCTCGGGCTTGATCAGCGCGGCCTTCGGCAGTTCGCGGATGCGTGCGACTTCGGTGAAGCCGGCCGCCGCCTGCAGGGTCGCGATGTCGCCCTGCTCGACGAGAATCGCGTTCTTGATCCAGAGGCTGTGGAAGCCGGCGCCGCGCTGGCCGAGCATGCGCGACACGCCGGCCTGGCTGCGCCGCGCGGTCTCGCGCAGGCGCTCGTAGACGTAGCGTCCGCGCGCGCTCCAATCGAGCGTGAGCGCGGCCGAGAGATCGGCATGTTCGCGGAACTCGATCGCGAAATCGCGGCGGCCGCCGGACGCGAGCTGCCGATACAGCTGCGGCGCGATGTCGACACTGAGTGTGCCGTTGACCGGCGTGACGGCGCCGCCGATCTGCAGACGCGGAACGGGCGTCCTGACGACGCCGCCGGCTGCGGACGCACCGCTTGCGAACACCAGCAAGGCCATGGCCAGCGTACGCGCGCAGAGCGTGGCTCGGCTCGAGCGGTCCGCGCCGCACCGGTGCGATACGAGCGCCTTCGACCAGCGCGCGAAGATTCCCGAATGTTCGCCGCCAGGCGGCGCCTGCGCGGACGGTGCAGCTTCTGCCATAGCGTTCCCCGATTCTTCTGCCTGAGCCAGACTCGCCGGCGACGCGCCCGGCGCGCCTTTCGTTGCGGCGACGATGCAGGCTAGGCGAAGGCGGCCGCGGCCCGCATTCGTGCTGCCTTTGCGCGTCCTTTGCTGCGGCTTAATCGGCGCGATGACAACGCTTTAGCGCGCGCCGGCAGGCCCTAGTTCCTGCGTCAGCGCGGCGGGCACGGCGCGCTCGCCGGCAAGGTGGCGCGCATGCTCGAGCGCGTTGCGCCACGGCTCGATCTGCGCCATCGCATGGTAGAGGCGCACTTGCAGCAAGGCCGCTTCGTAGCTCTGCGCCGCCCAGGTCGCCCCACGCGCGGCGACCGGACCGGCACGCGCAGGATCGCCGCGCGCCAGCAGCGCCTGCGCGTAGGCGGCGCACACCTCGAGGATGTCGGCGGGAACGCGCAAGGCATCGGCTTGCGCGAGGGCCGCCGCGAAATCAGCGTCGGCCTGCTTGGTCGCGCCGCTGGCTGCGGCGTGCTCGGCGCGCGCGAGCCGTGCATACAGGCGCGCGACCGGCGCCCCGTCGCGTTCGGCCCAGGCGGCCATCGCACTCGCGCTGGCGCTCGCCGACGCCGCGTCGCCGAGCGCGGTCTGCGCGCGCACGAGGGTCAGCCACGCGCCGGCCTGTTCGCGCGGGGTTTCCGCCTGCCATGACGTCTTCAGTACTTCGCCGGCACCGCGCGCCGCGCCCGCCGCATCGCCGCGCGCCATGGCTTCGCGCGCGGCGATGATCCGCGCCGAACCGAGCAAGGCGTCGTCTTTCGCGGCGGCGGCATCGTCGAGCACGACCTGCAGCATGCGGCGTGCCTCGTCGAGGCGGCCATTCGCCGCCAGCACGTCGGTGCGCGCCAGCATCGCGTAGCGTTTCCATTGCGGATTCGGCTCGCGTTCCACCAGCTCGCGCAAGCGTGCCTCGCCGGCCAGCGCCGCCGCCGGATCGAGCAGGGCGAGATGCGCGTACGCCGCGGCCACGCGTGCGAACAGCTCGCTGGTCAAGTCGTGGAAGTTCGCCAGCTGGTCGGCGCCGGCATCGAGTTGCGGCAGCGCTTCGGCGTAGCGGTCGCGGCGCGCTTCGAGGATGCCGAGATTCGCATCGACACGCGCGAGTCCGAGGCGGTCGCCCACGCTTTCGAGGACGACGCGCGCCTGCGCGAAGTCCGCAACCGCGGGATCGAACTGGAACTGCGCGCTCTGCGCGATCGCGCGGCCGGTCAGGGCGCGGCCGAGTTCGGGCGACGGCGTCGTGGTACCGAGCAGCGCGACGACGGCGTCGGCGCGGCCGACGACGGTCGGGTAGTCGTCGCGGCGCAGCGCGATGTTGCCGAGCCCGTTCAACACGCGCGCGCGCAGCAACGGGTCGTCCGTGGCCGAGGTCGACGCCAGCAGGTCCTCGAAGGCGTGCTCGGCCACATCGAGGCGGCCGCTGCGGAAATCGATGCCGGCGCGGCGGAACCGCACATCCGCCCGCGCGGCCTGTTCGGCGTCGAGCGTGTCGAGCAGCGCGCGCGCGGTATCGGGCTGGTCGGCGAGCATCGCCGCTTCGACTTGCTGCAGCAGTCCGCCGAGTGCGCGGTCACGCGGCGACAGCAGGTCGCCGTCGTGTGGCGGGGTCAGCCCGAGCAGGCGCGCTGCTCGATCGGCCGCGGCCTGGGCCGCTTCGAGCAGGTCGCGCGCTTCGCCTTCGGCGAGCAACGGCGGCGTGCGTCCGTGCAGGCTCCGTATCGTCACGCGCCAATACCCCGCCGACAGCGACGCCTTCGCCTGCAGCACGAGACCGGCGGCCGAGGCGTCGGCAATGCCTTGCAGCTCATGCGCATCGGGACTGGTGCCGCGCAGATCGCGGGCGAGCGCGATCACGTTGTCGCTCGGCACCATCGCCTGGCCGGCGCCGCGCAGGCGATCGGCGATCAGCTCCATCGCGCCGAGCCGCGCCCAGGCGTACTTCGCGTCCGCCTCGATAGCGACCGGCAGCAGCAGCGCGAGGTGAGCCTGCGTCGTGCGCTGCGAAGCCGCACCAGACGAGCGCGGCGGCGCCGAGGGTTTCCACAGCAGCGCGCCGGCCAACAGCAGGGCCACCGCCATACCGAGTGCGAGCGCGAACGGCCATCGCGTCCGCCGCGTGCGCGCGGGCGCGGCGGCCGATTCGCCTGCGGCCGCGATCGACGGCGCGGCGGCGGGAACGCGATCGTCTTCTTCGACGACCGCGGTCGCCGCCACCCAGGCGTAGCCGAAGCGCGGCACCGTGCGGATCATGCGGCGCGCTTCGTCGGTATCGCCGAGCGTGCGCCGCGCGCGCAGCATGACCTGGTCGAGCAGGTTGTCACTGACCTCGCTGCGTCCCCAGACGGCGGCGATCAGCTCGTCGCGACCGACCGCGCGCGTGCGGTGCTCGACCAGATAGGCGATGCAGTCGAACGCCTTGGGCGGCAGCGCCAGCCGTTCGTCGCCGCGCCACAGTTCGCGCCGCGCGGGATCGAGCCGGAATTCGTCGAACTGGAACTGACGCAAGATGGACCGATGCCCCGCGTGAAGGTGCATGTCTGCACGATGACCACGAGGGCGATGGTAGCGGCAGCGGGCACGTGTAGCGCGGCCCAGGGTGCGCCGGTGCCGGGCCGCGGGCGATGTGCGGCGGTGTGACGCGAGTGCCGCATGCGGTCGAGCGGCGCGCACGCAGCCGCTGCGGACGCGATCGACGGCAGCAGCGCGTGCCGCGGCCGCCGATCGCGCGGTTCGCGTTCCTCAGTCGAAGCCGTTCGAGAACACGTCGTTGCTGTGATCGCGATACCAGAGCAGCAGTTCGCGCAGCGCCAGCGGCGCATTCTGCGCCGGCGGCTGGCCGGCCTGGTTGTCCTCGTTGACGCCGTGGCAGCCGTCGCAAGCGCGCACTTCGCCCGGCTGCACGGTGATCCAATAGCGTTCGCGCACGACCGGCGTGCCCGAGGCATCGGTCGTCTGCCAGCTCATCGCGCGCTGCGCCGGCACGATCGCCGCGACCGAACCGTCCGCCGCGATCGCGACGCTGCCGGCCGGCGCGCCCGAGGTCGGCGGCATGAAGGCGAGCGCGGATTCGTCGTGCAGCGGCTTGGCGAGGACGCGGCGGCCATCGCGCGGATTGCTGGTGCCGCCCATGCCGCGCAGCTGGTCGCCCTGGAACAGCTGCATCCAGGCGATGTCGTACAGCTGGCCGTTGGTGCCGACGGTCTGGATGCCGCCCGGCACGCGCAGGTTGTACGGCTGCTGGTGATCGGCCGAGTCGCGCGCGGTGACGTCGCGGCTGACCAGAACGCCGAGGCCGCGCGCGCGCAGGAACGCGCTGAACTGGGCCGGGTCGACGCCGGTATCGGTGAATACGCTCGCTTCCGGCGTCGCCATCGCGGCGATCTCGGTCTGCGGCGGCGCGTTGTGCGCGCGCACCTCGACCGGGGAGAACTCCCACAACGGACCGGAGTACGTGACCAGCACGTCCGGATCCCAGTACGAGATGCTCTTGCTGATGCCGCCGGTCAGCGGCGCGCCGGGCGACACGGTGACCTGGTCGGCAGCGAGATCGAGCTGGTACAGACGGAAAGCGTAGTTGGGCTGCGGATTGGCGCGCGAGCCGGTGTTGCGCGCGATCTCCCATTGATCGGTATAAGCGGCGACGATCGTGCCGTTGGAGAGCGGCAGCGGATTGCGGTAGCGGCCGGCGAACCCGCTGGGCTGGGTGTCGGAGGTGCTGGCGCCGTTGCGCGGCGAGTGGTAGGTGATCGCCATGCTCGCCGCATTCGTGCCGGGGGCGCCGTCGATCGAAATCAGCTGGCCGGCCGCGTGCGTGTAGAACTCCGGCGCATCGATCGCGTAGTAGCGGCCGGGATGCGACGGATCCTCGGCCAGCTGCAGCATGTTCTCGATCGCATTGTGGTTGGCGCGGCCGGAATCGTCGTCGATGAAGTCGTACAGCGCCGGATCGTTGGTGAAGCTGCGCTCGAAATAGTTCTGCAGCTCGTGCCGGCCGACGTGATTGAGCGTCTCTTCGCCGCTGCCGTCCTGGTTGGCCATCCACGGGAAGAAGAAATTGAAGCGGTGGCCGTTGACGTTGGAACCCGGCACGGCATACAGCGGATCGGGAAACATCTCCGGCGCGCGCGGTTGGCGCGCTGCGTTCTGCGCTTCGCTGGCGTAGTCGAAGGTTCCGTAGGTCGACGGATTCCCGGCGGCTTCGTTCGACGCGTCGGTGGAGGCCTGCTGGTCGGTCTGCAGGTGATCCCAGCGCGTGAAGATCACGCGGCCGAAGCTGTCGACGAAGGGACCCGACGAACCCGACGGCGAATGCTGCAGCAGGCTCAGCGCGCCGGTCGCCGCATCGAGCTTCCACACGCCGGTGGTCGTCGGCTGCGATTCGTATTCGTCGAATTGCGGATACAGATAACGCTGGCCATTGCGCGGTCGGTCGCTGGTGAAAATCAGGCTGCCGTCGGAACCGTAGGTCGGTTCGATATTGTTGTAATCGTCCGGTTGATTGGCCACGCGCGTAATGGATATCGTCTGGCCTGCACCGAATCCGGTGATTTCATAGAGCTGCCAGAACCATTCGCCGACCTGATATTGCTCGGTCGGCGAGCCGACGATCATGCTGAAGACGGCCTTGTCGCCGGCGAAGTTGACGGCCGGATCGCGCACCGCGATCGAGTTGGCGCCCTGTCGCCCGTCGCTGCCGTAGCCGGCTTCCTGGGTCAGGTTGCGCAAGGTTCCGTCGGCGTAGCGGATCCACAGGTCGCCGCCGCGCGCGACGGACTGCATGCCGCCGCCCTGGTTGGCGAAGACCGAGCCGATCGTCGCGAAGTCGGCGGGAACCGGGACCTGGGTGACGAACAGGATCGGATTGGGCGTGGCGGCCACGGTATCGGTGGCGGCGTGGATGGGCTCGACGGACAGCGATCCCACCAGGACGGACAGGCCGAATAAAGATGCGCACACGCGCAACGGCCCGAAAAACGACTTTACAAACGTCAAAAACATGATTCTTCAACCCCAGTTATTGCATCGCGTGCGGGCCCAGGTCCCACACGACTCGGCGGTGATGCATCCTTCATCATTGTGATGACACGAACAGCGGCATGGTTCGCGCTAACGCAATGCGAACCGCCTTTTTAATCGAAAGTTGCCGAGCTCTCGTAAAAGATTCGTCAAGCGGTAAACTGCGCGGCTGGCAAAAACCCCGGATCGCCCATGAAAAAGCCCAAGATTGCTCCCGTCAGCGCGGCCCAAGCCCAGGAAGCGGTACGCACCCTGCTGCGCTGGGCCGGCGAGGACCCGGCGCGAGAGGGCCTCCTCGACACGCCCAAACGCGTCGTCGACGCCTATCGGGACTGGTTTTCCGGCTATGCGACCGATCCGGCCGACTACCTGCGCCGCACGTTCGAGGAAGTGGCCGGCTACGACGAGATGATCGTGCTGCGCGACATCCAGTTCGAATCGTTCTGCGAACACCACATGGCGCCGATCATCGGCCGCGCGCACGTGGGCTACCTGCCGACCGACAAGGTCGTGGGGATTTCCAAGCTGGCGCGCGTCGTCGACGGCTTCGCGCGGCGCTTCCAGGTGCAGGAGAAGCTCACCGCGCAGATCGCCCAGTGCATCGAGGACGTCCTGAAGCCGCGCGGCGTCGGCGTCGTCATCGACGCCGTGCACCAGTGCATGACCACGCGCGGCGTGCACAAGCGCGGGGTATCGATGATCACCAGCCAGATGCGCGGCAGCTTCCGCGAAGATGCGCGCACGCGCGCGGAATTCCTGCGCTTCATCGACATCGATTCGCGGCGCTGAACGCAGCCGTCGTTGTTCGCAACCGCCGCTTGCGCGCCATTGCCGTTTTCGACAATCGCGGGCGGGCGCAATCGGATACGCTGCGCACCGCTCGACACTCCAGCGAGATCACCGCGTGAACCAGCCTGCCTCCATCGCCGCGCCGCGCCGCGCGGCCCTGATCTTCATCTTCGTCACGGTGCTGATCGACATCCTCTCGTTCGGCATCATCATTCCGGTGCTGCCGCACCTGGTCGAGCAGCTCGCCGGCGGCGGCGTCGCGAAGGCGGCGATGTGGGTCGGCGTGTTCGGCACCTTGTTCGCGCTGATCCAGTTCGTCTGTTCGCCGATCCAGGGCGCGCTGTCGGACCGCTTCGGGCGCAGGCCGGTGGTGCTGCTCTCGAACCTCGGCATCGGCGTCGATTTCCTTTTCATGGCGCTGGTCAACACGATCCCGCTGCTGCTGATCGGTCGCTGCATCTCCGGCGCGACGGCAGCGAGCTTCACCACCGCGAACGCCTACATCGCCGACGTGACGCCGCCGGAGAAGCGCGCGGCCGCCTTCGGCATGCTCGGCGCCGCGTTCGGCATCGGCTTCATCATTGGTCCGGCGCTCGGCGGCTTCCTCGGCGGCTTCGATGTGCGCCTGCCGTTCTATGCGGCCGCGGTGCTCGCGTTGACCAACTTCTGCTACGGCTATTTCATCCTGCCCGAGTCGCTGCTGCCGGAGAAGCGCAGCGCGCGCTTCGACTGGAGCCATGCCAATCCGCTCGGCTCGCTGGTGCTGCTGCGGCGCTACCGCTCGGTGTTCGGCCTCGCCGCCGTGGTGTTCCTCACCAACCTGGCGCACTACGTGCTGCAGAGCGTGTTCGTGCTGTACGCCGACTATCGCTACGGCTGGGGTCCGCAGGCGGTCGGCTACACGCTGGCGCTGGTCGGCGTGTGCAATGCGTTCACGCAGGCATGGCTGGTGCGCAAGCTGGTGCCGAAGATCGGCGAACGCAGCACCTTGCTGATCGGCCTGGTGTTCGGCTTCGCCGGATTCGCCGTGATGGGCCTCGCCGGCAGCGGCCCGGTCTTCCTGATCGGCATTCCGCTGCTCGCGCTGTGGGGCATGGCGGGTCCGGCGACGCAAGCCTTGATCACACACCAGGTCGACCCGCGCGAGCAGGGCCGCCTGCAGGGCGCAGTGACGAGCCTGGCGAGCCTCGCCGGCATCTTCGGTCCGGCGCTGTTCACGCAGGTGTTCGCGTTGTTCATCAGCGATCACGCGCCGCTGCATGCGCCGGGCGCGCCGTTCCTGCTGTCGACCGCGCTGCTGATGCTCGGCTGGATCGTCGCATGGCGCGTGACCGCCGGCACGCCTGCGCACATCCACGCGGCGCTGCCGGACGCTCCCATCGTTCCGGAAGCGCTGCCCGTCGGCGAAATGCCGCCGCCGGCGAAAACATCCGGGTGATGCCGTCTTGAAACCGCCATCGATCGAGAGTAGGGTGCGCGCCCTTCGCGACGATCTTGCGCGAAACGAAAAGACGACTCCGATGCGAAACCTCTTCAGACATCCAGCAGGCAAACGCCAGCCGTCGCGGCTCGGCAGCATTGCGCCTTGTGCGATGCCGGCCGTCTTTACGGCTGATTGCGACCGCATCCGCTCGCGTACGATCTGACCTCATCCAGCGGTCGAGGTCGGTACGCCGACCTCCCGAGCACCACGAACGCCCCCGGGAGGCTTGCCCCCGGGGGCTTTTCGTTTCCGGCGTTCGCGAAGGAGATTTCGAATTCGGCGGATGCCTTCCGCCAACGAATTGGCGCTACGCGAGTGGCGCCAATGCGCGGTCGACGAAACGACGTTCTGCAGCGGCGCGGGCTCACGAGTCCCGCCCGGTGCGCCCGGCTTTGCCGGCGCGCATGCCGCAGGACGCACGCCGTCGGTCGCTTGACGGGAACGGTAGCTCAGTCTGGTAGAGCGCCCGGCCGATCGCCGGGAGGTCGCGGGTTCGAATCCCGTCCGTTCCGAAAGGTAGCTCATTCGGGTAGAGCAACGACCTCATAAGTCGTCGGTAGCGGGTTCGAATCCCGCCCTTTAACGGGCAGCGCCCACGAGCTGCAAACCGGGACGAACGTCCCATTGGAAACACCCCGCGCGGTCGCGCGTCGACGTGTGCAATTGAACGCGCGCGGAAGCGAACGGCCGCAACGTGCTCGTCGGCTGCGTCGCGGTCGGCGTGGCGGGCCAAGGCGGAGCGAAGTGCGATGCGCTGCGGACTTCATGTCCATGACGCACGCAGGCAGCGAAGCCGGACCCCGCCGTGCTCGCCGCGATGCCCCGGAAAGGACGTGGGGTGTTTCCAACCCTTTCCGCTCTCTTCCCCGCAGCTCGGCTCGGGGAAGGAAGCCCACGAAGCCGGCGCCCGCAGCGCGCGCCGGACCTTTCGCAACCTGCGCTGTCGATTCATCCCAAGAAAAAGGAGGTCTGTGTGTTGAAGCTCTGGAACAGGGTCGTGGTCGGTGACGGCGAACGCGGCCTGGTGTATCGCAACCGTCGGTTCGAGCGCGTGCTGGCGCCGGGCGTGTACCGCTATCTGCGTCTGTTCGGCCAGGTCGAGGTTCGCGTGCTCGATCTCGCTCGTGCCGAGTACGACGGCAAGGTCGCCGACGATCTGATCGAACGGCTCGGCGGCGCGCTCGGCGAGACGTTCGTGCTGGCCGACGTCGGCGTCGACGAGGTCGGCCTGCTGACGCGCAGCGGCAAGCTCGAAGACGTGCTCGCGCCGGGCACGCGCAAGCTGTACGGACGCACGTCGAGCAGCGTCGAGATCGAGCGCGTCGCCTTGAGTGCCGATCTCGAAGTCCCGACTGCGGTCGCGCGGCGTTTGCGTCAGCTCGGCGTGCTCGCGCGCGCCGCACTGGTCGTGGACGTGGCCGTCGAGAACGTCGGCCTCGTGTTCGTCGACGGCAAGCTCGTGCGTCAGCTGGCGCCGGGTGCGTATGCGTTCTGGAACTTCCAGAAGAACGTGAGCGCCGTCGTCGTCGATCTGCGCGTGCAGGGCGTGGAGGTGTCGGGACAGGAAATGCTGACGCGCGACAAGGTGTCGTTGCGCGTGAACCTCGCCGCGAGCTGGCGCGTCACCGATGCCGTCGCGCTGCGCACGCGCGTGGCGAAGTTCGACGAGTTCCTCTATCGCGAGCTGCAGTTCGGCCTGCGCAAGGTCGTTGCCGCGCGCACGCTCGACGAACTGCTCGGCGACAAGGCGTCGCTCGACGGCGACATCCTCGCCGGCGTGCGCGGCCGCGTCGGCGAGTTCGGCATCGAGCTGCTCGGCGTCGGCGTCAAGGACGTGATCCTGCCGGGCGAGATGAAGGAGATTCTCAACGGCGTCGTGCAGGCCGAGAAGGCGGCCCAGGCCAACGTGATCCGCCGGCGCGAGGAGTCGAACGCGATGCGTTCGGCGCTGAACACCGCCAAGCTGATCGAGGAGAGCCCGACCCTGATGCGCCTCAAGGAGCTGGAGGTGCTGGAGAAGGTCACCGAGAAGATCGACAAGCTGACCGTGTTCGGCGGCCTCGACGGCGTGCTGAATCAGCTGGTCAAGCTGAAGGCCGGTGCGTGAGATGAGGGATCCGTCCCCACCGCCCTCGTCGGCCACGCCGACGACTTGAACCGCCCGCGCAAACGGGCGGTTTTTTTTTGGCCGAAGGAAGGAACGGAGCGCGGCCTACGAGCCGTACTTCACCGAGCAGCCGTACGGCTCTGAGGTCGGCACGCTCACCGGCTTGCCTGCAGCGAGCTCGGCCAGCGCCTGCGCGACATACGGCGTCGCCTTGCCGATGTCCGCTTCGTCCGTGCTCGCGATCGAGTCGATGCCGCCGAGGTAGCGCAGCACGCCTTGCGCATCGATCACCGCCATCTGCGGAGTCGTCTTGGCGTCGTACAGATGGCCGACCGTGCCGTCGGCGTCGAGCAGGTAGGCGCTCTCCTTGCCGCCGACCTTCGCGACGTAGGCCTTCGCACTGCTCGCATCGAGATGGCCCTGCTTGCCGGCCGCACCCGAGTTGACGGTCAGCCAGATGGCGCCCTGCGCGAGCGCGGAAGCTTGCAGCTTCTGCATGTTGCCGCTGCCGTAGTGCTTGCGCACGAACGGACATTCCGGGTTGTTCCATTCGAGCACGACGGTCTTGCCCTTGTAGGCGGACAGCGTCTGCGTGTGGCCGCTGCTGTCGGCGACGCCGAAATCCGGCGCCGGCTGCCCGACGGTGGGCTTGGCGAGCGCGGGCAACGACGTGGCGAGGGCAAGCGCGACGGCGGCGATGAAAGGGACGGCTCTCATGATGCGGCTCCTGGCGGGGGTGGAATCGCTTGTGACCTCAGCGGGCCGGCGCAGTTGCATCGGCCGCGAACGGAATTCGCGCGCGCCACCCGCGCGCGCCGTTCGCGCTCGACGTGGTCAGCAGCAAGTCGAGTTCGGACGGCGCGGTCGTGAAGTACTCGCTCTTGCCGGTTTCGATGACGATGGCATCGCCGTCGCGGCGGATCGTCGGCGGCTTGTTGTCGAACAGCTTGCGCTGGGCGGCCAGCGCATCGAGCTGGGCCGCCGCCGGCGGAAGGCCGGGACCGGTCAGCGTGATCGCAAAGCGGTCGCCGGCATCGCGCACCGAACCCTTCCACGCTGTCGCCTGCGGCTGTTCGAGCCGCGCCTCGGAGAACTGCGCGGTCCAGCGCGGATCGGGCTTGGCTGCCACGCGCACGACCGGCAGGTCGATCACGAGCGACGCCTTGCCCGGAATGCATTCCTCGCGGCAGACCAGCCACTTGGTGACCAGCGCGATGTGCACGGTCGAGCCGACCGCGGCGTCGGGCGGCGGCGTGATCGAGACCGGCAGCAAGGTCTCGCCGTCATAGCCGAAGTTGTAGAGGCCGCCGACGACGAAACGTTTCGGTGTCGGCCATTCGATCTCGTCGGCCTTGTAGCCCGGCGGCAGGATCCACTCGACCTTCGTCGGCAGGCCGGAATCGCCGGGGTTGATCCAGTAGGTATGCCAATGCGGCTGATGGTGCAGCAGCAGGCCGAATTGCTGCGCTTGGCCCGGCACCAGCTCGGTGTGCTCGGCGATCAGCTGCACGTCGATCGGATCGGACGGCCCCGGTTTCACGGCGAGCGCCGGCATCGCTGCGAACGCAAAGGCCGCGGCCGTCGAGTACCCGAGCAAAGAGCGATAGTTCTGGATTCGCATCGCAACGGCTCCTTCGTTTTCGCCGCACCGTAAACGATGCGAAGTTACCAATCCGTAACGAGACGGTACGCGGCGCTTCAGTCCAAGCGCGGCAGCGCCTGTTCGAGTCGCTCGAAACCTTCCCACGGATCCTTGCGCAAGCTCTTCGCGCGGCGCAAGGCGCCGGCGAGGTCGAAGTCGGCGGCGCCCTTGGTGCGTCCGAGTTCGTCCCAACGCAGTGGCATCGCGACCGGCGCGCCGGCGCGCGCGCGCAGTGACCAGCTGGCCACGCTGGTCGCGCCGCGCGCGTTGCGGAGCCAGTCGATGAAGATGCGGCCATCGCGCTTGGCCTTGCTCGCGGTCGCGAGGTAGTGCAGCGGTTGCTGCGTCGCCATCGCATCGGCGAACGCCTCGCAGAACGCCTTCGCCTCGCTCCAGTCGGTGCCGTGGATCGGCACGACGACGTGCACGCCCTTGCCGCCCGACAACCGCACGAAACTTTCGAGGCCGGCGTCGGCGAGCCGCGCACGCACGTCGCGCGCGCCGGCGACCAGCGCCTTCCAATCGACGCCGGGGCCGGGATCGAGATCGAACACGAGGCGATCGGCGCGCTCCGGCGCATCGATGCGCGCACCCCACGGATGGAACTCGAGCACGTTCATCTGCACCAGTTCCAGAACGCCGCGCAGGTCCTTCACGTAGAGGTATTCGTCGCTGCCGCCGTCCTTTTCCTTCAGCGCGATCGCCGCGACGTTGCTGCCGAGCGACGCGGCATGGTGCTTCTGGAAGAAGCAGGTGCCGCCGGCACCGTCGGGACAGCGCACCACCGAGAGCGGACGATCGACCAGCTCCGGCAGCAGCCGGTCGGCGACGTCGCGGTAGTAGTCGGCGACGTCCTGCTTGGTGATCGAGGTGTCCGGGAACACGATGCGTTCCGGATGCGTGATCGTCACGCCGCTGCCGGTCGCTTTCTTCGCCGGGGCGCGTGCCGGCTTCAGTGTCGTCGTCTTGCGCTCTGGCATACCGAGATCCTCCGTCGTCTTGTCGTCACGCAGGCGCAGGAAGCTCGCCTGGCGCAGCAGACCCTCCTTCGCCCAGCCGCGAAATTCCACTTCGGCGACGAGGCGCGGCGCGACCCAGCGCACCGCGCTCGCCCGAAACGGCACATGCGCGGGCAGGCGGAGCACCGCATCGGCTTGCGCGAGGCTGCCGAGCTGGCGCATCAGCTGGCGCAGCAGCGCATCGTCGAAGCCGCTGCCGACGCGGCCGACGTAGCGCAACGCGCCGCGCTCGACCGTCGCCAGCAGCAGCGATCCGAACCCTTCGCGCGACCCCTTCGGCGCGGTGTAGCCGACGATGACGAACTCGTCGGTGTTGGCGTGCTTGACCTTGACCCAGCTCTTCGCGCGGCCTTCGACGTAGCGCGCGTCGACGCGCTTGCTGACGATGCCCTCGAGCCCCTGCCTGCGCGCAGCCTCGAACACGCGTTCGCCATGCCCGACGATATGCGTGCTGAAGCTCAGCGCATTCTGCTTCGAGGTATGGAGCAGCGCCTGCAGCAAGTCCTTGCGCTCGGCGAGCGCGACCTGTGTGAGGTCGACCTGCTCGAGCGCCGGCAGGTCGAACAGCACATAACGCAGCGCTGCATGCGTGCCGGCTTCGAGCGAGCGCTGCAAGGCTGAGAAATCGCTGTTGCCGCGCGCGTCCACGGCGATCAGTTCGCCATCCAGGCGCGCGCTCGCGACCGGAAGCGCTTCGATCGCCGCGGCGATGTCGGCGAACTTGGCGGTCCAGTCCAGATCGTTGCGCGAGCGCAGCGCGGCCTTGCCGTCGTCGAGATCGGCGAGCAGGCGATAGCCGTCCCATTTCGTCTCGTGCAACCAGTCCTCGCCGCGCGGCGGCGACGCTTCGAGCGTGCACAGCTGGGGCTTGAAGCCGGCGTGGAGCGGCCGGTCGCGCGCACCGGCGAGGGCCAGCGCGCGCTTGCGCCAGGTGGCGGATGCCTTGCGCGGCGTCGAAGCCTTCTTCGCGGCGGGTTTGCCGACGGCGGCCTTCTTCGCGGGCGCTTTCGCCGTGCGCGCGGAACGCGACCGGCGCGGCGCCGCGTCGACCAGATCGTCCGCTTCGAGGTCGCGCGCCTCGGCATCGCTGCGCTTGATCAGCAGCCACTGCTGCTTCGAACCCTGCAGCCGCGTGCGCACGAGCGTCCAGTGTCCGCGCAGCTTGTCGCCGTGGAGCTCGAAATCGAGGTGGCCCTTGGCCAACGCCGCCAAGGGATCACCGTCGGGCGTCCAGCCGCCGCGGTCGAAGATGTCGACGTGGCCGGCGCCGTAGTGGCCTTCAGGAATGTCGCCGGCGAAGCGCGCATAGGCGAGCGGATGGTCTTCGACTTCGACAGCGAGGCGCTTGTCGCCCGGCCGCAGCGACGGCCCTTTCGGCACGGCCCAGCTTTTCAGGGCGCCGTCGACTTCGAGGCGGAAGTCGTAGTGCCGTGCGCGGGCGTGGTGCAGCTGCACGACGAAGATCGGCCGCTTGCTGCGCTTGGACGACGTGCCGCGCTTTTCCGCAGCAGGCTCCGGCGTCTGGTCGAAGCGGCGCTTGCGGTTGTATTCGCGCAGGCTCATCGCGGCGCGTCAGGCGGACTTGCGCCGCTTCGGCGACGGCGCCTTCGCCGCTGTTTTCTTCGCTGCGCGCTTGGGCGCCGCTTTCTTCGCCGTCTTCTTCACCGGCACGGCCTTCTTCGCCGGCGTGCGCCGCTTGGTATCGATGCTCTGCTTCAGCAGCGCCATGAAGTCGACCACGTTGGTCGCGGCGTCCTCGCGCGTCCTCGCGTCGTCCGGTTCCGGCGCGGCGACGACACCCTTCTGCTTCAGGCGCTTCTCGATGACCTTGTGCAGGCGCGCGCGGAATTCGTCGCGGTAGTCGCCCGGCGTCCATTTGCCGGACATCGATTCGATCAGCGCGCGCGCCATCTCCAGCTCCTTGCGCGTCACGCGGTACTCGGCGGCGCTCTTGCTCGGGATGGTGTAGTCCTCGGCGTCGACCAGTTCCTGCGGGTAGCGCAGCAGCATCAGGATCAGCGCGTGCTGCTGCGGAATCACCGCGGCCAGATATTCGCGTGTGCGGATGACCACGCGCGCGATGCCGATCTTGCCGGTCTCGGCCAGGGTTTCGCGCAGCAACACGTAGCCCTTCTCGGCTTTCTTGCCGGGCACCAGTACGTAAGGTTTTTCGTAGTAGACCGGGCTGATCGCGTCGGCATCGACGAAGGCTTCGATCTCGACGGCCTCGTGGCTTTCCGGCGCCGCGGCGCGGATGTCTTCCTCGTCGAGTACGACGTAGCTGCCCTTGTCATACTCGAACGCCTTGACGATGTCCTTCCACGGCACTTCTTCGCCGGTGTCGCTGTTGACGCGCTCGTAGCGCACCGGCTTGTTGTTGCGGCTGTCGAGCATGCGGAAGCTGAGGTCGGTGCGCCGCTCGCCCGGCATCAGCTGGATCGGCACGTGCAGCAGGCCGAACGACAGGGTTCCGGTCCAGATCGGTCGGGCCATCGGCATCGCTCCACGAGACGGGTCCTCGATGCTAGGCAGCCCTGGCTTAACGGGCGCTGGCGGATTCCCGCCGAAGTGCAGCTCGCCGCCGGCGCTCGTCTAGACTGCGCCGACCCATACGCCAGGAGCCCGCCATGCCGACCCGCCGAGACTTGCTCGAACGCGCGCTGCTCTGCACGGCCGGCCTCGCCCTGCCCGCCGCCCGCCGCACTCGGGCCGCGAGCGGTACGCATTCGCGTCCGCTACGCATCCTGATCCTCGGCGGCACCGGTTTCATCGGACCGCACCAGGTGCGCTACGCGCTGCAGCGCGGCCACAAGGTCACCTTGTTCAATCGTGGAAAAAGTCCACAAGCCTGGCCCGGCGCGGTCGAGGAATTGCTCGGCGATCGCAACACGGGCGACCTCGAGGCGCTGGAAGGCCGCGAATGGGACGTGTGCATCGACAACCCGACCACGCTGCCGTTCTGGGTGCGCGACGCCGGCAAGGCGCTGCACAAGAAGGTGAAGCAGTACGTCTTCATCTCGACCGTGTCGGTCTACGCCGACACCAGCAAGCCCGGCGCCGACGAGTCGGCCGCGCTAGCGCCGTACACCGGCAAGGATGCGATGCAGGAAACGCAGGCGACGCTGAAGGCCGACATGGGCCTGTACGGCCCCTTGAAGGCACTCTCCGAGAAGGAAGCGCAGGCGCAGTTCCCCGGCATCGCGACGATCGTTCGCCCCGGCCTCATCGTCGGTCCCGGCGACGAAACCGACCGCTTCACCTACTGGCCGGTGCGCCTCGCGCGCGGCGGCGACGTGCTGGCCCCGGGCGACGGCACCGATCCGGTGCAGTTCGTCGACACGCGCGATCTGGCCGAGTGGACGATCCGCCTGGCCGAGCAGCGCACGTTCGGCGTCTTCCACGCCACCGGACCGGCGCATGAGTTGACGATGACGGGCCTCCTGCGAGACATCGGAACGGCCATCCACGCGGAAGCGAAACCGGTCTGGGTGCCGGCGGATTTTCTCGAGGCGCAGAAGGTGTCGGCATGGAGCGACATGCCGGTATGGGTGCCGGGCCAAGGCGAGAGCGCGGGCTTTGCGCGGCTGAATGTGCACAAGGCGATCGGCGCCGGCTTGACCTATCGGCCGCTCGCGCAGACCGCGGCCGATACGCTGGCCTGGTTCCGGCAGCAGCCGGCCGAACGCCAGTCGGCGTTGCATGCCGGTCTCGATGCGAAGCGCGAGGAAGGCGTGCTGGCGGCGTGGAAGGCGAGGAAAGCAGCGGCCTAGCACGAGTCGAAGACGTCAAGGCGCGATGCGCTCCATCGTCTCGCGGCCCGCTTCGCGCTCACGGCTCGATGTCACGCTCGCAGACGGCAATGCCCGCGCGCTCGTAGCGCGGCCAGCCATCGTATTCGGGGTTCTTTCTGTCCAGCGCGGAAAGAACGGCATGCTCCTCGATCGTCACGATGCACGCTGTGGCCGTGGCGAGGATCGCGCGCACGTTGGCGGGTTCTGCGAGCATGGCGCTGACCAGAACGATGCGCCGCCGGACATGTTCGTGCCGCCACAGCGAGCGCTTCGCGCGCAATGCTTCGAGCGACCAGTGCGGACAATGCCACTTCCCGTTCGCCTCGGTGAATTTCCACACGCACACCGACAGCAGCTCGCGCTTGTGCTCGTCGCAGATGTCCAGGCTGACCAGCGCCTGCGCCGTCCGCAACGCGCGTTCCCGGCGCGCGTCGAACAGAGCGTGCCGCCTGAGAGGTCCGGCTGGTTTCACATGAACAGTCTAGCCAGAACGAAGCGCGAGCCGCGAGCACCGGCGGCGGCCGGGCACGCCGGCTCACGGTGAACGAAATGCGGAACACCGGGTCCAATCCATGGCCCCTGATCCGAGGACATGCGCCGTGAAAAAGAAACAAACATCGGCCGGTGTCTGGGTTGCAGGCACGGTGGCCGTCGCCGCAGCCGTTGCCGCCGGCGTCTATTTCGCGCGCACCGGCGGGGAAGCTGTCGGCCAGTTGCCCGGCGCGAGCGCGACGCCATCGGCAAGCGCGCCGGCGAACGCACCGCAGGCGCTGCCGGTCGAGCATCCGATCGAGCAGGCGCAGGCCGATCCCCCCAGCGAACCAGCGGCACCCTTACCGGCGATCGAAGACAGCGACCGGCCGGTATTCGACGCCATCGCCGGGTTGGCCGGCGGCGGCGAGGCGCTCGGCGTGCTCGTCGATCCGCAGCATCTGGTGCAGCGGATCGTGGCGACCATCGACGGACTCACGCGGCCGAAGCTCGGCGAGAACGTGTCCCCGCTGCGCTCGGCGCAAGGCGTGTTCGCGACGCGTGCGGACGGCGCGCAGCGCGTCATCGCAGGCGACAATGCGGCGCGTTACGACGCGTACGCGCAAGTCGCGCGCGCGATCGACGCGAAGAAGCTCGTCGCGTGGTACGTGGCGACGTACCCGTTGTTCCAGCAGGCCTATCGCGAACTCGGCTACCCGAACGGTTATTTCAACGACCGCCTGGTCGCGGTCATCGACCACCTGCTGGCGACGCCGGACGTGGCGCAGCCGCTCGCCGTGTTGCAGCCGAACGTGCTCTTCGAGTTCGCCGATCCGGCGCTGGAGGCGCGCTCGTCGGGGCAGAAGCTGCTGCTGCGCAGCGGCCCGCAGAACGAAGCGGCGATCAAGGCGAAGCTGCGCGAGATCCGCGCCTTGCTGGTCGGGCAAAACCTGCCGAAATCCTGAATGGTCAATGTGGATTTTTCCACGCCATCCCTTTCGGCACTCCCGGGGCGGCCCCATCTGACGCATCGTCACTGCGCGCCCGTTGCGGCGCACGAACGAGAACCTCGATGCTGACCTTCGTCCTCTGGTTGCTGTTGCTGGTGTTCTGCTGGCCGCTGGCGCTGCTCGCGCTGCTGCTCTATCCGATCGCCTGGCTGATCCTGCTGCCGTTCCGCCTGGTCGGCATCGCGGTCGAGGGCGTGTTCGAACTGCTGCGAGCCTTGATCCTCCTGCCGGCGCGCATCCTCGGCGGTCGTCCGGCAACGCGGTGACGCGATGACGGTGGCGTCCGTGGTCGCGCTCGATCCGCGCGCGAGCTGCGTGCTCTGTTACTGGTTCGGCCGGGCGGAGGACGACGGCGGCGTGTTCGCCGACAAGGGCTCGCTGTGGTTCGAGGCCAATGCCGCCGTCGATGCCGAAATCCGCGAGCGCTTCGCCGCACTGCGCGAAGAAGCGGTCGGCGGCGCCCTCGACGGCTGGCTCGGGAGCCCGCGCGGCCGCCTCGCGCTGGTGATCCTGGTCGACCAGTTCTCTCGCAATCTGTTTCGCGGCGATGCGAGCGCGTTCGAGCACGACGCGCTCGCGCGCGGCTGGGTCGACGAAGGTCTCCGTCTGGGCGCCGATCTCGCCTTGCGCGCGGTCGAGCGCACGATCTTCTATCTGCCGTTGCAGCACGCCGAGTCGATCGCCGACCAGCAGCATTCGGTGGCGCTGTTCGCGCACCTGCGCGATATCGCGCCGCCGGCGCTGCGTGCGCGGTTCGAAAACTGTCTCGACTACGCCGTGCGCCATCGCGACATCGTCGCGCGCTTCGGCCGCTTTCCTCACCGCAACGCGGCGTTGGGGCGGACGTCGACGGCCGAAGAGATCGCGTTCCTCGAACGCCCGGGTTCGTCGTTCTAGCGCACGCGCAGCGCAACGAAAGTGTTGCGATATCCTGGCACAATCGCGGCGATCGCCGCCCGGCTCGCACGCCGGGCCGCGCAGTCCATGCTCTTCGATGACACGGCTGGAGCCATCGCGTGACCGAGCAACCTTCCGCGGAAGAAGCCGCCCAATGGCGCCGCCGGTTCGCCGCCGGTGCGAACAATCGCAGCTGGACGCTCGCCGAGCAGGTTTCCAGAACGCCGGCCGAGGATGCCGAGATGCTGCACGCCGCGCACGCGTCGCGGTACCTGTGGGGGCCGATCGGCACCGAGAAGAACCTTGCCACGGCGGATCTGCTGCTCGGCCAGGTCCATGCGCTGCTCGGCCTCGGCCAGACGGCGATGCCCTATGCGCAGAGCGCGTTCGAGTACTTCACGTCGCATCCGAGCGAAACCGGGGAACTGGCGTTCGCGCATGCCGTGCGTGCGCACGCGGCGCATGCGGCGGGCCGGCACGATCTGCACCGCGAGAGCCATGCCAAGGCGCTCGAACTCGCCGACGCGCTTTCCAACCCGGTGGACAGGAAGATCTTCGGCGCGACGTTCGATCTCATCCCCAAGCCGGTGCCGGGACCCCGTTCAGTCTGATCGCTTGCTCGGCGTGAAAGCTGCGCGAGCACCCCATCGGCGTCAGCCGAAGAACCAGTAGCACACGGCGATCGAGGCGATCACGCCGGCAAGGTCGGCCAGCAGGGCGCAGCCGACCGCGTGCCGCGCGCGCTGAATGCCCACCGCGCCGAAGTACACCGCGAGCACGTAGAACGTCGTTTCGGTGCTGCCCTGCACGGTCGCCGCGACCAGCGCCGGGAAGCTGTCCACGCCGTGCGTCTTCATCGTGTCGATGAGCATCGCACGCGCGGCGCTGCCGGAGAACGGCTTGACCAGCGCGGTCGGCAGCGCGTCGACGAAGCGCGTGTCCCAGCCGCCGGCCTGGACGAGCCAGCGCACGCCGTCGAGTAGGAAATCGAGCGCGCCGGACGCGCGTAGCACGCCGACCGCGCACAGCATCGCGACGAGATACGGCAGCAGATTCTTGGCGACATCGAAACCCTGCCGCGCGCCTTCGACGAAGCTTTCGTAGACCGGCACCTTGCGCCAGGCGCCGGCCAGCAGGAACGCGGTCACGATCGCGAACAGCGTGAAGTTGCCGAGCAGCGACGACAGCGAGGCGAGCGCGCCGGCCGAGAGCGTCGCCAGCAACGCGATGAAGCCGGACAGCAGCAGACCGATCGTTGCCAGCCACACCAGCACGACCGGGTCGCGCAGCTTCAGCTTCTGCATGAAGGCGACGGTGAACAGGCCGGTCAAGGTCGACGCGCTCGTCGCCAGCAGGATCGGCAGGAACACCAGGGTCGGATCGTGCGCGCCCTGCTGAGCGCGATACATGAAGATCGACACCGGCAGCAGGGTCAGCGACGACGCATTCATCACCAGGAACAGGATCTGAGCGTTGCTCGCGGTGTCCGCGCTGGGGTTGAGCGATTGCAACTCGCGCATCGCGCGCAGGCCGATCGGCGTCGCCGCATTGTCCAGACCCAGCGCGTTGGCGGCGAAGTTGAGCGTGATCAGTCCGATCGCCGGGTGCCCGCGCGGCACCTCGGGCATCAGGCGCGCGAACAGCGGGCCGAGCCAGCGTGCCAGCTGGTCGATGACGCCGGCCTGTTCGGCGATGCGCAAGAAGCCGAGCCACAGCGTGAGCGTGCCGAACAGCAGGATCATGACTTCGACCGACAGCTTGGCCATGTCGAACAGGCTGCCGACCATCGCGGCGAAGACGCCGGCATTGCCGCCGACCAGCCATTGCGCGAGCGCGGCGGCGGTGGCGACGAGGAAGAAACCGAACCAAAGGCGGTTGAGCATGCGGCAGGTCGCGAGGCGGCCGGATGCCGCCGCGCATCCTAAGCACGTCGCGCCGCGCGCGTCATCTGGGTCCGCGGCCGGAGGCGCCCCGACTCGCTGCCCGGCCCCCTCGGGAAAACCCTAACTGGGGTATGTCCCAGGCAGACGGGCCGCAGTACGCCCGCGTATGGTTACACCGTACCCGATCGTTCGGCTTTCCGTTCCCGCTTCCCGAGGTGTGCCATGTCACCGATTGCCGCTATCCGCTCGTCCGACAGCAACGCGTCCGCCGCAGCGGGCTTTCGCGAAGTCCAGCCCGATGCCGCCCAGTACGCGAAGGCGAGCGATCTCGGCGGCACGACCGCCGTGCGCGGTTCGGCGACGGCGGTCGACACCAGCACGCGCATCGACGGCAACGCCACGAACACCGGCGGCCGCACGACCGCGAAGACCGCCGACGGCAAGGACATCGCCGTCGATCCGCTGCACCAGAGCCCGCAGGTATCGATCGCGCGCGAACGCACGCTCGTCGACGACGGCAGCGGCCAGCAGTACGTCAGCTCCGACCAGCTGGTGCTGACCACCGGCAGCGGCAACGACAAGATTGCGGTCAAGAACAACACCGACGGCTCGCTGGCCGTGCAGGTCAACGGCGAGTCGTATCAGCTCGAGATGGCCAAGGGCCAGGCGCTGACCTTGCGTACCGGCGCCGGCAACGACGTCGTCGACGTCGCTTCCGACGTCAAGGTCAACCTGATCGTCGACGGCGGCGATGGCGACGACACGATCACCACTGGCGCCGGCGACGATTCGATCGACGGCGGCGCGGGCAACGACACGATCAAGAGCGGCGCCGGCAGCGACTACGTGTTCGGCAACACCGGCGACGACGTGATCGACGCCGGCGACGGCAACGACGTCGTCTACGGCGGCGACGGCAAGGACACGCTGGCCGGCGGCGCGGGCGCCGACTACATCGAGGGCGGCGCCGGCAACGACAGCATCGACGGTGGCGCCGGCCAGGACATGCTCTCCGGCGGCGCCGGCGACGATCGCATCGTCAGCGGTGCCGGCGACGACCGCGTCTACACCGGCGAAGGCAAGGACAGCGTCGACAACGCGTCGGGCAAGGACATCGTCTACGCCCAGCAGGGCACGGACACGTTCAGCGCCGCGAAGGGCGCGAGCAACCAGGTCGTCAACGTCGACCTGACCGGTTCGCCCGGCGCGAAGGGACTCAAGATCGAAGGCTCGCCCGCGTTCGTGCAGCGCGTGCAGGCGGACGTCGACATGCTGAAGTCCTCGCCGGTCGGTCGCCAGATGCTCGGCGAGTACGACAAGGCGGCGGCGAAAGGCAACACCGTGACGATCCGCGAACTCGCCAACGAGGACAACGGCTACACGATGCCGGACACCAACGGCACCTGGGCCGATACCGAGCTGGTCAACGGCAAGGCCGGCAAGGGCGACGACGCGGTGATCGCCTACAACCCCTCGTTCCACATGGCCGACTTTCCGGCGCCGGTCGGCGTGCTCTACCACGAGATGTCGCATGCCTACGACGCGGTCAACGGCACGTTCCAGCAGGGCACCTACCGTGGAACCGATGCGCAGGATCGCAGTGCCGGCGTGCCGAACTCGGAACGGCAGGCGGTCGGCCTGGACAACAGCGGCACGCCCTACGATTTCGACCACAATGCCGCCACGCCGAAGACCACGGCGAACCCGGCCGCGCTGACCGAGAACGGGTTGCGCGCCGAACTCGGCCTGCCGCTGCGCCTTCACTACGCACTCTGAACGCAAGCTGCGCGTCGATGGCTGACCACGGCCATCGACGCCTGCTAAGCTGATCGCATGAATGGATTGCCTGCGCTGCTGATGCTTGCCGCGCTGCTGCCTGCCGGCAGCGGTGCGGCCGCCGAACTTGTGCCCCACCCTGCGATGAGGGACGACACGATTCCGACCACGACCGTCGAGGATGCGCATCTTTCGCTGCGCGTCGAATTCCATTTCGACGCGGGCCATCACGTGCTGCGGATCCGCTACCTGCTCAACAACGGCAGCAAGAGCGCCATCGCGCTGTTCGATCGCGGCGACACCGTCGCGGTCGCGCAGGGCAAGCTCAAGGCCGGCATGGCCGCGGCGGTGACGAGCGAGCAAGGCAAGGCCGGACTGAGTCTCAATCATCGCGCCCTGCCCTTGCGCAAGCCGGCGCCGACCGTACCGCCGATACCGCTCGCCGCGCGGGTCACGGCCGGCAGCCAGCTCGGCGGCGACGTGCTCGCCGACACGGGCGACGCAGCGCGCGTTCGCTACTGCCTCGGCTACGCGCCGTTCGACCCCGCGCTGTTCTCTTCGCCGCAGCCGGTCGACGGCGTCGATCTGTGGCGTGCTTCGTTCGATGTCGTCGGTACGCAGAAACAGCTGTGCACGCCTTGGTTCGATACCGCGCAGCGCGCGTTCCAAGCGCATTGACGGTGCTTCGTATCGAACGCGCGGCGCACGCGGCCGAGCGATGACGCCCAAGCCCTTCGCTCCCGCGTGCGAACGCAACCGCGATCCGATCCTCGGCGTGCTGCGCACGCGGTTCGCCGATCGCCGCCACGTGCTCGAAATCGGCAGCGGTACTGGCCAGCACGCGGTGTATTTCGCCGCGGCGCTGCCGCACCTGACCTGGCAGACCTCGGAGCGGCCCGAGCACCTGGCCGGACTTCGCCTTTGGCTCGACGAAGCCCGGCTTTCGAACGCGCCGCCGCCGCTGGCGCTCGATGTCGGCGCCGCATGGCCCGGCGGTCCGTTCGACGCGGTGTTCAGCGCGAACACGCTGCACATCATGAGCTGGCCGGAAGTCGAAACCTTCTTCGCCTCGCTGCCGCTGGTCTGCACGAATGATGCGAAGCTCGCCGTCTACGGCCCGTTCAACTACGGCGGCGCGTTCACCAGCCAGAGCAATGCGGAGTTCGACCGCTCGCTGAAGTCGCGCGACGCGCGCATGGGCATCCGCGACGTTGCTGCGGTCGATGCGCTCGCCTGCCGCGCCGGATTCGCTTTGCTCGAGGACGCGGCGATGCCGGCCAACAACCGCTGCCTCGTGTGGCAGCGCGGCCCGATCGGCTGACGACGAGCGACGCGTCGCTGCGCGGCAAGGACTTGTGGGAGCGACTTCGGTCGCGATGCCGATGCTTCGACTTCGAAGCCACCCTCGCTGTCCCTTCCCCCGCTCGCGGGGAAGGATTCGATAAGAAGCGATACGGCTGTTTGCGCGCCGCGCGAACGCCTCACGCCTTTGCCAGCATCGCCTCCGCGCGCTGCACCATGGCTTCCGCGTACGGCGCATTGCGTGCCTTGCCCATCACGCGGCGGTACTCCGGCAGCAGTGCTTGCAGATCCGGCTTGGAATAGCACTTCTCGAGCTTGAGCGTGAACAAGAACGCGCGCAGGCCGAGCGCGGCGACGGCGGTTTCGTTCATGAACTGGCGCGCGAGCTGCAGCGGCGAAATCGTCTCTTCCGGCGGAGGTGCTTCCACGGCAGCGCCCGGCGTGATGGCGGCGGCGACGCTCTGCGGCTCGACCAGGCCCGCGCCATGCAGCCCGTCGACGATCGCGTCGACGTCGCCGAGCCCCTGGAACTGGCGGCGCAGCTCCTGCAGCGTGTGTTCGCCGTGGATGGCGATCAGCAAGGTGCGCTGGCGCGCGTGCAGCGCGTGCCGGCGTTCGCTGAGTTCGCGCCGGCCAGCCGCAGTCTTCACCGGCACATCGATGTCGCGCATCTGGGCGTCCCCTTCGTCCAATTGGGGAATTCTAGAAAAATACACGCGAACATTCAGTGACCCAGGACGCAGCCATGGCGGCGCCGCCGATCTCGCCGGAACAGCGGCGGCGATGCCATGCACGAGCCGAGGCGATGGCTTCGCTCAGGGGCTCGCGCGTACCGCCGGAGCTGGCCGGGCCGAATCGCCCCGTCGCTCAAGCGTCCGCCACGGACCACTCGAAGCGATAGCCGACGCCGTACACCGAGGTGATCGGGTCCACGCCCATGCCGACGAGCTTGCGGCGCAGGTTCTTGATGTGGCTGTCGACCGTGCGGTCGCTGACGACGCGATGGTCTTCGTACAGCGCGTCGATCAATTGCGCGCGCGAGAACACGCGCCCGGGCTGCGCGACGAGCTTGCGCAGCAGGCGGAACTCGACCGGCGTCAGGGTCAGCGGGCGGCCCTGCACGCGCGCCTCGAAGCGGACTTCGTCGAGCTCGACCGGCGCGCTCGCCGGCAGCATCGCGTTGGCGACGCGGCGCAGCACCGCGCGCACGCGCGCGACGACTTCGCGCGGACTGAACGGCTTGCAGATGTAGTCGTCGGCACCCAGTTCGAGGCCGAGCAGACGATCGATCTCCTCGACGCGCGCAGTCACCATCAGGATCGGCACGTTCGAAAACGCACGCACGCCGCGGCAGACCGCGAGGCCGTCCTCGCCCGGCAGCATCACGTCGAGCAGGACGGCATCGGGCGCCTGCTCGCGGATCCAGTCGGCGGCGCCGGTGCCGCTGTCGAGCACGCTGACGCGATAGCCGGCCGCGACCAGGTAGTCGCGCAGCAGCGCGGCGATCTTCGGCTCGTCTTCGACGACGAGGATGTGGGCAGGATCGTTCATGCCGGCTCCGTCGTGACCAGGGGCAGCTCGATGACCACGCGCAAGCCGCCGAGCGGCGACGGCTGCGCATCGATGCGGCCTCCGTGCGCATCGACGATCGCACGGCAGATCGCCAGGCCCAGCCCGGCACCGCCGCCGGCGCGGCTGCGCGAACGCTCGACGCGATACAGACGGTCGAACAGGCGCGGTAGATGCTCGGCCGGCACGCCGGGCGGCGTGTCCTCGACGACCAGCCGGACGAAGCGGCCGGCTTGCTCGAGCTCGACGCGAATGCGTCCCGGCGCGTCGGTGTAGCGGCGCGCGTTGGCGAGCAGGTTGTCGACCAGCTGCGCCAGCCGGCGCGCGTCGCCGCGCACGCGCGGCACCTCGTCGATCGCTTCCTCGATCGACAGTCTGGCATCGCCGCAGGCGCGCCGCTGCAGGTCGATCGCCTCGCGCACGAGTTCGGCCGGCGCCAGGTTTTCGAAGCGATAGTCGAGCGCGCCGGCATCGGCCAGGGCGAGCTGGTACAGATCCTCGATCAGGCTGCCGAGGCGTTCGCATTCGGCGTAGAGGGAATCGAACGCCTGCGCCGTCGGTGCGCGCACGCCGTCCTGCAGCGCCTGCACTTCGCCGCGCAGCACGCTCAGCGGCGTGCGCAGCTCGTGCGCGATGTCCGCACCCCACTGCCGGCGCGCTTCGCGATGCTGTTCGAGGCTCGCGGCGAGGTGATTGAAGTCGGCGGCCAAAGCGCCGAGCTCGTCGGCGCGTGTCGCCACGATGCGCCGCGCGTAGTCGCCGGCCGCGAGCGCGCGCGTGCCGTCGGCGAGCGCGCGCACCGGCGCGAGCAGCCAGCGCGCGAGCGCGAACGCGAGGACGGAGGCGCCGATCAGCACGGCCAGCGCGGCGATCAGCGCCGTGCGCGTCTGCGCGCGCGCGAAGTCGAGATCGACCGCATTGCTGATCGCCGGAATGCGCGCCAGCCGCAGACTGCCGATGCGGGAGGCGCCGAGCATGACCGGCACTTCATGCGCGTCGTCGGGGAGGTCCGGACTGCCGGCCACACGCCGTCCTTGCGCGTCGAACAGCGCCAGGCGCGGCATCAGATCCGGCGGCCCGCGCATGCGCGGGCCTCGCGACGGAAAGTCGTCCCCCGGTCCGCCGCGCGGCGGTTCGGGCGGCGGCGGCGCGTCGTCGTCGCGCGGCGGCGGTTCTTCTTCGCGGCGCGGACCGAAGCGCGAGCCGCGCGGCTCGACCAGTTCGCCGAAACGGCGCTGATCTTCGCGCAAGAACGTCCAGCTCTGCCCGTTGTCCCGATAGGCGGCCGCCAGCCGCTGCGCGGCCGGCTGCAGACGTTCCAGCGCGACCTCGTCGAGGTAGCCGAGGAATCCGCGTCGGAAACTCTGCTGCTGCAGAGCGGCGAAGCCGGCCAGCGCGAGCACGCTGAGGGCGGCGAGCGCGAGGAACAAACGATGCCAGAGGCGTAGACGCATGCCTGCACGATAATGCCGCGCGCGCGCCGCGCCTACGGATCGGCGGCGAACTCCTCGGTTTTTCCACGAAGCCTGCGCGCAGGCTGCGCATTTGCCGCGCAGATTGGACCTGCGCCGGATGACCGGCCATGTCCACGAGGAGCCCCATGTCCACAATGATAAAAACCCACCGGCAGCCGCCGCGCGTGCTGGCATTCTCGCTCGCCGCCGCTTGCCTTGCCGCCAGTACGTTCGCCGCCGCCATGCCGCCGGGCCCGCCCGGCCCCCCCGGGCCGCCGCTGCCGTCGGCCGAGGAGCTGGCAACAATTCCTACCCTCTCGACGCAGCAGCAGATCGAACTGCGCAAGATCCTGCTCGAACGCCGCGACGCGCTCGACGCCACGCGCGACAAGACGCGCGAGGCGATGGAGGCGCAGCGCAAGCGCGAGCGCGCGGACGTCGAGCGCATCGACGAGCAGAGCAGCGAACGCCTGCGCAAGCTGCTCGGCGACGACGGTTTCCGCCGCTATGCCGAATGGCAGCTGGGGCAGCGTGGACCGCACGGGTTCGATGGCCCGCGCCGCGACGACGATCAGCGCGGTCCCGGCCGCGGCGGTCCGGGCGGTCCGGGTGGCCGTCAGGGCGGGCGCCCAGGTTCGCCGCAAGCGCCGGCCGGTGCCGGTGCGCCTGACGCGCCGGACACCGATTCCTGACCGGCGCGGCGGCAACGGTTGCGGCACGCGACGGCCGACGGCGCAGGTGCGATGATCGCCCTGCGCCGTCCTGCGAGCCGTCTTTACGCGACCGGGGAACACGACATGTGCGAACACGATGCGAAAGTCAGCCGGCGCCACGCGCTCGGCTCGCTCTGCGCCCTCGGCGCGGCCGGCGTGCTCGGACGCCGATGGTTCGACGGCAACGGCCGGCCGTTCGACGGCGCCATCGCCGCCGCGTTCGCCGCGAGCGAGGGCGCCTGCATGCTCGCGCCGGAGCTCACGATTGGACCGTACTTCGTCGATGAGCACCTGAATCGCTCGGACATCACCGAAGGCTCCAGCGTGATCTTCATCGCCGATGCCGTGCCCCTCGCGCTGACGATTCACGCGCTCAGCCCCGCCGCCGGATGTGTGCCGCTGGCCGGCGTGCAGATCGACGTGTGGCATTGCCACGCCGGCGGGCTGTATTCCGACGAAGCGGCCAACGGCACGCTCGGCCAGACCTGGCTGCGCGGCTACCAGGTCACCGACGCGAACGGCAGCGTCTCGTTCGCGACGGTCTATCCCGGTTGGTATCCCGGCCGCACGATCCACATCCACCTGATGGCGCGCTGGTTCGACAGCGGCGGCAACACGACCTACGCGTTCACGACGCAGCTTTACTTCGACGAAGCGGCCAACAATGCGGTGATGGCGCTCGCGCCTTACGACTCGCGCGGCCACCGCGACACGACCAACAGCGGCGATACGATCTTTTCGCCGTCGATGCTGGTCGACACGCAGCGTAACGGCGACGGTTCCTACCACGGCGCGATCTCGATCGGCCTCGATCTGCAGCCGGCCATCGATCCGGTCTTCGCGAACGGTTTCGAGACGGCGTGAGACGCGACCCCGTCTGCCGGAGCGCTGCGGCGCGCTCCGGCAGACGATTCGATCAGCGGGCGCGTCCGACGACGAGGTTGTCGATGACGCCCCAGGCGTAGTCGCCGTCGGGATCGGGCTCGGGCGCGGCGATCGTCAGGCTGCGGATCGGCGCGGTCGCGACGAAGCCGCGGAAATCGTCCGGTCCGTCCGCGGTGAAGGTTTCGCTGCTGCCGTCGTCCAGCGTCAGCACGACCGTCGTCGGCGGTGTCGTATTCATGTCGACGCTGGTGCTGCTGAAGAACAGCTGGCCCCAGAAGTTGCCGCCGACCGCCGTCACCGGCGCGCCGGTGAACGTGATCACGAGCTGATCCTGCGCCGAGGCACTCGACAGCATGCCCGAGCCGGCAAACAAGTAGAGGCCGCCGGCCGCGCCGTCCTGTGTGAACACCGAGTAGGTGTAGGTCGCGTTGCCGAAGGCGGTCGGTCCATACAGATAACCCGAACGCAGGCCCGTGTAGGCGTCCTCGTCGTAGTCGTTGGCGACGCGCGCGAGGAAGGCGTCGCGCGCGTCGAACGTCTGCAATGCGCTGCCGCATGCGCCGTTCGATGCATCGTCGAAGCCGTTGGCGAAGATGCGATCGACGGCCTGGCAGGTGCCCGCCGCCACAGCGAGCGTCAACGGAATTTGCCGAGCGGGCATCGAGGCGTCGTTGCTCGTCACGCACAGCAAGGTCGAATACTCGCCATCGGCGAGGCCGCTGCTGTCGAGTTCGACGGCGACGTCGTCGCGCACGCCGCCGGCCACGCTGCCGCTGGTCGCGGCAAGGTGCAGCCACGCCGGACTGGCCGGCGTCGAGCAGTCGCCCGCACTGCCGTCGGCGATCGCGATCGAGTACGTCAGGAGGCCGCCGCTGAGGTTGCCGATGCCGAGTGTCTCGGTGCGCTGCGCGCTCGTGTCGGTGGCGACGGCCAGTTTCGCCGGACCGATCGATGCCTGCGGCACGGTCGACGTCACACTGACGTCGTCGATCCACCAGCCGTCGTTCGCGCTCGCCTGGCCGGAGCAATCGGTGCCGAGGCGCCAGCGGAACTGCACCAAGTGCCCCGCGGCCGTCAGCGGAAGGCCGACCGTCACCGGCGCGAAGGCGTCCTGCGCGCCGCTCCAGGCGGAACGCCCGACGAGCGGATTGGCGTCGGCGCCGGAGCAGTTGGCATTCGCATCGATCGTGCCGCCGTAGGCACCGGCAGCGAACGCGCCGCCCGCGGCGAGGATGTCTTCGAAGGCGCCGCCGTCGATCGCGATGTCGAGCACGCCGCCGTCATCACCGGCTTCGGTCGCGAAGCGCTGCGTGAAATGCAGTTCGCCGCCGCCCGCCGGCACGGCGATCGGCGGACTCGTGAGGTCGGCCTCGCCGGCCATCGCGGGTGCCTGCGCATGGACGGCATTCGGCGCGCTTTCGCCCGTGCCTGCTTGCGTGATCCAGGCGCTGCCGGCGCCCGCCGCTGCGGTGCTCCAACCGGCCGGCAACGCGGGCGCGCCGACGTCGTCGAAATTCCAGCGCAGCGGCGAGCCGGCGTCGGCGAAGGCCAGCGTGACGCTGCCCTCGTGTGGCGGCGGGTCGCAGCAGCCGTCGCCCTCGACGGTGACGATGACCGGCAGGTCGCCGATGTAGGCGGCCGGAACCTCGATGTCGACCGCCATCGTCTGCGGCTCGCCCGGATCCGGTGCGCCGCCGAAATAGCCGCAGAAGCTCGGGTAGCCGGGGTTGTACCAGCCGCCGACGTCCGTGCCCATGCCGAGCACGAGCAGCAGCGCATCCGGACACGAGTGGAAGCCGTCGAGGTAGTGCACGGCGGAAATCGTCACGCCGTTGGGGACGCTGAAGTAGACGTTGTCACCGCCTTCGTAGGCCTGCGAAATCAGATTCAGATCGAACACGAAACGGTTGGTCTGGCCACGCACGTACGTGCTCTGCGCGCTGGTGGCGGTCAGGGCCATGTCGGCGCGTGCGGGCGCGGCGGCGACGAGGCACAGCAGAAGCAGCAAGGCGTTGAACGGAGAAGTCCTGGACACGCGGAAGATTCCTGTGGAGGGCGCGAAAGACATGAGGCGCGAGCGAAACGTGGCGGGCCGGCTCATGGCGTGGAACCGATGATCAGGTTGTCGAGCGTCGGCCAGCGGTCGGGTGTCGTCCCCGGCGGCGGCGCATCGAGATCGGGCGCTTCGATTTGCAGGAAGGCGATCGGGGTCGTGCTGACGAAGCCGCGGAAGTCGTCGGGACCGGTCGAGTCGATCGTCTCCGTCGCGCCGGTGGTGCCGTCCTGCAGCACGACCGTCAGCACGATCGTGCCGGTCGCCGGCTGCACGTGAAAATCCGACGGCCACACGTTGCCGCCGATCGCGCCGATCGGCGCGTCGTCGATCGTCGTGGAGACCCAGATCTGGTCGTCGACACGATCGGTCGAAATGGTGCCGGGACCGTTGTATAGACCGCCGCCGGCACCGAAGAACTCGGTGAAGACCGTGTAGTTGAAGCCGCCGTCGGCATATTGCAGCGGCAGGCTCGTGCCCGGCGCGACGTCGGCGAATGCATTCTCGATATGCCCCGGCGCGAGCGCGGCGAGAAACTCCGCTCGATCCGTGTACACGGTCACCGCGCCGTTGCCGCAGACGCCGCGCGAGCCGTCGTCGAGGCCGTTGGCGAACACCGCGTCGGCGCATGCCAGCGGGGAGGCGCTCGTCAGCGGACGCGATGGGGCGTGCTCGGCGACGGCGGCGCTGCCCGAACGCGACACCGGTTCGGCGGCGGCGCACGCAAGGGGAAAGGCAGCCAGCAGCAGCGGAACGAACGCCGGCGGGGCGAAGCGGAAAGCGCGGGATCGATTCATGGGGTCTTCGCAAAGGAATGAGGGATGCGGACCGAAGTCCGCTCGCGCGCCCGCAAGGCGGCGGACGCAGCGCGGGAAGGCGGCACCCTTGTAGGTCGCACCTGCAGCGGCGTCCATTCCAAACGCCTTACGATCGGCTTCCGCGCGGCTTCGGAATGCGGTTCCGGCGCGTCAGCGCGGGTTGCGTGCCGCCGGCGCGACGAGCAACGGTGGCGGAATCGAACGCTCGCCGGCGAGGCGGCGCACGTTCGCCAAGGCCGTTTCCCACGCCGTGCGTTCGCCGAGCGCGTGGGCGAGGCGCAATTGCAGCAGCGCGCAATCGAAGTCGTCCGCCGCCCAGGCGCCGATGCGGCCGGCAAGGGCGGCCGCGTCGGCGAGACGGTCGTGTTCGATCAGGGCCGGCACGTAGGATTCGATCACGATCGCGCTCGCCAACGGAACGCCGATACCGTCGGCCAAGCCCAGCGCCTGCCGGTAGGCGGCATCCGCCTCGTCCCAGCGGCCGAGCCAGCGCGCGCGCTCGGCCTCGGCAAGGCGGCGGTAGGAGGCGGCATGCTGCGATCCGGCGTCGGTCTTGGCCGACGGCGCTATCGCCGCGCCCGGCGCGGCGGGCGTCGGCGGCAACGCGCGCTGGCGCCACAACGCGGCCTTCGCGCGCAAGGTGTCGTCGGCGTCGCCGGCAAGCCACGCGATCGGCAGCGCCGCCGCCTCGCGTGCCGCGTCGTCGCTGCGGCCTTCGCGCAGGGCAAGCTCGGTGCGCAGCACGCGCAGGCGCTCGTCGTCGCGCGACGCGGCAAGGTACGACTGGTCGCCCTGGTCGATCTGCGCGATCAGTTCGTGCAGTTCGCGAAACCGTCCGCACGCCAGCAGGATGCGCGCGCGCATCAGCGACAGCACGCGGCGCAGCAGCGGATCGCCCGACGCGGTACTGACCGCCCAGGCGCGATCGCTGCTTGCCAGGGCCGCGGCGTTCTGCATCTGGTCGACCTGCACGTCCTGCAGGCCGATGAGCGCGCTCTTCAGTGGCCGGATCGCGCCGAACGCCTCGAACTGGCGCGCCGCCTGCTCGTAGCGCGGGCCGGCCTGCGCGATCGCGCCGCGGCCGGAATCGAGCAGGGCGAGCTCCAGGTCGACGCGCGCGACGGCGAGCGCATCGCCGCTCTGCGCGAGCAGGACGCGCGCGCGGCCGAGATCGTTGGCCGCTGCCGCATAGTCGTTGAGCAAGGTGCCGGTCGCACCGCGCCCGACGTAGGCGTCGCCGAGCGCATGCACGAACGCGCTGGCGCCGGGGACCGCGAGCGCTGCATCGAAGTCGGCCTTGGCTTCGACCAGGTGATCGAGCGGGATGCGTGCGGCGCCGCGCGCGATCAGCGCGCGCATGCGCAGGAAGGCGTCATCCCTGTCGCCGAATTCGTGCAGCAGCTGCGTCAGGATGTTCTCCGCCACGTCGAAATGGCCCTGGCGCGCCTCGACCTGGGCCAGCAGCAGGCGCAGTTCCGCATCGTTGCGCAGCGGCGCCGGCGCCTGTTCGAGCAGCGTGCGCGCGGCTCCCGCGTCGTCGGCGAGCAGCGCCGCGCGCGCGCGCTGCAGCACTTCGGCCTGGGCGGCGCCGATCGAATCGGTCGGTGCGCTGCGACCCAGCGCGAGCAGCAGCTTGTCGCTCGCCCCGCGCAGCGCGAGCATCAGGTCGCCGTCGCTCGCCGCGGCATACAGCGGCGCGGCACCTTGCGCGTTCGCCTGCAAGGCGACGGTCCACGCCGCGCCCGCGCGGCCGACTTCACCGTCCACGATCAAGCCGATGCCGGCGCTGCTGCGCAGCCTGCCGACGCCACCGTCGCCGTCGGCTTTCGCGGTCATCACGACACCGAGCGTCGCTTCGCTCGGCTGCACGGACAATCCCGCGCGGCGCAGCCGGTCGACGACCAGATCCATGCCGCCGAGGCGGACCCAGGCCGCGTCGGCCGTATCGGCAACGCGCAGCGGCATCACGGCGATGCGCGCGCCGGAGCGCTCGGCGGCGGTTGTCTTTTCGGCAGCGGATTCGGACGAACGGTGCGACACGAAGAACACGAGCGCGGCAAGAACGAGCACGGCCGCCGCCGCGAGCGCGAGCACACGCCGCCGCGACGGGATCTTTTCGTCAGTGGGGTGCAGGGGCTGCGCGCGCTCGATCGCAGCCGCTTCCGTCGCCTCGACCCCCGCGTTCGCGGCAGCGTCTGCGGCTGTGCCGGTGGCCCCGGACGAAACTTCCGCCTCGACACGCTCGGTCGGCATCACCCAGCGATAGCCGAAGCCGACGATCGTGCGGATGCTCTGCTGGCGCTCGGCTTCGTCGCCGACGACGCGACGCGCACGCAGGATCAGTTGGAACAGTTGCGTGTCGGACACGTTGGCGCGGCGCCAGACGGCCTCGATCAACTCGGCGCGATCGACCGCGCGTTCGCGGTGTTCGATCAGGTAGAGCAGGCAGGCGAATACGCGCGCCGGCACGTCGACGAGCGCGTCGTCGTGCCGGAGTTCGCGTTTGACCGGGTCGAGCCGGAAGTCGCCGAAGCGAAAAACGGGAGAATCCATCGAGCCGATATGCGTTGCCGCCGCCCGCCTGTCAATCGGCGGTTTCCATGCCGGGGTACGGATGCGGTTCGCAGAGCGAAGAGCGATGCCCCCTTCCGCCCTTCGGGCACCTTCCCCCGCGTGGCGGGGGAAGGGACGGCCAGTGCTGTTCGGACTTAGCGGTGTCGATGAGCGGTCGCGCGCTGCGCGGCGATGCTGACGCCGACGCAGGCTAACAGCGCCAGCAGCCAGCGTCCGCCGAGGACGCTGCCCAGGCGCGCCACCTCGAACAGCGACGACAGCCCATCGGCGCCGTACGTCACGAGCACGGCGCCCGCGGCGAGCCCGAACGCGGTGATCATCGCCTGCAGCAGGTGCCGCTCGAAGCCGGCGTTCACGCTGCCGTCGGCACCAAGGACTGCCGTGCGCACGGCGACGCGGCGCGCGAAATCGGCAGGCAGCGCATCTACCGGCGGCTGGCGCAGCGCGCGCGCGAACAGCCGGTAGCGTTGCACGACGACCTCGTCGGCCGCTGCGTCGACGCCGCGCCGTTCCTGCTCCAGCGCGCGTTCCTGCGCCTGCCATTCGCGTTCGATCTGCTCGTCATCGGGGAGGCGGGTCATGTTCATGCGGCCGTTTCCAGCGTGGGTTCGAGGCGTTCGCGCAAGCGCAGGCGCGTGCGGAACAGGTGGCTCTTGATCGTGTTGATCGCCAGGCCCGTGATTTCGGCAATCTCGGCGAGGGGCAGCTCGTCCAGATGGTAGAGCGTCAGCAAGGTGCGCTGCAGCGGCGGCAGCGCATCGATCGCCGCGAACACGCGGCGCTGCGTCTCGGTATCGGCCCAGGCGGCTTCGAGATCGAACCCGTCGGCGACGCTGTCGAGCAGCGACGAGCCGTCCGCCTCTTGCGGCGATTCGGCCAGCGGCAGGCGCTGGCGCTCCAGGTGGCGCAAGCCGATCGAGTAGGCGACGCGGCCGATCCAGGACTTGAGCGCACTCTCGTAGCGATACTGGTGCAACGTCTGGTGCACGCGCAGGAACGTCTCCTGGCACAGCTCGCGCGCGTCCTCCGGCTCGCGCACCAGGCGCAGCAGGATATGCCAGCACAAGCCCTGGTATTGGCCGACGAGGCGCTCGAAGGCGCCCGGCGCGTTCGCCAGCACGCGATCGACGAGTTCGCGGTCCGCGTTCATCGGGGGAAGTCTTGCATGCCGACCCCGGATACGGGCAGGGCGCGATCGGTTGCACGGAGCCGACTGCAACCGATCGCCTTCCGGCCGTATCTGTGGGGTTGTCCGACCGAATGCGAGGCCCGCCCCCATGCAACAGATCATCGTCCCGATCGCGCTGTTCGCCTGCATCACCTACGCCTTCAAGGCCATTGTCGACGCGCGCATGCGCTATCTGCTGCTGCGCTCCGGCGGCTCCGAAGAGCTGGTCCGTTCGATCCTGCTCGGCGAGGAGCAGCAGCGCCGCCTCGCTTCGCTGCGCTGGGGCATCGTGCTGATCGCCGTGGCGGTCGGCTTCGGTCTGATCGAGGCGTTCCACTGGTACGACATCACGCCCGGCGTGATCGCCGTGCTCGCCGCGGTGACCGGGCTCGGCAACCTGGCGGTCTTCGCGATCTCGCGGCGGCTGGGCTGACGGTGTCGCAGGCCATCCGTCGATTCTTCCCGCCTTCGGAGTCGAGCATGAAACCGGCCGCCATGATCCTGGCACTGCTGATCACCGTGGGCGCGCCAGCGGGGGCGGCGCAACCGGACGCCTTCATCGCGGGCTACGCGAAGCAGCATGACTTCAACGGCTCCATCCTGATATCGAAGCAAGGCAAGCGCGCCTTCGCCGCCAGCTACGGATTGGCGAACATCCCGTTCCAGGTGCCCAACCGTGCGCAGACCAAGTACAAGATCGCATCGATCACCAAGCTGTTCACCGCGGTACTGATCCTGCAGCTGCGCGAGCAGGGCAAGATCGATCTCGACCGGCCGATCAAGACCTACCTGCCCGGCTACACCGGGCGCGGCGGCGAGAAAGTATCGATCCATCAGCTGCTCAACCACACCTCGGGCCTGCCGAATTTCGACAAGGTCGGCGACGCGGCCACCGCCCTGCGCGACGGCCTTCCGGTCTACCAGACGCCGTACACGCCCGACCAGCTCGTCGCGAAGTTCTGCAGCGGCGACCTCGTGAACGCGCCGGGCACGGTGTTCGACTACAACAACGGCGACTACGTCATCCTCGGCAAGATCATCGAGCAGCTGTACGGCGCGCCGTACGAGCGCGTGCTCGCGCAGCGCATCCTCGAGCCGCTGCGGATGAAGGACAGCGGCATGCTGCATCAGAGCGATCTCGTCGCGGGGCTCGCCGACACGTATTTCTATCGCGACGACTTGAAGGCGCTGTCGCCCGACCTGCCGGTGTACCCGGAAAACTGGTACGCCGCCGGCGCGCTCTATTCGACGACCGACGACTTGATGAGGTTCGCCGATGCCCTGTTCGGACTGAAGCTGATCGATCAGGCTTCGCTCGACCTCCTGACCAAGCCCGGACTCGACGAGTACGGCTACGGCGTGTGGTCGTACGAAACCACGATGAACGGCAAGAAGCATCGCGTCGTGAAGCGTCCCGGCCGCATCATGGGCGCGCAGGCGCAGCTGTTCCACGTGTTCGAACCGGACGTCACGATCGTCCTGCTGGCCAATACGGGCACGACGGACCTCGACGAGTTCGTCGCACAAATCGCCAAGCGCACGGTCGACTGAAGCGCCGCGCGCCGCGCGCGAACGCTGCAAACGATTGATTTTCCAGTTCTTCATTCTTCTTCATTCGCTCTTCCGGCACTTCATCGAAGCAACCGCTGAACTGGCGGCTTCTTGTCGACCGGAGTGCGTCATGCGATATCGCGATCTCGGCCTGCTGGCCGCCCTGCTGCTCGCCCCGCTGACGGCAGGCGCGCAATCCGTCGCCGCCTACCGCCCGCCGGAAGCGATGGCCGATGGCTGGCCCACCGCCGATGCGGCCAAGCTCGGCTGGAACACCGCCAAGTTCGCCGCGCTCGAAGGCCGCGTCGCCGACCAGACCTGGAAAGGCATCACCAGCGTCGTCGTCGCCCAACACGGCACGCTCGTCTACGAGCAGTATTTCAACGGCGGCGCGCGCGACAACCTCAACGACATCCGCTCGGCGGCCAAGAGCATCACCGCGCTGCTCGCCGGCGCGGCCATCGATCGCGGCCTCATCGCCGATGCCCAGGCAAAGGTCTATCCGTACTTCGCCGACAAGCCGCTGCACCAGCCGCTCGATCCGCGCAAGGCGGCCTTCACGCTGGAGGACCTTCTGACGATGAGCTCGCTGTGGGAGTGCGACGACGACAATCCGTTTTCGTCCGGCAACGAAGAGCGCATGTACGTGACCGAGGACTGGCTCGAGTTCGCGCTCGACCTGCCGATCAAGGGCTTCGCGCCGTGGATGACGAAACCGGCGCGAAGCCCGTACGGCCGCGCGTTCTCGTATTGCACGGCCGGTGCATTCGTCGCCGGCGCCGTGGTCGAGCGCGCGACGCACCGGCACCTCGACGCCTTCGCCGCCGAGGCGCTCGAAAAGCCGCTCGGCATCGCCGCGGTCAAATGGAACTTCTCGCCGGACGGCATCGCGATGGGCGGCGGCGGCACGCGCTATCGCAGCCGCGACCTCGCCAAGTTCGGCGAACTGCTCGTCGACGGCGGCCGCTGGAATGGCCGCCAGGTCATTTCCAAGGAATGGATCGCTGCGAGCACGACGCCGCACGCGCAGGCACGCGACGACGCCGAATACGGCTACCTGCTGTGGCGCTTCCACTTCCCGCTCGACAGCAAGGACACCGCGGCCTGGGCGATGAGCGGCAACGGCGGCAACTACGTATTCGCACTGCCCGAGCGGCACCTCGTCGCCGTGGTCACCAGCACCGCATACAACCAGCGCTACGCGCACCCGCAATCGCAGGAACTGTTCCGCGACTTCATCTTGCCGGCACTGCCGCCTTCGCATTGACCAGGTCGGCCGGCAGCCACGCTGCGGCCAGCGCGATCGCTCGCTCCTGCGCGACGGCGCGGCTGATCGCATCGACGACGCCGGCGAAGGCCGGATCGTCGGCAAGGGGGCGGAACAGCGGCGTGTTCTGCAGCCAGGCACGGTCGCGGAACCCCCCGGCGACGGCATGGCGCAACGCGTCGATCGCGCCGGCACGATCGGACCCGGCCAACCGCAGAACGGCGACTTCGAGCCACTCGTCGCCAGCGCCGGTCGCCGCCTCGCTCGCGCGCGTCTCGGCGTGCGCGGCGAGCCAGCCGGCATCGAGGGGCGCAGCGTAGGCATGCGCGAGCGTCTGCGGCAGGCTCTGGTGCGGCCGCAGCGCGGATGCCTGCGCGAAGGCGTCCTGCGCGCGCGTACGATCGCCGCGCAGCAAGGCGATTTCGCCGGCCAGCAGGAACAGGTCCGGGTGCAGCGGTCGCTGCCGCGCCTCGGCCAAGGCGCTTTCGGCCTCGGCGTAGCGCCCTTGCGCGAACAGGAAGCGCGGATAGGCGACATTGCCGAATACGTTGTCCGGATAGAGCTTGAACAGCTTCGCGTAGCGCTGCTCGGCCTCGCTGGAAAAGCCGAGCAGATCGAGATTGCGCGCGATCTGCAGGTCGAGAAAGCGCAGCTTCGCGCCGGTCTTCTCGACCGCGACATTGGCGGCGAGCGCGTCGGCGAGACGACCCTCGACCATGTAGAGATTGGCCACCGATGCGCGGCTGTCGACGCGCGCCGCGGGATCGAGCGCGATCGCCGCCTCGTACGCGCCGATCGCCGCATCGAGCTCGCCGCGGCAATCGAATGCGTAGGCCAGCGCGTCGGGTCCGCGGCTGTCGCGCGGCGCGCGCGCGATCACCGCTTCGGCGAGCCGTTGCGCGCGCGCGGCCGCTTCCGGGCCGCCGTTGTACAGGCACATGCGCGCGCTCAATGCGCGGCTGAGTCCGGTACTCGCCGCGATGTCGTCGGGGTGGATGCGCAGCGCATCCTCGTACAGCGAGATCGCGCGCTCGTTGTTTTCGCTCTGGCCGATGCCCGCGTAGTACTTCGCGCGCTGCAGCAGCTCGTCCGGCGCATCGGCCGAAGTAGCGCCACGGCTCGGCGCCGTGCGATAGGCATGCGTCGCCCACGCCCCGAAGCCGAACGCGCACAGCGAAACGACGACGAGCGCCACCCGCCAGGCTTTCGAAGGCGGCATCGCGCGCGCTTTGCCGGTGTCCGCATCGAACGCGACCGCGCGCGGCGCGCTGCACAGCTGATAGCCGCGTCCGCGCACGGATCGGATGTAGCGCGGATTGCGGCCGTCGTCGCCGAGCGCCTGGCGCAACAGCTTGACGCGCTGCGTGACGGTCTCCTCGTTGACGATCGCCGGCGCCCATACGTGCTCGATCAATTCGTCGAAACCGACCACGCGATCGCCTTGCTGCAGCAGGTAGCGCAGCAGCTGGAAGCTGAGGCCGGCGACGTCGAGCGGCTGCCCGCCACGCATCACGCGCTGGCGTGCCATGTCCACGCGCAAGTCGTCGAGTGCGAGTATCGGACGGTCTTCCAAGGGTCGCGTTCCGCGATTCGAGCGCCCAATGGCGCAGGAAACGAGTGTAAGGGAGCGTCGACACGCTGAAGACAATCCCCGGCGATCCCGTCGGACGACGGTCATCGCGGCGCGACACTTGCCCCCGCCATCCCCCGTCCCTACACTGCGCGCCACTCCATTGGGGAGTAGCCGGCCGTGACGAGACGTCGCGGCACGCGCGTCAACATACTTGGCGAACACGCCATGGCGCGCGACGGACCTGCGATCGGCAGGTTCCTGCGGCAAGACCTTTGGTTCTCGCAAGCCGTACCCGGGCCGGGGCGGACTGCGCGAATCATCGCGTCCTCGTTCCCCAGCCCGCCGGAGTTCCGATGCAAACCCTGTTCATTGCGACCACCGCGGTCGCGATCGCCGAGATCGGCGACAAGACCCAGCTGCTGTCGCTGATCCTCGCCGCGAAATATCGCCGGCCGTGGCCGATCTGTCTGGGCATCTTCGCCGCCACCCTCGTCAATCATGCGTTGGCCGGTGCGGTCGGCGTGCTGATCGCGCAATGGTTGACGCCCGAGGTGCAGAAGTGGCTGGTGGCGCTGAGTTTCTTCGCCGTCGGCGCGTGGACATTGGTGCCCGACAAGGCCGACGAGAACGAAGCGGCGCGCGGCGCCGGCCATGGCGTGTTCGTCGCCACGCTGATCGCGTTCTTCATCGCCGAGATCGGCGACAAGACGCAGATCGCGACGATGGTGCTCGCCGCCGAATACCATCCGTTGTGGCAGGTCGTCGCCGGCAGCACGCTCGGCATGCTGATCGCGAACGTTCCGGTGGTGTGGCTCGGTTCGCGCTTCGCCGCCAAGCTGCCGCTCAAGGCTGCACGCATCGGCGCGGCCGTGCTGTTCGCGGCGCTCGGCGTGTGGATCCTGCTGCGCTAGCCCATGGCCTGCGCGCGAGCGCTACAACGCATCCGCATCGAGTTCGCCGGTGCGGATGCGGATCACGCGGTCGAGCTGCCAGACGAAGATCTTGCCGTCGCCGATCTTGCCGGTGTTCGCCGTATTCGCGATCGTCTCGACGACGCGTTCGACCTGGTCGTTGCTGACGGCGACTTCGATCTTGATCTTCGGCAGGAAGTCGACGACGTATTCGGCGCCGCGGTACAGCTCCGTATGTCCCTTCTGCCGGCCGAACCCCTTGATCTCGGTGACGGTGATGCCCTGCACGCCGACCTCGGCCAGAGCCTCGCGCACCTCGTCCAGCTTGAACGGCTTGATGATCGCCATGACCATTTGCATCGGCGCATCCTCTCGGTTTCTTGTCGGCGCGACTATACCCGGAACATTCCGTGTAGGAATTTTCCTACAAAGGTTTACGAACGCAGCGTCTGGCGCTGCTCGGCGCGACGGCACAGACTGCGTGTGCGGGGAGGTGCGTCGACGGATCGACGCCGCAAGGAGGCTTCCGACCGGTGGCGAGCGCTTGCGCCCGCCACCGGTCGACCCCATGGATCGACAGGGCATGGTGCAGGAGGCACACGCGGCCGATACCGGTCTCGGCAGATCGGATAGTTTTAGGAATGCTTCACGTCGAAGTCGGCCGGCACAGGCCGCGCGACGAAGACGTCACCAATCCTATAGACGCTACGGGTGAGCAGCGATGATCAACGTTCAATCCATCGATGAACTGGCGCGGCGGCTTGCCGCCCTGGTCCCGCCCGGCCTGCAGCAGGCGCGCGAGGACATGACCGCGACCTTCCGCAGCGCGCTGCAGTCCGGCCTGCGCGACCTCGACCTCGTCACCCGCGAAGAATTCGACGTGCAACGCTGCGTCCTGCTGCGAACGCGCGAGAAGATCGAGGAGCTCGAACAGCAAATCCTCTCGATCGAACGCGCGCTCGGCGGCGTGCCGGCGACCGAACCCAAGCACTAGTTCCGCCTGCCGTTTGCTTTTCCGAGCTCGCCGCACGAACAGCGGCGACGGATGGACGTGCCTGCGCCGCGGGAACGGTGCGCTGCGGACGGCGCGAGGTTTGGAGAGCGCGATCATCATGGACCGATCGAACGATTTCCCGGGACGCCCGCTGCTTTGCGCAGCTCACCCCAAGGCGGGGGCAGCGGGCTCTTTTAGCAAGGCGCGCCGATGAGTCTGGCCGTCGTCCACAGCCGCGCGCAGGACGGCATCGCCGCGCCCCTGGTCGCCTGCGAAGTGCACCTGTCGGGCGGCCTGCCCGGCACCGCGATCGTCGGCCTGCCCGAGGCCGCCGTGAAGGAAGCGCGCGACCGCGTGCGCGCCGCGATCCTCAATGCGCAGCTGGAGTATCCGCAGCGGCGAATCACCGTGAATCTGGCGCCTGCGGATCTGCCGAAGGACTGATGTTTTTATAATTATTTCGACCTTTTTATCGCTATTTGGGATGATTTGATCGATCTGAGGGATGAATCTCGCCCAGGCCGAGGGCACCTGGCATCCACTAGGCGGTTCCTCAGGAAGGTTCCGACCTCCCGGTGGCAGAGGAGTCCACACCGCGATAGGCTCATACGGCCGTCCATTTCATGGGTAGGGGCATGCCAAGCTCAAACGAGAACGAGCAACGGCCGCAACGCGTTTACCTTGCACCCAGACCTCAACCGACAGAGGCCGCCGAGTTTGTCGAGAGGTTCTTGGCCGATCTTCTCAGTGACGGCGAGCGGTTTCTCGACAGCGACGCGGTCGGACGTGTCCTGTCTGGTTCGCGCGTAGCGGATGCCAAAGCGGCGGCGACACGTGGCCGCAAGGAGAAGCGTGTCTTTGCTGTGTGGGACGGACGCACATACCGCTATCCCCGATTCCAATTTGACGACGCTGGTCGGCCGTTGCGGGAAACTCCCGCTCTGATCCAGTTGCTCCCGCGCCAGACGGATGGAAGCAACAGAGATGCGGCGCTCTGGCTGTACGCGCCCGATGCCTTACTTGAGGGGAAGACGCCGGCGGAAGTGTTTCCGGAGGATCCGGAGCGCGTGTTGCGTATTGCCCGGCGCCGGCGCGGAATCGATCCGACCGCAGACTGAATTCATCTGTCACGCTTCTGCCAAAGCGGCGGCGGCTCTGACGTACTAGACGGCGCGGACGCCCGGGTCGCGAGGATGCACTCACGTGCGTACAAATTTGCAAGCTCATGTCGAACAGAAGATTGGCCGGAATCTGCTTCGGTACCAGCTTGTCGAGCTTCGACTGAAGCATGCTCTACCGTTTCGTCGCGTGACGATCTCGGCGAAGGGACTGGACACTCTGGGCGACGACGTCGACGCCCAAAGCAAGTTCACGCTCGGCCGGTTGTTGCCCGGCTACGCCGAGGCGTTCGAGATTAGCCCGCCAGAGGCGAAGCAAGCCTTCCAGGCTGAGCTCGATGCATTCCTTCGAGCCCGCAATCGGCTAGTTCATCACCTCCTACAGGACCACACATTACTGACGACCACTGAGGCCTGCCAAGCGTGCATGGCGCGTCTGGACGAGGACTATCAGCTAGCGGAGGCGGTTTCCACACACGTCCTTGAGCTTCATCGCTTCGTCTTACAGTCCGTCCAAGCATTCGTCGATGCGATGCGAGAGTGTCCTCCTGGCCCGCTCACAGGGGGTGACGTTCTGCAGCGGCATGCGGCGCTCCTCGCGCAGATGCACGGTCCGAACGTTCAGATCGAGATCCAGGCCCCTTTATCGGTCGTGCTGGCTGAGGTCATGAAAGTCATCGAGGGCAACTATCGACGCGACGATGGTTGGACCCTGTTCCATCATGTCGGCACCGAAATCCATTCAAGAGCTCCCGAGGTCCGAGCAACCCTGTCGATGGCGCGTCAGCTCGATGGCTTCGAGCTGAAGAAGCGGCCGCCCCGACCCGGCGCCGGTACGACTTGGATGTTTCGATCGCGCGCCGCAAATGGAACATAGCTAACGTTCCAACCGCACGTCATGCAACTCCTCTTCAGCCCGAGCCGGATCGCCTCGACTGTGCCGTTCTGACGCCGCAGCAGTGCCGTTGACTATTTGTGTGAACACTGTCAACATATCTGTGTACATTGAACACAAGGATTGATTTTGTCCGAAGAAGATTTGGTCGGCATCAATGAGATCGCCACTTTGGCTGGGGTCTCCCGTCAAGCAGTAGCCAACTGGCGCGTCAGATTTCCCGACTTCCCCGTGCCTGTAGCAGATTTGAAAGCAGGCCCCATATTCACGGCCAGGCTCGTTAAAGCTTGGTTGCGCAAAAGGAAAGTGCCCATGGCTCGTGTAGTATCGCTTATCAATCTGAAGGGTGGTGTCGGGAAAACGACGACCACGGTGGCTCTAGCAGAGACGCTGGCGGCCACATACGGCAAGAAAATTCTCGTAATCGACTTAGATCCTCAGACCAACGCCACGACGGTGCTGATCGGGGAGAAAAAGTGGAAAACTCTCAACGAAAAGGGGTTCACACTTGCCACGTTGTTCAAGGACGCGCTGGAGTCGGGCGCCAAGAAATTCGACTTGCAGAACACCCTCCAGAAAAGGGTTTCTGATGTTGAAGGCGCACAGAAGGTCGATCTCCTGCCGTCTAGCCTCGATCTGATCGACGTTCAAGACAAACTTGCAAGTGCGCCGACGGGTCAGTTTTACTCAGTTACACCCATTGATATATTGCGCCTGGCCGTCAAATCAGTGCTCGACGACTATGATCTCGTGCTGGTCGACTGTCCTCCGAATCTTGGAATCATCACGTTGAACGGCCTCAGAATATCTGAAGGCTACATCATTCCTACGGTACCTGATGTTCTGTCAACTTACGGCATCCCTCAGATTCTCACCCGGGTCAGCAACTTTTCCAAAGAAATCGGAGAGACAGTTACGCCGCTAGGTATCGTGATTACCAAGTTCCAAGAGAACTCGACGGTGCACGTAAACGTCAGGAAGAATCTCATTAAAGAGAATGCGCCTCCGGTTTTCAAATCAGTCACGCGTCAAGCCAATCAGATAGCAGCGGCCGCTGAGATACAGACCACCCGCAGGACTCTCAAACAAAAGTATGGTTATGGCGATCTTGCGGAGAGCTATATCAAACTCGCGAAAGAAGTGCTCGAAAGGTTGGACATAGCAGTATGAACTTGAAGCAGGTCCTAACGTCGTTCGTGAAAGCGATCGTCGAAGAGGCGCAGGAGAATCCGCGGTTTCGCGCACGGCTTGAGGCCATCTTTGAGGGATCGCATTTATCAGAGCGGATGCCCAAGAAAGTAAACGATCGGTTCGAAGCGCAGAAAGGCGGACGCAGAACGCCTGCAGTGCTCGACCCCGTGGATCTGGCGCGATTTGATCTACAGGGCTTGCGAAGTCGACTTGAGCAGTTAGATCTGGATCGCCTGCTTGATGTAGTCGCTCAATATGGAATGGATCCCGGAAAGTTAGTCATGAAGTGGAAAAGTCGGGAACGTGTAATTGAGAGGATCATGGAAGTGGCGGAATCGCGTGCGACGAAGGGCGACGCCTTCCGAGGAGACTGAGTCGCTGGATCGCCAGAAAGACCGGACTACCCCGATTTCTTAAGCTGATAAGTTAAACGCATAGGCCTGAAATGCCCACTGCACCGGGGAGTCCGGGTACCGCCACTTTAGTCGCTTAAAGTCGAGCACCGAACGGGGCCCGTGCCCTTCAGCGACTACGTACATCTCGAAAAGTCATAGCGCTTGGCCGCCGCGAAGGTTCACCTCGTCAAAGGGTCACGCCGCATGAAAGTTGGCCCCAGCAGTATCATCTGCTCATCGATGAGATGATCGATCACCAGTTGTCCGGATCCCCAACGAAATCTTTCTGAGCAGAGCGAACGACTTCGTCGGGCGTCGTGTGAAGTCGGTCCACTGGCCGGTCACGATGCAAATGCCCGGTCGGCTGAAACAGCCAGAACACGGCCGCCCAGTTAGAAGGTGGCCCCGGCAGCACCGAAAGTAGGGCCGGGAGGCCGGCGAGTGGTTGGCCCGTGATCCGATCGAATTGGAATGCTGGATAACTGTGGCTGAGCGTGACCGTTGGCTCTCCCACTGCCCGACGAGGTTCGTACCACCCTTTCTTTGCTTCTCGCGTCCGAGCTTGGAACGGCGGACATCGGAACTCATCGTGGTGTCGGCGGGCGGCGAGTCTTGCAAGTCAGCGTACTCATGCGACGCTTCGATTCGGCGCCGGGTCGTTACGTGGCCGAAGAGGCGGTTTGGTCACTGCGTTCCAACGATGGAGTGATCGCGGTCGAAGGATGTGCGATGTACGAGCGCAAGGCTATAGGGTGGGAAGGCGAAGCCGTCGCGCTCGGTCATCATTAGCTTCTCAGAGAGATCGCGTCCAAGATCGCCTACAGCGTGCGGGCTGCTATGGCCGAAGAGCATTGGGTTTGCCCGAGCGAGAGTTGACATCTCAAGCAACGAGCAGCTCGTCGCATCATTGATCGCATTTGGGGGCTAGTCATGCAGAGAGTCAGTCATAGAGCTATCGCAGATCAGCTCAAGCGCAAGCTAGGGGCATCGCGTGACGGTCGCCTCGCTGCTCGACTGGGGTGGAACGCTCAACAGCTGAGTGGATGGGTCAAGAAGAGCGCAACGCCCCTGACGGTGGCGAATCTTGTCGTCCGAGCGTCTGCGCAGGCGCAAGTGACCGCTATTGTCCCCATTGTCGAATTTCATGACATCCGCGCGGTCGACTCGCTGCGCGGCGCCTATCAGGAAGTCTTTGACACAAGTTCCACAGCAAGCCGATATGCACAAGGCCTCAGAGCCAGACTAAAGGAGGCAAAGGGTATCTATGTCTTCTATGACAGCCGCGGGCGGGCGCTCTATGTGGGGAAGACGCAGCGCGGCAATGCCAACCTATGGGCTGAGATCAAGAATGCATTCAATAGAGATAGGGACGAGATCCAAGGGGTGTTACGGGTCCAACACCCCAAGCGAAACCAAGCCTTCGATTCCGAAGTGAAGCGCAAGCCGACTCGCGTACCCGTCAAGCTGCATGAGCTCGCCCGCTATATGAGCGTCTACGAAGTCGCGCCGCCGCTCATTGGTTCACTGGAAGCGCTTCTCATCAGAGGATTCGCCAACGATTTGCTCAACAAGCGGATGGAAAGCTTCGGTGGCCGCGATTGATCATGCGACGGGAGGGCGGCTTTAGTGGACCAACTGAGCTAGGATATAGCGGGTTAATTCCCAACAGATAGGAGCCTTCATGGCCATCGATATCAAGTCCCTCAACCACAACCAGCTGTCCGATCTCATCGCCCGCGCCGAAGCACGCCAGGCTGAGCTCAAGAAAGAGAACGCTCAGAAGGTCCGCGCGAAGATTGCTGCGCTGGTGAAAGCCGAAGGACTCGATCTTGATGAAGTGATGGGCCGCTCTAAGGGGCGCGGCGGAGCGCGGGGCAAGGTCAAGGCCAAATACCGCAATCCGGCTGATCCGAGCCAGCAATGGTCGGGGCGTGGACGGCAGCCGCTTTGGTACGTGGCTGCGGTAAAGGCGGGGAAGAAGGAGAAGGACCTTCTTATCGCCTAACTTACATCGGCTCAGCGACCAGAAGGCACTGCAGCTTCGGCTCCCCTCATCGGAGAAGCCGAGCCGGGTCGTTGGTCGCTTCAGGTGACGAGGGCCAGGAGTTTGGCTATCTCTGTCACCAGCACCAAGAGACGACCGATGTCATAGTTAGTTCCTTCACGATTTCTCGACTTCGCGTCCTGTAGCTATCTTGGATTTCGCTGAATCCGCTAAGCCGGATCGAGTTTCTGAGCTTTCCGGCAAACGGGCGACACGGGTGGCGCGGCCATGCGCCATGTAGGGGCAGATCTCGATTGAGACAGGCTGTGCGTTGCTGCTGCACGCTACTTTAAGGGAACAGTGGGGGGATATGAGAGACATTCTGGGTGTCTTCCGCGTAGTGCGTGAAGAAAAGCTGGATTTCTTCGTCTTTTGCTTCGCCAACTTATTTTTTGGGGCAATGGCACTGTGGGTCCCGCCCGTGGTCGCCGCAACGATGGTCAACGCTGACCCAATGAGCGAATTTGGAGAGGTGCTTCGGCAAGGTCATGGGTATTTTTATGCGCTTGCTATTCTCTCCGCCTCTTTCCCCTATTGGCTGAGAGAATTCATCGGCGACATGCCGAAAACATTCTTCAAGCTTAAACTGGGAACCGGGATGCTGTCCGGCGCCGTGATTGTCATTTGCGCGCTCTTTGTTCCTCTTGTCGTATTACACGGCGTCACTCATCAGGTGCCCACCGAAGCCGCGACGATGCGAACTTGGGTACTAACAGCCGAAGTTCTCTGCACGGTTGCTGCCTTGATCTTGACTGCTTACCTTTTTTGCTTGGAACACATTGATAAGTACCCGCAGTATGGGAAGGCGCTTCGCGATGAAGCTGTTAAGCGCATCGGCGAAGAGATGGATGGAGCAACGACGCGTTCCGGATTAAATCTTGGAGGCTGAACATGCCGCAGGTCCAGCTTCAAGTTCATTGCATAAAAATCACACAGCCAATTGGCACGTTCTACGTAGGTAAATTGCGCGCCCGCGACCTAGTGAATTATGTAAGCATATTGCGGCGAGGCTTGAGTGAGGAAGAACAACAATATATTCAGCGTTCGCTTAGCGGCACTAGGCAGCGCGAGATCGCTGCCTTCGTGTCAGATCCGGATGCTACGTTTCCTACATCAATAATCGTCTCGGTCTATGAGGGAGCCGTGAGTGTTGACGAACGCCATTCCGTGCTCGAGTTCGACTTTGACGACAAACTCGGCGAGTTAGTCGATGGCCAACATCGACTTGAGGGCCTGACTCTCGCCGCCCGGAACAACGGAGCGTTGTTGGATGAGTTCGAGATGCCGGTCGTCTTCATGCTCGACCTCAGCGCCGACCAAAAAGGCTACGTTTTCTCGATCATCAACAGCAAGCAGATCCAGGTTCCTTCGTCACTCATCGTCGACCTCCTCGGACTCCAAGTGAGCCGTAGCCCCAAAAAAACGTGTCATGAGATTGCGCAGACACTCAATGCCCGCTCCGGCAGTCCCTTTTTTAGGGGAATCAAGATGCTCGGCAATAAAGAGTTTGATTCCGAGTTTCTGACCCAAGGTTCTTTTGCGAAGTATCTATTAAAATTGCTATCAAAAACGCCTGACGAAGATGCGAGAAGGGAGAAGAAGGGTATCAATCTACAACCTGATTCCACGCTTCCGTTCCGCGGCTTATATATAGCTAGAGAAGACGGGGCGATCGCAAAGATTCTCGAGAACTATTTTTGTGTGATAGCGGAGCTGTATCCACAGGCATGGCACGGTAAGGCCAAAGAGTATCTCTTGCGTAAAACGGTCGGATTCGCTGCATTAATAAGGGTCTTTGAAATTATATGGCCCCGCGCTTTCGCTCTCAGGGATGCGAGTCGATCGAGATTCGAGGAACTACTCTCTCCTTTGCGCAATAGCTTCGAAGAGACCCGCTTCCGATCAGGCAGCTATGCATCGAGCGGGCAAGGAGCTACCCAGCTCGCGGGAGATCTCCTGCAGGCGCTCGGAATCGAGAATCCGTTTCGGCTGCAAGCTACTCGTAGAGTCTCCTTAGACTCTACGCCGCCGTTACCCGGAGCCGACGACACGACAAGAACTGGCTGACGCGATAAGTCGATACCATCGGAATTTTGGAGCGTATTTACCAGGCGAGATAGACTAATGTCAGGGGAGTCCTCAAATTTTTTCCCGGACGTCGCTCCGGGCCGTGCGGAAACTCAGATTGCCCTAGCGCAAGCATTGAGTAATCCTACTTGTCATATTTATGTGGACGCCAGCGTTCTGACACTCGGCTATGACTTGAGCTTTGGTGCTCGTGATGAAATGCTTGGGGCGCTTGGGCAATTTGAAGCTCGAATGCACGTGCCCCTTTGGGCGGCACACGAGACGTGGAACAACGGCCTTTCCCGTCAGCCAGATCATCCCCTGCGCACGGCGCACCAATCGCTCGACAAGGCTATGAGGCAGTTTCTAAAGACTGCGCTGAGCCAGCTTGACGAGGAATTTTCTGGAAAGAATGGCTTGGTGAAGAAGCCAGACTTTGAGCGAGACTATCGCGAGCTCGCGGATCGTATGTCGCAGCTCACAAGCCACGTCGGCCAGGATCGAAAGCCCGAACGCGTGTCTGAAACATTGACGCCGTTCATTAACCGATTCGTGCTTCGCTCAGCTCTTGCACCCGTCATCGATCGAGCGATAAAGGAAGGGCCTTTTCGTCACGCGCATGGCATTCCGCCGGGAAACGCGGACATTCGTAAGGCGAAGTCCGATTCATCGAACACGGCCTCTCGTGAGACGAATCAGTTCGGCGATCTCATTATTTGGCTCGAGATCCTTGGCCACGCCAGCACGCTTGAAGCCACAGAAATTCTCTTTCTGACCAAGGATGTGGCGAAAGATGACTGGGTCTATCGTCCAAGACGAGTGAAAGACGATGTCGGCAGACCAGTGGCCAATACAACGTTGACGTTGCCGCGACCGCTACTGGTGGCCGAGGCGGCCACTGTCTGCTCTATGCTTCAGCGCTTGCATATCGTCACCCTCGACGAGTTTGTGCGCGTTTTGGCGACGAACCTTTCCCAGGCCCTGCCGCAACTGAGTATCGCCCTACAGCCGGAGACGGAGGAATTTCTTCCTCGGTCTGTTAAAGATGCCGCAAGACCTATCGAGGAGTCGAGAACGCCAGGCGCCACCAACCCAACTCACGTTGAGTCGTTGCCAGAGCTGACGTTTCGGGCTGGCGATCTTATGTATGACCCAGTCGAAGGCGACTTTTTGGACGAGCTTACATCGGTGATATCAGCGTCTGACTGGCGCGGTCAGAACAAAGCGGTTCGCGAGCTACATCAGCAAGACCTTTTGAGTGCGAGCAAGCTACAGAAAATCCGGTTAGGTCGAGTACTCGCAAGCGCCGTGAATGGCCTCGCTATAGATCCACTAAAATTCTTATCAGAGTTGCTTCTCTCTCGCCGAGATCCCGCGGTATCGCGAGAGGTGTTCCTTGGTGTCCTAGCGGAGGTCTACCTTACCGATGATGGCGCGCCCAAGAGACCTACGGCGGCCTCTTCACTAACCGAACTTGTATTCAATTGCGCACGGGACGGGCTAATGGAAGAGTCGACCGCGCAAATTGTTGAACGATTGGACAACCAGCGGCGCAACTACTTAGCGTTGCCCGATGAGACACCGCGGCGTATTCGTTTGGAGGCAACGTTCGATCGCTCAGCGAGCTTGTCTAGTCTAATTTCCCTCCAAGCTGACGGCGTCGAATTGCTAGGTCAAGCAATACATCGTTCTCAGCGATTTTCTGCAGCCGGCTTCGGAACAGCGCTTGTCAGCGAGGGGATCGTTGAAACCGTCGCTGCCCATTTTGTGGTTCCGATTGCCTTTCTCGAGATGGAAGGAATAGCTACGAAATTCTCCATTCCCGACCAGATCGGATTCATTCCATGGGGTCCCGGATCCGGTCTTCCTTTGAGGCAACTCTCATGACCGGAAAGATTCCCTTGGCTGACGTTCGAGTAGGTTCATTCCTGCTCGATACCCTTACAGTGGGTATGTATGAGAATCCGTTGCATTGCATTCGCGAGTATGTGCAGAACGCCTACGATAGCCTCTTGGATGGAATCGCTGCCGGCCTGGTCAGTATCGGCGACGCGCTCATAGTCGTGAGCATCTCAGGAACAGCAAAGAAGCAATCTCTTTCTATCCGCGACAATGGCATCGGAGTCCCGTCAGCAGAAGTCATCGATCGCCTAATCTCTGTCGGCAATTCGCGAAAGTCGCCGGCTAAGCATGCAGGTTTTCGCGGCATTGGGCGTCTCGCGGGTCTTGCATATTGCTCCACCCTGCGTTTCACCACAAAGGCGGTGGATGAGGAAATTGAGACGATACTCGAGTTCGATTGCCCGGCAGCTCGTGGCATGATGCAAGCGGGATCGGATCCCAAGCCCATACAAGAGGTCATCGTTCAAACAGTATCTCGGCGTACGCGCCCCGCGCCTCGCGGAAAGTCGTATATGTTGATTGAGATGGAGCATCTCACGGGACACGGTACTGATTTTGCGGATCTTGATGAGCTTGAGCGATATCTTTCGCAGTATGCGCCTGTGGACTATGCGCAGGAATTCGATTTTGTGGATGTGATTACAGCGAAAGCGAAAGAATTTGGTTACGCGCTTCCGGCAATCCCACTGCAGATCAAGCGTGGCCGCGATGTTCGAATGCTGAAGAAGGCGTTTCGAAAGTCGATTTTGGCCGCCGGTCAGCTGTCGAAGGTATCAGGCATAGAGACCGTCGGCAGCAAGGAGCATGGGTGGTTCGGATGGTTCACCATCACGGACTTTCCTGGCGAGATCGGAGATGCTACCCAGGCCGGAATTCGATTCCGCCAAAAGAATATTCAAGTTGGCACGTCGCTACTATTGGAACGCATAGCCTCTATGCAAGAAAAGTCGTCCTCGAATCGTCGACTCATGAGGTGGGTTGCCGGAGAGATATTCATTACATCGCCCCAAGTTGTCCCTAACGCTCGACGGGACGGTTTTGAAGACAATCCAGATTGGCGGGCGATTGAAGCGGATATGACGGGGGTTGTCGCAACAATCGCGAAAGTAGTGAGAGCAAGTTCGAGTCGCCGTAACGCCGTCGATAAGATAGACAAGCATGTGAAGCAAGCGCGCAGGGCTATAGATGCGAGAACCGAGATTGGCCAATCTGAGCGGCAAGCGCTGGATGACGATCTGGACCAGCAGTTGGAGAAGATAAGAAAAGCGCACAGGGTGGGCGCCGATCCCGACAAGCTCAAAGCATTGATCTTGGAAATTGAGCGCGTCCGAGATCGACTGCGGGCAATTCCTGCGTCGCGGCCAACCTTCGCTCCCTTGTTACAAAAGGCGATGGAGATCGTGCGAGAAGTTCTTGGCGAAGAACTTTCCGCGATCGAGGCTAGACGGATAGCGGAGAAAATACGGCGCCGTTTGAGCAAGCTGGACGACTGAGTATCTCTTCTGGAAAGCTTATAATCGCAAGATTAGGTCCGAGCGCTAAGTCAGCGGCAGTATGGGCCGAGATTTTCTGGAGCATATCGGGTGTTAGCCAGTAGACCAATTGTCTTTAAACTCATGCTTCGAACGCGTTAATAATGCGCCGTGATAATACAAGTCCAGCGTGGGGCGTAGCTGCGTGCTCCAAAATTACGCCTAATGCGAGATCCAGCGCCTTCTCCTTTTGAGAACGGCGAATGGAGCGATCAGTCGGCCGCTCCTTAAGCGAGGTGTCCCTGGCGAGGATTGTCTCCTTAAGCTGTCGTTTTAGCTGGTCCGACTCAGTGCGGTCGCTTGGCAGCCTTGCCAACTCTTTTTGCGCGCTGACTATATTTGCATCAACGATGGCGCATACGCGGTCGATCATCGCAGGCGGAAGGACGTCGCCAGCGGCTTGAGAAATCCATTGATTCGCTATAGTGACGTAGGATTGCGCCGCTCGCACACGATTTCTGGACAACGATCGATCCCGGATAGTCTGTGTGATTCGCTTAGCGAGAAGAGACATCTCGTCTTGTAGATGAGCATAGTGAATGCTCGCTTCGAAGTCATCGCGGCGGGCATTCGGAAGGATCCGCGGCGACGCGACGTGAATATCGCCGATCGCCCAAGGCGCAAAGCGGGGCTCTGTAAAGAGCGAAGCCAGCGCCGCATCATCGCCGACCTGAATGTCGCCGGCCCTCAGACGGATTCCGCCGACGCCCAGACGCTTTGGCACCGCACCCAAATAGGCGTGATCGAGTATCCAGCCAAAGGCTTCAACGTCCGCGTCCTGACCTCGAAACTCAAGGAATTCGACGGACTGGATTGAGTCGCTCAACTTTTCGCTGTAGGCGACAGTATCGCGCGTACGATGATAGATCGGCTGATCGGTACCCGCGATGTAGATGTGGATCGGTTTTCGTACGCCTCGCGACTCCAAGAAGTCGGTAATGCGTGGTCCGAGCGTGAAATCCGGATGAAACGGCACCGGCGCGACCTGAGAAAGGTAGGTTCTAACGACTTGGTCATTGAGTAGGAAGTCGCCGCGAAGACGCGAAACCTTTCGCAGTTCTACTTCGAAGAAGCGCGGAGGAAAGTCGTCTCCAGGAATTCGCCTGACTTCGACGACGCTTCGCACAAGACTGCGTAAATCGCCTTCGTAAGTTGCATCCCGAAGAAGCTCGCGAAGCTTGCGCCCGTCCCAGCGCAGTTCGGTGACCCTCGGCTCACGCTCGGCACGGCCTCGGAACACGATTTCCTGACAATACCCAAGTCCAGAAAGACGACCCACACCACGAAAACCTCGTAGGTTCTTCCCTCGTTTACTGCTGGCGCCTATGGTCGTCAGGCGCTTCACGAACTCTCTGTCGGGAATGCTCGCACCGTTATCGCGGATAGTGACGGACCGAGCAGGAATGTCGAATGTGATCTGTACGCCAAATCCCTCTGGTGCGTCGACGCCCGCTTCACGTGCTATGTCGATAGAGTCCGCCGCGTTCTGGATGTATTCGCGGTAAATCGTCAAGGGATCGGCATACATGGCGCCCGCGAGAAGCTCGAGGACGTCTTTTCCAACGATGACTTCATCGGTGACAGGCTGTGCCTTTTCTACAATGGACAGTTTGAGAGTCGCGGGTTGTGCTGACATGGCTTAGTGTCCTAAATGATCTCGGCTAGGCCGGCGTCTTCGACAAGTTCATCATCCGGGATGGTGGTCTCACTCTCAGCGACTGGCCGCTGCTTCAGCTTCATTTCCTTCCAGATCCGCTCAAGCTCGGCAGCCACGGGTGACACGTAGAACGGTAGGATCCGATTGACAGAGTCACTATCCGCTTTTCCTTGCAAACTGACGAACTCGCTCGGCTGGGCGCCAGAAAGTAATGCCTTGAGCTCGCCTCTGTCTGTTTCCGACAGTCGGGAGAACTGGCGTTCGTACTCCTGGAACTCCCCACGTCCGTCATGGACTTCGTACCACGACCGATTAAATAGGAAGTGTTGGGGGCGGAGCAGTAGCTCGCCAAACTGCTCGGTAGATTCTCCGAATGCGCGTTTGAAGAATTCTGGCGATCCGCTGACAATCCCGTGCGTCGCTTGCAAGATCAGCTGCATTGATCGCAGTTCATATTTCGTCCAGCTCTTGCCCACATGGCTTCGATCTTTCATGTCGGTTGGCTGGTAGCGCATCGGGAACGAGAATATGCGGATGCCCAACTCCTCATTGAGGTCGATGTTTAGCCTCATTCGCTGGTATAGATCATCGGGCGAGTCGTGAAAGTTGTAGAGCATGTAGTTAGAAAGGTCGTGCAGCCCGACTTCATGAGAGAACCGGATTGCTGTCTCGTAAGGCTTGCGAGCGCCGATATGATCAAAAGCGATTCGCAGCGGCTTGATGGCTATGGTGCTCATCTCCTGCAAGTACATGCGATCCTTGCAAAGGATCCGAGCGTCGACGCCTTGATTGAAGTCGACTCGACGAAGGACTGGCACGCGCATTCCCGGTCGTTTGAGTTTGGCGCCTCGTTCAAACCCGAGATCCCGGATTTCCGCAATGATGTTCTTGTAGTTCGGCGAAGCGACGACATTGTTGTCCATCAAGAGCAGGTCTTTCTTTGCACCGAATCGTTCCTCGACGCTGCGCACGACCTGCGTTATCGGCTGCGCATCTCGCTGAGCCCCCTCAAGCTTTGGCACGCCGCAAAAGTGACATTTGCGAACGCACCCTCGCGACGCATACGCAAAGTAGGCATCATGGACTGGATAGCGATATTGCCCATCAAGTTGATCGATGATGGAGTAGTCCGGTACGAGATCCTCGATCGGCGTGCCATGGCGATCATCGGAATACAGCTCGCCGTCAAAGTCATCCAGTTGGAGTGACACGGCCGGTGCTTCGCTCAAAAGGCCCTTGATGAAGCGAATTCCTAGCCATCGCTTTTCCGCCAGGAACTCCCCGTGCATCAACGACGCAGCGATGCCACCGACAAATACCTTCGACGTATTTCCTTGCGCCGCCATGACCGCAAAATCGATCGAGCGCGAGATCTCGCGCCATTCGAACGAGAACAGTGTCGTCACATAGATCCTGTCCCAGTTGACATTGAGCACCGACCGATCCACTTCGCCCTTGATGAACTTAATGTGATCTCGCTTGCCATAGGACCCGTGGTAAGCCGCAATCTTCATGAGGCCGAGTGGGGGATATTTATTCTTGTACCCTGGCTCAATGAGCAGGATGTTCTTGTTTGCCATATAGACCTCGCAGCGCGGCCGTGCGCGCGGCTTTGAGTAGTTCGAATGCGCGATCAGCACCTGACGAACCCCCGAAGCCCTTCATTGGACCATGATTGCTCCAATCGATTCGATCGGAGAAATCGGAGAGTTTCTCGACGAAAAAGTCTTGATCAATAGGGCGTTCCGCGGCTTTTGCTTCGTGCACCAAGACGCCCGCCATACTCATGAGAGCGTAGACGCCTACGCCTTTCGTGATCAGGTGCCGACGCTGTTGCACCCACTGATAGGGATATACCTGAACAACGGCGCGCCAAAAATCGACGAGCTGCTTGCCGGTGGTGACTAGGTCTTCTCGTTCGTTCTTCGCTTCTCGCTGGAATCTACGGATCGCTTTTTGCATCGTTCGCAACGAAGCGATACGTTTCATGCCGCTCGTTCGTTCGCCGCCGAGATCCAAGCGGTGGCGCCAAGGTGAATCGGCGTCTTCCTGGAGCCGCAGCGCCAGGGCAATCGCCGGATGGGCTAGCGCGAGGTCTGCCTGGGCAAGCTTCGCATCGGTGTAATCAAGCAGACTGCTGCTGAGCCCCTTGGCCTTACCATTGATATCTCGAAAAATTCGCATTTCCTCATCGACCGAAAGTCCGATGAAGGCCATGAACGCAAACTCGATTGGGCTATCTCGTAGGTATCCGAGGCGATGCTGGCAGTCGACTTGTGCCATGGCGGGAGGACCTCCGACCTCCACGCGCAGTGCCGCCTTGCTACCACGACGTTCGAGGGTCCATCGCGGCGTGTCGTAGGCTCGTAAGTTGAATGTCAGTGGGATCGTCGTCGCATCGAGCTGTTGGATGTATCGCTTAAAGGCAAGACTATGCTCTCTGCAGAACCGGCGCTGGTATCCGGTGTTCGTTGCTTCGTCGAGCACGTCTGCGAAACTCACCTTCGCCAACAGTGATGCGCTGGCAAATCCAAGGAACACCTCTCGGCTCCCACACAGACCGATCTGCCCTTCTAGGAGAACTGAACCTTGGCGCGTCGTTTTTGCATTCATAGGCTGCAGATATTCCGGAGCAAGCAAGGACCGAAACGACATGTTTCTGCGCTCAACGTCGGACGGAGCATATCAATCGTTCGCCAATGCACGCAACGGCACCCTCCCGAGGCCCCTTTCCTGCAGCTAAACACTGCAGAATTGTGTGCTTCGTCGCTGCATCATGGCACGGCAGCCTCCACCTGGTACGGTGATGGCCAGTCCATATGGGGAAATTCCAGCCTCCGAAGCGGAGACGGGCCGGGAGCGCGAGACTCGGTCGATGAGTAGTCTCGTCGACGAGACGTTGCGCGTGCCGACACCAGTGCGCATTGCTGCCTTTCCAAAAGGGCCTGACCTCTGGCGCATAGACTGGTTCGGGCCGATTAGCTTTCCGGACCGAGATGTGCGGAGTCGGCAGCCATCCGTGCAAGTACGTCTCTCAAAAGTCACTGCGCCGGGGGCCATTGCGGAACCGTCGGTGCTGCTCGACCCGAAATCTGTTCAGCCACCGGAACAACAGAAGGCGTGTTGGGTGTCCGTGGGGACTTCCATGCATCTGAGCATTGGAGATCTTTGGAGTGACCAAATGCTCGTAGCCCAGCCCGACTATGACCTCGAGCATTTCGATGCGACGAAGATCGACGCATCCACATCTGTGCTGCTGAAGGCAGGGTCCAGCATCCCGGACGTTGGCTTTCTCTTACCCTTGCGCGAACACCCTGGGCATCTCGGGAGCACACAATCCTATTGCGTCTGTCTCACGCTGTCGGACGGAAGACGCCTTGTGGTGCCATGCATGGAACTGGTGCGGTTCTACTTCGGATCTTCAAGCACGCTGCTGTCGCGTCTGTTTACTCCGCCCCTGGAGAAAGCCCATCTCTTCGCTGAGGCGCCGAGATTTGGCGGCCAACACATGACTTTGAATCTTGCCGAAGGAATGCCTCTGGCGAGCAAGGAGGACGTGGGCCGAATTGCGGGTAACCATGTGGCGTGGCGCGCGGCCGCGGCCATATCGGCCTCTTGTGCGCGTGCGACATCGATAGGCCGGGATGCCTACCCGCAGACCCGTTTTCCGTTTGAGGGATACACCGATATTGTCGCGGCCGGCAAATGGCTGAGCAGCGAAGCCGGTTCGCGACAGACGTTTCTGGTCTACAACCTGCGCTCCTGCACACATCCGTTCCCCTTCACGTCCTTGATGGCCCGACCATGGCCGCGAAGCGACTTCGGCGCAGGAGGCTCGGATCAGCTTGCCAAGGCGAGATCCATGACCTACGAGCGCAAACCGTCCGCTCCGACACTCCGGGAGCGTGACGGGTCTAAGGGGCTCGCGCCGAAAGACTGGGGAGCTCATTCCAATCGACAGTTCCCGGACCTTGCCCACAAACGAATTTGGACCAGTCGGACGATACCGCCACCGATCGCCAACGCGCTGACGACACCGCCCGTTGAGGACCTCGCCGTCGGCGAACCGGGGTCGACGGCGCGCATTCGGCCCGTGGTGCTGGTCGAAGCCGTGGATTCAGCTCGGGTCCCTCTCTTTCTCCGCGACCTGGTGCGCGCATTGACTCTGCTTTCGGTCACTGGAGTGACGTTGTTGACGGCGAGTAGTGCAGACGGTTGGACACTGACATTCGACCGCGCGGACGCGAAGCGTGTCGAGCTCGGAGACAGGCTGGAGAGTTCGCTGCGTGTTGCGGCGTTCCTGGTCGAAGTTCTGCATCAACGACGGCTTCTGATCGCCTGTGAAGGCGACGATCGCGCCATTCTCATCGGTCCCGCGTTGGGCGACGAGGGTCCCGAAGCGCAGCTTTCAGCGGTGCAGGCACTGCTTTGCCAGGAATTGGAGAGCCAGCCCGAGCCCATCGAGACGCCAGACCTCGTGATCGATGTTGCAGACTCAACGACAGTGCCTGCCTTGTTGGCCGCTTGGATCAAGGACCACCTGCATGCTCCGAGTACTTTCTAGCGCCAGAGTCGCAGCGATACACGGATGTCGCGTCGGTAGCATTCGTCGCGGCGATAGCATCTCCGTGCACGACCGTCGCGCTAACGCCATTCGCAAGGTGAAGCAGTCAATCCTCGCTGGCCTCTCAGAATCGCTGTTGCGCCGCGTTGCTCTAGCCCTAAGATGCTCCGGCGACACTGTAGTTACCGGTATCAAGTAGTGCTCGCGACTTGCTGTCAGGTTCGCTTGATCGTGTCGGCGGCCGACCTTGATCCAAGTTGCTGATTTTTGCGAATTCAATGCGTACCACGGCTCCCAGCTGAAAAACTCATGCCTCCTACGGTATCCCATCTTCGAGCTACTTTGCGTTAGCCTGTTTAGCTGGTGCTGCCGACCGCGGAGAGCGCGTGAAGATTCCGACCGTCCGAGAAGCCCCCGAAGACTTCATCTCTCGTGTCGCGGCGTTGCTCTCACAACCCGACGCCCACCTGTATTTCGACACCAATGTCCTAATCTGGGTCACGCTCCTCGCACCAGTCGCACGAGAGCAGTTCCTGAGCTTGCTCGACTCGATGAAGGCGCACGCCCACGTGCCGACGTGGGCGATGAACGAGTTCTACCGGTTTCACCGCGACAACTACCTGCAGCGCCAGCTCAATGCGGCAGCCGATGCGCTGACCAAGTCGATCAAGGAGTTCTCTGCCTACGCAAAGCGGTACGGGGCGCAGTCGGGACTGGCCGAAGCGACGTTTATCGATCGCGTCGAACGAATGGCGCAAGAGGCCAAGGAACTCAAGCGCATCGCCCACGGGTGGAAGTACGAAGACCCGGCCCGCGAGACGATTGAGTGGATGAACCGCATAGCGTGTGAGGACGGCATAGATTTCAAGTTACTTGGGGAACTCAAGCGCGTTGGGGTTGCTCGATATTCGCACGACGTCCCACCCGGCTACGAGGACGACCACAAGAGGTCCAGGGAGGGGCGCGCCACCAACCGCTTTGGCGATCTGTTGTTTTGGCAGGAAATCCTGGCGCACTCAAGCAAGGTCGGCGCCAAGACTGTCATTGTCGTGACCAATGACCGGAAGGAAGACTGGTATTTCGACCAAGGCGACCCGGACGTGGGCAATGGCCTTCGACAACTGGGCGTGAGCAAGTGGGAGCCGGTCCCTAGCCCGCATCCATTGCTGGCTTACGAGATGAATGACGCCTGCCATGCCGAGCTGGTGCTGGTTGATCAACTGTATTTCGGCGCTGTCGCGTGGCAGATCGACAAGAAGAACATGCGCCAGCTGGTCGGCGCGGCACTGGCCATTCCCGAAGCGAACATAGTGCGGGCCGAGTCGGCGTTCGCGCCGCCGCCCATTAGACCCGGGGGATCGCTCACGCCGGTTCGTGCTTTCTCCTTGATTCGCGACGCGTTCGCTGTGTCCAGCGCGTCGGTCGATGCGCTAGTGAAGGCGATGGACGGCGAGGTCGCCAAGGTGGACGCTCTCATCGCGACCATGGACGTGCCGTTTATCGAAGCGATGACCGAGACCGACACGGTGCTGCTTGCGCGACATCTTGGTGATCTGGCAATCGCCGACCATCCCATGGCGGTGGAAGCCGTCAAGCGATTGCTCGACCTTCTTGCCTCGGTAGCTGCGGATCATGCCGCGAGTATTCATTTGGGCCTGGCGGTGGCCAGCTACTACGACGGCGCTAAGCCTCGACCGATTCCGCGGGGTTCGTGGCTCGACACGCTAGCCGACTACCAAGGGCAGCCGGCGATGCAGCAAACGGTTACCAAGCTGCATAGTCGGTTGGTCAGGGACACCTCACCGGCCCTGTACTTTCTCAACGCCCAAGATTTGCCCTGCATGGTCACGTTGGACGTGGATACGCAGCGAGCGCAGGACCCGGCCGAACTTTCTGGTGCGCGTGTGAATGACAAGGCCGTGCTGACGAACGAGTCGGTACAAGGTCCCGCGTTGCGCGACCTGGTGGGCGAGGTCGTCGCGACCACGACGCAGATCATCGATGCGATGTGCGCCTACTTCGGTATTCCGCGCACAAAGGCGAAATTTGACGATGCCGTGGTCCGACGTTTGATTCCCGCCGAGCTGTTCTTGAGGCTCCCGGACCGGCTTGAGATGCTGCTGGAGAAGCAGGACTCGATCACGGATTTGCAATTCGAGATCGGGGACAGCGGACTGGATGAGAACGAATTGGTCGATGCAATCGACATCGAGCCTGACGACGACCACGACGAAGTGCCACCTGCCGTGCTTGTGGCTGGTGGCGAAGGAGAAGGCGAATGAATCGACTCGTTGAATTCAGGCCCGTCCTGGGCGCGTACATCCTGGAGACGCTGACCCTCGGCATGTACGGCGAGACTAAGATTGCTATCCGCGAATACGTGCAGAACGCGTTCGATTCGCTGCAAGAGGCGGTCAGTCGTGGCCTGCTGCCGCAAGAGAAGGCCCATGTGGAGCTGAAGTTGCACGCCGATCATCAGGGAATCACTATCCGCGACAACGGGATGGGGATTCGCACCGAATCGGCCGTCCAGGTCTTGGCCGCCGTGGGCGCCTCCAACAAGAGTTTTGCGAAGAACGCGGGCTTTCGCGGCATTGGCCGCCTCGCCGGCATCGTGTTCTGCGATAGCTTGATCTTCACGACAAAAGCGGCGGGGCAGACCGAGCGTACCGTCGTAGCGATCAATGCCAAGAAGCTTCGTGAAAAACTTGCTCCCGATTCGGAGAACGAAGATGACGCCGCCAAGACACTGGCGGCGTGTGTCGAGGCACACATTGAGCCCGACGAGGAAAAGGCAGCCCACTATTTCGAGGTCCGGATGGAGGGTTACCACGAACCGCCGAAGGAGGCGAAGGACATCATCGCGCTGAAGATCTTTCTCCAGCAGGTGTCCCCGCTGCCCTTCTCGCCGAAGTTTTCGTTCGCTAAGCAGATCAATGACAAGGGTCGCGAGGTCGGTCTGCCAATCGAATCGATTCACGTGTTCGTCAAAGACGGGGACGAGCCGGCCGAAGAGATATTCAAGCCGTATACCGATCAGGTTCAAGTCAAAGCGAAGACGGTTCCGATCGCTTTAGAGTTCGTCCAGTCACCGACCCAAAAGTGGTGGGGTTGGGTCGGGCGCAAGAAGGTGCCTGGCATCGTCAAGGACGTCTTCAAGGGCATCCGCGTGCGCATGAAGAACATTCAGATCGATGACGTCGACATCATGCGAGAGATATTCGCATACCCTATTAAAGAGTCCGCGAAAGCGCGTTCGTCCTACCTGCGTTTTGCCGAATGGTATATCGGGGAAGTCCATGTTGCTCCCGCGGCCGCCGTACCCAATGCGCGTCGCGATGGCTTTGAAGAAAATGACGAGTGGAAGGCGCTTCGCGAAGAATTAGAGGATGAGGTCTACCGTCTGGGCAAAGAAGCCTACAGAACCTCCAAGGGTGACCAGATTTCTATCGAGAACATCCAGCGTCTATTCGCAAACCTGAAAGCCAGTGTCGACGTTCTGCAACCAGGCAATTGGGACAGGCTTTCACAGCTCGCCGCGGAAGCTGTGGGGGTCCAGAACCGGATCGCCCAGGCGTCGGCAATTGCTGAGGAGGAGGAGAAGGAAGCGCTGCGTACGCTCCACGCCAACAACTTGGCCCTCAAGGCGCGAATCCAAGAGCTCACCATCGACGAGCCGCCTGCGCACGACTGCGAGGAGGAGATTGCAAAGGCGCGCTCAAAATTGACGCAGACGATCTACACCGAGCTCAGAGATCGACTCGGCCCGACGGAGTGGAAGAAGGCGATGCACGCCATCCAGAACGTTACCGGCGAGCCACCTCATTAGTTTGCAGTCCCGAATATAGCTTGCGCAAATGGTGTGCATGCTTGCGGTATCGTCTCTGCAGCGCGTTCCTGCGCATTAAAGGACGTTAAAGCACAACGACGTCGTGCAGAAGTGATGGGGCGCGGGCGCCGCAAATTCGCCCATCGACGTTATCACCCACGACATGCAGGCGTTACGTCGGATGGATGCTGCTGGCCGTAGGCAGTCTGCTCATTGCCTCACCGTGTGGCGGAGCGGGTCCTAAACCCACCGTCAGCAGAAGGAACAGCGGCTGCACGTGCGTAGTGACATGATTTCAGGCAACTAACGTGGTTTGGTGACCCGCTGACAGCGATAAGGAATCCCGACACTTGCCACTCGGTTAGCGTTACCAGCAAAAAAGCGGCTCTTTCACCATTGAATGCGAATTCGCTATGAGCACTGAAGCAGTCTATTACTACGTTACGTGGCCGGACAAGGGCATCTGGACGGACAGAATTCCCCACTCTTTTTTCGAGGATGCCCCTGGCTTTGTGGAACACCTGTACATCGAGAGCGAGGACGGCGAGTCCGCTCACGCGCAAGCCATGCTTTCTCACAATGGCGATGAGATCATTCTTAGCTATGCGCAGCATCCGGACTGGTGGGAGGGCACGTTTCGGATCTGGCTGCACAAGGGCGAGCCAAAGGTTGAGTGGCGGGACCGGCAACAACAAGCTGGAAAAGCAGCAGCCGAAGATCTCGCGGGATCCACCGTGGGAGTTGACGGGCCCCAAGAAAACACTAAAGACCCGGCGACGGCTCACTGTCGATGTCCGCCCCGAGCAAACTGCATTTCGAAATCGCGCTCTAAGAGTATTCTCTCGCGCATGTGCGATTACTGGTTTGAACTGCGTCGACGCACTTGAGGCTGCGCATATTTGGACGTACGCCGCGAAACGTGACAACACCGACGGGAACTGTCTGCTGCTGCGTCGCGATCTACACATCTTGTTCGATCGTAACCTCATCGGACTGGCGCCCGACAGCAAGGTCCACTTCGCGACGATCGAGCTGGAAGCTCACTACAAATCGGCAGCAAGCCTCCCCCTCACGTGGAGAGTAGGGACTCCAAGGCCCTATCCTGAGGCGATTGAAAAGCGCTGGGCCGAATTCGAACATCACCGGAAGAAGCGAAATAGAGGTAGCAAAACCTAGAGTTGCCCACATTTCGAAGGTTCTCTTCTAGGGACCGGCGAACGCAAGTTACGCATCCCTTTATCACGCGCCTGACCAATCAGCGCGATCCGAATGCGCCGATGCATGCGCACTGCGCACTCACGCTGATATGTGCCAGGGGAGACGGAACGTTGGCACTTCTGATCTGGCCACGAATGGCACACTTTGATCGCCTCAGAGGCTTCAAGGCGTGCGTGCTTTTTTGGAGCCCAACGCTCTCGGAATCAGGCGGTGACCAGCAGGTCGCGCTCGGCACGGTGCGTGTCCAGCGTTGTTGTGTGCGTCGATTGGGTGGCGAGGAGCAATCGGTTGACTAGCGCTATGCGATACGTCGAGACGAGGTCAGCGACGTAAGAGCACAATTCCTCTTTGATCCGTATTTTTCCCTCGATGCCGGCGCCCTCGAAGAGCTCAAGCTGCCGTGGCGACGCACCACCGGCGAGTCGACGCATGTAAGGACGATCTTGATAATAGAGGCCTAGCCAGCGTCGCTGGTTACTCGCGGTATCGGGTTGTTCCGCCCTCGCTATCGCTCGCCGTACCGACTCGATCTCTTCAGCGTTTGGGGCATACCACGGCCGATACAGCTGGTCTCTTACTACGTACTCAAACCAGTATGGAACCTCTCCGCGGTGACCGAGAATCGCGTAGCTCCGTACTCGAAACTTCATACATTGTTCGACGAAGCCACTCGGCCAGCCTTGAAAGGTCGCCGACATCCATCGCATCGCCTGATGTCGCGCCGAGAGCGGCCAATTCTCGAATCGACCGGGTTGCACGTCGGGCTTACGATCGACAAGGGTGTTGTTGGCGGTCGCCTCAACGAAGAGCTGACGCAGACCCTTGGATGAGTTCAGCAGTCGTAGGAGTCGGTGTAAAACATCGAATACTTGGTGCGTATAGACCCAGCCACTCCCACGCACGCGTGTCCATCCTCGATCGATGGCGCGGCATAGTGCGCGCTCGTATTGAACGACGCGACGATCAGCCCGTTTCGCCAGCGCCGCAGCATGTCGGACATCGCAACGGCAGGTGCTGCACTCGCTTACGGGCACAATGCGCTCGGCCCGGTCGATGCCGATATCGTGCGTCGTGAAATCGAAGGGTGCATCGCAAGAGGGACAATGCGAGATCATCAACGAGCCATGTACGTCGCACGTCGTCACGAAGGCATAGCGCCAGCGTCGGCGAACATAGGGCACCGCATCTTCACGAAGGCATGTCACGCATAGCTGAAGCCAAACACCCGTCGGGCGACGCGACTTGCTGACCATGGGAAGGACCCAGCGCTTTAAACCCTGCTTGGGCTGATCAATCGCGATGAGATTTCCTCGATCGATCTGATACGTGAGCGCAATCAGCTGAGCAGCAGGCACGCCCGTGATTTGCTCGAGTCGCTCCGCAAAGCCCGGATCGATTGACGCATCCAGATCTCGGCCCATCAAACTGCGGCGCGTGCCGCTGATGATAGTCAAAAGCTCCTGATACTTGAGCGCATTCGCGCGGGCCAGCCGTACTAGCCACGAGGACAACAGCTCGCCGGGCAGAGGGTGAGGGCGGGCAGGAAGGGGTCCGCGGAATTTGCGAGTCATCGGCCCTCGCCGGGTCGTCTCCCCGGCAGCTCCTTAGCCACCTTGCGTAGCAGCGCCTCATCAATCCGCTCGCTGCTCGAGCGAATGGCCTCCTCTGCGGCAAGAACCACGAGCCGCGAAATTCGTCCAAGCTTTCCTTGGGTCAGTTCCACGATGAGAGTACTCATAGCGTCGTCGCCCAGGCGAGCCTCGTTGCGCAAACCGATCTGCTTTCCGAAGCCTTTCAGGAGGCTCTGCGTCGCCTTGTCGTTCTTCCACTTCCGGAGCGTGCACCGGATGAAGCGCTCGCTGAGCTGGGTATCGTTCTGAAGAAACGCATCGACGCCGTCGGTGCCGGCCACGATCAGCGGACGTTGGGTTCGATTCGTCAAGCCTCGGGTGATGTTGAGCATGACAGTCTGCTGCCGATGCGTCCCCTGGAATCCATTGTGAAATTCGTCGATCACAAAGACACGAATTTGGAGGCTGACGGTCAGCACCATGATCTTACGCATGAGCTGGTCGACCGGCTCACGAAACGAGAACACGGCGCCCAACTTGGCGAGGATTTCCCGCAGCATCGCTGCTGGCTCGGGTGACTCGGGCATATCGATGTGAACGATGGGAACTGTCGGCTCTTCGTCCGGCTGCAGGTCGACAGGTGCGTTTCGCCTGACGAACCGCTTGAGCAGGTAGGATTTTCCGTACGACGGATCGCCGATCAGCGCGAAACTTTCGGGACGCGTTTCGTTCGGCGCATTCAAGAGGCGGGCCATCGTGGCCAGCGCGTGTGTCGCTTCGGGGTACGGCACCCAAATCTGCGTCCTTATGCGAAAGATTCGATCCTCAACGGACTCTTCGCTTGTCGAGAGTTCCGGGCTCGTGATGGCGGCCGCTGCGGTCTCTCCGTCCACTTGGTCTCCTTATCCAACGAAATCTTCGAAGACTTCGACGTCGTCCTCGCTTGCGGCCTTCTCGCTCGGATCCGGCGGGGTCGGGGTCGTCTCGACCCCGAGTTCCTGAGTGAACCGCTCAGCCTTCTCTTCAGCTGCGCGCCGCCGCTCGGATTCTCGCGCTCGACGTTTGCGATCGGCGCTGTTCCTCGCGTCCTCAAGCAGCCGTCGCACTTGTTCGCGCCCCTCAAAGATCACATCCTCGTCGATATGCTTGCGGCCTTCGGCGAGCAGATGCTTCTGTACGGCTTGGTATTCCCAGATCGTGATTTGCGGCCGCGTGGGCGTGCGGTAGCGGATGACCCGGTATTGCTCGATCTCTGGGTCCCAGAAGTAGATTCGGCTGAGATCACGAGGGTCTCGTCGGCAGATGAACTGACGCGTCGCCTTGAGATTCTTGGGATCACGGCTGTGAACCCATTTCTGCAGGGCGGGATCGCTGTACCAGATGTGGTCCCAGACGATCCCCTGCGGCGCGACAACGCGCTCGGTCATCGGCATGAAATCGAGCTGTAGCTTGAAGGTATCTTTCGGGATGAATACCTTGCCGATACCAGGTTCCGTGCTCGATCCGCGGAACCCATCGCGCCAGCGATCGATGGGGCGCTGGCCCTGCAGTCCGCTGTGTTCGGAGTGATGGTAGATCATCAACTGCAGCAGAACCCACCGCTCGAGTTGGCGCAGCGTGAGCGTCGCTTCAGCTTGAGGGTCCCGCTCACCGAGCTCATGCGGGCCCGAGAGCGTTGCGCCGTCGACCGCGCGGAGCAGGCCCGAGAGAGTGCCCATGAACGACTCGATGTGGCCGCCGTAGTTAGGATGCTTGACCTTCCGAAATTCCATCTCGATCCCATAGATCTTGCAGGCCATCTCCATCATCTTGCCGTGGAACTCGCCGGCGTTGTCCGCACAAATCATGCGCATGCGACCCGAGCAGGGCCAAGGCTCGCGAATGTCGAACTGTTTGAGAAGTTCGGTCTTCGGGAGCATCGCATGGCTGAGCGCGAGTCCTAGCGAGAGATCGCCCGGCGCTTCCAAAGTGAGGTAGTAGCCGACCACCATGCGACTGAAGAGGTCGATCACCACGGTGATGACTGCGGTGCCGATCGGCAATCCATACACTTCGTCGATGATCTGCACAGGGAGTGGGGTATGGTCGATCTGCACGACCGCCAAGGGATAGTCGGCGCCCGTGAAACTACCTCGCTGAAGCCCGTGCGACAGGCGGGCGGTGCGCTTCCCCTCCCGCCGCTCAACGATCAAGTGTTGCGGCAGCGCGTTGCAGCGGTTGTAGAAGGTGGCGTAGTCCGGGCACACCAACGGGACGATCGGATCGGCGCGATTGCGTGCTTTGATCTCGTCTTGAAGCTCGCGATGTACCGACGACATTTGGTCGGTGGAATTGAGCCAGCGGTCGACGTAGGCCTTGAGCAGAAGCTCCGCCATGGGGTCGAGACGGGTCTTGCCTGCATCTTTTCGGCGCCGGCGCATCAGCGAGGCGAGAACCGGATTCTTGTGGTACGCGCGTAGCCACCCTCGCCACGCCTTGAGCGACACGCCGGCGGCGCGGGCGGCCGCGTCGGCGTCTTCGCGCGAGATCCGGCGTCGATCGATGAAAGGCTTGATCGCCTCGTACTTGAACAGAACCGCCTCTCGCTCTTCTTCAGCCAATGCCAGCATGTCGCGACGTGCTGCGGACTGGCGTTCGGCGAACGGTGCGAGCACAGAGACGTCGATCGTCTCGAGCGTACCGGTTCCGTGCTCCTTGACGGCGATGGTCTGCGCGTCTTCAAATTGCACGACGGTATAGACCCCTGCGCGATCGCGTCGGGCATAGGTGCCGCCTTTCTCGATCGGGACGATGTCCGTGCCTGCCGAGGCCAGAAGCTCACCGGCCGGTCGCTTTTCCGTCTCGTCGTTCGGCATTCCGCTCCTCTTTCGCGTCATGGCTTCCACTCGTAGTTCGTGCAGGACGCGGCGAACGGCCCACGGCGCCGGCCGAAGGACGCTCGTCATGCTGAGCGGGTGTTCGAAGTTGATCGAGAGAGTGCGACGGCCCACGAGGCGCCACGCCTGGACGATCACGTCGCCCCCGTCGAGCCCCGCAGCCTCGAGGCGCTCCACCAACGTGGCGACGTCCAGGCCTTCGGACGACGCCAGCTGCGCGTGGATGGCGGCCACGATGTCGGCCTGCTCGTCGCTGCGTCGATACCCCAGAAGAAAATGCAACGAAGCCACGAAGGGTCTTGGGATGGTGTGCTCGTGGACGAGCCGGAATCGCCAGTGACGACCGCGGCCGTAGCGTTGGGCGGCCCGGAAGCGCGCTCGCAACTTCACCCAGTCCTTGCGGACTTGATGGCGGACTTTGACCTCGCACAGTTCACGCCGTCGAACTGGCTTGCCGTCGGCGCCGGCACGATAGGTGACCAGCACGTCGGGCGTATAGATCCGGGCGCGTCCGGCAACATGGTGGTCGATGCGGACCGGGTGCGACTCGAAGGATTCGACGTCGTCGTCGAAGTCCAGGAGCACGAAGAAGTCCCGCTCGCGCAGGCCTTCGAAGAAGGCGAGGTGCGGCGTCTTCGGGGACGGGTAGTTGCCGGTGACGGTGAGATAGCTGCCGCGACGCCTGCGCGTCGGGAAGTGCGTCGAAGGCCGCTTGGCGCTCTTCGCACGCTTGGATGGCGGCGGACGCTTCCCCAAAGGCTCGAATCCCCTGATTCGTACCGCTGAGCGATCAAAACTGGGTCATATCGTGCACGCTTGGGGAAGATCTGTCCATGCGTCGGCCCTTGCTCTTCCACTAAGAACCCCCCCAACTTCAACGCAGACGCACCGCTGCCCCGCGATCGGACAATTGACTTCAACGTGACCTACGGTAGACGACGACATTCATGTACCTGTCCAAAAAGGTATCGTCGTTCTTGGCCGCGAAGCTAATTTCTAATTGTTCACTCCTCGCACACATACCCCACACGTCGAAAAATTACGAAACGACGCGCACTCAGTATTTATAAACGCGCGGTAAAATTTCCCGCACAGAATCTAGCTTGATAATCTCGGCTACAGGGCCTCCGTCCCGTAGAAACCGTATCTCCTCGGCACCCAGATAACCATCGACGACGCTAAAAATATCTTTATTAGCTTCGATCTTGAAGTGTACCCTGGTAAATGGCTCCGATTCCGAGAGGGACACAACTCGCACTATCGAGGTATCTAGAACTTTGCCACTTTCGTAGGTCGTATCCAGGGGCGGATCTATCGTACCTATTAACGTTTGCCCGTCTCTAAGCTTTATCACGTCATCCCCTACAGCAAGCGCAGCAAGCGCGTTGAGAATCTTGCCGTTCTTAACCTGGCGAGAAGCCATTAGTTCCTGACTTGTGTCTGCGGAATCGAGAATTCTCGCCTTGACCCCAATAGGGTCATCCAACCCAAGGGAAAATAGAGCGGTAGCCACGAATGCCACAATCGGACTTGCCATGGATGTGCCATCCAAGATTTTTAACGCTTGCGTCGAGTCCATAGCCGGCACGCCACATCCCGGCGCCGCTATGGAGACGATATTGTCGCCATAGTTAGAGAATGACGCCAGATTTCGATCCGGCCTAAGCGCCGCAACCGTAATTACCTCCAGCGTGTTAACCTTTGCCGAGAGATTCGCGGGGAATACTTCAGGTGATGCCTCGTTCAGATAACGAGTACTATTTCCCGCGGCGACGACTAACAATACACGCTGCTTCGTTAAGGAGTCTCTCATTATGGGGGCCACAATCGGATCTTCACCGAGTCGCTCAAGGCTCCAATTTAACACTCTCGGTTGATTCCCTATAACCCTATCATGCACCATGTATGTTAATGAGCTAGCCAAAGCGTTTGGCTGAAACGTGTACTGCGGCGAAGTCATACCCTGCGCTAGAAATTTTTTTATTAGACCGAATTCTTTCAATTGAACAAAGCTGCCAATTAACTCGCGGTCCTTAAACAGGCTTATTCCAGACGCGATCGAGGATACCTCTGTGCCATGCTCGCCAAATTCAAAATCCGGGTATGACGTAGGGAAGTAACCATCCTTCGTAAGATCGGCCCCATATACATCGTTGGCGTAGCCGTTACCGTCGCCATCTCTAGCTGGATACTGCTCTCGCTCCTCTTTGGACACATACAACGGCAGCCAACTAAGCGAATTCCGCGATATGCCAGTGTCAACGACGCCAACTAAAGATAGATGGGAATAGGTCGTACCTAGCTGGGCTCGATATCTCTCTAAGAGCCTAGAAACTGATTCAGTAGGGAGCGGCCATTCCGATCCCGACTTTCGGCAAATATCCAGCTCTTCTGGCGAGAGCTCGAACTTTTCTGCGGCGACGAGCGTCTCAGACTCAGCTTCTTCGATGGTCCCGTTTCCAGTACCCGTACCGTCAACAACCTTATTGAGTTCATCCAATACCTCAGATGACAGATTTTCCTTCTTTACGAAGGAAACAGATTTAGATACGTACGGTAGCACAACCTCAGATTTCTCATGGACATGATTTAGGTCGCTAATATCTGGATTTAGAGACTGAATCTTCGCCAAGCTCTGTGTGCCGAAAGTTCCAGAATATGCTTGCGACAGCGATTCTATAGTAGCGCCTTGTGGCACTAGCACTTTCGCGTTGGCGCGAAAAAAAATACACGGATACGTAGCGACTTCGGTAGCTTGTAGTCCGCTCGCTTGCTGCTGCGGATTCAATGTGGATAACGACGAAATAAGCTCGTCGTCAACGTATCCGCATCGTCTCTTAATCAGGTCAGCGTACGTTTCATCGGGTTTCTTTTTCACAACGATGGGTGCAGCTGCCTTAATTACTGCCTCGTTAATCTTCTTCGCCTGATCCAGGCTGCGCGGGAATGCTTTTATCTTCATCCAACCCGCGGAATGGGCGGGCGATAAAGCAAAAGCGAACGGAGACAGCAGCAATATGGCTATTGCCAGCCTACGGTTTACGGCAGCCTGCGGCTGCCGCGGATATTCCACACAGGGCGACATGATTGCTTGTACTCCAGCTTTTGATAAATTCAATCGCGCGTGGAGAGGAAAGCGACGTGAGCAAGGATTTTGTCGAGCTCTTTCCGGTCAACGGGTTGACAAAATACTGTGAGTTGATAGCGACCAGTGCGCGATGTACATAATTGACGTCGGATGGCGAAAATGCCGGCCCTCCACTATCGCCCGGGCACAGCGAGGCGCCGCCCGTAATTTCTAGATAGTCGCTTAGGTAACGCGATTTAGTGATGATCGTCTTTCCAACCCTAAAAACGCCGGAGCCGAGACCGGAGATATCCGTACAACCAAAGCCCGCGATCGAGAGTTCCCGATTTGCGTTCGTGCGCGCCGGGTCGAGAGAAATCGATTCATATTTAAGACCGCTTATTGGCTTCTTGAGCATGCATAATGCCCAGTCGTATGATGGGTCTGCATAGTTCTCATCGGTTATCGTGCAGATCGCGGGAATAGCGTTCTGCAGCAAAGTCAGGTTGATTGTCTTACTCTGAGGAATGCAGTGCGCTGCGGTGACGAATGCCGTGGAGGAGACTAGTGTTCCAGTACAGAAGACCCCCGGTTCTGTCTCTAACACAAATATTGCGGCGTAATCATTTTTGTCCGCCGGAACCATCCCGTTGACAATGGCCGGCGCCATGTATTCGTCGTTTATTTCGGCAACCGAAATAAAACTTGCGCTAGCATCGGCCGCAAAGTTCAACGTGGGAATCGCCCCACCTGCTAGCGCAATAAGCCAGGCGGAGAGTGCTGTCGAGTTTAGCCCCCTCATTGTCGATGTATATCGTTACGGCTTTTTTTGCTTTTTCAACTGATCTGCCAGGTCCTTCAATTGATCGACAACGCTCTTGGCTACGTCTACGTTGGATTCGGTACTGGGTGTTTCCGACGTAACACTGACACCACATGAATCTTGCGCTGTCAGCTTTCCTTTTGTCGGGAAGGCGACCATTTCGACGTAACGTGGATCAGCTAACCTGAAACTCAAATGGGCGGCTTTATTATTTGAGTCCACTACGTCGATAGAAGCTGGGCGACACGCCGAATAGAGGAATACGTGCGATGCTTTTTCTATTACATCGTCATCTAGCAGGAGCGCGTCAGGCGGGACAGCCCCTACAGAAATTGAGCCCAACTTAATTATTACTCCTCCAACCGCTTCCTTTAGAATATAATTTGACGCCTGTCTAGAATCTGTTCCCGCGGTAGAATTCTGTTTTATCAGCTCATACGTGTCCACAATGATTTCGTTGCCGCTTCGTATTAGACAAGATCCGACTTCGCATGCAGACTCTACATTGGACTCTCCTTTAGAGCTGGCCGCGCCCAAAGTGACAATTGAACCGAGCAAAGAACCGACTGACTTAACATACTCCGAGCGCTTATCTTCTACGGAGCTAGAAACAGCCGCTACTAGGTCGGAGTCCTTGGCCTTTGTCAGTGTGACAGAGGTAGTGACGCCAAATTTTGAAATTGGTGTTATCCCCAAAATTACATCACGACTTTCTGACGGTATTGCGGTCAACTTCAGCGTCTGGTCTTCAGCTGCGACAAAGTGGAGCATTGTTTTTGATAATACATACGTGTCTGCGACATCGTCCGGCGATTTCCGCGTGTGGCTGTTATCAAATCGCGTGTATTTGACAGTAGGTACCGCACATCCAAGCAATATGATCGAGGCCGCAGCTGCACCGAGCAGCGCGAATGCAGTTACCAATTTCATGGCAGCTCCTTTTATCAATTACTCAGCGTCGATCAAACGTGCTCGCCGTTCGATTGGCGATGGCATTGGCTCCGAGCTATCTTGTGCTTCAGAGAAGATGAGGTATAGGTTGAATTTGGCGTTTCGCACTCAGCCCTACTGAGTCGAGTCGCGGATGCCCTCGTAAATCGTAGGCGAATCCGGTTTCATAGAGCTAAACTGAGCATCTTTACTCATTTTTGCTGAGTTACTTAGTTTTACTAAGTATGCATACCTTCCAATGGGGCGCCTACTTCGCAGCGTAGATCACTGCAGTCCTGCTTGAGGTCGAACATAACGCCATGATCGACGCCAAGCCTGACGACTCATTGGAGCAACGACGAAGGCGTCCTCGATGAGGGACCGGCAGGTGTCCAGATTTGTACCCTGTATTGATCAAAGCCTCGGCGAGCTTAGGCTTGGCATATGGTCATTTAGACCCTTGATCGATCAAAAAATCGCGGGAAACGTCCCTTTTTTTGATCAAAACACCAAGGACGGCGGCCGCTTCGACCTGCCGATCGCGCTCGGCATCCTCGCCGCGAACGGCGGCATCCCGCGCGAGCGACTCGCCGATTGCGAATTCATCGGCGAGCTCGCGCTGTCGGGCGAACTGCGTCCGGTGAACGGCGTGCTGCCGGCGGTCCTGCACGCGACGCGCATCGGCCGCCGCGTCATCGTCCCGCGCGGCAACGGCGCCGAAGCCGCGTTGGTCGCGAGCGCCGACGTGCGTGTCGCCGACTCGCTGCTCGAGGTCTGCGCGTATCTCGCCGATCGCGCCGATCTTCCGCGCGCGCAGGCCGATGCGATACCGGCCATCGCGCCCGCCGAACAGCCCGACCTCGCCGACGTGCGCGGCCAGCTGCAGGCGCGCCGCGCGCTGGAGATCGCCGCCGCCGGCAGCCACAACCTGCTGTTCGTCGGCATTCCCGGTGCCGGCAAGACGATGCTGGCCAGCCGCCTCCCCGGCATCCTGCCGCCGCTCGAAGAGCACGAGGCGCTTGAACTTGCCGCGATCCGCTCGATCGCCGGGCAGCGCAACGACGTAAGTTCGTGGAAGGTCCGCGCATATCGGCATCCGCATCACACGGCGTCGGCCATCGCACTCGTCGGCGGCGGCTCGGTGCCTCGCCCCGGCGAGATCTCGCTGGCGCACCACGGCGTGCTGTTCCTCGACGAACTGCCCGAGTTCGACCGCCGCGTGCTCGAAACCCTGCGCGAGCCGCTCGAATCGGGTCGCATCTCGATTTCGCGCGCGGCGCGGCAAGCGGAATTTCCGGCCCGCTTCCAGCTCATCGGCGCGATGAACCCCTGCCCTTGCGGCTACGCCGGCGACCCCGGCGGCCGCTGCCGCTGCACGCCGGACGCGATCGCACGCTACCGCGCGCGCATCTCCGGTCCCCTGCTCGACCGCATCGACCTCAAGCTCGACGTGCCGCGCGTCAATCCCGCAGAACTGCGCGATGCCGAAGGCGGCGAATGCAGCGCCACGGTCCGTGCGCGCGTGATCGCCGCCCGCGCATGCCAAGTGCAGCGTGCCGGCAAGCCGAATGCGTGGCTCGGCAATCGCGAAGTCGAGCGCGACTGTGTGTTGGATCCGGGCGGAAAGAAACTGCTCGACCGCGCCGTCGAACGGCTGGCGCTGTCGGCACGCGCGTATCACCGCACGCTGCGGGTCGCCCGGACGATCGCCGATCTTGCGCAGGTGCCACGCATCGACGCGGGTCATCTTTCCGAGGCGATCCAGTATCGGCGGTTCGAGGCGGGCTGAGACCGTTCGAGCTGCCGCGGTACCTCCCGTCACGAGTCCGCGCACAAGCGCTGCGATCGCCCGCCTCGCCGGTCGCGATCGATCTTGGTGCACGCGCAGCCCCACCCGCTATGATCGAACCGCGATGAACGCGATCCATCATACCTACTGGCTGCTCGCGGGCGCTGCGGCGCTGGTGCTCGTCGGCATCGGCTCCAGCCTGGTCGCACGTCGGTTCGGCGCTCCACTGCTGCTGGTGTTCCTCGTGCTCGGCATGCTCGCCGGCGGCGACGGCCCGGGCGGCATCCAGTTCGACGACTACGCGACGACCTATCGCATCGGCTCGCTCGCCCTCGCGATCATCCTGTTCGACGGCGGCTTGCGCACGCGCCGCGAGAGTTTCCGCGGCGTATTCGCGCCGACCTTGCTGCTGGCGACGGTCGGCGTCGTCATCACGGCCGGACTGACCGGTGTCGCTGCGCACTGGCTGCTTGGGCTCGGCGCGGTGGAGGCGTTCCTGCTCGGCGCGGTCGTCGCGTCGACCGATGCGGCGGCGGTTTTCTTCCTGCTGCGCGCGGGCGGACTGCAGCTGCGTTCGCGTGTCGGCTCGACGCTGGAGATCGAATCGAGCGCAAACGATCCGGTCGCCGTGCTGCTGACGACGCTGCTCGCCGAATACCTGGCGACGCCGGCGGGGCTGGCGCCGAGCGCGTTCGTGCTCGAACTCGTCGCGCAGTTCGGCGTCGGTGCGCTGGCCGGTGCGGCCGGCGGTTTCGCGATCGCCGCGGCGATGCGCAAGCTGCCGCTGTCGGGCGGCCTCGCCGCCTTGTTCCTGATCGCCGGCGCGATCCTCGTGTTCGGCGCGACCGGTGCGCTCCACGGCAGCGCGTTCCTGGCCGTCTATGTGGCCGGCGTGATCGTCGGCAACCGCAATATCCCGGGTTTCGTGAACCTGCTGTCGGTGCTCGATGCCGGCACCTGGCTGTGCCAGATCGTGATGTTCCTCGTGCTCGGCCTGCTGGCGACGCCGCATGCGCTCGACGATGCGCTGTGGCCGGCGCTCGGTCTCGCCGCGTTCCTGATGCTGGTCGGCCGCCCGCTCGCAGTCACAGCGTGCCTGGCGCCGTTCCGCTACGGCAAGCGCGAGATCGGCTTCATCGCTTGGGTCGGCCTGCGCGGCGCGGTCGGCATCTTCCTCGCGTCGATCCCGATGCTGATGCGCCTGCCGCACGCGGCTCTGATCTTCAATGTCGCCTTCGTCGTCGTGCTGGTATCGCTGCTCGTGCAGGGCTGGACGCTCGGCCTCGCCGCGCGTCTGCTCGACGTCGCGCTGCCGCATCGTGACCGCGAAGTCCGCCGCGTCGAACTCGACCTGCCCGGCTCGCTCGCGCGCGAACTGGTCGGCTACGAAGTCGCACCGGGCGCGGCGATCCTCGGACGCGCGGTATTGCCCAATTGGGCGCAGCTCGCGCTGATCGTGCGCGGCGGCGAAATCCTGATGCCCGAGGCCGGCAGCGCGCTCGCCGCAAACGACCATGCCTACATGCTGGCGCCACCCGGACGCGTCTACCGGCTCGACTGGCTGTTCGCGCCGCCGGACGAGGCGCGCGAGGCCGAACGCGAGATGTTCGGCGAGTTCAGCTTCGATGCCGACGTACGTCTCGGCGACGTCGCCGAGTTCTACGCGCTGCCGATCCGCCCGAAGGATGCGCCGCTGACCCTGGCCGAGCATTTTGCGAAGCGCTTCGAGCACACGATCGAAGTCGGCGACCGCGTGCGCCTCGGTCCGGTGACCCTGGTCGCGCGCGAACTGTCCGACGACGGCGTCGCCAAGGTCGGACTCAAGCTGGAACGCCTCGGCAAGGCCTTGGCGCGGCCGGCGAACTGGTTCGGCGGCATCGCGCGGTTGTTCGGACGCCATTGAAACGCGGTAGGCGTGACATCATGCCGTGTGCGTTGTGGTTGGCGCTGCCCACGGCGAATGCCGGCGGCGATACAACCGGCCCGAGGTCGTGTGTCGGCCCGGATGAAGTCGATGGAATCCGGCGCTCGCCGGAATGACGAAACAAGAAAGCGAACCCCTCATGCACGCCCACGCACGCGAAGCTCTTCCCATCGAACCGGTCCATACACCACCGCTCGGCGGCCAGCGCGCCGTCGTCGACGGCGCACGCGCATTGGCCGAGCGCGGCGAAGCCGGCGTGCTCGCGGTCGTCGTCGAAACCGGTGGGTCGACTTATCGCAAGCCCGGTGCGCTGATCCTGCTCGACGCCGGCGGCGTGCGCGTCGGCGCGCTGTCCGGCGGCTGCCTCGAAGGCGAACTGGAAGCGGCCGCGCGCCATGTGCTCGCCGGCGGCGTAGCGGGCGACGTGCGTTTCGACACCAGCGGCGACGAAGATCGCGTGTTCGGCTCCGGCACCGGCTGCGGCGGGTCGACGCGGGTGCTGCTGCTGCCGCTGCCGGCACAAACCTCGCCACTGCGCGACGCGTTGCTCGACGCCGACGCGCGCGGTCTCGCGCTGCGGCTGACGCTGGCGACGGCCGCCGACCAGCTCGGCCGCGGCGATGCGCTCGTCGGTCGAACGCGCATCGATACGCGCCGCTACCGATTCGATCGCGACGGTTCCGCCTCGACGCAGACGAACGCGCTCGACGCACCGATCGTGATCGAGACGCGTCCCGCGCTGCGCCTGCTGCTGCTCGGCGCCGGGCCGGAGACGCGTCCGCTGCTGCAGCTGGCGCGCCTGCTCGGCTGGCACGTGGAATTGTGCGAGCACCGCCAGCGCTGGGCACGCTTCGCCGAAGGCAGCGGTATCGATGGCGTGCACGGCGGCGGTCCGGATGCGCTGCCGGCCTTGTTCGAACAGGGCGCGTTCGATGCCGCGCTGGTGATGAATCACAACTACCTGCTCGATGCGCGCTGCCTGACCCATCTGGCCGCGACGCGCATCGGCTACGTCGGCCTGCTCGGCCCCGCCGCGCGCCGCGACGACCTGCTCGGCGAGATCGGCGGCAGCACGGCCGCGCTGCTGCGTGCGCGCCTGCATGCGCCGGTCGGGCTGCCGCTCGGCGGCGAAGGCGCCGAGGCGATCGCGCTGTCGATCGTCGCGCAGCTGCAGAACCAGTTGTCGCGCAAAGGGCGCGACGACTGATGCTGCGCCCGGCGGCGTCCATCCGATGAGCGACGCCGGCACGCCCTCGCACGGTGCAGTCCTGCTCGCCGGCGGCGCGTCGAGGCGGCTCGGTTTTCCGAAACAGCTGATCGAGATCGATGGCGAGCCGCTGTTGCGCCGAGTCGCACGCGCGCTGCTCGCGACGTCGCCGCTCGGCTGCGTCGTCGTGCTCGGCCACGAGGCCGAACGCATGCGCGCGGCACTCGATGGCCTCGCTGTGCGCAGCGTCATCGCCGAACAGCACGCGCGCGGCATGTCGGCCTCGCTCGCGGCCGGCATCGAAGCGCTCGATGCGCGCTGCCAGGCCGCACTGGTCGCGCTGACGGACCAGCCCGCGCTCGATGCAGCGCATCTGATCGCGTTGCGCGACGCGTGGCGCTGCGCGCCCGACCACGCGGTCGCCAGCGCGTACGCCGGTACGCGCGGCGTGCCGGCCATGCTGCCGCGCGCCTGGTTCGCCGAGATCGCACAGCTGCGCGGCGATGTCGGCGCACGCGATCTGTTGCGCGCATCCGATCGCGCCATCGTCGAGCTCGCGGCTCCGGCGCTCGAACGCGATCTGGATCGGCCGCAGGATCTGCATTGAATTCGTGCCGTGCAGGCGCCATGGGTTTTGCCGAGCGCCCATACAGTCGATGACACCGGCCGATGCTTGTGAAATTTCTTGCGCACCCCTGGAACGTTCGCACGCAGGCGTGTAGGCTTTTCGCCGCAGTTCTGAATCCGTCTCTTCAGGTCACCCGGCCCTCGCCGCACCGACCGGAATCGAGCCAGCCGTCGCGGCATTCGTCCAGCGACAGCGCCATGCAGAACGTTCTTTTCCCTTCTTTCCCCCGCCAGCTCGGAGAACGACCATGAAACTCGTCGTCAATGGCCAGCCGCATGAAGTCGATGCGCCGGCCGACATGCCTTTGTTGTGGGTGCTGCGCGACATCGTCGGCCTGACCGGCACCAAGTTCGGTTGCGGCATGGCGCAATGCGGCGCCTGCACAGTTCATCTGGATGGCCAGCCGATCCGCTCGTGCGTGACGCCGGCCTCGGCCGTCGCCGGCAAGGCGATCACCACGATCGAAGGACTGTCCAAGGACGGTACCCATCCGGTGCAGCGCGCGTGGCAGGAGGCCGACGTCGTTCAGTGCGGCTACTGCCAGTCCGGCCAGATCATGGCTGCGGCGGCGCTGCTCGCCGTCAAGCCGGCGCCGAGCGATGCGGACATCGATGCCGCGATGACCGGCAACCTCTGCCGCTGCGGCACGTATCAGCGCATCCGCACCGCCGTGCATCGCGCGGCCGAACTGACGAAGGAGAGCAGCCATGTGGCGTGACCCCGTCGATCTTTCCACGGCCGTCCAAACGACAGTCGCGCCGTCCGCGCCCGGCGAAGCCACTGCGGTTGCGGCCACCCGCGTGAACGCCGATTTGCAGCGGCGCGCGTTCCTGAAATCCGGCGCGGCTGCGGCCGCGGGACTGGTCATCGCGTTCTTCGTGCCGGTGGCGATGCGCAAGGCGCTCGCCGAAGAGACGCCTGCGGCCGCGCCCAAGCCGCCGGTGTCGCCCAACGCGTTCATCCGCATCGCACCGGACAGCAGCGTGACCGTACTGCTGAAGCATTCGGAAATGGGCCAGGGCATCTGGACGTCGATCCCGATGGTCATCGCCGAGGAACTCGGTTGCGACTGGAGCAAGATCCAGGTCGAACATGCGCCGGCCGGCGCCGACTACGCGCATACCGCATTCGGCATCCAGATGACCGGCGGCTCGACCAGCACCTGGGAATCGTTCGATCAACTGCGCACCGCCCGCGCGATGGCGCGCGAGATGCTGCTCGCCGCCGGTGCGTCGAAACTGGGCGCGAAAGCGGCCGACTGCCGCGTCGAGCAAGGCTTCGTCGTCGCCGGCACGAAGAAGGTCAGCTTCGGCGAGGTGGCCGCCGCGGCGGCGAAGTTGCCGGCTCCGGCCAACGTGAAGCTCAAGGACGCGAAGGACTGGACCGTCATCGGCAAGCCGACGCGGCGTCTGGACAGCAAGGCGAAGACGACCGGCAAGGCCGAGTTCGGCATCGACGTGAAGCGGCCGAACCAGGCCGTCGCGCTGGTCGCGCGCGCGCCGGTGTTCGGCGGCAGGTTGAAGAAGGTCGATGCGACGAAGGCGAAGGCGGTGGCTGGCGTGATCGACGTCGTCGAAGTGCCGAGCGGCGTGGCGGTGCTGGCCAAGCACTTCTGGGCGGCCAAGCAGGGGCGCGATGCGCTCGTGCTCGAATGGGACGCCGGCGCCGGTGCGGCCATTTCCACACCGGCATTGCGCGAAGAATACAAAAAGCTGGCGGCAACCCCCGGCGCGGTGGCGAAGACCGCCGGCGACGTCGATGCGGCACTGAAAGGCACGCCGAACGTGATCGAAGCCGATTACGAGGTCCCTTTCCTCGCGCACGCGCCGATGGAGCCGCTGAACTGTACGGTGGAGTTCGCCAAGGACGGCAGCTGCGATATCTGGACCGGCACGCAGTTCCAGGGCGTCGATCAGATGGTCGCTGCGAAGATCCTCGGCCTCAAGCCCGAGCAGGTGCGCATCCACACGACCTTCCTCGGCGGCGGCTTCGGCCGGCGCGCGAACCCGGCCTCGGACTTCATCGCCGAAGCGGTCGAGGTCGCGAAGGCATCGAAGCGCACGGTCAAGGTGGTGTGGACGCGCGAGGACGACATCCACGGCGGCTACTACCGCCCGATGTGGCTGTCGCGCTTCCGTGCCGCCATCGGCGAGCAAGGCAAGCCGGTCGCCTGGTCGCACACGATCGTCGGCCAGTCGATCATCGCCGGCACGCCATTCGCGTCCGCGATGATCAAGGATGGCATCGACGCGACCTCGGTCGAAGGCGCCGCCGACTCGCCGTACCTGGCGACGATTCCGGCGCATCGCGTCGACCTGCACTCGCCGACGAGTCCGATCACGGTGCTGTGGTGGCGCTCGGTCGGGCATTCGCATACGGCGTTCGCCGTCGAGAGTTTCCTCGACGAACTCGCCCACGCCGCCAGGCAGGATCCGCTCGAATATCGCCGCGCCCTGCTGCCGGCCGATTCGCGCGAGCGCCGCGCGCTCGACCTCGCCGCCTCGAAATTCGGCTGGGGCCAGCCGCTGCCGCAAGGTCACGCTGCCGGTGTCGCGGTGCATCAGTCGTTCGGCAGCTACGTCGCGCAGATCGCCGAGGTGTCGATCGAAGACAACAAGGTGCGCGTGCATCGCGTCGTCTGCGCGATCGATTGCGGGCCGGTCGTCAATCCGCTGACTGTCGAGGCGCAGATGCAGTCGGGCATCGTCTACGGACTCTCGGCCGCCTTGCACGGCGAGCTGACGGTGAAGGACGGCAAGGTCGAGCAGAGCAACTTCCACGACTATCCGGCGCTGCGCCTGGCCGAGGCGCCGAAGATGGAAGTGCACATCGTGCCGAGCACCGACAAGATGGGCGGCTGCGGCGAACCCGGCACGCCGCCGATCGCGCCGGCCGTCGGCAACGCGGTGTTCGCGCTGACCGGCAAGCGCTTGCGCCAGTTGCCGCTGCGCCTCGCGTAGCGGTGAGCGAGGAGCAGGCCGGAGAATTCCGGTCTGCTTCCGCGCGCGTGCTGAGCCACGGTTCGCCCGCCTGACCACGGGCCTGTTTTCGCACGTTCAGCGTCGATCGGCGATGGTCGACGACGCCTTCGAGGAGAACGTGCGATGAACTATTTCTGGTCCGCTCTATTGACCGCAGCCGGCGCGGCATGCGTCTTCTCCGCCGCACCGATTCGCGCTGCGTCGACCGATGCCGATTTCGCCGTCGTGCAGCAGGTGCTGCAGCACCCGCGCTGCCAGAACTGCCATATTCCGGGAAATCAGCCGCTGCAGTACGACCAGGGCAAGCCGCACGCCCAGCTCGTGCAGCGCGGCGATGACGGCAAGGGCGCGCCGGGCCTGCCTTGCAGCACCTGTCACGGCAGCCGCAATCTCCCGGCGAGTTATGGGCCGAACGTGCCGCCCGGCGCTCCGAACTGGCATCTGCCGCCGGCCGACAAGAAGATGGTGTTCATCGGGCTCGGCGCGCACGACCTGTGCACGCGCCTCAAGGACATGCGCGAGAACAACGGCAAGGATCTCGACGCGTTGGTCGAGCATGTCGACCACGATGCCCTGGTGCTGTGGGGTTGGAATCCGGGCCAGGACCGCGCGCCGGTGTCGGTGCCGCATGCGGATTTCGTCGCAGCGTTCAAGCGCTGGGCGGCGGCCGGTGGGCCGTGTCCGGGGTGAAGTGGAGGCACGCCGCCGGTCAGCGCAGCCGACCGTCTTCGTCCCACACGGCATGGCGCGGATCGAGCTCGACCGTCGTCTTGTGCGGCGAGCGCGCACCGAAGCCGCAAACCGCGAGCACGCCTTCCTCGATCGGATCCAGATCGAATGCCTGTTCGATGTCGACCTCGTTGATCGCGGCGGTGACGAATGCGCCGAGTCCGATTTCGGTTGCCGCGAGATAGAGATTCTGCGAGGCGTGACCGGCTTCGAGCAGGATCGCGCGATAGATCTTCGGATGATTGCGGTATTTCCAGAACGAACGGCCGAAGCGTGCCGCGACGACCAGCAGCACCGCCGCGTCGGAGAAGTACGTCTGCCCCGCGACGGCGGTTCGCGCGAGCGCACCGGCATCGGCCGCGGGGAGCCCGCGCAGCAAGTCGATCGCATGCGCCTCGGCGTTGTAGTGATAGAGGCCGGGTTGCAAGCCGTCGACGCGCTGCAGGATCAGATAGGCTTCGAGCGGATGCAGTCCGCCGCCTGAGGGATGATTCTTCTTGAGCGCCACGGCGCCGGGCGCGAGTTCCTCGCGTCCCTGCACGCCGAATGCGCGATGCAGCAGCGCGCCGACGTCGTCGCGCGCGAGCGCGAGGGCCGTGTCGAAGTTGCGGCATGTCGCGCGCCGCGCCATCAGCCCGTCGAGATCGCTCGCGGGCGGCCGCGCCAGGTGCTCGCGCGCGCACGCGTCCGGGCGGCCGTGGAAGTGCGGCGGCGGCGGTCCGAACTTCGCGATGAGGTCTTCGGTCGAGCGGATCGTCGATTCGTTCTGCGATGCCACGCTGTCGACGCCGGACCAGCGCGAGAACATGTGTCCGACGGCAGCGAGGGAATGCCATTGCATGTCGCGCAGGCGCGAGTCCTGCCGATGCGTCAGCGCGCGGTCGTCCTCGACCAGCACCAGCCCGAGATCGATCAGTTCGCGCAGGCGGTCCGCTCCGACGTTGGTCGCGACGTCCGCGCGTGATTGCCACCGGCTTTCGCCGATCAGGCCCAGCGCCTCGACCATCGCCGCATCGAGTTCGACCACGTGGCCGAGGTGTGCGGCGGTCGCGTGCCAGACCTGCGTGATGCGCACGGCTTCGCGCCCGCCGAGTAGCGCGGCGAAATCGAGCGTCATCCGGTCTTCCGGCTGCAGGGACAGGGCGGCGCAGCGGCGCACGCGCTGGTTTTCGCTCATCGACGGACTCTCGCTGGAAAGGGAACTGTGCTAGAAAGACGCCCACTCTGGCACAAATGGATCTTTGTAAAGGAGGGTCGGGAAGAACGGGCGGGGAAATCGCGAAGCAGGATGTCTGCCGGCAACGGACTTGCGTCGTCACTCCGTCCCGGGCAACCCATCGCACGCCATCTTCAACTCGGAGGGGAACACGTCATGATCAAGGGCGCACCGTCGAATGACGCCATTGCAAAAGTCCTGGGACAGCTGTCGACCGATCGCGATTTTCGCGAGCAGGTGCTCGGCGATCCGGTGTCGGCGCTGAAGCCGTACGGCATCACGGTCGATCCGGCGGACGTGCCGGCTGCGCGCAGCCTGCCGTCGATGGCCGAGGTCGCGAAGATCCATCAGCAGTTCCAGGACAATCCGCAGGACAAGAGCTGCATCATGGTCTTCATCGTGATCGGAGCGAAATAACCCGTCACGCTCGACGAGGACCGCTGCGGCTATCCGGCGGCGGCCCTCACGGCTTGGCAGCACCGCTCGGCGCAGCGCGCAGAGCGAGCAGATTCGGAACCAGCGCAGCCTCGTTCTCGAGTTCGGCAACGGCCTGGCCGCGATGCTTCTGCAACCAGGCCGCTTGCGCCTGTACTTTGTCCGCTTCGCCTTGCGCCTGATAGGCCAGCAGCAAGGCTACGTGCGTCTGGTAGTACTCGCGCCCGTCGACGAGCGGGACCAAGCAATCGATGCGCTTTTGCGCATCCTTGGCGAACTGCGTCTCGCAGTCGGCCGTGCGCCAAAGCGCAGCGCGGTCGTAGTAACCGTGGTCGAGCGCCTGCTTGCGGGTCGCATCCAAGGCCGACCGGGCTAGATTGGTTTCACCGGAGCGCGCGGCCTGCATCGCGGCCAGCGCCAGATGGATCGAGGCGCTGCCGTCCACGCTGGGCCCTTGCTCCGAAACCCGCTTGGTTTCGTTTTCGACGAGCTGGGCCAGCCCGTGCTTGGCGTCCGGCTGCCGCGTCGCCAGGTCGAAGGCGGACTGCGCGAGCAGGACGCGGGCTCGCTGCGCCTGCGAGGGCGTCTTGGCGCTGAACTGTGCCGCGGCACTCAGCGCTGATCGCGCCCCGGCATCGTCGTTCTGGTCGAGCGCGACGGCGGCGAGCCGCAGCTGCTTCTCGGCCTGGATCGAGTCCGGCACGGTGGCCGGCGTGCCCTGCAGCCGTGCGAGCACCGCCGGGTAACGTCGCTGCGCCAGGTCCGGCGCGACATCTTCGAAGTGGGGCAGCACCGTCACCAGCTCGCGTGACTTGGCGACATAGGACATCGCGGCGCTGTCGTTGCCGCGCTCGGTTTCGATCACGGCCAAGCTGCACCAGCTGATGCCGCGCAGCGGGTGGCGCGAATTGGCGACGGCGGTGAAATGCGGAATCGCGTCGTCGAGGCGATGCGAGTACCACAGGTAGCCGAGACCGAGGTTCTGCTGCGCGGCGACGGCGTCGGGATACAGCTGGACGGCCGCGGTCCAGCGATCGATCCATTTCTTCGCGTCTTCGTATTGCGCCACGGTGCCGTCGAGGAAGAGCTGCTCGCGCGCGCTCAATCGATCCCGGTTCGCCTGCGCGGACTGCAGACTCGCATAGCCGGCCTTCGAGTCGTTGAGATACGCGTTCTGAATCGTGCTGAGGCGGCTCCACGCCAACGCGAACTTCGGATCGAGCCGCAACGCTTCCTGCAGCAGCGGCAACGCGTCGTTGACTTTACCCTTGCCCTGCTCGATCTCGGCCTTTCCGAGCGCTCTGAGTGCTTCGAGATTGCTCGTCGTGATCTGCGCGAGCGGCGCCGAGGTATTGCCGATGGCCGCGAGCGATTCGCCGAGCCGTCCGCGCATCTTCTTCAGCAATTCGTCCATGCTCGGCAGCACCGAGTCTTCGCCCTTGCCGTCGACCGAATCGCTGTAGACCGAGGTCTGCGTGGTCGGATCGACGACTTCCGCCGTCAGACGCACGTGATCGCCGACTTCGGCGATGGTCGGCAGGATCAGCGCACGCGCGTTCTCGCGCAGCGCGACTTCCGCGCCCGTCGCACGATCGAGCACCGTACCGGCCGGGTCGCGTTCCATACGCTTGAGCGCCGAGCGCACCTGCAGCTCCGGAATCACGTTGACGTAGCGCGACTGCTCCAGGCCGACGCGGAACGCGGTCTGCAACGAATCGTCGAAGACCTTCTGGCTGGTCAGGTTCTTGAGGCTGCCGACGACGACCCAGTCGCGGTTCGCGAACGCGATCGCCGGCGCGGGCTGGAACAGATACCACGCGGGAATCGCGATCAGCGCGAGCAACACGATGCCTTCGATCACGACAGTCGCCGGCCGCCGCCAGAACGGCACCTCGCGGTGCGCCTTGCCCGACCACGGCGGCGGCTTCAGCGGCGCGACGCCTTCCTCGCCGACTTCGAATACCGGCACCGGATCGGGCACGCCTTTGAAGCGATAGCGTCCATGCGTGCGCCAGCGCACGCGCGCGAGCTGCTCGCCGAGTTCGCCCTGCGCTCGATGCGCGATGTCGTAGGCGACGCCCGACAGAAGAATCTGATTCGGCAGCGCGAGCTGCATCAGCCGCGCGGCAACGGGCTTGACCAAGCCTTCGACCTCGGTCGGCTTGGCGCCCTTCTGCACGTCCTGCGCGAGGTTGTCCCACACCACCACTTCGCCGACGTGGATGCCGAAGCGCGCCGCCAGCGAAGCCTGTTCGGCGGTGCCGAGCGCGGCGATGTCGCGCAGGTAGGCGAGCGCGAACGCGACGGCCTGGATCGGCCGTTCGAACATCAGCAGGAAACCGTCGGTCTTGTCGATCTCGCGGCCGCCGTGCTGCTGCATCAGCGCCCGCGCGAGCCGATCGTGCCGGCGGAACAATTCGGCCGCACGCTGATCGCCGAGACGTTCGACGAGCGCGGTCGAATCGACCAGGTCGCACACGACGAGCGTGCGCAGCACCGCCGTCGCCGTTTCGGCGGCGCGATCGACTTCATGCATCGGTAATGCGGCGGTCACGCTCGGCGCTCCCCCCTGGGCTGGCCTTGCGGCAATTTTGCTATGTATAGCGCGGCCTTGCCAGCACAATCGGCTATGAGGTCCAGCTTCGCCGTCAGGCGGACGGCCAGACCGCCCCGAGCGGGTCGAATTCGACCTCCTTGCGCTCCGGCGCCCGGATGCCGAAGCCGCAGACCGCGAGCGGCCCCTCTTCGAGCGGATCCAGGCCGAACGCTTCCTCGATGTCGACCTCGTTGACGGCCGCCGTGATGAACGCGCCGAGGCCGAGTTCGGTCGCCGCGAGGTAGAGCGTCTGCGACAGGTGGCCGACGTCGAGGATCAGCGCACGATAGGCCTTGGCATGGTTTCGGTATTTCCAGAAATTGCGCACGAAACGGCTGCTCGGCATGACCATGACGTGCGCATCGACGAAATAAGCTTGCGCGGCGACGAAGCGCTTGGCCAGCGTGGCGGCCTCGTCGGGGGCCAGGGTCTTGATCGGCTCCAGCGCGTGGTCGACCGGATGGTAGTGATAGAGCCCTGGCGAGACGCCATCGACGCGTTGCACGAGCAGATAGGCTTCTGTCGGATGCAGCCCTCCGGCGGAGGGAACGCCCTTCTTGAGCAGTTGCACGCCAGGCGCGTAGTCGTTCACCACGCGCGCGCCGAATACGCGATAGAGGACGGAGGAGAACTCGTCGATCGTCAGATGGCGCGAACGGTCGTAGTTCCGGCAGGTGACGCGGTGGTCGAGCAGGTCGTCGAGGGGCGTGGGTTGTGCGCTCGGAAGAGATCGACGTTCCGCGACCGGAACTCGCTCGCGCGCGACCGGCGGAGCCGAGCCCAGACGATCGAGCAAGCTGCCGTCGTTGTATTCGGCGAACTGCTGCTCGGCATCTTCGGTATCGACACCGTGCCAGCGGGAAGCGTAGTGCATGACCGCCGATGTCGAACGCCAATGCGTGTCGCGCAAAATCTGGTCGCGAGAACCCGCCTGATTCGTTGCGGTCACGAGCAGGCCTTTTTCCAGCAGCCTGTCCAACACCTCGCTCGTCGGTGTCGTGCGCGACGCGTCGATATCGATCCAGCGCGTCGGCGATAGCGTACCGAGAGCTGCGGCTTCCTGCGCCGTCAATACGACTTCATCGTCGAGGTGCGGCGCCAGGGCAATCCATTCGACGACTTGCCGCAATCCACTGTTTCCCGACGACAACAATCCCAGATCGAACTCCAATCGCTCCCGGGGCTCCAAGACCAGACTGGCGCAACGACGTACTTGCATGGAACTTCCCTGGCGTTGAAATACCAGCGTAGGTCACGGCCTCTCTGTTTCGCAAGACTGCCCGACGACGAGCGTCCAGTGCCGGCCCTGTTGGGCGAGCTCCTGCGAGGGTGCGCAATTGCGCAAACCGAGTCGGACTCCTTCGAGATATCCGAATACAGCGGCGATCTCGCCGCGGGTCCCGCAAGGCTGCCGTCGCATTCGTCCCATTCAGTGCTGTCCCGGGAACAAGGACTCTTGCTTCTCCAGAAGCTGACGAAAGATGCCGATTATCGGAATCGTTACGAGCGCAATCCCGAAGAGGCGCTCGCGGAGATCGGAATTCCGGCGGAGCAGATCGCCAATCTGCCGGCGGAATGCGTGACTCCGGGCAAGCTTGCCGACATGGCTGCGCTCGAGGCGACGCGTCGTCGGTTGGCGGAAGCCACCATCAATGACTGCCTCGGCATGAAGGCTCCTCTTATCCGCCTCGATTGAGCGCCGCCTCGAAGTGAATGGGCATCGCCTTGCAGCGCAAAGCGATGTTCATTCCGGAAAGCCGCGTTTCCAGCCGCAAGTGCGAGTTCGGTCCGAACTGGCGGGTTGGCGACGAAATGGTTTTTGTGTGACTGCGGAGGAGTGCTCGTTCGTTCGCGCCCCTGCGTGCGCCCACCGCACCTAACCCTTCGTGGGCGCAACGGCGGAAACCTGGGGTTTGCTGGCGGCAAGGCCAGTGGACCGCGCGAGCCGCATGCGTCGCCTTAGCGGGCCGCAGCCGACCACGCGGCGCCCACCCCTCTCGATGACGTACCGAAAAAGGTCGGTTATTCTTCGGCCGCGCACGGACGATCCGATATTCTGTGACTGCAGCCCGGCCTGCGCCCGGTCCTTTCCGACTTCGCATCGCACCCCAAGGAATCCCACATGAGCGATTCAACGCTGTCCAACGAGCAGGCCCAGCTACTCCTGCGGGAACTCTCCACCAACTCGGTCTTTCGCAAGCGCTTCGAGGAAAAACCTGCGGCAGCTCTGGTCGAGCTCGGCATTCCTCATGAGACCGTCATCAATTTGAACGCGGCATGCCTGGCGCCGGTGAAACTCGCTGATCCCAAGCTGCTTGCAGAAGCGCACACCGAACTCAGGACTTCTGGCGTGAATGCCTGCCTCTCGATGATTTCGCCGAAGCTTCGACTCGATGGAGGAAGCGGCACCGCCAAATAAGCTCCTGCGCACTCAGCGGGTCGCGGTTTCCAGGCGTTCGATGCGCGTCATCAAGGTCTTCGGCAAATCGGTCGCGCCCCAGTGGCTGCGGAAATCCCGCAATGCGTCGCGCGCCTCCTGCTTTTTCCCGAGGACGACCAGGTACTCGCTTGCGCTCAACGTCGAGAGATTCGAATACGCGACGTTGAACGGCATCAACAGCCATTCGCTGTCGTATTCGGTATAGGCGCGTCCGCGGTGCGCAGCCAGCCAGGCTGCCTGCTCGAGCGCTTCGGCGTAGTCCGTTTTTGCCGCATAGGCGTCCATCAGCACGACGTGGGAAACGTAGGGTTCCGTTCCCGTGAGCAGCGGCTTCAGCAGCGCAATCGCATCGGGTGCACGACCTTCGGCGATCGCCAGTTGCGCCTCCGCAACCATGCGCATGTGATTGAGAACAGGATAGCCCGTATCCCGCGTGTTTCGGCTCGCGACCGCCAGCGCTGCACGGGCTGTCGCAAGATCGTTCTGGCGAGCGGCTAGGTAGGCGGTCAACAGCACGTGGAGGTCGATGTCGTCCGCGTCCGCCGCATTCGCCTTGTCGACCGCCATGCGTTGCAGCGTCGCAAGATACTTAGGTTCGCGGCCAAGCGAACCTTGCACGGGCTCGAAAATCGATCGCAAGCTCAGCGCGCCGGCAGTGACTCGCCTAGCATTGCGTACCGATGCCGTTTCCGAACTCGCGGCGAGCTTGTCGAGTGCTGCCAGTCCCCTCTGCAACTGGCCGCGGTCGACTGCGAACACGGCTCCGATGGTCTGTTTGCTCGCGTCGCTGTCGCCACCGGCGGCGAGGGCGGAATCGGCTTTGCCGTAGTCGCGCTTGCTCGCATACGCGGCTGCCTTGAATTGCGTCACCGTAACGCCCGATAGCTGGGCGAACTCCTGCAATGCCTCGTCATACCGCTCGCTGCCGAGCAGCAGGACCGCCAGCAGGTGCCGGCTTGCCGCGTTGTATGGATTTTTCGCGACGGTAGAAGGCCGGATCGCAACGAGTGCCGCGGCATAGTCGTTGGCCTGCTGCCACAGGCTGTAGGCGTAGGCGCCGTGCGCCGAAAAGAAATCCGGATATAGAGCCGTCAGCTGCTTCCATTTTTCCTGCGCGAGCACGGGCGGCCCCAGGTTTGCCTGCAGAGCTTCCACGTAATAGCGATCGCGCGGGGCGAGGCGATCGTGCATCGCGGCGGCAGATGCCAATTCCCGCGCCGCCTCGGTCGTTTGGCCGGCGTCGTCGAATTCGCGTGCCAGTTCCATGTGGGCCAGCGCGAAATCGGGATCGAGCTGCAAAGCGCGCTGGTAGTACCCCAACGATTCCTTGAAGTTTCCGTTGGCGCCGGCACGCCGCCCCAGCGTGTATGCACGCAACGCATCGAGGTTTTTCGTGGCTGCGCGATCCAAGGGCTGCGACTCGTTCGACACCGTCGCCAGCGCCTCGCCCAACCGAACGCGTAGCTGCTGGTTGACCTTGTCGAGCGACGGCAGCACCGAACCTTCGCCGACGCCGTCGGCGGACTCGGAGTACACCGTCGTCTGCGTCTGCGGGTCGATCACTTCGGCGGTCACGCGTACTCGGCCGCCGATTTCGGCGACGGTCGGCAGGATCAACGCGCGCGCGCCGTCTCGGATCGCGACTTCGGAGCCGACTGCACGATCGATCTGGGTCTGCTCCGGATCGCGCTGCATCAACTTGACCGTCTCGCGCGTCTTCAGGTCCGACAGCACGTTGACGTAGCGTGACTGTTCGAGACCGATGCGGAACGCGGTTTCGAGCGATTCGTCGAAGCTCGCCTGCCCGGTCAGATTCTTCAGATCCCCCACCACCACCCAATCGCGATTGGCGAATGCGATCGCCGGTGCCGGCTTGAAGACGTACCAGAGCGGAATCGCGACCAGCGCGAGCACCAAGGCGCCTTCGACGACGACGGTGGCCGGACGGCGCCAGAACGGCACTTCGCGGTGCGCCTTGCCCGACCACGGCGGCGGCTTCAGCGGCGCGTGGCCTTCCTCGCCGACTTCGAAGACTGGGATCGGATCGGGAATGCCCTTGAAACGGTAGCGCCCGTGCGTGCGCCAGCGCACCGTCGAGAGACGCTCGCCGAGCTCGCCTTGCGCACGGTGCGCGAGCGAAAAGGCGACGCCGGAAAGCAGGATCTGGCCCGGCAGCGCGAGCTGCATCAGGCGCGAGGTGATCGGTTTGACGAGGCCTTCGACCTCGGTGAGCTTGGCGCCCTTGGCGATGTCGTCGGGCGTGTTGTCCCAGGTCACCACGTCGCCGACATGGATACCGACGCGCGCGCCGAGCGAGGCCTTCTCATTCGCGTTGAGTTCGCGCAGGCCACGCTGGTAGTCGAGCGCGAACGCGACCGCCTGGATCGGGCGGTCGAACATCGCGAGGAAGCCGTCGGTCTTGTCGATCTCGCGACCGCCGCGCATCGGCAGCAGCGCGCGCACGACGCGATCGTGCTTGCGGATCAGTTCGGCCGCGCGCTGGTCGCCGAGGCGTTCCACCAGGGCGGTGGAATCGACGAGGTCGCACAGCACGAGCGTGCGCAGCAGCGGCACGGTCGCCGCTGTCGACGCAGGCATAGCCGATTGTGTGAGTGCGTTCATGACCCGACCGCTCGTCCGTACGCCGGCGTTTGTCGCCGCCCATCGTCTCACAAGTCCACGCCGCAAGCTCCGCGGCGCCCTCGGACCTTCACATTTACGTCCAAATGCCCAGGACCCTGACAGCTGGCTGCAAGGCGTGTGCCAGCGCGAAGCGTCGAGACTCCGGAAACTTAGGCGCCTGTCCCGTGCTTGATGTCGAAGCCGTCGCCGCCGCGACCCTTGGCTTCGTACAGCGAGGCGTCGGCGTCGCTGTACCAGATCGCCCAATCCGAGCCGTCGGTGCATTGCGCGCCGCCGATGCTGACGGTGATGACGAGGCCGTCGTTGCAGCCGGGGAAGCGCAGCGAATGCACCGCGGCGATGATCTGCGTGGCGCGGGCGCGCAGTTCTTCCTCGCCGGTCACCTGCATCAGCAGGGCGAATTCGTCGCCGCCGAGGCGGCACGGCAGATCGCTCGACGAGGCCGCGTTCTGCACTTCTTCGGCAATTGCCCGCAGCACCTGGTCGCCGACGAGGTGGCCGCACTGGTCGTTGATCTGCTTGAAGCGGTCGAGGTCGACCAGCAGCAGGCCAAGCACCGTCCCGGGCAGGCGCTGCTCGGCCAGGCGTTCCAGATACATGTAGAGGCCGCGACGATTGCACAGGCCGGTGAGTTCGTCGGTCTGCACCAGACGCTGCGCGGTGGACAGCTGCGTGCGCGTCTGCCGCAGCGAATCGAGCGTGACCATCAAGTCTTCGTTGCGGCGCTTGAGGCTCTGGATCAGCTGCTGTTCGCTGGCGACAAGGTACGAGAACGAGCGGCGCATGAACTGCGCGAGCAGACGCGGCTCGGTTTCGATGAGGTCTTCGAAGACGTCGTTCTCGACGATGCGCAAGGTCGTCGGCGCGAGCGCCGCCGCGTTGGCGACGCGCGTATGGCTGCCGATGAACAGCACCAGTTCGCCGAAGAATTCGCGCGGGCCGATCAGCTTGTCGGGCAGTCCGTCGCCGAACTCGAGCTGGACCTGGCCGGATTCGACGATGAACATGCTGCGGCCGAGTTCGCCGCGGCGGAAGATGATCTCGCCGGGCTTCACGTCGCGGCGTTGTCCGGCCTGCGCGAAAAGCACGCACTCGGCGTCGGAGAGCTGACGCGGCAGCAACGCCGCGCGCGAGGACGCCACGGGTTCTGCAATCCTGTCGGCCGGCTCTGCCTTGACGCTGGACACGTGATCCCCCACTGCCCGGTTAGACCTTTGATAGTAACTCATATGGCCGTCGCGCTCATGCCCCGAGGGCCGCCTGAGTGCAAACGCCCGTGGGCTACGCGCCGTTTGGACGGCTTGCTCGGACGGCCCCGCCCTCCTCGCCGGCCCAGTGCCGCAGGCCGAGCGTTTTTCGCGCCACGCCGTGCGGTAACGGCGGTAAACGGGACACGCCAATCCTTAAGCTGCAACTGCGGTTCGGCCCCACGCAACGCTGTGCGCACCGAGCCGTCCTGGGGCGCTATGCCGCATGTGGCAGCCCCCAGCAGCGCCGGCATCGGAGCAGTTGAACCCGGCAGCGACCCCTGGCCGCCGGCTCACGACCTCTCCCTCAGGCCTGTTCCGATGCCGGTGGGCTGCGCACCCGCGATCGCCGCCCTCCGCACCAGCGAGGGCACGCCCGCCGTCGCGGGGATGCCCTCTGCGTCCGGACGATCAGGCCGCCTGGGATTTCTTGTCGCCGTGGAACTGCTCTTCCTCGGTCGAGCCCTTCAGCGCCGTCGTCGACGACTGACCCTGCTGGATCGCCTGGGTGACCGCATCGAAGTAGCCGGTGCCGACTTCGCGCTGGTGCTTGACCGCCGTGAAGCCGCGCTCGGCCGCCGCGAACTCGGCTTCCTGCAGTTCGACGAACGCGCTCATCTGGCTGCGCGCATAGCCGTAGGCGAGGTTGAACATCGAATAGTTCAGCGCATGGAAGCCGGCCAGCGTGATGAACTGGAACTTGTAGCCGTAGCCGGCCAGTTCCTTTTGGAACTTGGCGATCGTGGCGTCGTCGAGGTTCTTCTTCCAGTTGAAGCTCGGGCTGCAGTTGTAGGCGAGCAGCTTGCCCGGGAACTTGGCGTGGATCGCTTCGGCGAACTTGCGCGCGAACGCCAGATCCGGCTTGCCGGTTTCGCACCAGACGAGGTCCGCGTACGGCGCATAGGCAAGGCCTCGGCTGATCGCCTGGTCCAGGCCGTTGCGCGTCTTGTAGAAGCCTTCGACGGTGCGCTCGCCGGTCGTGAACGGCTGGTCGTTCGCGTCGACATCGCTGGTCAACAGGTCCGCCGCTTCGGCGTCGGTGCGCGCGACGATCAGCGTCGCTACACCGAGCAGGTCCGCGGCCAGGCGCGCAGCGTTGAGCTTCTCGACCGCTTCGCGCGTCGGCACCAGCACCTTGCCGCCCATGTGGCCGCACTTCTTCACGCTGGCGAGCTGGTCCTCGAAATGCACGCCGGCGGCGCCCGCTTCGATCATCGCCTTCATCAACTCGAACGCGTTCAGCACGCCGCCGAAACCGGCTTCGGCATCGGCGACGATCGGCTGCAGGAAGTCGATGCTGTCGTCGCCCTCGGCGTGGTTGAGCTGGTCGGCGCGCAGCAGCGCGTTGTTGATGCGCTTGACCACGGCAGGAACGGAGTCGGCCGGATAGAGGGACTGGTCCGGATACATCTGGCCGGCGAGGTTGGCGTCGGCCGCGACCTGCCAGCCGCTGAGATAGATCGCCTTGAGGCCGGCCTTGACCTGCTGCATCGCCTGGTTGCCGGTCAGTGCGCCGAGTGCGTTGACGAACTGCTCCTTGTGCAGCGATGCCCACAGTTTTTCCGCACCGAGACGCGCGAGCGAATGCTCGACGTGCACCGTGCCGCGCAGGCGTACGACGTCCTCGGCCGTGTAGTTGCGCGTGATGCCGGTCCAGCGCGCGTTGTTGCTCCAGTCCAGCTTGATCTGTTCGGCCGTGGGCAGCGTGGGTTTCATGGAGGTGCCTCGTTTGCGGGTAGAAGTCGGTTGCGGAAAACGCCGCGCCGGGCTGCTCAGGGCAGCTGCGGGTAGGCGGCCAGGGTCAGGAAATCGGCCAGCGTGCCGGCGCGGGTCAGTTCGCCGAGCAGGTCGGCGGCAGCATCGACCTTCGCTTGGCCCGGCATCGGGGTCGCGGCCAGCGCCGTGCGCGCCTGGTCGAGCGCGGTTTCGAACGCAGCGAAATCAATCGCGCCGCCGTCGTCGAACGTCAGGCCGCCGCGATGCAGCCATTGCCACAGCTGCGCGCGCGAAATCTCGGCGGTCGCGGCGTCTTCCATCAGGTGATGGATCGGCACGCAGCCGAGGCCGTCGATCCACGCGGCGAGGTAGCGCAGGCACACTTCGACGTTGCCGGCGAATCCCGCACGCGTGATCGTGCCTTGGCTCGGGGCGAGCAATGCGTCGCGGTCGGCGGCGACGTCGGCGCGCGCGACCTCGAGCTGATTCGGCGCCGGCATGTATTCATCGAAGATCGCCTGCGCGATCGGCACCAGCGCCGGGTGCGCGACCCACGTGCCGTCGTGGCCGGCCTTGACCTCGCGCAGCTTGTCCGCACGCACCTTGGCCATCGCCGCTTCGTTCGCGGCAGGGTCGTTGTTGATCGGAATCTGCGCCGCCATGCCGCCCATCGCGAATGCGCCGCGGCGATGGCAGGTCTTGATCAACAGTTCCGAGTAGTGCTTCAGGAACGGCACGGTCATGCCGACCTGGCCGCGTTCGGGCAGCACGCGGTCCGGATGCGCGCGCAACGTCTTGATGTAGGAAAAGATGTAGTCCCAGCGGCCACAATTGAGGCCGGTGATGCGCGAGCGCAGCGCATGAAGGATCTCGTCCATCTCGAACACCGCCGGCAGGGTTTCGATCAGGACGGTCACCTTGATCGCGCCGGGCGACAAGCCGAGCACGTGCTCGGCGTGATCCATCACGTCGTTCCACAACGCCGCTTCGCGGTGGCTCTCCATCTTCGGCAGATAGAAATACGGACCGCGCCCGGCGGCCTGCAGCGTTTTTGCATTGTGGAAAGCGAACAGGCCGAAGTCGACCAGCGACCCGGACAGCGACTCGCCGTCGAGCACGAGGTGCTTCTCCGGCAAGTGCCAGCCGCGCGGGCGCACGATCAGGACGGCCGGGTTCGACTTCACCGCATAGTGCTTGCCCTCCGGCGAGGTGTAGTCGATCTGGCCGGCGACCGCATCGCGCAGGTTCGCCTGGCCTTCCATGAGCGCATCGAAGGTCGGCGACGTCGAATCCTCGAAGTCGGCCATGAAGACTTTCGCGCCGGAGTTCAGCGCGTTGATGATCATCTTGCGATCGACCGGCCCGGTGATCTCGACGCGGCGGTCGGCCAGCGCCGCGGGAATCGCGGCAACCTTCCAGTCGCCGTCGCGGATCGCCTTCGTCTCGGCCAGGAAATCCGGCAACTGGCCCGCGTCGAAGCGCGCGCGGCGCTCGACCCGCGCTTTCAGCAGTTCGCGCCGGCGGCCGTCGAAACGCCGATGCAGGTCGGCGAGGAACGCCAGCGACGGCTCGCCCAACACGTCCGCGTGGGTCGCTTTGCCGTGCGCGAGTATCTGCAGAGGCGACGTCTGGGGGATCGGTGAAGCACTCATGGACAATCCTTGATGCTATGCAGCAAGCCTAGGGTGAAAGGAGTAATTTGACAAAACAGATGTTTCAATGAATTGCATTATCTTTGTTAATGTATCTGTAGCTCATTGATTCCATACGTCGAAACGCGTCCGAGAGTGCGCTCCACATGCTGAACAAGCGACGAAAACCACCGCCGGCGACGGGCCCCAAGGGTTCGGCCGCGGAGGCCGCCCCCCCGGCGGCGCGGTTCTACTACAAGGGCAGCCGGCTCAAGCAGCTGCGCGCGTTCTGCACGATCGCCAAGCTCGGCACGCTATCGCGCGCGGCCGAGGCGCTGTTCCTGTCGCAGCCGTCGGTCAGCCTGCAGCTGCGCGCGCTGGAAGAAGAACTCGGCGCGCGCCTGATCGAGCGCCGCCGCCGCCGCGTCGTGCTGACGCGCGAAGGCCAGGCGCTGTACGAGATCGCATTGCCGCTGGTCGACGGACTGGAGAACCTCGACCAGCAATTTCGTGCGCTGCGCGCGGGACTTGCCGGCGGCGAGCTGCATATCGCGGCCGGCACCTCGACCATCCAGTACCTGCTGCCGGAGTTCGTCGCCGCCTTCCGCGAACGTCATCCGAGCGTGAAGCTGCAGCTGCACAACGTCACCGGCAGGGACGGCCTCGCGTTGCTGCGCTCGGACCAGGTCGATTTCGCGATCGGCTCGATGCTCGACGTGCCCAACGATCTCAGCTACGAAGCCGTGCAGTCCTACGATCCGATGCTGATCACGCCGACCGATCACGCCCTGGCGCAGCTGCGCGAGGTGCGCCTGGAGGATCTTTCGCCGTACGGATTGATCCTGCCGCCGCAGCGGCTGACGACCTACCGGCTGGTCGACCTGATCTTCCAGCAGCGAAAGGTGCCTTATCGCGTCGCGATCGAGGTCGGCGGGTGGGAGGTCATCAAGCACTACGTCGCACTCGGTCTCGGCATCTCGATCGTGACCGGCATCTGCATCGGCGAAGACGACCGCCATCGCCTGGCCGTGCGCAACATGAGCGCGTACTTTCCGCAACGCAGCTACGGAGTGGTCGTGCGCAAGGGCAAATACCTGAGCAGCGAGGCGCGCGCTTTCATCGACCTGGTACGACCGGGCCTGTTCACGCGGCGCGACTATTGGGAAGCGGGGCACTCCGAACGCTGATGCACCCGGCGCGAGAGCGTTCGCTCGCCAGCACGTCGCTGTTCGCAGGATTCACGGCCGCGACGGGCAGTTCCTACGAAAACCACGATATCCTCCGTTGGACGTTCGACGACGCGTTCTCGGACGGCGACCGGATTTTCGTCGACGGATTCGACGCCGGCCGAGCACGCCATCGGGCACGAGCCGCCGGCGCGGATGGCCGGCGCTCGGCGCCTTCCATCCGAGGAACCGACACCGATGTTCGCGACCGCCGATCTGTGCGACGCCCACCCCGACGTGCAGGTCTGTGCGCCGGTCTTTCGCGACTTCGGCGGCGCCGCCGCGTTTCACGGATCGATCGCGACGTTGAAGGTGTTCGAGGACAACGCGCTCGTGCGCACCACGCTGGAGCTGCCCGGCCGCGGTCGCGTACTCGTGGTCGACGGCGGCGGTTCGCTGCGGTGCGCGCTGGTCGGCGGCAATCTCGGCAGCCTCGCGCTCGCGAACGGCTGGGCCGGCCTGCTCGTGCATGGATGCGTGCGCGACAGCGCCGAGCTGGCGTCACAGCCGATCGGCATCAAGGCGTTGGCCGTGCACCCGCGCAAGAGCGAACGCGGCTTGCACCTCGGTCATGCCGATCGCGTCGTGGAGTTCGCCGGCGTGCGCTTCGCGCCCGGCGCGTGGCTGTATGCCGATGCGGACGGCGTCGTGGTCGCGGCCCAGGCCATCCACGCCTGAGCCCGCAGCCGAACGCAGGCGGTCCTAGCCGCGCGGCAGCGGCAGCGAAGGCGCCGGCGCCTTGCCGTTGCCGGCGAGCCAGCCGAACAGGCGGCCGAGAAAACGGAACAGCTTGGGCAGCAGCCAGATCACGGCGGCAAGGAACAGGGCGAGCGCGACCAGGAAGACGGCCGGATGCTGGACTGCGAGGAACAGACCGCCGAGCACGAGGCCGTCCTCGCCGGCGCTCGCCGTCCAGTTCGTGAAAGGCTCCGGCGACGTGTTGATCGCCGCACGTCCTCCGCTCTTGGCCAGATGCGTGCCGCTGGTGATCATGCCGCCGACGAGCGCCGCGGCCATTTGCGCCGCCGGTGTCGCATCGCCCATGGCACCCCAGGCGAGAAAAGCGCCGGCCGGGATGCGGATGAACGTGTGCAGCGCATCCCACACCGAATCGAAGCCGGGCAATTTGTCGGCCAGGAACTCGCCGACCGTCATCACGCCGGCGGCGATCAGCACCCACGAATGCTGCAGCACCAGAAGCTGGTCGGGCAGATGCAGGTAGCCGTAGCGACCGAGCAGCCCGACGATCAGTACGGTCGCATAAAGGCGTATGCCGCTCGCCCAAGCGAGCCCCCCGGCCAGCGCAAGTTGCGATAGCGAGTCCATGATCTCTCCCCCTCTGCCCGCCTATCCTAGTCTCTTCGTTCTTAATAAAGCGTTGTCGCCGCCGGCACCGTTGCGCCGATGGGCGGCCATCAACAAGCGGCCGCGTTTCTGCTAGCGTGGCAGTCCCGCCGCGCTGTCGTTCGAAGATTCGCCATGACCCGCTGGATCATGCTCGTTGTGACCTTGCTCGGCCTCGTGCTCACGTTCGGCGCGAAGACGCCGGGCCTGCTGGGAATCGGCCTGCTGCTGACGTTGATCGGGGTGATCGGCTTCGTGTTCGCGCTGGCCGCCGACCGCATTGCGGCCAATGCCCGGCCGGACGCGTCGATGGCGGCGGTCGAAGACCTTGCCGCGCTGCGCCGTAAGCGCGCGGCGGCGCCTGCACCTGCGCGGCCCGTCGTCCCCGCCACGCCGGCCGCTCCCGCCACGATTCGCACCGAAGAAGGCGACCGGCCAAGCTGAAACCGTACGCGCTGCGGTGCCGTGCCCCGGCAGCGCGGCGCGTTGCCGTTTGCCGAGTCTTCCGCCGGGCGCGTCGAATCGCGCCGCGCCGCATCATGCGCCCGCTACTCAACTGCTGCACAATCCTGGCGTCGCATCGCGCGACATCATGACGGGAGGTGGGATGTGGGAATCGAATCGCTGTTGATCTTCCTTATTGTCGGCGCCATTGCCGGCTGGCTCGCGGGTCAGATCGTCAAGGGACATGGCTTCGGCCTGGTCGGCAATATCGTCGTCGGCATCATCGGTGCGTTCATCGCCGGCTGGCTGTTGCCGCAGGTCGGCCTCGCCATCGGTGGCGGCTACATCGCGGCCATCATCAATGCGCTGATCGGCGCAATCATCCTGCTGTTCCTGATCGGCCTGTTCAAACGCGCCTAGCGGTTCGGCGGCATGTGACCTGCACGGTGCGAGGGGCCGGATTTCGATCCGGCCCCTTTTCTTTTGCGCGTGGTTGTGCGCACCGCGCTATTTGGAGATGTCGACGTCCTTCGTCTCGCGCAGGAAGAACGTGCCGATGACGAAGGTCATCGCGGCGATCACGACCGGATACCACAACCCGTAGTAGATGTTGCCGGTCAGCGCGACCATCGCGAACGCGGTCGTCGGCAGGAACCCGCCGAACCAGCCGTTGCCGATGTGATACGGCAGGCTCATCGAGGTGTAGCGGATGCGGGTCGGGAACAGTTCGACCAGCCATGCCGCGATCGGGCCGTAGACCATCGTCACGTACAGCACGAGGATCGTCAGTAGCACGATCAGCATCGGCGTGTTGATCTGGTCGGGATTGGCCTTCTCCGGATAGCCGCCGGCGGTCAGCGCGGCCTTCAGCTTGGTGCCGAACGCGTCCGACTGCGACTTGAAGGCAGCGGCTTCGAGGCCCGCGCCTTCGAACGACGTCACCTCGGTGGTGCCGATCTTTACCGAAGCGACCGTGCCGGCTGCCGCTGCCTGGTTGGAATAGGGCACGCCGCCCTTCGCGAGCACGCTCTTGGCGACATCACAGGAGCTGGTGAACGTCTTCTTGCCGACCGGATCGAACTGGAAGCTGCAGGTGGCCGGATCGGCCGTGACCACGACCGGGTTCGTCGCGCTGGCCGTCTCGATCGCCGGGTTGCCGTAATGCGTGATCGCCTTGAAGATCGGGAAATACGTGAACACCGCGAGCAGGCAGCCGGCCATGATGATCGGCTTGCGGCCGATGCGGTCGGACAACGCGCCGAACACGACGAAGAACGGCGTCGCGATGAGCAGCGCCGCGGCGATCAGCAGGTTCGCGGTGAACGCGTCGATCTTCAGCGTCTGGGTCAGGTAGAACAAGCTGTAGAACTGGCCGCAGTACCATACGACCGCCTGTCCGGCGGTCGCGCCGAACAGGGCGAGCAGGACGATCTTGCCGTTGCTCCAGTTGGCGAACGCCTCGGTCAGCGGTGCCTTGGAGCCCTTGCCCTCGGCTTTCATCTGCTGGAACAGCGGCGACTCGTTGAGCTGCAGGCGGATGTAGACCGAAATGGCGAGCAGCACGGCCGAGATCAGGAACGGGATGCGCCAGCCCCAGGTGTCGAAATCGGCGCCGAGCGTCTTGCGGCACAGCAGGATGACGATCAGCGAGAGGAACAGGCCGAACGTCGCCGTGATCTGGATGAAGCTGGTGTAGAAGCCGCGCTTGCCGGGCGGCGCATGCTCGGCGACGTAGGTCGCCGCGCCGCCGTACTCGCCGCCGAGCGCGAGGCCCTGCAGCAGTCGCAGCGCGATCAGCGCGATGGGCGCGGCGACGCCGATCGAGGCATATGTCGGCAGTACGCCGACCAGGAAGGTGGAAAAGCCCATGATCACGATCGTGATCAGGAACGTGTATTTGCGGCCGATCATGTCGCCGAGGCGGCCGAAGATGATCGCACCGAACGGCCGCACCGCGAAGCCCGCCGCGAAGGCGAGCAAGGCGAAGATGAAGCCGCTGGTCGGATTGAGGCCGGAGAAGAACTGCTTGGCGATGATCGCCGCGAGCGAGCCGTACAGGTAGAAGTCGTACCACTCGAACACCGTGCCCACGCTCGACGCGATGATCACGCGCCGGTGGTTCGTGGTCAGCCCGCTGCCTGCCGGGCCTGCTGTGGACGCAACGCTCGCCATACCGTTCTCCCCGTTTGGATTGCCGTGAGCCGAGCCGCGGTCGTGGCGGCGTCCGGACATTCGACCGGAGCTTGCGCGCGCGCGCGGATGCCGCCTATTCAACCTTGGTCGTATGCCCGACCAACGTCGAAAAGGCGGCCGTGCCAGCCACGTGCGTGGCACACTGCGCGTCTGCAAGAGAGGTTGCGCAAGGAGGAATCATGTCGACCCTGCATCCCGTCTCCGCCGACTTCGCCGCGCAGGCGCGCGTCGACAAGGCCGCCTACGAACGCGACTACGCCGAGTCGGTCCGCGACGGCGAGGCGTTCTGGGGCCGCGTCGGCCGGCGCCTCGAATGGATCAAGCCCTATTCGAAGGTCAAGGACGTTTCGTTCGACGCCAGGGACTTCCGCATCCGCTGGTATGAAGATGGCGAGCTCAATCTTGCGGCGAACTGCCTCGATCGCCATCTCGGCGCGCGCGGCGACAAGACCGCGATCATCTGGGAAGGCGACGACCCGGGCACCTCGCGCCGCATCAGCTATCGCGAACTGCATGCCGAAGTCTGCAAGGCGGCCAACCTCCTCACTCATCTCGGCGTCGGCAAGGGCGATCGCGTCGCGATCTACCTACCGATGATTCCGGAAGCCGCGGTCGCGATGCTCGCGTGCGCGCGCATCGGCGCGATCCACACCGTCGTGTTCGGCGGCTTCTCGCCGGATTCGCTGGCCGGCCGCATCGCCGACTCGCAGTGCAAGCTCGTGATCACCGCCGACGAGGGCCTGCGCGGCGGCAAGAAAGTCGCGTTGAAGATCAACGTCGACGAGGCGCTGCAGCGGCCCGGCACCAACAGCGTGGAGACCGTGCTCGTCGTCAAGCACACCGGCGGCGCCATCGCGATGCAGCCGCCGCGCGACCGCTGGTGGCACGCCCTGATGGAAGGCCAGTCCACGGTGCACGCGCCGGTCGCGATGAACGCGGAGGATCCGCTCTTCATCCTGTACACGTCCGGCTCGACAGGCAAGCCGAAAGGCGTGCTGCACACGACCGCCGGCTATCTCGTCTATGCGAGCTTCACGCACGAATGCGTGTTCGACCTGCGCGAGGACGACGTCTACTGGTGCACCGCCGATGTCGGCTGGGTCACCGGGCACAGCTACCTGCTGTACGGCCCGCTCGCGAACGGCGCGACGACGGTGATGTTCGAAGGCGTGCCGAACTATCCGGACACCTCGCGCTTCTGGCAGGTCGTCGACAAGCACCAGGTGACGCTGTTCTACACCGCGCCGACCGCGATCCGCGCGCTGATGCGCGAAGGCGAAGCGCCGGTCAAGAAGGCTTCGCGCCAGTCGCTGCGCCTGCTCGGCACCGTCGGCGAGCCGATCAACCCGGAAGCCTGGGAGTGGTACTGGCGCGTCGTCGGCGACGGCCGCTGCCCGATCGTCGACACCTGGTGGCAGACCGAGACCGGCGGCATCATGATCACCCCGCTGCCCGGCGCGATCGACCAGAAGCCCGGCTCGGCGACGCTGCCGTTCTTCGGCATCAAGCCGGCGATCGTCGATGCCGGCGGCGCGATTCTCGACGGCGCCACCGAGGGCAATCTCGTCATCACCGACGGCTGGCCCGGCATGATGCGCACGGTATACGGCGACCACCAACGCTTCATCGATACGTATTTCAAGGCGTATCCGGGCATGTACTTCACCGGCGACGGCGCGCGACGCGACGACGACGGCTACTACTGGATCACCGGCCGCGTCGACGACGTCATCAACGTCTCCGGCCATCGCCTCGGCACGGCCGAAGTGGAGAGCGCGCTCGTGGCGCATCCGAAAGTCGCCGAGGCCGCCGTGGTCGGCAGCCCGCACGACATCAAGGGCCAGGGCATCTACGCCTACGTCACGCTGAAGGCCGGCGAGCAGCCGAGCGATGCGCTGCGCAAGGAGCTGATCGCCTGGGTGCGCAAGGAAATCGGACCGATCGCAAGCCCCGACTACCTGCAGTGGGCGCCGGGGCTGCCGAAGACGCGCTCGGGCAAGATCATGCGCCGCATCCTGCGCAAGATCGCCGAGAACGCGCCGGACCAGCTCGGCGACACCTCGACGCTGGCCGATCCGTCGGTCGTGCAGAACCTCGTCGACGAAAGGCTGGTCAAGTGATCCCGATCGCGCGCGCCGGCTCGACCTTGCGCGCATTCCCCTGACATCCAGCTGCCGCTCACGATGCGCGAAGTCCTGATTGCCGACGACCATCCCCTGTTCCGCGACGCGTTGAAGCGCGCGGTCATGCAGGCCCTGCCCGAAGCGGGCCTGCACGAGGCCGACAGCGTGGCCGCGCTGCATGCCACGGTCGACGCGCATCCGGACATCGAGCTGCTGCTGCTCGACCTGCACATGCCCGGCGCGAACGGGTTTTCCGCGCTGGTGCACATCCGCGGCCAGCATCCGGGCCTTCCGATCATCGTGGTCTCCGCGCACGAAGAGGCCAGCGTGATCCGCCGCGCGATCGCGCATGGAGCTTCCGGCTACATTCCGAAATCGGCCGCGGTCGAGACGATCGTGCAGGCGGTGCGCAAGGTGCTCGACGGCGATCTGTGGATTCCGCCGGCCGTGCGCGGCGCAGGGTCCGCGCTGAAGCCCGCCGAAGCCAGCATCGCCGCCCAGGTGGCCGAGCTGACGCCGCAGCAGTTCCGCGTCCTCAACATGATCGCCGAAGGTCTGCTCAACAAGCAGATCGCCTACGAGCTGGGTGTGTCGGAGGCGACCGTGAAGGCGCACATGACCGCGATCATGCGCAAGCTCGGCGTGTCGAACCGCACGCAGGTCGCCTTGCTCGCCAGTCATCTGGCGATCGACACCGACGCGCTCGCCAACGGCGCCAGCGACGCCGTCGCCTGATCGTCGCGACGCGCTGCGAGCGGTCGGCGTATTTCGCTATCGTAGCGCTATGCCTCCGCGCTTCCCTGCCGCGACCTCCACTTCCGCGTTCCGGCCGCACCGCGCGCTCGACCTGGCGTGGCAGCGGGAAGCGCGCGCGCGATGGCGAAACCGTTTCGCGCAACCGGTGCGCGCGGTCGCTGCGATCACAGCTCTGGTCCTGCTCGCCTCATGCGCCGCCGCTGCGGCGTGGCTGCATTGGCGCGGCGCGGCGAGCGAGCTGCCCAGACTGTTGAACGCACATCCCTTCGCGACCAGCTTTCCCGGTGCGTTCGCCGCGTTCGTCGTCCTGCAGCGGCAGCGGCGTCGCGCCGAACGGCGCCACGCGGCGTCCTGGCTCGCAGCCGCGCCGATCGGACGCGGCGATGTGATCGCGCACCTGCGCAAGCGCACGCTCGCCGCCGCGATACCGACGGGCGCTGCGTCGATCGCCGGCATCGCGCTGCTCGGATGGGCGAGCGGCGTCGATGTTCGCGACAGCAGCCTGCTGCTCGGCGCCGGTCTCCTCGTCGGTGCAGCGGCCGGATGGCACAGCGGAGCCCGCGCGCGGCCGCCTCCGGCGCCGGCACTGCCACGCTTGCGCGATCGTCCGCACACGCAGGATTCGGCATCCGGCTTCGACGCGCTGCGGCGCTGGCCGTTCGCACAGCTGCTCGCCGCGGCACAGCCGCGCCAGCACGCGCGCGTCGTCGCGGTCGTGCTGCTTTCGCTGCCGATGGGTATTCCGCTGCGGATAGCGGTGCCGATCCTGCTATTGCTCGCAACGGCCTTGTTCGCCGTCGCTCTTCTGCACGCCTTGCTCGCGACGATTGGACGTGCCGCGGACTGGCTGCGGAGCACGCCGCTGCGGCCGCGGCGACTGGCCGCGCTGCTGTGCATGCGCGTGTTCGCATGGCAGATGGCGGCCGCCGTCGTTGCGGCGCTGCTGTGTCGCGCAGTCGGTGCATCGAGCCTGGCGGCGCTGACGATTGCGGCCGCGTGGCTGCTCTGGACCGCCATGGCCGCGCTCGGCGCGTTCGCCGCGCGCCATCGCCCGGCTCGCTTGCGCAGCGAACTCGTGGCACTGGCGATCGCGCTGTCGGCGCTGGCGGTCATCGCTCCGGCCGTGCTGCTGCTCGCACTGCCGGCCATCGGCGCGTGGCAATGGCGAAGGGCGGGATCGGCATGAACGTTCCCGCACTGCAGGTCGATGCGCTTTGCGCGGGCTACCCGGGACGCGCGGTCCTGCAAGGCGTCGATCTGCATATCGCGTGCGGCGAATGGATTGCCTTGCTCGGCGCGAACGGCAGCGGCAAGAGCACCCTGCTCGACGCCTGCGTCGGACGCCTCGTACCAGCCGCGGGCCAAGTGCGCATCGGCGGCCATTCGATGGCCGAAGCGCCGGTGGCCGCGAAGCAGCGGCTCGGCTACGCGATCGCGCCCGAACGCCTGCCCGCGCTGCTGACGGCGCGCGACTGCCTCGCCGTGCAGGCAGCGGCGAAAGGCGTTGCCGTGATCGATGCGGAAGTACTGGAACTCGCCGCGGTGCTCGGGCTGACGCCGTGGCTCGACGACGCGGTCGCGTTGATGTCGTACGGCACGCGGCAGAAAGTCGGCGTGCTGATCGCGCTGCTCGGCGAACCCGAGCTGATCGTGCTCGACGAGACCTTCAACGGGCTCGATCCTGCCAGCGGCCTGCTGCTGAAGCGGCATTTCCGTTCGCGCGTCGATGCCGGCCGCTGCGGCGTCCTGCTCGCGACGCACGCGCTCGATATCGCCGAGCATTGGGCCGATCGCGTCGCGTTGCTGCACGACGGGCGCATCGTGCACGAGTGGAACCGCGCCGAGCTGGCCGCCTTGCGCGCGCGCGGCGATGCGTTCGAGATTGCGTTGTCCGAGCAAGTCGCGCAGCGCAGCTGATCGCAACCATCGGCGACGGCGCGAGCACGTAACATGACGTCATTCCCGAGAACGCGGGAATCCGTTTTGCTCTCGATGCTCCGATCGGAATGGATGAACGGCATTTGCCGTCGAAAGGCATTCCTGCGTGTGTGGAATAGCGGTGCGCGGCGGCCATGGGCTGCTCCAAGCCGCCACGCCTCGCATACGCTGCCGGCACATCAACCGATCGCTTGCTTCTTCTCCGCCTGCCGTCCGAGCTGCGTGATCAGCGCGCGCAGCGCGGCCGGCTTGACCGGCTTGCGCAGCAGCGCATAGCCGAGCGCGCGAGCGCGTACGGCGAGCTCGGCGCTGGTGTCGGCCGTGATCAGCGCACCGGGCGGCGGCGGTGCGCAGGCGGCGCGCAGCGCGGCCAGCGCATCGAGGCCGTCGTGCGCCGCTTCGAGGTGATAGTCGACCAGCAGCAGGTCGGGCCGTCGCCGTTCGGCGGCGGCGACGGCTTCGTCGACCGTCGCGGCCAGATCGCTGGATACGCCCCAGCGGGCGAGCAGCGCGGACATGCCTTCGAGAATGGCCGGATCGTTGTCCAGGCACAGCGCGTGCAAGCCGCCCGCCAGCACCGTCGTGTCGCCGAGGTCCTCGCGGCCGCGTGGCGGCACCGCCAGCGCCTGCACGCGCGGCAGCTCGACCGCGAACACGCTGCCGCGGCCGGGTTGCGAGCGTACGCTGATGCTGGTGCCGAGCAGGCGCGCCATGCGCTCGCAAATCGCGAGGCCGAGCCCAAGGCCTTTCTCGCCCCACGGCGAAACGTGGCTGCCGCGGCGAAATTCATCGAAGATGCTGCGCAGCTGGTCCTCGGCGATGCCGGGCCCGCTGTCCCACACTTCGACGCGCACGTTGTCGCCGACGCGGCGCACGCCGCAGACGACGCCGCCGCTGCGCGTGTAGCGCAGGGCGTTGGCCAGGAAGTTCTGCAGGATGCGCCGCAGCAGCTGCGCATCGCTGCGCACCCAGGCACGGCTGGCGACGAAGCGCAGCTTGAGACCGCGCGTGGCGGCAAGCACGCCGAACTGGTGCCGCAGCGATTCGATCAGCTCGGCGAGCGGGAAGCTCGATACGTCCGTCTGGTATTTGCCGGCCTCCAGCCGCGAGGACTCCAGCAGTGCATCGAGCAGGTCCTCGGCGGCCTTGAACGCGGTGTCGATGCGCTCGGCCAGCCGACCGCTTTCGCCGTCGAGCGGCTGATGGCGCAGCGCCGACGTGAACAGTCGCGCGGCATTCAGCGGTTGCAGCAGATCGTGGCTGGCGGCAGCGAGGAAGCGCGTACGCGACTGGTTCGCCGCTTCGGCCTGGCGCACCGCGCGCTGCTGCGCGACCAGCGCCTGCTCGAGCTGGCCGGTGCGTTGCGCGACACGCTGCTCGAGCGTCTCATTGGCTTCGCGTAACGCGCGCTCGACGTGCTTGTACGGCGTGATGTCGCTGAAGGTGGTCAGGTAGCCGCCGCCCGGGAGCGGTTCGCCGCGCATCTCGATGACGCGGCCGTCGGGCCGCTCGCGCACGAACACGTGCGGCGTGCCGGCGTGCAGATGCGCCAGGCGGCGCTCGGTCTGCCCGACCAGCTCGCCGCCGCCGAGCAAAGCGCGCGAGGCGTTGTGCCGGATCAGATCGGCGATCGGGCGGCCGACGTAGACGAAGCCGTCGGGATAGTCGAACAGATCGAGGTAGCGCCGGTTCCACGCGACGATGCGCAGCTCGCGGTCGACCACGCTGATGCCCTGCAGCATGTTGTCGAACGTCACCGCGAGCAGTTCGCGGTTGAAGCGCAGTTCCTGCGAGGTCTCGTCGAGGAGGATCGCGGCCTCGGACAGGTCGAGGCCGGTGCCGCGCAGCGCGCTGGTCAGCATGCGTCGCGCCGAGGCCGCGCCGATCGCGCCGGCGAGCACGCGTTCGGTGTGCTGCACGAGGGCGCGATCGGCCGAGGCGTCGGGCAGCAGCGGCGTACCGGTCGCCTCGGCGTACTCGGCGAAGGCGCGCGCGGCGTGCTTCTCGCCGACGATGCGCTCGGCGATTGCAGCGAGATCGGCGATGCGCACGCGCCCGCGCCATTCGCCGATGTTCGGCGCGCGCATCGCGTACGGATCGAGGAAGGCGGCGGCGCGCAGGCGTTCCTCGACGCCGGGCCGGAAGCGCAGCGATACGAACACGCAACAACCGACGTTGGCCAGCAGCGACCAGAACGCGCCGTGCGTGACCGGGTCCCAGCCGCTCATGAGGAACAAGGTTTGCGGCTTCAGCCAGGCGATGCCGAAGGCGCCGCGCTCGATCCACGCACCGGGAAGCCAGTCGGCGAAGGCCAGCGACGGCAGCAGCAAGGTGTAGATCCACACGGCGAAGCCGGCGACCAGACCTGCGATCACGCCGATGCGGCTGGCGCCGCGCCAGTACAAGCCGCAGACGATCGCCGGCGCGAACTGCGCGACGGCTGCGAACGAGAGCAGGCCGATCGCGGCCAGGTTCTGCGTTTGCGTCGTATGCCGGTAGTAGAGGAAGGCGAGCAGGCCGAGCGCGACGATCGTCACGCGGCGCACGCCGAGCACGAGCGGCGAGAGATCGGCGCGCTGTTCGAGCCGCAGCGCGCGCACGCGCAGCAGCGCCGGCATCACCAAGTCGTTGCTGACCATCGTCGCCAGCGCGACGGAAGCGACGATGACCATGCCGGTCGCCGCCGAGAAGCCGCCGATGTAGGCGAACACCGCGAGCAGCTGGTTGCCGTGCGCGAGCGGCAGCCACAGCAGATACGCATCCGGCGACACCGTACTGCCGCGCGCGGCATCGATACCTGCGCTGGCGATCGGCAACACCAGCAGCGAGATCACGCCCAGATAGAGCGGAAACATCCAGCGCGCGCGACGCAGGTCGCCGACGTTCTCGCATTCGACGACGGCGACCTGGAACTGGCGCGGCAGGCAGAAGATCGCCGCGAAGGCGAGGCAGGTCTGCGCGAGGAAACCTGCCGGCAGTCCGTGCTCGGCGATCTGCGCAACCGGCTCGGCGATGACCTCGAGGTTGCCGCCGGCGTACAGGGCGTACAGGCCGATGACGACGAACGCGAGCAGCTTGACGACCGACTCGGCCGCGATCGCCAGCATCATGCCGTGATGATGCTCCGTCGCGTCGATACCGCGTGTGCCGAACAGGATCGCGAACATCGCCAGCAGCAGGGCGATGTACAACGCGCTGTCGCCGAACAGCGGCGGGTTCGCCGTCGACGACGCGCCGGACAGCACGTCGAAGCTCATCGCGACCGCCTTCAGCTGCAAGGCGAGGTAAGGAACCACGGCCGTCACCGCAATGACCGTGACCAGCGCCGCCAGCGCGTGCGACTTGCCGAAACGCGACGCGATGAAGTCCGCGATCGAGGTGACGTTGCGCTCCTTCGCGACCAGCACCAGGCGTTCGAGCAGACCGAAGCCGAATACGAACAGCAGGATCGGGCCGAGATAGATCGGCAGGTACGACAAGCCGCCGCGCGCCGCGCTGCCGACGGCGCCGTAGAACGTCCAGGACGAGCAGTACACGGCCAGCGCCAGGCTGTACACGATCGGCCGCAGCCACGCGCGCGCCGGATACAGCGGACGGCGGTCGCCGTAGTACGCGATCGCGAACAGGGCGATCACGTACAGCACGGACACCGTCATCAACAGCCAAGCCGAGATCATCGCATCCTCCGTCGCCGGGCCATTGTAGACGCGCCGGCGCTTGACGCCGCGGGGCTGCGCGCCAAGCATGGCAGCCATGACCTGCAACGATGCCGTTTCCTTCGAGCCGCGCGACGACGTGCCCGCACTGGCCGACGGTGAGATCCACGTCTGGTCCCTGCGCATCGAGCACGCTGCCGATGCGCGCGCAGTAGGCATCGGCGCACGCGCCGAACTCGAACGCCTGCTGTGCGCCTACGCGGGCCTGACGGCGCCGCCGCTGATCGAGCGCGGCGAGCACGGCAAGCCGTTCGCGCCGGCACTGGCCGACCTCGATTTCAACCTGAGCCACGCCGGCACGGACGTGTTGCTCGCGTTCGCGCGCGCGCAGCCGCTCGGCGTCGACCTGGAACGCGTCGATCGCCGTCTTGCGGTCGGGCCGCTGGCGCGTCGCTTCTTCGCTGCCGAGGAAGCCGCCGCGCTCGCGCGTGTGCCGGCCACTGTGCAGCAATCGGCCTTCATGCAGCTGTGGACGCAGAAGGAGGCCGTCCTCAAGGCGCTCGGCCAGGGCCTTGCCTTCGGTTTGCACCGGCTCGCGTTCGCCGTCGGCGACGGCGGCGAGATCGGCGGCCTGCAGGTCATCGCCGAGGCCGCCGGCCGCACCGAGGAATGGCATCTGCGCCGGCTGTCGCCCGGAGAAGGCTTGGCGGCGGCGCTGGCATGGCGCGGCGCGGACCGTACGCTGCGCCTGTTCGCGTGCGCGCCATGACCGCCCGGGCTGCGACGAAGGCGCGCGTCCGACCGTCCTTGGCTGTGACATGGCCGACGGACAGGCAAGCCTCGTGAACAGCGGCCAAGCGCCCTCCGGTTTTGGGCAGGAGCTCGATCGCATCACGCTGGAACGTGCGCGCCGCGGCGACATGGCGGCGTACTCGGCGATCTATGAGCGCTTCGGAACGGCCTGCTACAACCTCGCCTTGCGCGTGCTCGGCGAACCGGCGGCCGCGGAAGACATCGTGCAGGAGGTATTCTTGAAATTGATCGGTACCCTGCGTGGCTTTCGCGGCGACGCACCGTTCGGCGCGTGGCTCAAGCGCATGACGGCGAATGCGACGATCGACGCGCTGCGCGCGCAGCAGCGCTTCGGTGCCGACGATGCGCAGACCTTGTTCGATGCGATGCCGGCGACCGATGCGGACGCGGAGAGCCGTACGGATACGTGGACGCTGCTGATGCGGCTGCCGCCGCGGGCGCGCGCCGTGCTGATCCTGCACGAGGTGGAAGGCTATACGCACAAGGAGCTCGCCGACCTGTTCGGGCAGAGCGAGAGTTATTCGAAATCGATTCTGGCACGCGCGTTGAAGCGGCTGGGCGACAGCGCGCTGAATGCGGGATCGAGGGAGGCGATACACGATGCACCATAAGGATGGCTCCGGCGAGCACGCGCTGCGCGTGGATTTGGGCAGGCTACCCGTTTTCGCGCCCCCGGCGACGCTGTGGCCGCGCATCGCCGCGGCGCAGGCTTTGCGCGAGCGGCAGGCACGGCAGCGCCGGCTGGCCTTCGGCGGCATCGGCGGCGCGGTCGCTGCGGCTCTGTTCGGCGCCGCGGTGCTGCTGCTGCCGCAGCGCGCGCCTGCGCCGCAGGCCGTGGCGGACGACCAGCGCGAGTCGCGTACGCTCGAATCGCAGTGGCGGCAGCTCGCCGGTTCCGCATCGCCGAGCCCCGGCGGACTCAGTCGGCTGCGCTTGATCGATGCGACGTTGCAGTCCGCGTACGATCGCGGCGCGCGCGCCGACGAGCTGGCGCCGCTGTGGCGGCAGCGAAACGAAGCGTTGCGTGGCCTGATCACGCAGTTCCAGGCGTCGGGCGCGCACGAGGCGTCCGCGATCACGCGAATCTGACTTGAGAGGTGATGGAGATGACGATCTCGAACGAACACGGGAAGATGCGCAAGGCGGCGCTCGCCGGGTCGGTGTCGCTGCTGCTGTTCGCAACCGGCGCCGCGCACGCCGATGGTGCCGCGCAGGTTGCCGCCGCCTCGTCGGCAGCGGCGCGTGTCGGCGAGAACGCCAGTCTCGGCGCCGAACAGCGCCTGCGCGAGGAATTGCGCGCGGTGATGACCGAGCTGATCGAGACCGGCGCATTCGGCGACAAGCCGCCGCAGCAGATCGCGCTCGATGTCGACGCGCCGGCGCAGCGGGTCACCAACCTGGGCCTGCTGGTCGACAGCAGCGGCAGCGGGCACGATGGCCTGCACGTCCTCGGCGTCACGCCCGGCGGCAGCGCCGAACACATGGGCCTGCGTGCGGGCGACGTGCTCGTCGCGTTGAACGGCAGCGCGCTGACGGATGGCAGTTCGGCCGCCGCCACGCTGCGACAGACCGTGGACAGCCTGCCGAGCGGAGGCGCGCTCGCCTTCGACCTGCGCCGCGACAACCAGGCGCGCAGCGTCAGCGGCACCGTCAACAGCGTCTACCTGCCGCCGATGCGGCTGCGTGTGGGCGACGGCGTCGCGCTGGCCGCCAATGGCGGCAGCGCCGCGGCGACGGCCGTCCAGACGGCCGCTCCGGCGGCGGCAAGCGCGTCGACATCGGCCGGTTGCGGGCGCATCAGCGATTTCGACGTCGCGCCGCGGCAGCAGCAGTTGCATGCGGCGAAGATCATCAGCATCGACGGAGTGACACCGGGACCGACCGGCGCCACCTCGTATCGCGTCTCCGTCGGCCAGCATGTGCTGAAGGTGGCCGAGCGCATCGAGAGCCGCTATCTCAGCTTCAACGATCGCCTGCGCAACAGCGGCTCGAATCGCGACCAGTACAAGAGCCTGACGGTCGATGTCGCGCCCGACACGACGGTCCTGATCGCGGCTCGCCTCAATGACGACAAGCGCAACGAGTGGCAGGGCGGCGCGTACTGGGATCCGATCGCGTGGAAGCAGACGACTGAAAGCTGCCGCTGATCCCGGGCGTCCGCCCGGCGTGCAGCGGCGGCGCCAGCCACGCGGGAGAGGTACCGCGCGATGGCGGCGGCATGCCGCCCGATATACTCGCGTTTTCTCCGCGGCGAGCGTGCGATGGCGGCCCTCAGTGTCAACGTCAACAAGATCGCCGTCCTGCGCAATTCGCGCGGCCACGACATGCCCGACCCGGTGGTGGCGGCGCGGATCGCGATCGAGGCCGGCTGCCAGGGCATCACCGTGCATCCGCGACCGGACCAGCGGCATATTCGGGTCGACGACGTCGCGCGAATCGGCCAGGTCACGGGCCATGTCGAGTACAACATCGAGGGCAACCCCTTCGCGCCGCCGCGCGGATCGTACCCGGGTTATATCGAGCTCGTTCGTTCGGCGCGACCGGCACAGGCCACGCTGGTGCCCGACGGCGATGCGCAACTGACATCCGATCACGGCTTCGACCTCGGCGCGGATGCCGCACGGCTGCGGCCGCTCGTGCGCGAGCTGAAGTCGCTGGGCTGCCGCGTCAGCCTGTTCGTCGATGCCGGCATCGACGATGTCGAACGCGCCGCCGAGATCGGCGCCGACCGCATCGAGATCTATACCGAGCCCTACGCCGCCGCATTTGCGCGCGGCGAGTACGCGCGCGCGCTCGATGCGTGTGCGCGCACGGCCGAACGCGCGCGCGCCGCAGGCCTGGGCGTGAACGCCGGCCACGACCTCGATCAGCGCAATCTGCCGGCGCTGGTACGCGCGATCCCGTTCCTCGCGGAAGTATCGATCGGACACGCGCTGTTTGGCGAAGCGATCTACGACGGGCTCGCCGTCACGGTGCGCAACTACCTCGCCCTGCTCGCAGCAACGGGCAGCTGACGAACTTCGCGCCGTCCGGCACGAAGTCGTCGGGCGGCCGCGATGCCGGCGCGCTTATTGAGTGCCTTCGATACGAATCGCGGGCAACGCGCTGCGTTTGGCCAGCGACAGCACTTGGGCGAGATGGTCGTAGCTCGCGCTCGCCTCGGGCTTGATCTCCAGCACCGGCGGACTATCGGCTGCCGCCGCGGCCGTCAGTGCCGAGGCCAGTTGCGCACGGCTGACGGCGGCGCCGTCGAGATAGAGTTCGCCAGTCGACTTGAGCGACAGGCTCAGGGTGCGAGGCGTCTGCTGACTGTCGGATCCGCCGAGCGGCAGCGGAATCCGGTGCAAGGCGAGCGGTGCGGTGATCATCAGGATCACGACCAGGGCGAGCATCACGTCGACCAGCGGCGTGACGTTGATCTCGGCCTGCATTTGCGGCGCATAACCCTGCAGCGAACGTACGGTCATCGCACTCTCCCTTCGTGGTTGGGAACGCGCGTCTCACGCTACGCCGACCGGCATGCCGCCGCAATGCGAATGGCGTATGAAGAAATCCCAAAAGAAAACGGCGCTGCGTTTCCGCAGCGCCGTCGGGAACAGCCCCGGCCTTTCGATTACTCGTTCGGCCCGGTCGTCAGGAAGCCGATCTTGACCATGCCCGCTCGCTTGGCGGCTGCCATGACGGCAGCGACCTTTTGATACTGCGTGGTCTTCTCGGCGCGGATCTGCAGTTCCGGCTGCGGGCTCTTGGTCGCCTCGACGCGCAGCTGCGCTTCGAGGATCGCCTCGGTCACCGGTTCGTCGTTCCAGTACAGCTCGCCCGATTCCTTCACCGCCAGATCGATCGGCGTCGGAGGATTGGTATCGACCGTATTGGGATTCGCCTGCGGCAGGTTGATCTGGATCTTGTGCGACATCAACGGTGCCGTGATCATGAAGATGATCAGCAGCACCAGCATCACGTCGACCAGCGGCGTGACGTTGATTTCCGCCATCGGGCCGCCGCCACCGCCTGTGCTCATTGCCATGGCTTACTTCCTCGCGGCAACCGGAGCAACGCCTGCTTCGACGCGCGAACCGGTCGCAAAGAAATCATGCAGGTCGTGCGCGAATTCGTCGAAGCGCGCATAGATCACGCGGTTCTGGCGCACGAAGAAGTTGTACGCGAGCACCGCGGGGATCGCGACGAACAGACCGAACGCGGTCATGATCAGCGCTTCGCCGACGGGGCCGGCCACCGCTTCCATCGATGCGTTGCCGGAGGCAGCGATCTTGATCAGCGCGTGGTAGATGCCCCACACCGTGCCGAGCAGGCCGACGAACGGGGCCGACGAACCGACCGTGGCGAGTACGGTCATGCCGCCTTCCAGACGCAGGCTCTCGCGAGCGACGGCCTGGCGCAGAGCGCGATCGATGAACTCGGAACGGTTCAGCGCCTCGACGAGACGGCTGCCTTCGTTGCGCTGGTGGTGCGCCGCGGCCGACGCGGAGTCGAGCGCGATCTTCGAGAACGGCTCGCCCTTCGGCTGCTGCTCGAGGAAACGCACGGCGTCCTGTGCGGACGGCGTGTCCCAGAACGTGTTGATGACTTTGTCCATGCGGCCACGAATCATCGCGTTGCGCAGGAAGTTCGCCACGATGAAGTAGATCGAGGCGATCGACATCACGCAGAGAGTGACGAACACGATCCAACCCAGAGCATCGAAGTTCTGGATCAGGTCGTGGAAGCCCATCTGGCTCATGGCAGCGGCATTGCCACCGCCACCGGGGACGGGTACCGCAGCCGGGGCTGCTGGGGTCTGGGACGGATCTTGCTGCATGGCGCTACCTACTCGCTCAGATTGAATTCAATGGGAACCAAGGCATACCCACGGCTGGGTTTGCCATCCTTTATACCTGCGTTGAACATCCAGGTCTTCACTGCGTCGATTGCGGCCTGGTCGAGGAGGCGCGAGCCGCTCGACTTCTCGACCGTAACCTCTTCGGCATGGCCGTCGACTCCAACCAGCACCTTCAGCATCAGCTTGCCTTGCAGGTGCTGACGTACCGCCTGCGGCGGATACTTCGGCGGCCGCATCTTACGGTAGCTGATGTTTTCGCTCGGCGCGATATCCGCGGGCGGCGCAGGCGGAGCCGGCGGCGCGGGCGGCGGCGCGGGCGTCGACATCGGCGTCGCTTCCTCGGTCACGATCGCCGGCGCAGGCGGCGGCGGCGGCGCCTTCGGCGGCGGCTGCACCTTTTCGATGATCTTCGGTGGCGGCTTCTTCGGCGGCTCCGGCGGCGGCGGTGGCGGCGGTGGCGGCGGCGGCGGCGGCTCGATGAACTCGACCATCACCTTGCGGTCAAGCGTCTTGTCCTTCGGCGGCGGCGGTGCGACCGGCGTCAGCATCATCATGAAAGCGAACACGTGCAGGGCGAACGCGCACGTGAACGCTGTCACGCGTCGCCAGCTGAACGAACTGCCGCCGGATTGGGAGTTATCTGCCATCAGTGGTGACCAACGAGATTGAGACTGTGTCGCCGCTCGACGACGCTATCGTTCCGCCCAAGTGCAACCCCCGAGGCGTGAGCACGAGAGCGAAGCACGGTACAACACAGCATGGGCATACGACAAGCATTCGGATCGAGCAATCGCGTTTCGGAGATCAACTCCGCCGCGATTTGCAACACGGGATCTGTTAAAAATTATCCTGCCGCCGGCAAACGCGCTTCGCGCGCCGCCGGCTCGGACGCCGCTGACTAGTTCTTCTTCTTCTCGGCGCGCTTGATCTTCACGCCGCCTTTGGCCGCCTTGATGCGCTGGTCGGCCATCGTCTTGGTGCTCGGATACGTCGCGGCTTTCTGCCAATCCGTCATCGCAGCTGCGCTCTGGTCGATGTCGTTCTCGGCATCGCCGCGCAACAGGTACGTTTCGCCTTCCTGGCGCAGTCCTCCCTTGGAGATCGCACGGGTGAGCGCGTCGATCGCGTCCTTGGACTTGCTCGAATAGAACAGCAGGTAGCCGAGCTGGTAGTCGATGTTGCCGTCCTTCGCCATCGGCGAGGCCTTGGTGTAGCCCTCGATCGCGCAGGCGTCGTCCTCGGCCTGCAGGCAGACGTCGCCCTGCAGCTTGTAGACGTCGAAGGACGGCTGCACGACGCCCTTGGAGATGCCCTCCTTCAGCGTCGCCGCGGCATCCTTGGGCTTCTCGGCTGCGCCATAGAGCTTGGCCAGCTGGATGTAGTCGTCATTGGTCGTGACCAGGCCCTGCGCCTTCGCCTTGGCCATCAGGTCGAGTGCCTGCTGCGGCTTGTCGCCCTGGATGTAGATCGTCGCGAGCTGGTTCAGCAGCTTCTTGTTGTTCGGGTCCTTCGCGATCTGCTGCTGCACCAGCGCCGCGGCCTGGTCGAACTGGTTGAGCGCGAAGTAGCTGGCCATGAGGATCTGCGTCCAGCTGTCGTTCGGCTTGTCCGACATCGAGATCGCTTTCTTCATCGAGTCGACCGCCGGCTGATACTGGTCGAGGCGGTAGTAGGCGTTGCCCTTCAGCGCGAGTTCGTCGGCCGTCTCCTTGCCGCTGAGCTTCTGCCACTGTTCGAGCGTCGCCAGACCTTCCTGATACTTCTCGTCCTGCAGCTGCAGCTGGGCGATGGTCAGGATGATCGAGAAGTGCTGCGCGTTGGTCAGCCCGTCGATCTCGACCGCCTTCTTGTATTCGGCGATCGCTTCGGGGGTCTTGTCCTTGTCGTAGTAGATCTGGCCTTGCAGCTGGTGCGCGAACGATTGTGCGTACTTGCTCGCCTTCGAGTTGCCGAGCACCTTCTCGACCAGCGGCTGCGCTTCGTCCGGCTTGTTGTCGTTGACGAAGTCGGCGGCCTTGTTGAGATCGCGCTGGTCGCCCGAGGACATCTCCGGCTTCGGCTCGACGCGCGTCGCATTCGGATACTCGTTCTCGACCTTCTTGGTGTCCTTGGCGAACGTTTCACCGGCCAGTGCCAGACCGACGGCACAGAGCACCGCAAGGATCGATTTCGAGAGCTTCATGGGATCACCTCGATAAAACTACGAAGACCGTCGGAGTTTACGCCCGGCGACGGAAAAAGGGCGCAGAGGGTAACGCTGTGGCGATGACCTGCACAAGCGCTGCGCCGAGGCATCCATGCTGCGGCGCAGCAGCCGATGGCGGCGCGCCGCTGCTTTCCCCGGGTGCGGACGTCTAGAAGGCTAGACGTCCAGGTTCGCGACACGCAGCGCGTTCTGCTCGATGAAGGCTCGACGCGGCTCCACGACATCGCCCATCAGCGTAGAGAAGATCTGGTCGGCGGCAACGGCGTCTTCGATGCTGACTTGCAGCAAACGACGGGTGTCGGGATTGACCGTGGTTTCCCACAACTGCTCCGGATTCATTTCGCCCAGGCCCTTGAAGCGCTGGATCGCACGGCCGCGCTTGGCTTCTTCCATCAGCCACTCGTAAACCTGTGCAAAGGTGGAAACGGCCTGGGACTTGCCGCCGCGCCGGATCAGGGCGCCCGGCTGGATCAGCCCCGCGATCTGCGCCGAAGCGTCGACGATCGGCTTGAACTCGCCGGCCGTGAGAAAGCTCGCAGGCAGCACCTGGGTGTGGCGCAGGCCGTGCTGATCGCGATCGATGACCAGGGCCGCGCCGTGGCCCTCGCTCGCCGGCTGCGTGCGCAGCGCATAGCGCGGACGGCCGAGTCCGGAAGCGGCCAGCGCGTCCTGCAGGCGTGCGACCCAGGCTTCCAGCGCCGCTTCGTTCTGCCACGCGTCCACGCTGAGCGGCGCATCCAGCAGCGCGTGCAGCAGCGCGGCGTCGAAGCGGAAGCTCAGCCGTTCGATCTGATCGAGCGCCGTGCGATAGGTCGCCATCAGACTCTCGAGACCGGCCCCGCTGACGGCGGGCGCTTCGGCGCTGTAGGTCAGCTCCGCGCCGTCGACGGCGTTGGAGATCAGATACGCGTTCAACGCCGCATCGTCCTTCAGGTACAGCTCCTGCTTGCCCTGCTTGAGCTTGTACAAGGGCGGCAGGCCGATGTAGACGTGGCCGCGCTCGATCAGCTCGGGCATCTGGCGATAGAAGAACGTCAGGAGCAGCGTGCGGATGTGCGAGCCGTCGACGTCGGCGTCGGTCATGATGATGATGCGGTGGTAGCGCAGCTTGTCGACGTTGAATTCTTCCTTGCCGATGCCGGTGCCGAGCGCCGTGATCAAGGTGCCGACTTCGGCACTGCCGAGCATGCGGTCGAAACGCGCGCGCTCGACGTTGAGGATCTTGCCCTTCAGCGGCAGGATCGCCTGGTTCTTGCGATTGCGGCCCTGCTTGGCCGAGCCGCCCGCTGAATCGCCCTCGACGATGAACAGTTCGCTGAGCGCAGGATCCTTCTCGGAGCAATCGGCGAGCTTGCCCGGCAAGCCGGCGATGTCGAGCGCGCCCTTGCGCCGCGTCATCTCTCGCGCCTTGCGCGCCGCTTCGCGCGCACGCGCCGCATCGACGACCTTGGCGGCGATCGCGCGCGCCTCGGCGGGATTTTCGAGCAGGAACTCCTCGAGCTTCTGGTTGACGATCCCTTCGACGATGCCTTTGACCTCGCTGGAGACCAGCTTGTCCTTGGTCTGCGAGGAGAACTTCGGATCGGGCACCTTCACCGACAGCACAGCGATCAATCCCTCGCGCATGTCGTCGCCGGACAACGCGACCTTGGCCGTCTTCTGCAGGCCAGCCGCCTCGATGTAGTTGGACAGCGTGCGCGTCAGCGCCCCGCGAAAGCCGGCCAGATGCGAGCCGCCGTCCTTCTGCGGAATGTTGTTGGTGAAGCAGAACACCGTTTCCTGGTAGGCGTCGGTCCACTGCATCGCCAGGTCGACGGTCGTGCCCTCGTTCTGCGCGGTAAACGTGATCACGTTCGCGTGGAGCGGCGTCTTCAACTGCGCCAGGTGTTCCACGAAGGAGCGGATGCCGCCCTCGTACTCGAAGACGTCGCGGCGGTCGACGCGCTCGTCGATCAGCTCGATCTTGACGCCGGAATTCAGGAACGACAGCTCGCGAAGGCGCTTGGCGAGGATGTCGTAGTGGAATTCGATCGTCGAGAACGTCTCCAGGCTCGGGTGGAACCGCACCGTGGTGCCGCGCTTCGTCGACGGCCCGACGACCTTCAGCGGATACATCGGCTCGCCGCGAGCGTATTCCTGCTGGTGCTCGAAGCCGTCGCGGTAGATCGTCAGCCACAGATGATCGGAAAGCGCGTTGACCACCGAGACGCCGACGCCATGCAGACCGCCGGAGACCTTGTAGCTGTTGTCGTCGAATTTGCCGCCGGCATGCAGCACGGTCATCACGACCTCGGCGGCGGAGCGTCCCTCCTCCTCCTGGATTCCGACCGGTATGCCGCGGCCGTTGTCCTCGACGCTGGCCGAGCCGTCCGTGTGCAGGCGCACGACGACGTGATCGCAATAGCCGGCCAGCGCTTCGTCGATCGAGTTGTCGACGACCTCGAATACCATGTGGTGGAGGCCAGTGCCGTCGTCGGTATCGCCGATGTACATGCCGGGCCGCTTGCGGACGGCCTCAAGGCCCTTCAGAACCTTGATTTTGCTGGAATCGTATTGGTCGCTCATGAGGCTCCGGATTACGCGCGCGGTGTGCGGCGCGCGAAGCGCGCCCGAGCACACGGGGAACCTTGCAATTATAGCAGTCTTGTGACGTGACCTTGTTCCACGTGGAACCTCGTGACTGCCTTGTCGAGCCTAGCGACAGCCTCCGGCTCCTGCGTTCCCGTCACCAGGACCTGTGCGGTGGACGCCGCAACCGAGGCCACGATGCGCGCCTGATGGTCGGCGTCGACCTCGGACGCGAGGTCGTCGAGGCACAGGATGGGCCAGGCGCCCGAGATCCGCTCGAACAACCGGGCCTGCGCCATCACGGCTGCGAACGCGCAGAGCTTCTCCTGCCCGCGCGACAGGTGCTCCCGGCGCGGCGCCCGCTCGAAGGAGACGGACCAGTCGGCGCGATGAGGTCCGCTGCTCGTATGACCTCGCGCGAGATCCCGCCCCCGCTGCACGGCCAGCACGTCCTCGAAAGAGGACTCGGCATCGAAGCCCGCCTCGAAGCGCAAGCGCGCGACGCCCAGTTCTCTCAACAATCCCGATAGCAGCTCCGTCATCAACGGGGCGAGCAGTCCGAAGTAGCGACGCCTCATGTCGACCAACGGCATCGCTGCCTGCGCGAGCTCATGATCCCAGGCATCGAGCGCTGACGGCGAAGGTTCCGCACGCAGCAGCGCATTGCGCTGCTTCAGTGCGCGCTGGTAGCGCCGCCAGATCGACAGGAAGTCATGTTCCACGTGGAACACACCCCAGTCGAGGAAGCGCCGACGCTCCTCGGACGGACCCGAAATCAGTTCGTGGGACCCCGGCTCGAAACACAAGACGGCCGCATGCCGCATCAACTCACCCGCCGTGACGGGCTCGCCTTCGAGCCGTGCATCGAGTCCACCGCCGCTCCGCGCCAGACCGACTCGACGAACCGGCGTATCCCCCGCGCCCGCGAGCTCGCCGAATACGGAATACCCGGTCGCACCGCGGCGGACCAGCGCGTCCCTCAGCGAGGTTCGAAAGGAGCGTCCATGCGAAAGGAGGAAAGCGGCTTCGAGCACGCTGGTCTTGCCGGCGCCATTCGCGCCGAGAAACAGGTTCCAACCCGTTGCGGGCTCGAACTCGACATGATCGAACAATCGGAGATTGTCGATGCGAAGCTGCCGCAGCTCCATGGACTCACCCTGTGAGGGCGACGGAACTGCGGCTTGAACCTCTCATGACACGACGGATCCGCGCGTCAGAGACGCAGCGGCATGATCACGTGACGGGTGTCTTCCGAGTCGGTCTTGCGAACCAGGCAGCTGGACTGCCCGTCGCGCAGGCACACGAGGACCTCGTCGCTCGTGATCGCGCCCAGCGCATCGAGCAGGTAGTTCACGTTGAAACCGACACTGAGCTCGGCCACGCCGGTCTTCGCTTCCACTTCCTCGACCGCTTCTTCCTGCTCGGGGTTGTGCGCCACGATGCGCAGCCGGTTCGGCCCCACTTCGAGCTTCACGCCGCGGTACTTCTCGTTCGAAAGGATTGCGGCTCGCTGCAGGGCCGCACGCAGTTCTTCGCGCTGCACGCGCACTTCCTTGTCGGCGCCGATCGGGATGACGGCCTCGTAATCGGGGAAGCGGCCATCGATCAGCTTGGACGTGAACGTCACGCCGCCGCGTCGCACGCGCAGGTGATTGCGCGCGAACTCCAGCTCGACGGTGCCGTCTCCGGGTTCGAACAGGCCCTGCAGCTCGATCACGCCCTTGCGCGGCACGATGACTTGGCGCGGCGATGAAATCTTCGTGTCGACACGCGTTTCCGCCAGCGCCAGGCGATGACCATCGGTCGCCACGCAGCGCAGGACGTGCTCGCGCAGGTCGAGAAGCATGCCGTTCAAGTAATAGCGAACGTCTTGATGCGCCATCGCGAACGCCGTGCGATCCATCAACTCCTTCAGGGTCGCTTCCGAGAGGGTCACGCGCTCGACGAGCTCGATGTTCTCGATGACCGGAAACTCGGTTGCTGGCAGCGTCGCCAGCGTGAAGCGGCTGCGCCCGGCACTGACCGTCACGCGGTCGCCGTTCTGATCGAGCTTGATCCGGCAGCCGTCCGGCAGGGCGCGGCAGATGTCGAACAGCTTGCGCGCAGGCACGGTGATTTCCCCGGCATCGAGGTCATCGGCTTCGGTGCGCGCAATCATTTCGACTTCGAGATCCGTTCCTGTCAGCGCGACGCCACTCGAATCGACGACGACGAGCAGATTCGCCAGTACCGGAAGCGTTTGCCTCCGCTCCACGACACCGACGACCTGTTGCAGTCGTTTCAGGAATGCTTCGCGCTGGATGCTGTATCGCATGGTCTGCCGGTCCTGTTGTTGGTTTTTCTTTATGTGGAACGTTTAGTGGTGGTAGGTGCTGTTGGTAACCGAAAAAACCCAACTTTATTCTTTTTAATCAAAAGCTTACGTTATAAAAAGCGGCGGGAGAAAAGTCTCGCCCGCCTGTGGGTGATCTGTGGATAATAATCTCGCGTCGCGCTCAGCACAGCTTGTCCACAGCTTGCCACCCCGCTTTTCCCGGAATCCCGGCGCAACGATTTATTCGGTCAACGTTCTGATCAGCTTGTCCCAATCCTGGCGCAGCTTTCCGTCGGTCTCGCGCATGTCGCGGATCGTGCGGCACGCGTGCAAGACGGTCGTATGGTCGCGGCCGCCGAACGCATCGCCGATCTCGGGCAGGCTGTGCTCGGTCAGTTCCTTCGCCAGACTCATCGCCATCTGCCGCGGCCGCGCGATCGAGCGGCTGCGCTTGGCCGAAAGCAGATCGGTCAGGCGCAACTGGTAGTAGTCTGCCACGGTCTTTTGGATGTTAGGGATCGTGATCGCCTGGGCGTGCACGGTCAGCAGATCGCGCAGGGTTTCCTGGGCGAATTCGAGGCTGATGCCGCGCCCTTCGAAGTTCGCACGCGCCACCAGGGTGTTCAGCGCGCCCTCGAGGTCGCGCACGTTCGAGCGCATGCGCTTGGCCATCAGCACGGCCACCTCTTCCGGCAACTCGACGCCTTTCATCTGCGCCTTCGCCAGCACGATCGCCGCGCGCGTCTCGAAATCCGGCGGTTCGATCGCGACGCTGAGCCCCCAGCCGAGGCGCGACTTCAGCCGCGGCTCGAGGTTGTCGACTTCCTTCGGATAGCGATCGCACGTCAGGATGATCTGCTGCTTGCCTTCGAGCAGCGCGTTGAACGTGTGGAAGAACTCTTCCTGCGTGGTGTTCTTGCCGGCGAAGAACTGGATGTCGTCGATCAGCAGCGCGTCGACCGAGCGGAAGCGCCGCTTGAAATCGTCCATGCCCTTCTGCTGCAGCGCGCGTACCATGCCGCTGACGAACTGCTCGGAGCGCAGGTACAGCACCTTCACGTCTGGACTGTGCGCACGCATCAGGTTGCCGGCCGCGTGCATCAGGTGCGTCTTGCCGAGGCCGGTGCCGCCGTACAGCAGCAGCGGGTTGTAGGCGCGGCCCGGGTTCATCGCGACCTGCGTCGCGGCCGCCTTGCCGAGCTGGTTCGACTTGCCCTCGACAAAGTTCTCGAACGTGTAGTGCGGATCCAGGCTCGGCTCGGCCGCGGCGCGGTCGACCGGCTTGGCGCGCAGCGCGGGGCGCGCGTTCTCGCGCGGCGCCGGTCGGCGGCCGCCGACCATCACGTTGACGGCGACGGGGCCGCCGCTCAAATGCTCGAGCACTTCCAGGATCGGGTCGAGGAAGCGCTCGCGCACCGTCTCCATCGTGTACTCGTTCGGCGCCCACAAGGTGAAGCCGGATTCCTCCTCGCTGACCTGCAGGGGTGCCAGATAGGTGTGCATGTCCTCCGTGCTGAATTCCGCCTCGAGGCGGGAAAGACAGCGTCGCCAAAGCTCGCTCATGGGTCGGTGCGGTTCCAGGGTGCCGGGATCGGCCAAGCTGCGGGCGGGCCGATCGGAAAGACCGGGCAGTCTAGCAGCCGCGCGCCGGCTTGACTCGTGCGCTCGCAAGCCCCTATCATCCGCGCCCTTTTCGCATTCCCCGGCGTTACGCTCATGGCCACCAAGCGCACCTATCAGCCCAGCAACCTCAAGCGCGTGCGCGACCACGGCTTTCGCGCCCGTATGAAGACCCGCGGTGGCCGCAAGGTCATCAACGCGCGCCGCGCCAAGGGCCGCAAGCGCCTCGCGGTCTGACCGCAGCCGGTATGCCCGTGGCGCCCGCGCCGTTCCCGCGCGCGGCGCGCCTGCTGAAGGCCAAGGATTTCTCGCATCTGCGCACAGCCGGTCGCCGCATCGGCACGCAGCACCTGAGCGCCCAGATCGCCGCCAACACCGTCGACGGTGCGCGCCTGGGCCTGGCGATCTCCAAGCGCGTCTCCAAGAGCGCCGTCCGCCGCAATCGCATCAAGCGCCTCGCGCGCGACAGCTTCCGCCGCATGCGCGACACCCTGCCGGCGTTCGACATCCTGCTGATCGCACGCTCCAGCGCCGATCAGGAAGACAATGCGAGCCTGCGCGCTGAACTGGCGCGGTTGTGGCAGCGCATCGCGACATTGAACCCCGCCCTGCCCACCGGCACAATGCGCGACTGACTCTCCCGGCAACGCGCCGCTCAGCGCGCGCGAGCCACGCCCACGCCTATCGAGGATCGTTTCGGCCACGCGCTTCGCGCGGAACCGGCCGCGCCGCGCAGGCGACATCCGACCCTATCGCGTCCAACGATCCCGCCATGACGAGCCCACGCAACCTCCTTCTGATCGCCCTGCTGTTCATCGGCTACCTGCTCTGGATGCAATGGCAGGAGGACTACAACAAGCCCGGCGCCGAGATTCTCGCGTCGACGCCGGCAGCCACGACGAACCCTGCCGCGCCGGCCGTGCCGTCGTCGGCGGATGTCCCGAGTGCCGGCACGGCGCCAGCCGCAGCACCTGCCGTCGCGACCGATGCACCGTCGACGGCCGTGTCGAGCGCTGCCCGCGTCGTCGTGACCACCGACGTGCTGCGCGTCGAGATCGATCCGCACGGCGGCAACGTCGTCGTCGCCGACCTGCTCGCCTATCCGCAGCAGCCGAAGGATTTCGCCCATCCGGTGCGCTTGCTCGACGATCGCGCAGCCACATTCTTCGTCGCGCAGAGCGGCCTGGTCAGCAGCACCGGCACCGCGCCGGATCACCAAGCCAACTTCACCGCAGAAAAGAACGACTACACCCTCGCCAGCGGCACCGACACGCTCGAAGTGCCGCTGACGTGGACCGACGCATCCGGCCTCGACGTGCGCAAGGTGTTCGTGTTCAAGCGCGCCAGCTATGCGATCGAGCAGCGCCAGGAAATCGCGAACAAGGGCACGGCCAGCTGGAGCGGCAACGCCTATCGCCAGCTGCAGCGCGTGCCGCCGATCATCGACACCGCCGGCCTCAAGGGCTACAGCAACACCGAGCGCTACAGCTTCGTCGGCGCGGCGTGGTATGCCGCCGGCAAGTTCGAGAAGCTCAAGTTCGACCATTTCGAAAAGGAACCGCTCGACAAGAGCGTCAGCGGCGGCTGGGCCGCGCTGCTGCAGCACTACTTCTTCGCCGCGTGGATTCCGCCGGCGACCGAGACCGATCAGTACGTGACCAAGCTGGTGCCGGCGACCGATGCGCCGCGCTACCTGATCCGCACGCTGTCGCCGCCGATCACGGTCGCCGCGGGCGAAACCAAGACCGACAGCGCGCGCCTGTACATCGGCCCGAAACTGCAGAGCACGCTCAACGAGGTCGCCCCGGGCCTGTCGCTGACCGTCGACTACGGCGTGTTCACCGTGATCGCCGAACCGCTGCACTGGATCCTCGCGCAGCTGCACAAGCTCACCGGCAACTGGGGCTTCGCGATCATCCTGCTCGTGCTGCTGATCAAGGCGGCGTTCTTCAAGCTCAGCGAAACGCAGTTCCGTTCGATGGCCAAGATGCGCAAGCTGCAGCCGCGCATCGAAGCCTTGAAGGAGCGCTACGGCGACGATCGCCAGAAGATGAACCAGGCGATGCTGGAGCTCTATCAGAAGGAAAAGGCGAACCCGCTCGCCGGCTGCCTGCCGATGGTGATCCAGATCCCGGTGTTCTTCGCGCTGTACTGGGTGCTGCTGGAGAGCGTGGAACTGCGCCAGGCACCGTTCATCGGCTGGATCCAGAACCTGACCGCGCCCGATCCGTACTACGTGCTGCCGGTGCTCAACGCGGTCGTGATGATCGCCACGCAGTACCTCAGCCCGACCACCGGCATGGATCCGACGCAGGCGAAGATGATGAAGGTGATGCCGGTGATCTTCTCCGTGCTGTTCGCCTTCTTCCCGGCCGGCCTCGTGCTGTACTACGTCGTCAACGGCGGTCTGTCGCTGCTGCAGCAGTGGATCATCACCAAGCGCGTCGAAGCCGGCGAGACCAAACCGGCGAAGGCCTGATCGCAAGCCGCCGCCGATGAAATGAACGCGCGCGCCGACACCATCGCAGCCGTGGCGAGTGCGCCCGGCGCGGGCGGCGTCGGTGTGCTGCGCATTTCCGGACCGCTCGCCGGAAGCATCGCGCACGATCTGCTCGGTCGCGCGCCGCGCGCCCGGCACGCCCACTACGCGGCGTTTCGCGATCGCGACGGCACCGTCGTCGATCGCGGCCTCCTGCTGTGGTTTCCGGCGCCGCACTCCTACACCGGCGAAGACGTGCTCGAACTGCAGGCGCACGGCAGTCCCGTCGTGCTGCGCCTCCTGCTCGCGCGCATGATCGAACTCGGCGCGCGGCATGCGCGCGCCGGCGAGTTTTCCGAACGCGCCTTCCTCAACGGCAAGCTCGATCTGGCGCAGGCCGAGGCGGTCGCCGATCTCGTCGCGAGCGGCTCGGAAGCCGCCGCACGCGCGGCGCAGCGAAGCCTCGACGGTGCGTTCTCCGAGCGCGTGCAGGCTCTGACCGCCGCCGTGATCCACCTGCGCAGCTACATCGAAGCGGCGATCGATTTTCCCGACGAGGAGATCGATTTTCTTTCAGCGCCGCAGGTGACCGTCGAACTCGCCGACCTGCGCACGCAACTCGCCGACCTGCTCGCCGGTGCGCGCCGCGGCGTGCGCCTCGCCGACGGCTTGCACGTCGTCATCGTCGGCCGTCCGAACGTCGGCAAATCGAGCCTTCTGAATGCGCTCGCGTCGAGCGAACGCGCGATCGTCACCGAGATCGCCGGCACCACGCGCGACGTGCTGCGCGAAACGATCGACCTCGACGGCATCGCGCTGACCCTGGTCGACACCGCGGGCCTTCGCGATGCCGGCGACGTCGTCGAGCGCGAAGGCATCCGCCGCGCGCGCGCCGAACTGGAACGCGCCGATCTCGCCTTGCTCGTCACCGACGACGAACACGCCGCGGAAGACCTCGCGCTGCTGGCCGAACTCCCCGCACGAACTGCGCGTATCGTCGTGCACAACAAGATCGATCTTTCCGGCGGTGCAGCGCGAAGTGCGACGCACGAAGAAACGGAACACATCTGGCTATCGGCGCGCAGCAGCGAAGGCCTCGACCTGCTCGTCGCCGAGCTCAAGCGCCACGCGGGTTTCGGCGAAAACGCCGACGGCGCGTTCACCGCGCGCGCGCGCCACGTCGCCGCGCTCGAACGCGCGCGCGACTTGCTGAGCGCCGCGCACGATGCATTGACGATTCAGCGCGCCGGCGAGTTGGCCGCGGAGGAGCTGCGCCAGGTGCAGCATGCGTTCGGGGGGATCACGGGCGAGTTCGGCAGCGACGATTTGCTGGGGGCGATCTTCAGCTCGTTCTGCATCGGCAAGTGAATCGACGCTCACAGTTATTCGTCACCGCTTGGAACGAAGCAACACCTTTTCATATGTAAATAAATATAAATCCAGCAGCGTCGACGGACACCCGAAGGCGGCCGAACGGAGGTGTTCGCCCGCGGATGGCCTCGTCATCCCACGCACGCGCCGGCCGCGCAGGTGCCAGCCCAACCGCGCTCGCTGCCGGGAAGTGCCGCATCCGGCAAACGAGTGCGCGCTACACTGTCGGCAGGGTTGTGAGAGACCTGCCGTGTCCGAGCTACCGGTTCCTCTTGTCGACGTCGCCGAAGGCAGACCTGCCGGGGAGCTGTTCGAGACGCTGTACGCTCGGTTGAAGGAGTTGGCCAGCGAGCAGCTCGCACGCGGTAGGCGCGGCACGCTCGATACGACGACGCTGGTGCACGAGTTGTACTTGCGCCTCGACGGCGGCCGCGCGCTCGCATTCGAGCATCCGGTGAAGTTCTTCTCGTATGCGGCGCGCGCGATGCGCCATCTGCTGATCGATCGTGCGCGCGATCGGCTGAGCCAGAAGGCCGGCGGAGACTGGGCGCGGATCACGCTGACCGGCAGCGACGACATCCTGCCGGCGATCGAGAGTGCCGAACGAGCGCTGGTCTTCGAGCAGGCGCTCGAAAGGCTCGAACAGGTCGATGCGCGCGCCGCGCGCGTCGTCGAGCTGCGCTGGTTCGCCGGACTTCCGCCCGACCGGATCGCCGAGATGATGCAGCTCACCCGTCGCACGATCGACCGCGACTGGCGCTTCGCGCGCGTCTTCCTGTATGCGCTGATGCAATGAGCGTGTTCGACGTTGTCGCTACACGACGTCCGCCTCAATCCGACATTGTCGACCGACACCATGACGCCGACGACCCGCAACCCGCGTGAACTGTTCGACCAGGCGGTGGTGCTCGCTCCCGCAGAGCGCCGGCGCTTTCTGGCGTCATGCTGCCCGGATCCGGAGCAGCGCGCCGTGCTCGAACGCATGTTGGCGCTGCACGAGAATGCGGCGGAAGGCATGCTCGACCGGCCGTTCGATGCGATGCTCGACGATGTCGGCCGCGCCGAACACGAATCGCAGCCGCCACGCGATACGACGATCGGACCGTTCCGAATGCGCGACCGGATCGGCGAAGGCGGGACGTCGGTCGTCTACCGCGCCGAGCGCGAACAAGACGGTGTCACGCAGGTCGTCGCGCTGAAGCTGCTGCGCCGCGGCGTCTACGGCGAGCACGAGCGCCGCCGGTTTCGTGGCGAGCGTCGCGCGCTCGCCGAATTGCGCCATCCCGGCATCGCGCGGCTGATCGAGGGCGGCGTGACCGAGGACGGCACGGCGTACATCGCGCTCGAGCTCGTCGACGGCGTGCCGATCACGGTGTACGCGCGCGAGCATCGTCTCGGTCTTCGTGCGAGGCTCGGCCTGTTCGTCTCGACCTGCCGCGCGGTCGAAGCGGCGCATCGCGCGCTGATCGTGCACTGCGACCTGAAGCCCTCCAACGTGCTGGTGACGAAGGACGGCGAGGTCAAGCTCCTGGATTTCGGCATCGCGAAGTGGCTCGACGATCTCGACGACACACGCACGCAGCACGTCGCGATGACGCCGGCCTACGCGGCGCCCGAGCAGTTCGAGCGCCAGCCGATCACGACCGCGACCGACGTCTATACGCTCGGCATTCTGCTCGGCGAGCTCGTGACCGGTATTCGGCGCGAGGCCGGGGACTGCCGTACGCCGTCCTCGCAGGTCGGCCAAGACAACTTGCCTGGGGTGCTGCCCGCGCCGCCGGCGGTCACGCGGCGTCAGCTTCGCGGCGACCTCGACAACATCGTGTTGAAGGCGGCCGCGGTGGAGTCCGAGCGTCGCTACGCCTCGGCCGGCGCGCTCGCCGACGACATCGAACGGCATCTCGCCGGCAACCCGGTACTCGCGCACCCGCCGTCGCGCTGGTACAGCGCCGGCAAGTTCGTCACGCGACATCGTGGCGGCGTGCTGGCGAGCGCGGCACTCGCCGCCACGCTCGTCGCAGCACTCGGCGTGACGGCGTGGCAGGCGAAAGTCGCGCGCGAGGAAGCGCGCCGCGCGAACGTCGTGCGCGATTTTCTCGTCGACCTGTTCGACTCGGCGCGCGCGCACCTCCCGCGCGATGCGCGGCCGACACCGGACGCGCTCGTCGCGCAGGCGCAAAAGCAGCTGGCTGGCGCGAGCGACGTCGCCCCCGGCACGCGCGCGAGCCTGGAGCGCACGCTCGGCGAAGTCGAATTGTCGCTGTCGAATTTCGCGCGCGCACAGGCGCTGTTCGATCAGGCCGGCGAAGAGGCCCTGCTGGCCGGCGATGCCGCCGGCGTGCGCGAGTCGCATGTGCTGCGGGCCGACGCGTTGCAACGTGCGGGCCGGAACACGGAGGCCTCTAGCGAAGTGAACGCCGATCTCGGTGCGCTGCGTGCTGCGCCATCGTCGCTGCTGCTGCGCGCGCTCGGCGTGTTGGCCGCTGCCGAGCGCATGACCGGCGCGAACGAAGCTTCCGTTGGGCACCGCCGCGAAGCTCGGCAGGCGGCCGTTGCGCTGTACGGCGAGAACAGCGTCGGAGCGATAGCGGCGGGATTCGGGGTCGGCAACGCGCTCGCCGAGCAGGAGAGGTTCCCCGATGCGATCACGGTACTCGAACCGTTGCTCGCGCGCTGGCGCGAGCAGCACGCACCGGAGGACGATCGCTACGTCGCCGCGCTGGACAGCTTGGCGACGGCCGAAGACGGCGTCGGCGATCTCGCGAAAACCGAGGCGCGCCTGCGCGAGCTGCTCGCGCTGAAGCGCCGCATCTACACCGCGCCGCATGAGGCTATCGCCAAGACCCTGCGCGATCTCGCGGTCGTCGTACTGCGCGCAGAGAAGTACGCCGAGGCCGAAAGCCTGATGAACGAGGCGCTCGACATGCAGCGCAAGGTGTTCGGCGGCGATCATCGCGAAATCGCCGAGACCTACAACGAGCGCGCCGAGATCATGATCGCGCAGAGCCGCTTCGTCGAGGCCGAGTCCGATTTTCGCGCCGGCGTGGCCATCTGCGAGCGCACGAAGATCGAGGAGGAGGTCTGCGCGAACCTGCACAACAATTTCGGCATGGCGCTTTACCGGCAGAACCAGTTCGCCGAGGCCAAGGTCGAGATCGAAAAAGCGCTGGCCGAGCGTCGCGTGCTGCACGGCAACGATCATCCGGATGTCGCCATCTCGCTGTCGACGCTGTCGAACGTCGCGGCGAAGCGGGGCGACTACGCCGAGGCCGAACGCCTGGCGGCCGAGTCGCTGGCGATCCTCGAACGCAACGGCACCGGCGCGTCGATCGAGGCGGCATTGGCCCGTTTCAGCTACGCCTATGCCTTGTCGAAGGTGCGCCGCAACGAGGAAGCCTTGTCCACGATCGAGCGCACGCTCGACGACTGGCAACGCGTTTCGCCCGATGGCCGCACGCGCCGCGTTTCGATGCTCGTGCTGAAGGCATTCATCCTGCGCGACCTCGGCCGTGCGGACGAGGCACGGCGAACCGCCGCGGACGCCATTGCGCTCGGCGTCGAGTCCGGGCAGCTTTCGGCGACCGTGAAGAAATCGCTGCGCGAGCTGAGCGGGCGCGCGGACGTCTACCCAGACGTCGCCGGCAGGACCGACATCGCCGCCTGGTGATTGCGCGCCGGCGCGATGTCTGAAGTCCGCGCCGCTTTTCGTTGCTTTCCTCCCATGTCCGAATCCGTGACAGGAGGAGCCCATGAAACGTCCGTTCTCGAGCATGCCCGCCGGCCGCGCGCCGGCCCGATGGCTGTTCGCGGCCTGTGTCTTCGCCGCCACGCGTGCCGGCGCGGCGCCCGACACGTGCATGCCCCCCGTGCCGCCGCCCAAGGTCTACGTCGGAGCCGGCGGCGACTGCGACTACCACGACATCCAGGCGGCGATCGACGCCACCGGCGATGCCGGCGGTTGCGGCGTGTCGATCAACATCACGCCCGAGACCACCTGGACCGGCCAGACGCTCGAAATCCAAGGCAACAAGAAGATCAGCCTCGTCGGCTGGGGCAGCGGCGAAACCTGCAGCCACCTCAAGTACTGCAACACGGTCGGCTGCACCTTCAATTCGTATCCGCCCCTGCCCATCACGCCCGAAAGCGGCCACAGCGGCCTCTACGTGACCGGCGACAACAACACGATCACGCTCGCCAATCTCGAATTCCACGGCGCCTCGCTCGGCTCCGATCACGGCGGCGGCGGCATCGCCTTCGTCGCTTCCGGTTCGCTGGCGCTCGACACCGTCACGATAGACGACAACACGGCCGGCTGGGGCGGCGGCCTCTGGTTCAACGGTGCGGGAACGCTGACGTTCACGCAGAACGTCATCGTCAACCTCAATCACGCCACGGGCGGTCAGGGCGGCGGCGTCAACGTCAGCACCACGGGCGCGGCTCCGATCGCTTTCACGATCGGCCCGAACAGCGCCGTGGAGAACAACGATGCCGCGACCGACGGTGGCGGCATCTTCATCCAGCACGACGTCCATCTGCTGGCGACCGCGCCCGGCATCTGGATCACTCACAATGCTGCGCCGAACGCCGACGGCGGTGGACTCTATGTCGGCGGCGCGGCGCAGGCCGACATCGGCTCGCCGGGGATCCTCGGCGTCGTGCCGGTCATCGACGGCAATTCCGCGGAATACGGCGGCGGCATCGCCGCCGCGGCCTTCAACGGAGAAGCGCCGCTGGTCAGGATCTTCACGACCGATCCGCTGCATCCGGTGCAGGTATCCGGCAACATCGCATCGCATACCGGCGGCGGCATCTATCTGAAACCCCTCGTCGCGGGCACCGTCGGGTACGCGCCGATTTTCTGCGCCTACGACTTCCGCATCGACGCGAACAGCGCGCAGGAAGGCAGCGCCGTCTACGGTGACGAAGACCACAGCGACTTCGCAGGATGGGCGGGGCCCACCATCGGGTTCAACTACAACGCGGAGAACGCCGACCAGATCTGCGGCGCCTCGTCATCGATCGCCTCGCTCGGCGCAGTGAGATGCGCCTCCGGGGTCGCCTGCAACGAGCTCGACGACAACGTGGCGCAGACGATCGACGGCACGGCCACCGCCGGTGCCACGATCCTGCTGCAGTCGACCCCCTACGTAGTCGCGAACCAGTTCGCCATGCGCGGGAACAAGGGCGGCAAGGCGATCCGCATGCTGACCGACCAGGATGCCGGCGTCGTCGACATACACACCTGCCTGCTGGCGGACAACACGGTGACCGAGCAGCTGATCGAGGCGACGCCGGGCGGCGGCGTCAACGATGTCATGGACCTCGTCAATTGCACGATCGCCGGCAACACGATTGGCGCGGACGCCGTGATCCTGGCGCAGTTCGGCGACGGCGGTACCTTCACGCTGAAGGACACGATCGCCGCCCAACCCGGGCGCAGCACGCTCGCCTATACCGGCCCATCCGGCGGGCTCACCGTGGCCTACGATCTCAGCAACGACACGTCGATGGCCGGGACCGATCTCGAGTTCGGAGCGCCGACCTTCGTCGACGCAGCCAACGGTGATTACCACCTGCTGCCGACCTCGCTCGGCGTGGACTACGCACCCGCCGGCTCGACCAGCGTCGACCTCGACGGCCACACCCGCGTCGTGGACCTGCCGGGAGAACCGAACTGGTTCGGCCCGATGGATCTCGGCGCCTACGAGATCCAGGCCGCCTGCTCCGTCGCCGACACGATCTTCTGCAACGGCTTCGACGACTAGCGCTCGCGGCGCAACACGGACGGCCCTAGGGAACGTCGCCGCCTTCGTCTCGAAGCGGCGGCCGGCGTTTCGATTTCGTCGGACTGCATCGCGCCCAAACGCTGATCGGGAAGAAAGGGCGATGTGGATCGCGGCGATCGGCTAACGGTTCCTGGCCAATTCCCGCACCCATGCACGCCGAGCGCAGACATCGCGAACAGGCCGTCAGGGGATGTCGCGAGCTTCTGCGTCGGCAAGTAGGCGATCCTCGCGCGGCCCGCGCCCCTCTCGGGCATCATGCGCGCCATGCCCGCACCCACCGACTTCCGCCTCTATTCCAGCAACGCGCTCGATGTGCTCGCCGCGCTGCTGGCGGAAGAGTTGCGCGTGCCGCCGGTGGATGCGGGGCTGCTCGATCCCGACACGATCCTGATTCCGCAGCCGTCGATGCGGCGCTGGCTGCAGAAGACCCTGGCCGAGCGCTACGGCATCGCGGCGAACTTGCGTTTCCTCGCGCCGGGGCAATTCGTCGGCGAAGTGCTGGCGGCGAACCTGCCCGATGCCGAGGACGCGGTGACGATCGATCCGACGCGGCTGCAGTGGCGACTCTATGCAGCGCTGCGCGATCGGGACCTGCTCGCGCAGCCGGCGTTCGATGGCGCGCTGCGCGCTTATCTGTCCGGCGTCGACGCCGATCTCAACGCGTGGTCGCTCGCTAACGGGCTTGCCGACGCGTTCGCCAAATATCAGGCGTGGCGGCGCGACTGGCTGCTGCGCTGGGATCGCGGCGCCGATGCGGCGGACTGGCAGGCGCTGCTGTGGCGCCACGTGACGCGCGGGCGCCGGCACCGCGCACAGGCGATCGATGCGTTTGTGCGCCGCTATGCCGATGCGGACGCATCGCGGCCATCCGGTTTGCCGTCGCGCGTGTTCGCGTTCGCTTGCCTCAACGTGTCGCCCGACGTGCTGCACGTGCTGGCGGCCTGCGCGCGCGCGACGACGTTGCATTTCTACCTGCCGACGCCGACGCGCAAGTACTGGGGCGACTTGCCGGACCTGCGCGAGCGCCTCGCCGCCGGGGCCCTCGAAGCGCCGGACGGCGGCGACAATCCGCTGCTCGCGGCCTGGGGCCGCGCGGGACGCGATTTCATCGCGACGCTGTTCTCCTACGAGGTCGTCGCGCCGCGCGAAATCGAGGCGTACGCGCCGCCGGATCCCGCTCGAGGTTTGCTGCAACGGCTGCAGCGCGACGTGCTCGAACGCCGCGCCGCCACGCGGCCGTTCCTGCCGGCGACGGCGATCGACACCGACCGCTCGCTGCAGATCCATGCCTGCCACACGCGCTTGCGCGAAGTGCAGGTGCTGCACGATCGCCTGCGTGCGCTGTTCGAGGACCAACCCGACCTCGAACCGCGCGATGTCGCCGTGATGGCGCCGGACATCGACGCCTACGCGCCGTACGTCGCGGCCGTGTTCGGCGGCGCACAGGGCACTCATCGTTTCATTCCGTACACGCTCGCCGACGGCAGCATGAGCGCGCTGTCGCCGCTGGCCGATCTGTTCCTGCGCCTGCTGGACCTGCCGCAGGCGCGACTGACCAGCAACGAGGTACTCGATCTGCTCGCGCTGCCCGGCGTGCGCCGCCGATTCGAACTCGACGACGACGAGCTCGACCAGGTACGCGCCTGGATCGCAGCGGCCGGCGCGCGCTGGGGCATCGACGAGAACCATCGCGCGCGCCTCGGCGCGCCGCGCGAGCATGCCTACACGTGGCGCTACGCGCTCGATCGCCTGCTGCTCGGCTACGCGAGCGGCAGCGACGACGACATCGACGGCGTCGCACCGTGGCCGCATCTGGAAGGCGCCGCCCTGCTCGCGCTCGATGCGCTGATCCGCCTGCTCGATCGGCTCGATCGTGCAGCGCGCGATCTGGCCGTGGCGCAGAGCGCGGAGGAATGGCAACGCCGGCTCACGCTGCTGCTCGAAGACCTGCTGCCGGATACCGCACTCGACCTGGCCGAACGGCGCGCGCTCGAGCACGTGCTCGGCGAACTCGAATCGTTCCGCAAGGCCTCCGCCGAGGCCGGCGTGGCCGAGGCAATTCCGGCCGAGGTCGTGCGCGCGCATTTCCAGGCCCGCCTGCGCGAAGCCGATGTGCGACAGGCATTCCTCGCCGGCGGCGTCAGCTTCTGCCGCATGGTGCCGATGCGCTTGATTCCATTTCGCGCGATCTGCCTGCTCGGTCTCAACGACGGCGACTATCCACGACGCGAGCCGCCGTCGGCGTTGAATCGACTGGTCGCTGCCCTCGACCAGCCCGCGCAGCGCCGGCGCGGCGACCGTTCGGTGCGCGACGACGATCGCTTCCTGTTCCTGCAGCTGCTGACCGCGGCCGAGCGCGTGTTCTATCTCAGCTACATCGGCTGCGACGCCGCCGACGGCACGCCGCGCGAACCGTCGGTGCTGGTATCGGAGCTGCTCGATGTCGCCGCCGGCGCCTTCGACGAACCGGCCGCCGCGCGGCGGCGGCTGGTCACGCATCACGCGCTGCAACCGTTCGGCCGTGCGCCCGGCGATACCGCCGGCGAATTCGCCTTCGACCCCGCCTGGCATGCCGCCCGTGCGGCGCCGGCAAGCGCGCAGGTGGAGTCGCCCTTCGCCGCGCAACCGCTCGCCGCCGCCGCGGCGCGCGCCGTCGTCGACTACGCGGAACTGCGCGCGTTCCTGCTCAATCCTCAGCGCAGCTTCCTGCGCAACCGGCTCGGGCTGCGCCTGCTCGGCACCGACGTGCGCGTCCCCGAAGACGAGCCGTTCGCGGCTGCCGATGCGCTCGAAGGCAGTCTGCTGAAACAGCGGGTACTCGCCGCGTTGTTCGCGCCGGAGCCGCCGGACGAACGGCAACTGTGCCGGCGCCTGCAAGCCGAAGCGCTGCTGCCGCCGGCCGCCGCCGGCATGCAGCGATTGCGCGCGCTGCTCGGCGAACTGCGCGGGCTCGCGCGAGCCGTCACGGCGGCGCGTGCAGGCGAACAGCATCCGCTCGCGTTCACGCTCGATCTCGACGGCATCATGCTCGCCGGCACGCTCGAATCGGTCGGAGCGGGCGCCGCGCTGCGCGTCAAGCCGGGCGCCCCGAGCGGTCGCGATTGGGTGCGCTGGCATCTCGACGCACTCGTGCTCGCCGCGCTGGGCGAGCCGCGCGACGTGGCGGTATTCGCGCCATTCGGCCAGGGCGATTTCGGCCCGCGCGCGCTTCCCCGCCACGACGCGCGCGCCGCGCGCGCGGCGCTGCGATGGCTCGTCGATCGCCTGCACGACGGCCTCGCTGCGCCGTTGCCGTTCCGGCCGGCGACGGCATGGGCCTGGCTCGAAGCGCGCGAGCGCAGCGGCGGCACCGAAGCGGAAGCGGAAGAAAACGCCTCCGAAGCGGCGGAGAAGATCTGGACGGGACACGACGGCTACGGCGAAGGCAGCGACGCCTGGACGGCCATCGCGCTGCGTGGCGCCGATCCGTTTGCAGACGCCTCCGCGCGCGCGCGCTTCGCCGAGCTCGCCACCGGCATCGTCGGTGCACTGCGCGATGCCGCGCCGGCGGGACGGCTGCCGTCATGAGCGCCACCGGCGAACTGGCGCTCGATCTGCCGCTGCACGGCGTGCGCCGCATCGAAGCGAGCGCCGGCACCGGCAAGACGTTCACGCTTGCGCTGCTGCACACGCGGCTGGTGATCGAACGCGAGCTGTCGGTGCGCCAGGTCCTCGCCGTCACCTACACCAACGCGGCGACGCAGGAGCTGCGCGAACGCCTGCGCGTGCAGCTCGAACGCGCCGCGCAGCTCGCTGCGTTTTCGCCTGCCGAGCGCGCGCAACGCAGCACATGGGCGGACGCGGCCGAACGCTTGACCTGCCGCGCGATCGAAGCTCGTCTTGCCGATGAGCCGGCAGCCGCGCTGGTCGCGCGCCTGCGCCGCGCCGCCGGCGACATCGACCTCGCCGCGATCTTCACGATCCACGGTTTCTGCCAGCGCACGCTCGCCGACCATGCCGTGCTCGGCGGCGAGCCGCTTGCGCCGCGCGAGATGCTGCCGAGCGAACGCGCGCTGCACGAGGAAGTGGCTTTCGACGTCTGGCGGCGCTGGACGCGCGACGACATCGATGCGACGGACCTGCTGCAGTTGTGGCCTTCTCCGCCCGCCCTCGCGCGCGACCTGCCGGCGCTGCTGCGCACCGACGTACTGCTGCCCGCGGCGGCAGCGCTGGATCCGGACAGCGAAGCCGATCTCGCGCACGCATCGGCGTCGCTGAGGGCGAGCTGGGACGAGCATGGCGTCGATGCGTGCGCGGCGATCGAGCAGGCGCGCGGGGCGAAGATCCTGCACGGCAACAAGCTGCGCAAGGATACCGTCGACAAGCTCTGGCTCGCCCTGTCCGAGTTCTGCGCCGACGCAACGAGCGAAGCGCCCGCAGACGAACGCCTGGCCTACCTCACGCCTGCACAGCTGCGCGAGCGCGCGAATGCGGGCCGCGCGCACGAGGTTCCGCAGTCGCCTTTGTTCGGCGCGATCGAAACGTTCGTTGCCGCGCAGGACGCCGTCTCGCGCTCCCGCGCGCAGCGCTGCGCGAACCTGCTGCATGCCGTGCGCAGCTACGCCGCGGCACGCATCGTCGAACTCAAGCGCGCACGCAGCCTCGTCGGCTTCGACGACCTCATCGGCAACGTGCACGCGGCGCTGACCGGGCCGGCCGGCGATGCGTTCGCGGCGTTGCTGCGCGAACAATATCCCGCCGCGCTCGTCGACGAATTCCAGGATACCGATCCGCGCCAGTGGGAGATCTTCCGCAGCATCTACGTCGGCGCCGGCGCGCGCGCGGAGGACACCGCGCTGTTCCTGATCGGCGACCCGAAGCAGGCGATCTACCGCTTTCGCGGTGGCGACGTGCACACCTATCACGCGGCCGCGGCGAGCGCCGATTCGACCGACGCGTTGTCGGCCAACTTCCGCTCGCGCCCGCGCGTGCTTGATGCGATCGCTCGAGTATTCGCGCGCGGCGGCGAGTTTCCGTTCGCCGATGCGATGACGACCTTCGCCGCCGTCGCGCCGGGCGGCCATGTCGACGATGGCGATTTCCAGCGCTGCGGCATCGTCGCGCCGGGTCTTGCGCTGTGGGCATTGCCGCTGCGCGACGGCGAGACGACGCGGCCGAGCCGTACGCGGCCGCAGCCGCAGATCAAGGTCGACGCGGCGCGCCGGCTGGCGGCCGAGGCGAGCGCTGCGCGCATCCGCGATCTGCTCGCCGACCCCGGTTCGACGTTGCGAGCAGGCACGTCGCGACGCGTCCTGCCGTGCGACATCGCCGTGCTCGTCAATACGCATCGCGAGGCCGAGACTGTGCAAGCCGCGCTGGCGGCCGTCGGCGTTCCGAGCGTGACGGCCGGCCGCAGCAGCCTCTACGCGACGCGCGAAGCGGAAGAAACCCTGCGCCTGCTCGAAGGCGTCGATGCGCCCTCCGACGAGGGCCGCATGCGCGCAGCGCTCGCGACGGTGTTGCTCGGGCAGGACGCGGCCGCGATCGATGCGCTGTCGGCCGACGAAGCGGCGCATCGCGGCTGGCTCGATCACTTCCAGCTGCTGCAGCGGCGCTGGGAACGTCTCGGTCCGCTGCCGATGCTGGCCGACCTCATCGCGATGGCGGCGCCGCGGCTGCTCGCGCTGGCCGACGGCGAACGCCGGCTCAGCAACTATCTGCAGCTGGCCGAACACCTGCAGGAAGCGCGCAGCCGCGTACTCGGCGCGGCCGGGCTGATCGACTGGCTCGCCGAGCGCATCGGCGATGCCGACGATCGCGACGAGACGCAGCAGCTGCGCCTGGAATCGGACGCCGAGCGCGTGCAGATCCTTACCTTGCACAAGGCCAAGGGTCTGGAATTCGCCCTCGTGCTGCTGCCTTTCGCGGCGTTGCCGCCGTCGCCGCCGGCAACGCGCGGCCTCGGCCTCCTGCAGTATCACGACGGCGACCGCCGCGTGCTGCGCGCACGCATCGACGGCCTCGACGACGGCGCCTACCAGCAGGCGAAGGAGATCGCCGCACGCGAAACGCGGGCCGAACAACTGCGTCTGCTCTATGTCGGCCTGACGCGCGCGCGGCATGCGTTGTGGCTTGCGCACGGCGCCGTCAACGACGTCGAGCGCAGCGGCCTGGCGTGGCTGCTTCATCGCGGCGCCGACGACGACGTCGCGGCCGTCGACGATGCGCAGGTGCAGCGCGCGCTCGCCGAGCTCGCAGCAGCGGCGCCGCAGGCGATCGTGTGCGAAACCTTCCCCGACATCGAAGCCACGCGCTGGGACGAAACCGGCGCGCGGGTCGTCGAAACGCCGCCGCCGCTGCGCATCGCGCGGCGCGTACTGCGCCAGGACTGGTGGATGCACAGCTTCTCGCAGCTCGCGCGCGAGGAAGGCGTCGGTGCGTCCGAGGCGGAGCGCGGCGCCGGCGACGAAGGTCCGCCCGCCCTCGGAGCGTCGTCGCCGTTCGCCGGCGCGCGCTTCGGCAATGCCCTGCATACCGCCCTCGAGACGGTCGACTTTTCCGCCTGGCGCGATGCGCGCGGCGAACAGCTGCCGCCGGCGCAAGGCGAGATCCTGCGCGCGGCGCTCGCCGAGCACGGCTACGCAGGCGAGGACCTGGCGAGCGGCGAGCGCGTGCTCGGGGCGCTCGTTCGTGCGACGCTGACCACGCGCTTGCCCGAAGGCGTTCGCCTCGCCGACCTGCCGCCACGCGCACGTCGCAGCGAACTCGAATTCCATTTCGCGATCGGCAGCGTCGCGCTGCCCGCCCTGTTCGCGCTGCTGCACGAACACGGCCTGGTGCGCGACCGCAGCGGCTTCGGCACGCGCGAGCGCTTGCAGGGCCTGATGACCGGCTTCATCGATCTGGTCTACGAACACGAAGGACGCGTCTACCTGCTCGACTACAAGAGCAACCAGCTGGCCGACTACGGCGCTGCCGGCCTGCAGCAGGCGATGCGTGCGCACGAGTACGACCTGCAGTACCTCATCTACACGCTGGCCGTGCATCGCTGGCTGCGCTTCAGGCGCGCGGACTACGACTACGAGCGCGACTTCGGTGGCGTGCGCTACCTGTTCTGCCGCGGCCTCGCGGCGAGCGGCGACGAAGCGCGCGAGGGCATCTTCACCGCGCGGCCGCCGCATGCGCTGATCGACGAGCTCGACGCGTTGCTCGCGCCGCCGCAAGGAGCCGCCGCATGAGCGCGCTCGATCGCTGGCTGCACGAGGGCTGGCTGCGTGCGGTCGACCACGCGTTCGGTGCGACCTTGCAGCGACTGCGGCCGGACACGCCCGACGCCGTCGCGCTCGCTGCGGCGCTCGCCAGCCGCGCGCTCGAATTCGGCCACAGCGGCGTGCGGTTGGCGGACCTGGCGAACCTGTTCGCGGAAATCGCGCCCGATCGCGCGCCGCCGCCGCTGCCGTCGCCGGACGAATGGCGCGCTGCGCTGCTCGCATCGCCGTTCGTCGGTCGCGGCGACGATGCCGCACGCGGACGCGCGCTCGTGTTCGAGCGCGAGCGCATCGCGCTGCGACGCTACTGGGACTACGAAGTGCGGCTCGCGCGCGCGCTGCGCGCGCTGGCGTCGCCGCTGCCGCTGTCCGACGCGCCCGCGTTGCGTCAGCGCCTCGCTGCCCTTTTCGGCACGCACGCCGAACTCGATCGCCAGGCGCTGGCGGCCGCCGTCGCACAGCAGCGCCGTCTGCTGCTCCTGACTGGCGGCCCCGGTACCGGCAAGACGACCACGGTCGCACGCATTCTGGCGCTGCGCATCGAGCAGGCGCTGCAGGCCGGGCGGTCGCTGCGCATAGCGCTGGCCGCGCCGACCGGCAAGGCCGCGTCGCGGCTTGCCGAAGCGGTGCGCGAGAACGCGGGCCGTCTGCATGCTGAAGGCCGTATCGATGCGGCGACGCTGGCCGCGATGCCGGCCGATGCGAGCACCTTGCATCGCCTGCTCGGCTGGCAGCCGAACGCGACGACATTCCGCCACGACGCTGCGCATCCGCTGCCGTTCGATCTCGTCGTCGTCGACGAGGCC
>Ga0105249_10000045_pt1 | contig 182927 bp, 175 predicted proteins | sample KBSS44metaG_FD_81522 | JGI IMG/M metagenome (GOLD analysis project Ga0105249, IMG submission 81522) | Switchgrass rhizosphere microbial communities from Kellogg Biological Station, Michigan, USA - KBS S4-4 metaG | ecosystem: Host-associated > Plants > Roots > Rhizosphere > Soil | place... | reverse complement strand
TCATCGGGCCGCTAAAGATGTATTCCATAAAGCCGTGGCGCGTGTTCAGCGCGGTGTGCTGGAACTTGCCAATAATACGGGAGGCAAGCCCGGCAACGAAGACGATCTCGGCAGGCGCTTGGATCAAAGCGTAGGGCACCACCCAGATCAATTCCTGAACGAAGCCTTCCAGTGGATGGCTGCGTGCGCCATTGAACCAATATAGCCGGGTCGAGCTGTGATGCACGGAATGCCAGCGCCACATAAACGGCACTTCGTGCATCCAGCGATGGTACCAGTAACGGAAAAAATCCATCACGACGATCAGCAGGACGACCTGAAGTACGGGGTGGAGCGCGGTTGGCCAGAACGCCTTGATCGTCTCGGGCGTGTAATGGGTATGGATCAGTCCAACTAGCGAGGCGGTCACGAACACCTTCGCGACGCTTATCAGGGCGCCCGCAGGGATCACGGTGAGGAACATGAGCACGTCAATGCCAGCGTCGTCCTGCTCCAGCCATTCTCGCGTCCACGGCATGAGCCGCTCGAGCGGGGCCATAATCACGCCCACACCAATCATGTAAAAGAACGCCAAGGCAAAGGCTTGCACCCCGATGCCGTTCTCCACCGCGAGCAATCCCGTCCAGACAGCGCTTACGAGGAGGAGCGGAAACAGCCCAACGGCGATGATCCGCGCCATCAGGGTGTTCTCGAACTTGTACGAGTAGGCATCCAGCCGGCGCCAAATCGGCTTTACGGGCGCTCTGATCCCACGGACGACCATGCGCTCAATAAAATGAAACGGCGCAGCTGCTATGGCTTGCACCAGTTGCATCCACGAACCGCCAGACGGCCGCGACAGCGACTGCTCAGGTCCCATTTTTCTCTCCGAGTCAATATCCCCCGGCAAAGCCGGGGGCTTTATTATGTGAGCCGCTCAAAGCGGCTGGATCGGGACGCTAACGCGTCCCGCCAGAGTGGAGCCACCTCATGGTGGCTAGCGCCATAGCCCCAACTGATCCACCCGGGCGTCCTCCTTCTCCTGGTTGCAGATATATTCGCGAATGACCGCTTCGTCTCGCCCCACCGTCGAGACGAAATATCCACGCGCCCAGAAATGCTGCCCCGTGAAATTCCGGCGCTTGCCGGCATACTCCCGCGCAATGTGGATGGCGCTCTTCCCCTTCAGATAGCCCACCACCCCCGCCTTCGCGAGGGCAAGTTCTGTGACACCGCATATTTCGGCGGGACCGAGATCATCATGTGCACGTGATCCGGCATCAAATGCCCCTCCTCGATCTGACATTCCCGTTGCTCGGCCAAACGGCGGAACACCCCGCCCAACTCCCTGCGAATCTCCCCAAACAACAGCTTGCGCCGACATTTCGGGATGAACACCACGTGGTATTTTTGCACTCCCAGCGCGTGTGATTTAAGCTCTGCACCTCGTTCATCGTGACTCGACCTTTCATGTGCCTGGCGGCTCACGAAAGCGAGTGTCACGATGGACTCCCCGATACGTCAAACGTTCGTAGTCGCCCCGGCGCCGGGAGATTTCCCAAGTGGATTAATCAGACTACCGCGTTCGATAATCTTGCGTCAGCGCCATGTCAAGCCATTGCCAGATGCGTGTGAGCGGTTTTAAGCGTGCTCTTGTGAGTGCGCTCAGGAGCGATCAATGGGGCAGATCAGGGTATCTTCAAGACCGGATTCGTTGCTCATGCCACCTCGGCCTGGGCCGGGCACACACCCGACCTCCACCTCGGACGTTCGGGCCTTTTGCGTTGCAACGGCATGTTGCTACCATTCAGTGCATTAGTGCCACCTCGCGACGGACTAGCCGTGACCGTAGGTCAGCTGACTCCAAGATTCCGGACATTTTTCCGCGCCACACCCTCCAACTTGGATGCTCACCAATGATACTCACGCGTCGCAGCGCTCTCGCCGGTATAGGACTTGCCGGCCTCAGCCTCACTCCATTCGCACCCGCTCTGGCGCGCGGCGAACGGGTCCGCGTCGCCGGCAATCCGATAATCCCCGGCCGCGGCGTCTGTGATCCACAGGTCCGCGTGTGGGACGGCGAGGCTTGGCTCTACGCCACGCACGACGCCGATCCCGCCGCTACGGGCTTCGTGATGCGCGACTGGCAGATCTGGCGTTCGCGCGATCTCGTCGACTGGCGCCACGCGGGTACGCTGCGGCCCGAGCAGACCTATTGGGGCAGGCCCAGCAACGAGTGCTGGGCGACCGACGCGGCGCGCAAGGACGGGCGCTACTATCTGTACTTCTCGCGCGGGCCCAAGGAGATCGGCGTGGTCGTCGCCGACCATCCGGCGGGGCCGTGGCGCGATCCGCTTGGCAAGCCGCTGATCGCCGAAGGGCTTGTAAAAACCGAGGCGCGCGATCCCGGCATCCTTCAAGACGCGGACGGCGCGAACTACATCGTCTTCGGCACGTTCCGGTACTTCATCGCGCGGCTGGGCGAGGACATGGTCTCGCTCGCCGAGCCGCCGCGCCCGCTGAAGGTCGAGAAGGCGGTCGGCCCCTATGCCAGGGGTCTGACGGACGACAAACCGTTCCTCCACCGCCGCGGCGACCTCTACTATCTGTCGTGGGGAAGCTATTATGCGATCGGACGCAGTCCCTACGGCCCGTTCGAAACGCAAGGCTCGGTGCTGAGCGCGGCGACGACCGACCCCGAACTGCGCCTCGTGCGCCCGGGCGCTCGGTACGACCCGCTGAATTACGACCGGCACGGCAGCTTCTTCGAACTGAACGGCCAATGGTATTTCGCCTGCAACGACCAGGCGACGCCGGGGGCGACCGAGCATTACCGCAATAGCGCAATCTCCTATGTCCATTACCGTGCCGACGGTACGATCGCCCCGGTCCGGCTCGATAGGGTCGGGGTCGGCCAGTATGACGCGCGGCGAGGCATAGCGGCGGCGGATTTCTTCGATGCGCGCGGTGCCGCAGTCACGCATCTGGGCGGTGACAGCTTCGCGCTCGACCTCTCGCCCGGCGGGTTTGCCCGGTATCCTGGCGTGCGGAACGTCATCGACACGCTCACGGTTCTGGCGAACGGCCCACTGGCGATCCGCCGCGGGCACGTGCATGGACGTGCGCTGGGTCTCGGTCATGGCCGGGTTGCACTGGCGAGCACGCGTTCCATTGAGGATTTATGTCTCGTCAATACCGGCTCAGCGTCAATCCGGGTCGAGCGGCTCGCTGTTGAACAGGTCTGACGCGGTACGCGCCAGAAGCCGTCCTTAACCGCCTGCCGGGCGAACTGCGGGTTCGTCCATGTCCCAATCGCAGCCGAATTAGCACACGGAATGATACGGCAGCTGTCAGGTTGAAGTCCAAGCGACTCGAAGGGCGCCAATGGGGCGCTAATTGCCGGAAGCGCCATCAGCGCTGCCAACAGCCGCTTTCGGCTTGAGCGGCCGTTTCGGCGCGTCAACGGGAACGGCGTATGTGGGTCGTGAGCGGCCAGGCGCTCCCATTTCTCCTCTGGCCATCGTGGTCACAGGAGCAAGAATATGGGAATGTCAGAGTTCCACCCGGTCGAAGCTGGCCGCCGCGCGTGAAATGCGGAGCGGAAGGGCGGAGCGAAGCGCGCGCTGAAGCCGCAGCACGTCTGGGCTGTACGCTTCCTTCGCGACCAGCATCGCCGCATGCGCGACCGCCACGTTCCATTGGGCCAGCAGGAACGAACGCGCGGCAACCGCGCGCCCGTTCTCCGACGAGTCATCCCTCATGAAGCTCCTGGCTCAAGCGAGCCAGAAGCACCTGACTCGCTTTCTCATCTTCCGCCGATAAAAGTTCCTAAGAAGAGACCGGTCTTACCCGCATACTTGGCATTTATGGCGGGACGAATCGAAAAGGCGACATGGCGGCCATCGCGCGCGGGCGTCGACTGGTGGGCTTCTCCACCTTCCTCATTGGTTTTGGTCAGACGCCGGCGTTTCCCGGTTTCCCAATCGAGCAGGTAAAGGTCGAACGGCTTGTTGCCATATTTTTCGCCGATGACACGCGCCTCCTCCGGACTCTTCGATGAAAGCAGCAATGCGAAGACCCAACTGCGGTGGCCAGACATCCCGCAATAAGGCCCGGAGGGGTCGGAGGCGCGGTTCGATTCCTCAAGCCCGTAGCGAAGGTTGGGGAAGCTGTGCGTTTCGTTGTGCTGCGCATCGGTCTGCAGGGTCGTGGCCTTGCCGGTGGCGATGTCGAGCTTGTACATTCCGTTGTAAGGCCGGTCCTTCTCCACGGTGAAGAAAAGCACGGACTTGCCGTCGTCGATGAAGTCGTACGTCTCGATCAACGTGACAAGAGAGTTTGGATCGACGGTCGCTTGGTCGCGGAGGATCGTCCGGTTGACCAACCATGCGCGCTTGCCGTCGTTGACGATGTTGCCCATCATCATCCGATACTTGGGATCGTTCTGGCCCCAGGCGATCCGGGTGCTCCCCGCCGGCGAGTGATCGTAATCGAGGGCGATTTCGCCTAAGGCCGACGTGCCCAAGGCCTGCGGAGGGCTCGCCCCGTCAGCCGGCATCCAGTACAGCGATGTCCCCCTGGCGCGCTCAGGCTTCGCTCCGATGCGAGTTTCGGCCGCTTCCAGAGCCGCGGACGCGGTGAACAGATAGCTTCCGTCATTCAGATAATAGACCCGTGCGATGTGTCCATTCACGCCCCACTGGCAGGTGAGGCACCGCACCGTCCGGGTGCCCAGATCGATTTCGTAAGCCGGACCTGCATGTTCGTCATCGACCGTGAACGCGATCCGCTTGCTGTCCGGCGAGAAGACCGGCCGGCTGCCCCAATCGAGGATTTGCTGAACTTCGAACTTTTCCTTGAAGTAGTCCGGAGTGGCACCCGCCGGCTGAGCCGATGCCTGTGCGGCAAAGACCGTCAACACAAGAGCGCCCGCAAGGGATCTGATCATGTTCAACTCCGTGATGAATCTGCGCTCAGAACTTGAAACCCGCCCGCACGCCATAGGTGCGAGGCTCGTTGACGCTGACGCTCTGAAACGTGCCGCTGCCGACGTCGTTGATGATAACGTTGTTTTCCAGGTTCTTGGCGAAGCCCTGTAGATACCAGCGCCGCTCCGGCGCATTCAATGTGAGGGTCAAGTCGGTCTGGCTAAAGCTCGGCTGGCGATAAAAGTTCGCCCCGCCTTCGAACAGGATGACATAGCTGTCACTCACCCGCGTGCGCGCGCCGGCGACAAGCGTGTAATCGTCGGGAAGCAGGAAAGTGTGCTGATAACCGGCGGCAGCGGTCCAGCGCGGTGCCCGGTTCAGGGGCTTGCCGGCGAGGTTGGTGGTCGGGCGAATCTGGAAGTCGGCGTACCGCGCGTGCAGATAGGCTGCGGAAAGTTCGAAGCGGTCAAGCTCGCTCGGCGCTAGCGTGGCCTCGAGCTCCACCCCGTCGACCTTCGCTTTGGCGGCGTTGCGGGTGAAGCTGCACGTGCTCGACGGAATTGTCGGAGTACTGGGGCATGGCGACAACGCCTGGGTCAGCTGGAGCTGGTCATAGTCATAGTGAAACACGGCTCCGTTGATCTGCACAGCGTTCGCCGCAAAGCGCGCTTTCACCCCAGCCTCATAGGATGTCAGGTTCTCCGGTTCGAAATAAAGGACGGAGGGTGCGACCGTGCAGCCAGGACCGGTGCCGATGGCGCAACCGTTATTGAAACCGCCGGCCTTGTATCCGGTCGCCACCGTTGCATAGAGCAGCGTGCGCGGAGTGAGGTCGAAATCCACCCCAAGCTTCCACGTCACCTTCGCGGACGAGAAGTCCGAACGTTCGGTTTCGGGTTGGGTTGGCGAGGGGGCGCAAGTGAAGAAGTTATTCAGGCAAACAATGTTGCCGAAGCCGCGGCGCGTCTTGATGTCGTGCGTGTAACGGACGCCGGCGGTTACCCTCAAGGCATGGGTGAGCGAATAGGTCGCCTGGCCGAAGAACGCGTAGGATTCCGCCGCGCTGGGCCGAATGTCGAAGAACAGGTTGGTCCCGGCCTCTCCATTGGGGGTGAGATTGATGCCCGCGTTAAGGCGCTGTATGACGTCAGATTCTTCCTTGAAGTAATAAGCGCCTACCTGCGCTTTGAGCCGATCGACGTCATTCAGCGCCAGCCGCAACTCGTGCGAGTGCTGCCAGTCCTCTTCTATGGTGCGTTGCCGCGCGCCATTGACGCCGTTGGCGAAAAGCAACGCGAACTGCTCGCTGCGGTCCATCGCGCGGTAGGCGCCGAGGTAATAGAGCGTCACTGGTCCGAGATCCTGCGTAAAGTCGACGCTCACGCCCCAAGCATTATTATGGCGATACAGCGGCCACGGGATCGTGACGTTCAAAGTCAGCAGCTCGTCCGTTGACTTGGTGTTGCCGATGTACAAGGGCCTGGCACCTACCCCTGCAGGTGGCAGATAGAAGTTGCTCAACGGGAGCGAATAGAAGTTTGCGCCGCCGATATCGGCATAGTCGCCGCGCACCACCAGCTCGCCGGAGTCCCATGTCAAGAGCGCAGAAAGCCGGCCAGCGAAGATCTCCCGGGCCTTCTTATAGCTCGGATGGACAAGCGGTCCGCCGCGGATGAAAGAGCCATTCCGCTCATAGTAGCCGGCAGCGCGGATGGCGAAGTTGTCGCTAATCGGAATGTTGACCGCGCCGGTCAGCTGCCTCGTGTCGTAGTTCGAATAGGCGGAGTCGACGGTCCCGCCGAAATCGAACGTCGGCCGGTTGGTGATGACGCCGATAACGCCGGCGGTGGTATTGCGCCCGTAAAGCGTCCCCTGAGGCCCGCGGAGCACCTCGACGCGCGAGATGTCATAGAATGCCGCATCGCGCATCGGCGCTCGGGCGATGTAGATCCCGTCAAGGAGAAACGCCGCAGAGCTGTCGCCCTTCTCCGAAGTGTCGGTGTTGGCAACGCCGCGCATGGTAAAGTTGAGGCCACCCCGCGAACGATTGACCTCCAGGTTCGGCACACGCTCGGCGAGATTGATCGGCTGGGTCACGCCGGCTTCGCGCAGGCCCTCGCCGCTGATCGCCGTCAGCGCGATCGGAGTCTTGGAGGCAAGGCTTTCGTATCGGTTCGCGGTGACGATAATATCGGCGGCCGGTACTTCCGTCGCCGGCGGCTGTGTCCCCGCAGACTCGTCTTGCGCGTACGCAGTGCACGAAAACAGCGATCCCAACGCTGTGGTTGCGCAGGCGGCGGCTCGCAAAGTGGTAAGCATTCGGCATCGTCTCCCGTCTCGCCTCTGCTTTTCGCCGCCCAAGCGCGCGAATTTCAGCGGCTCGAATCCTTGTTGGTCGGCCTGAGACGCGCACGTCGCTCCAACCGCTGATGATTGGTAATACCACGGACTGATGAATGCAACCGCGAAATTGGAGGCGATGGCGGGTGGCGCAAATCGCCGCATCGCCTTGTCACGAGATCTGCGAATTTTTAGGAACAGCCGAGCGCGGCGAGGATCAGGTGGTCTCGGTCACCCGTCCCAACTGCTCGTTGGTCAATTGCTCGCCGATCGCGAAATGCTCGGACAGCAGACGTTCGCTCTCCTCGACATCGCGGCGCTGAACGGCGCGGAAGAGCTTGTCGTGATGGTCGAGAATGTATTCCCGCATCCGGCCGGAGGCGGCGATCCGCCGGCGCCGAACGACGTGATTACGCTGCAGGATGCGGGAGATGATGGTGTAGACTTTGACCAGCGCCGCGGAGTGCGATGCTTCGACCAGGCGCGTGTGGAAGGCGAAGTCGGCCGCGCCGCCGCGCTCGGCATCGTCGATGGTCGCATAAATGTCCTTAAGGGCGGAGCCGATCTTCTCGAAGTCGCTGGTCCGCGCCCGTAGGCAGGCGAGCCGGATCGCTTGCCGTTCGATGCCCTGCCGAAGCTCCATGATGTCGTCGAGTTCGTCACCGTCCTGCACGAACATGAAGGTGAACACGTCGCCGAGCGTCGAGAAATCGGGCGAGCGGACGAACGTACCCCTCCCCTGCTGCACCTCAAGCACACCGATCATGGCCAGAGCACGGACTGCCTCGCGCACCAGCGGGCGGCTGATACTGAGCTTGGCGGCCAGTTCGCGCTCCGGCAGCAAGCGATCGCCGACCTGGAGCGCTCCGGCGCGCAGCTGATCGCTCAGGAAATCGAGCACTTGCTCGTAGCCTTTGGGCGCGACCGACTGCGAAAGCGTGACTTGCGGACCGTCATTGCTTTTCGGCATTGGGTTTCAAACCTTTTCCTGCGCGGCTTTGGCAACTGACAAGACCAGCGAGCGGGGCGGCATCGCGCTGGCTGCGCCCAACGACCGGACCGCCATCGCAGCGGCGATATTAGCCTCCACTATTGCCGTTTCAAGCGCATCGCCTCGCGCCAGGGCGGCGGCCAGGTAGCCGCAAAAACAGTCGCCGGCGCCGGTGGTGTCCACCACTTTGATGGCGTGCCCGGCAATTCGAACCAGGGTGCGCCGATGCCAAACCGCGGCGCCGTTCGCCCCCAGCGTGACGATGATGGTGGCGACGCTGGACAGGTCGCTCTCGGTAATGGCGTTCTCGAGCGAGGCGTCGCTTGCGACGGTTCCAAGCGGCTGTCCGCTGAGAAGCGCGAGCTCGCTCTCGTTGACGATCAGGACATCGGCCAGTGGCAGAAGGGCCAGCACATCGTTGCTCGCCGGTGCGGCATTGAGCAGTGTCGTGACCCCCGCGCGGCGGGCGTGAGACAGGAAGGTAGCGATTACCGTGGGCGGCGTCTCCATCTGCGCCAGGGCCACGTCACCCTTCGCCCAGCGAACCTGCGAGGCGAGACCATGGTCGACGAGGGCGTTGGCGCCGGGAATGACGACAATTTGGTTGTCGCTCGGCGAGGTGAGGACGATCGCATGCCCGGTCGCGCCGGGTACCGTGCGGATCGCGGAGACATCGACGCCGAAAGTGGAGAGCGCCTCGACCATTCCGGCCCCCTCGCCGTCCTCGCCGACGGCGGAGAGCAGAACAGAGCGCGCGCCGGCCCGGGCTGCCGCCACGGCCTGGTTGGCGCCCTTGCCGCCCAGCTGCCGGGTCAAGCTGTTGCCGACAACCGTTTCCCCGGCGACAGGAAGTCGCTCGAGTGCAGCGAGCACATCGACGTTGATGCTCCCCAGCGTGACGACCCTGCCTGCCGTCACCGAGCGGTGCTCACCGCCGCGCCATCCTCAAGCGCCGACAACTTGGCGACACGTCGGCGGAAGTTTTCTTGGTCGCTGAATTGGGCCGCGAGGAAATTGCGAACGATGTCGAGCGCTATCTGGGGACCGGTGATCCAGGCTCCCAGGCACAGCACATTCACATCGTCGTGGACCACCGCCTGGCGAGCGACATAGGTGTCGTGCGCCACCGCGGCGCGAATGCCCTTGAATTTGTTTGCCGCGATGCAGGCACCGGCGCCGGTGCCGCAAAGCAGGATGACGCGATCCGTCTCGCCAGCTTGGATCAGCCGAACGGCGCGCTCGGTGATGTCAGGAAAGTCGACCGGATCTTCGCTGTCCACGCCGACATCGATGATCCGGTCCGCATGGTGCACCAACTCCCCCAGCACCGCCGAGCGCAGGCCAACGCCGGCATGATCGTTCGCCAGCCCGATAGCGGGGCGTCGAATCAGCGCGCCTCGATCGACATCCAAGACTTCCCCGACAGTCATTTCTCGTCCCGCCTCAATCCACTTGCATCATTGCGACAACAGCGTGTAGAACCATGGTAAGACCAATTTCTGCGTCGGGCAAGTGGGTGAATCCATGGAGAGGCAAAAAGCGACCGAGCGTGCGCAAATCCCCAATTCGACACTAGGCGCCTTCTGCGTCACGGCCCTTGCCATACAGGCATTGGCGACGCTGCTGATCACCTTCCTGCCCGAGTTTTACGCCACAGCGGTCGGTTTGCCTGTCGGAGCGGTTGGCACCGCATTCATGACCGTCAGGATCGCCGACCTCTTCGTCGATGTGTTCTTGGGCGGTGCGATCGACGCGACCCGGACGCGCTGGGGACGATACCGCCCCTGGCTGCTCGCGAGCGCGCCAATCCTGGTAATCGCGATCGCCATGCTGTTCGGCGCCCCGCGCGGTGTGACAGTCGTCTACCTGTGGGGCTGGCTGGCCTTCGCGTTCATCGGGTTTTCGATCATCGTGCTGGCTCATCTCGCCTGGTCTGCCACGCTTTCGACCTCGCCGAAGGAGCGCACGCGTGCCTTCGCCTGGTGGCAAATCTTCGCGACCATCGGTCAGTTCTCCATTCTAGCGCTGCTGCCGATCGTCGCCCGCATGTATCCGGACGATCCGGGTGCGGGGGTGCGTGCCGCTGGGTGGGTCATGGCCGGTCTGATCCCAGCCGCAGTGGTGCTAGCCGTCACCACGACACCTGAGCGGGCCATGGGGCCAGCCGGAGAGCACCGCACGAGCTTGCGGGACTATGTGGACGTCCTCAAACAGAACGCGGTGCTGCGCCTGTTCCTCGCGGACCTGTTCATCGCCACGTCGACAGGGATCGCGAACGCCGTCGCGCTGTTCTTCTACATGGGCCAACTCGGCTTCGATCGTGCGACGGCCAGTACGCTAATCCTCACGTCGTATGCGTTTGCTTTTGCTGGCACGCCGATCTTCGCAAAGTTAGCCGGCAAAATCGGGAAGTCGAAGGCCTTGATGGTTGGGGCACTCCTGCAGGCCGGACTCCAAATCTTGGTGGCGCTCCTGCCAGCCAACAACTTCGCTCTCACGGCCGCCACGTTGGGAGCATTGGGATTGTGCATCCCCATTGCATGGTTCCTACCGCGAGCCATGATGGCCGATGTGGCCGAAGCGAGCCGTGGGCTAACCGGCGTGGATCGCACCGGCCTGCTTTATGCCCTGCTCAATGGGTCGATGAAGCTAGCCCTCGGTCTCGCCGTCGGCTTTGCGTTCCTCATGCTGTCGTGGCTGAATTTCGTTCCGGCACACGCGTCCGATCCCTCGAGCGCCCTGCCGCTGCGCTTGCTGATCGGGGTCGTCCCGGCCACACTGTCGCTGGTGGTCGCACTTTGCATGTTCAAATATCCGGAGGCGGAAACCGCGGCCGCTGCCGAAAGAGTCAGACACGCCGAGTCCGCGACGTCCGTTCAGCCTGTTTTCAAGGCCGGCAAGACGCTGAGGGATGCCGTGAATTGAACTGGCAAGACCGGAGGCGCAAACCGGCTCGATCTCAAGCCGGCATTGACGGGTGATGCCCGGTGCGGCTCGGCAGGATGCGAGGCCAATCGACGATACGGCCGTCGATCGCCCGCTCGCGATGTTTGGCCGTGGCGATTTTCACGCGGAGCCGGATGCGCGTTCCGCAGCGCTCGTGACCACCGGAACGTCTTCATCGCGCAGCTTTTCGACAGGCGCCCTGCCGTCGGTCATCCAGTCCTGCCCCTACCGCTCCGCCACCGCCTTCGGCGGCGGTCACCGTTCCGGGGCCGAATTTGCCTGAAATGCTGCACCCGCCTTCCCCACAATTTCAACGGCTCGGCGCACCGGATACGCGGATCAGCCGGGTGAGCGGCGACCGCCCGTCACGGCGCATCATCCGCCGGCCCGGACTCCAGCCTCCTGCTCGAACAGCCACGCCTCCGCTTCCGCGACGTTGCTGAAACAGGCGGCGGCGTCACGCGTCAGCATCCGCCGGATCTGCATCCGTGCGAGCGAACTGCCGGTGACGAAGGCGAGGCGGCGGGAGCGATAGCGGGGGTCGTCGGTCATTTTCCGGAAAGCGGCAACGATTTCCTGTGACTGCAGGACGCAGGCCGACACGTCGCACAATGTCAGGTGCTGGTTGCGGCCGCAGCCGAGTCTCTGCAGCGCTGCATTCTTGGCAGCCGAATAGCGCGCGACATCGTCGAGCGAGAAGAAACCGCCGAGCACGATCCGCAGCAGGCCGCGCTGCCGGTCGATCGTGATGTCGTAATGTCCCTCCATGGCGCAGCGGTAAGCGGAAAGGATTACGCTTGGCCTAACACGAACGGCCATCCTGGGTCATGCGCCGATCCGATCGCACAAACATCCGCACCGAACGGCACAGGCCGGCTGTTGCACCCCCGCTTTCATCGCGCCAGCCTATCCGATAGGTCGCCGGACCGGCGCCACATACGATCGGCGCGGTTCGAGAGGACGAAATGACCGCTCCCGTCACCCGGTTCGAACGCAAGACGCTGCCGCCCGGCATCGTCGACGATGTCCGCGCGCTGATCGGCGAGCGGCTGCAGCTGGGCGACGCGGTCCGGCGCCAGCATGGCAGCAGCGAGGCGCATTACCGCGCGGTGCTGCCCGATGCCGTGGCGTTCGTGCACGGCACCGAGGAGGTGGCGGCCATCGTCAGGCTCTGCGTCGCGGCCGGGGTGCCGGTCATCGCGTTCGGCGCCGGCACGTCGCTGGAAGGCCATGTCACGCCGGTGCGCGGCGGCCTCACCATCGATCTCGGCGCGATGAATGCGATCGTCGCGGTCAATGCCGCGGATTTCGACTGCACGGTGCAGGCCGGCGTGCGGCGGCAGGCGCTCAACGAACATCTGCGCGATCAGGGCCTGTTCTTCCCGATCGATCCCGGCGCCAACGCCACGATCGGCGGCATGGCCTCGACCCGCGCATCGGGCACCAACGCCGTCCGCTATGGGACGATGCGCGAGGCGGTGCTGTCGCTGCAGGTGGTGATGCCCGACGGCCGGATCGTCCGCACCGCGCGGCGGGCGCGCAAATCGGCGGCGGGCTATGACCTCACCCGGCTGATGATCGGCGCCGAGGGCACTTTGGGCATCATCACCGAAGTGACGGTGCGGCTCCACGGGATCCCCGAGGCGATCTCGGCGGCGGTCTGTTCGTTCGACACGCTGGGCGGCGCGGTCGACACGGTCGTGCAGGCGATCCAGCTCGGCGTGCCGCTGGCGCGGGTCGAGATCCTCGACGACATGCAGGTGCGGGCCTCCAACGCTTATTCGAAGCTCGATTATCCCGAGTTGACCACCTTGTTGTTCGAGTTTCACGGCTCGACCCGGTCGGTCGCCGAACAGGTCGAGACGATCCGCGCGATCGTCGGCGCGAATGGCGGGGGAGAATTCCGTTGGTCGAACCTGCCGGAAGCGCGCAACCGGCTGTGGAAGGCGCGGCACGAGGCCTATTATGCCGCGCTCGCGCTGCGCCCGGGCTGCGTCGGCTGGACCACCGACGTCTGCGTGCCGATCAGCCGACTCGCCGAATGCATCGCGGCGACCAAGGCGGAGCTTCAGGCGACGACGATCCCGGCGACGATCCTCGGCCATGTCGGCGACGGCAATTTCCACGTGATCTTCGCGATCGATCCCGACGCGCCGCAGGAGATGGCGGAGGTCGAGGCGATCAACCAGCGGCTGGTCGACCGCGCGCTGGCGATGGACGGCACCTGCACCGGCGAGCATGGCATCGGTCTGGGCAAGCAGGAGGCGCTGGTGGCGGAACTGGGCGATGCGGTGGACATGATGCGGGTGATCAAGCGCGCGCTGGATCCGCAGGATCTGTTCAATCCGGGCAAGATTTTCGCGCTGTGATGCGGCGGCGGCGATGCGGGCGCGAGGGCATTGCGCCGCCGGGACTTGATCGCCGCACGGAAGCCTGTACCGGGGCACGGCCAAGCCGGGAGGAAAAACCATGGTCAACATCGTCGGACTGGGGGGCACAGCCAAACCCAATTCATCCACCGAATGCGCGCTGCGCGTCGCGCTCGACGCGGCCGCCGCGCAGGGCGCCAACATCCGGCTGTTCGACGGGCCGTTCCTCAGCAATTTGCCGATCTTCGGAACCGCCGCATCCGAGTCTTCCGAAGACGGCAAGGCGCTGGTCGACGCGATCCGCGCCGCCGACGGCGTGATCCTCGCCAGCCCCGGCTATCATGGCTCGATATCGGGCGGGGTGAAGAATGCGGTCGACTATGTCGAGGAAACCGCGCGCGACGAGCGCGTCTATCTCGACGGATTGCCCGTCGGCCTGATCGCCACCGCCTATGGCTGGCAGGCGACCGGCAGCACGCTGGCGACGATGCGATCGATCGTCCACGCGCTGCGCGGCTGGCCGACGCCGCTGGGCGCCGGCATCAAGACCGTCGGCGGCATGTTCTCGCCCGAAGGCTGCACCGATGCCGGCGTCACCGCGCAGCTCGAACTGGTCGGCCGCCAGGTCGTCGAGTTCGCTCGACTGCGCCAGCTGATGCCGTCGATCACCGACACCGGCGACGCGATCGAGGGGTGACGCGCTCCGGGCCGCCCGCTATCAGCGCGCGACCCGGCCCCTGAGGCCGACCGTCAGAAAGTCCGATAATGTCCGACACGCCCCCCGACCGTCTCAGCAACAATCCGTCGAGCCCGTTCTTCGACAGCGACGTGCTTTCGCGCGGGATCGGCATCCGCTTCAAGGGAGCGCAGCGCCACGACGTCGAGGAATATTGCGTGTCCGAAGGCTGGGTCCGCGTCGCACTGGGCAAGAAGGTCGACCGCAAGGGCAGGCCGCTGACGATCAAGCTGTCGGGCGAGGTCGAGCCGTGGTTCGAGCGGGCGGCTGAAGATGCCGAAGATGCCGAAGAGGGTGCAGGCGAAGACGCGGAGTAAGAAACCCTCTACCGCTTGCGGGAGAGGGAAAGACGCCGCAGGCGGCGAGGGTGAGGGCCTGAGCGGGTCTCACCCTTCAGGCCCTCACCCTGACTTGCTTCGCAAGTCTGTCCCTCTCCCGCAAGCGGTAGAGGGTTGGTCAGATGAACATCGCCACGCTCTGCATGCCCGAGGCGACGGGCACGCCATCGGCGTTCCAGATCGCCATGGTCTGGCTGCTGCAGCCGTCGCGCGCATAATCGGCGGTCGAGCGCAGCAGCCACCAGCCGTCGCGGGTGGCCGGCGCGGGTGTCAGCAGATTGACCAGCCACGTCATCGAACTGACCGGGCCAAAGGTCTTCGCCAGGCCCAGCGCGCCGGGCGGCAACACGTCGGCGATCGCGACAAGCTCGGTCATCGCGTCGAGACCCGTGCGATCGGCGAGCCGTGCCCAGCGGATATGGTCGGAGCCCTTGATCGCGTCTTTCGGCGCGACGAGAAATTCGAAATTGCGGACGAACAGGCCTTCGGGTCCGAAGATCCGCGGCGCGCGCTCGTCGGGCAATGCCAGCGGCGCCGGCAAGGCGACGTGGTCGATCGCCGAAGCTTGCGCGCCCATGAAGATGAAAGTCGCGGTCAGCCAGAGACCGGCTTCGCCGCGGACGTCGGCGCGGACGAAGGCGGCGTTGCGGCCGCGCCTCAGCGACTCGGCCGAGACGGTGATATTTCCGGCGAGCGGCCCGACGAAGCTCACCTGCGCGGTCCGCAGCGGCGGCAGATCGTCGGCGGTGGCGCGCGCGGCTTCGAGTGCGAGCACGGTCGAGAGTCCGCCATAGGCGGTGCGGCCCTGCATCCAGCCGGCTGGCAGTTCGGCGGTCAGGCCGCCCGGGCGCCGCACGGCGGCGCCCAGAATGTCGGCGAGCGCCGTCATGCCGCGGTCTTGCCCGTCTCCTGGCGGGTCACCGGCAGGCTCGACGAGAGTCCGCCGTCGACGACGATCGCCTGCCCATTGACATAGCTGGCGGCGTCGGACGCGAGGAAGGCGGCGACATTGGCGACCTCGTCGGGCTGGCCGGCGCGGCGCAGCGGGTTGAGCCGGCCGATCCGGTCGGTCACGCCCTTCTCGATCGCATGGTCGAACGCCCGCTGGGTCATGCCGGTCTGGACCAGCCCGGGGCAGATCGCGTTGACCCTGATGCCGGTGCCCGACAATTGCTGCGCCGCGGTCTGGACGAGGTTGATCACCCCCGCCTTCGACGCCGAATAGGCCGGACAGCCGGCGCCCGACCGCAGTCCGGCCACGCTCGCGGTGCAGATGATCGATCCGTGGCCGGCCGCCATCATCGCCTGGCCGGCATGTTTGATCATCAGGAAGGGACCGATCAGATTGACCCGCAGGATCGACTCCCATTGCTCGGGCGTGTGATCGAACAGGCTGGTCATCCCGCCGGAAATGCCGGCATTGGCAAAGGCGACGTCGAGCGCGCCATAGGTGGCGAGGGCGGTGGCGACCATCTTTTCGACATCGGGTTCGGACCCGGCATCGAACAGCAAGGTGGTGACGCTGCCGCCGGCCTCGCGGATCGACTCCGCGGTCTCGTCGACGCCGACGCTGATGTCGCCGATCACGAGTTTCGCGCCGCGCGCCGCGAACAGTTTCGCGGTCGCGCGGCCGATGCCCGAGCCCGCGCCGGTGACGATCGCGACCTTGCCGGCCAGATGATGTTCGCTGTTCATGCCCCTGCCCTTTCGGCGAAATGCCATGCCGACTTTGCCAGCGGCACGACGCGCGCCGCCATCGATTCCGCTTCCGCGCTGGAGGCGGTGCCGTCGAGAAACCGCTTCCTGATGCCCTGCACGATTCCGGTCAGCCGGAAGAAATTATAGGCGAAATACCAGTCGAGATCGGGCAGCGGCGCGCGCCCGGTCGCGGCGCAATAGCGCGCCACCGACTCCGCCTGCGTGGGGATGCCGAGCGCGGCGAGGTCGAGCCCGGCGATGCCCGCGCGCCCCTCGGCGGGGCTGACCCAGTTCATCAGCAGATAGGAGAAATCCGCCAGCGGATCGCCGAGCGTCGACAATTCCCAGTCGAGCACCGCCAGCACCTCGGGGTGCGACGGCGCGTAGATCAGATTGTCGATCCGGTAATCGCCATGGACGATCGCGACGCCCTGCTGTTCGGGCAAGGTCCGCGGCAGCCACGCGATCAGCCGGTCGACCTCTTCGATCCGGTCGGTTTCGGAGGCGCGATATTGCCTGGTCCAGCGGCCGACCTGGCGTTCGAAATAATTGCCCGGCTTGCCATAGTCGCCGAGCCCGACCGCGACCGGATCGATGCGGTGCAACGCCGCGAGCGTGTCGATCATCGCCTCGTAGGTCGCGCGCCGTTCGGCCGGCACCATGTCGGGCAGCGCGCCGTCCCACATGGTCCGGCCCTCGACCATCTCCATCACATAGAAGATCGCGCCCAGCACGCCCTCGTCGCGGCACAAAGCGAAAGCGCGGGGCACGGGAAAGCCGGTCGGGTGCAGCGCCGAGATCAGCGCGAATTCGCGGTCGACCGCATGCGCCGACGCGAGCACCGCGCCGAACGGCTTGCGCCGCAGCACATAGTCGCCCGACGCCGCGCTGATCCGGTAGGTGGGATTGGACTGGCCGCCGGCGAATTTGGCATAGGTCAGCGGCCCGCGGAACCCGGCGACATGGGCGTCCATCCACGCGGTCAGCCGGCCGGCATCGAGCCGGTCCTTCTCCGCCACGGCGCCAGCGTCCGCGCTCTGCTGCTCGGGTCCGGCCATGCGCCTCTCCTGTCGCCGATCGTTCTGGATGGAGGGGCTAAACCCGGAAAAGCGGTGCGTCCAGCGCCTGGCGGGGGCGGTTTGGGTGGGCGGATCGGGCTATGGGTGGAGGCGGTGCGATGCCGTAGCGTCAGGTGGTGGGGCGGAAAATTATGCGGTCCTTCGGGCCCGTCCCGACGGGCGCACCGCCGCCCCCCTCTGCGAAGATGGGAGCGCGCTTCCTTCACTTCCCTTCCCCCTTGATGGGGGAAGGATACGGAGGCTTGGCGGCTTTGCCGCCTAGCCGCAGTTGGATGGGGGTGATGTTTGGCATAGAGTTCGACGCCAAACATCACCCCCATCCAGCTCCGACCAGGGCCCGCCAAGGGGCGGACCCAAGTCTGCGCAACCTTCCCCCATCAAGGGGGAAGGAAGTAGTTGGAACGACGCCGAAGACACGTCGCCAAACCGCCCTCAGGCCGCTTCGAGCTTGGCCTCGAGCAGCGCCGCCTGCGCCAGCGACGTGCTGTCGAGCACCTTGGCGGTGTCGTGCCGGACCATCGCCATCACGTGGCGGATCGCGCAGGTCGCTTCGTCATGACAATCGTCGCAGCGGCGATAGCCGGTCAGCGACGCGCACGGGACCAGCGCCAGCGGCCCGTCGAGCACGCGAATCACCTCGCCGAAATAAATGTCGTTGGCCGGCTTGGCGAGGACGTAGCCGCCGCCGGGTCCGCGCCGGCTCTTGACCAGCCCCGCCTTCTTGAGGTCGAGCATGATCAGCTCGAGATATTTGCGCGGCACCTGCTGGGTGGCGGCGATCTCGGTCAACTGGGTCGGGACCGCGCCGTTCCGCTCGGCAAGATAGAGCAGCGAACGGAGCGCGTAACGGGTTTTCTGCGACAGCATCGGGCGGGTCCAAATATTTAGGCCTATTCCCTGCTGGGGTAGTAGGGACTGATGGCAGGAATGCGGCAGGAATCCGCGTAACCTGCCTTTAAGGCCGGTCACCTGAACAGTCGCTTGCCCTGGCGGCCGCTTTGCGCTTGTGTGCGCGCGATAATCGAAAAGGGTGGCCCGCCGTAGCGACGTCCGGTCGAGCAGGCGGTGGCCGTCGAGCAGGCTGTGGCCATCGGGCAGGCTTTGGAGAGCGGAATGCAGCAGCTGAGCGCCGAGGATGCGGGCTTCGTCTATCTCGAGGGTCCGGGCACGCCGATGCATGTCGGCTTCCTCGGCATCTACGATCCGGCGACGTCACCGGGCGGCAGCGTCCGCTTCAAGGACATATTGCGCCACGTCGGCGGCCGGCTGGCGCGCGCGCCGGCCTTTCGCCGCCGGATGGTGCGCGTGCCGCTCGATCTCGATCATCCGCACTGGATCGAGGACCCCGACTTCAACCTCGAATATCATGTCCGCCATATCGCCTTGCCGCGGCCGGCGGACTGGCGGCAGCTCTGCATCCAGGTCTCGCGGCTGCACGCGCGGCCGATCGATCTCAACCGGCCATTGTGGGAAGTCACGGTCATCGAGGGCCTCGATGCCGTGGCGGGGTTCCCGCCCGGCTGCTTCGCGCTGTTCGCCAAGACCCATCTGGCGGCGTTCGACGCGGACTATGGCGACCGCATGATCGCCGCGCTGCACGATCTCGCCGCCAATGATTGCGGTCCCGAAGCCGGCCCTGAAGCCGGCGACGACTGGCAGCCCGACAGCCGTCCCGGCATCACCGACCTGCTGGTCAGCAGCTATTTCAATACGCTGCGCAAGCCGTTCCAGTTCGCCGAGACGCTGGCGCGCTCGCTGCCGGGACTCGCCCGCCGCGGCGCCGCGCGGGTGCGGGGCAAGGTCGCGGCGCCGGCCGTCGAAACCGCGCCACCGACGCCGTTCGGCGGTGCGATCGGCCCGCACCGCGTGTTCGACTCGGTGACACTACCGCTGGCCGACATCCGGCGGATCGCCGCGCTGGTGCCGGGCAGCACGAGCGACGACGTCGTCCTGACGATCGTCGGCGGCGCGCTGCACGACTATCTGGCCGGCCGCGACGCCTTGCCCGACGACACGATGCAGGCGCTGCACCCGCTGCAGCTTCAGGCGCTGGTCGTGCCGGTCGGCAGCCAGATCGAGCAACCGGTCGAGCGGCTTCGCTTCGTCAGCCGCGCGGCGGATCGTGCGCGCACCCGGTCAGCCAAGGTCGAGACCGCGCTGCCCCGGACCAGCGACCAGGGCTTTGCCGCCGACCGCGCCGGAAACGCCGCCCGATTGCAGGCGCGCATTGCCGCCGACGCGACCAGCACCCATCCCTTCAACGTCGTGATCGCCGACGTCACCGATAGCGGCGACGCACGCTATCTGTGTGGCGCGCGGCTGGTGAATGTGTTCAACCTCATGCCGGTGGTCGAGCCGATCGGTCTCGTCCACACGCTGTTCGCCGCCGGCGACGAGATCGCCATCAGCTTCACCGCCGATCGTGATAAGCTGCCCGATCCCGCCGCTTATGCGGCCGCGCTGCGGACGAGCTTCGCCGCGCTGCGAGCAGCGGCTGACGCGGCGCAGCCCCCCGCTCCGGCCACCGCATCGGTCCTGGGGGCGGCGGCGCCGCATCTGGACGTCACGACGAGGAAGAAGGAACCTGCAAATGGCTGACAAGAAGAAGGGCAAGCTCGAAGAGGCCATGGTTGAACCGCTGATGGCGGCCGGCGAGGCGATCAAGGCGACCGGGCAGAAGGCCGCCGAGAACAGCGTCGCGCTGACATCGAAGGTGATCGACCATGCCGAGGCCAATACCCGCGAGGCGTTCGCCGCGCTGCGCGCCGCGGCCCAGTCGACCAGCGTCAACGACGTGATGAAGGTCCAGGGCGATTATGTCCGCGAGCAGAGCGCGCGGGCGATGGAACATGCGCGCGAGATCGGCGACCTGATCGCGCAGTTCGGTCGCGAGACGATGAGTTCGATCAAGGGCAAGATCGACTGATCGCAGCGCGATCACGCAGAATGATGACTGAACTGCGGCGCCCGGCCGGCCTCAGGGCCGGTCGAGCCCGAGCGCCACGTAGCGCGCCTGCACGCGCGCGACGTCGTAGCTGAGCATCGCGATGTCGTGCAGTTCGCCGTGCTGGTCCATCACATGGTTGCGCAGCATCGCTTCGCCGCGGAAGCCCATGCTCTCGAACAGCGCGATCGCGCCGGTCTGATCCGCCGTCATCCGGGCGACGAGCTTCTTGAGCCCCATTCCGAGCGCGATGCTCAGGATTTCCTTCAGCAGCTCGCGGCCGACGCCCTTGCCGCGATGATCGACCGCGACCAGCAGGCGAACCTGACCGACATGCGCCGACCAGCCGAGCGGATCGCGGATGATCGCTGCCGTGCCGGCGATGCCGCCGGCATCCTCGGCGAGCAGGCTGATCATGCCGCCTTGATCGTTCGCGCGCAGCCACGCCTCGATCACCTTGGGATGCCGGACGTCGCGGCTGAGGAACAGCAGATCATGTTCGGGCAATGCGGCGACGAAGACGCGGATCGCGTCGAGATCCTCGCGACTGAACCGGCGCAGCTCATAGTCGTTCATGACGAGCGTGTCTCCAGCCAGCCGGTCAGCGCCGGCCACAGGCGCTGCTGCGCTTCGGCGCCAAGGAACAGGCCGGCATGGCCGCCGCTCACCGATATCCCGTTCCTGTCGGCCGAGCCGATCGCGTCGATCAGCGGACACGAGGCTTCCGGCGGGATGAGCACATCCTGTTCGGCGACGATCTGCAGGAACGGCGCGGTGATCCGCGACGGATCGATCAGCCGCCCGCCGACCTCCAGCGATCCGTGCATCAGCCGGTTCTCCCACAGCAGGCGCTTGATCGTCTGCCGGAAATATTCGCCCGCCTGCGGCAATATGTCGCCCATCCAGCGCGTAAAATTGTGCAGCGCCAGCACCTGTTCGTGCGACCGGAGCCGGTCCCGGAGTCCAATGTCGCTGCTGGCCGCCGGCTGGCGTTCGAGCGTCTCGAATAGGCCATCGGCCATGTCGGCGGGGCAGCAGCCGAAGCGGTCGACCAGCTTGTCGACGTCGAAGAAGCGGCGATCGGCCCACGCCTGGAACAGGGACAGCTGCGCATAGTCGAACGGTGTGGCGATGCAGACCAGATTGCGGGCGCCCACTGCGGATCCGGCGCGATCATTGTCCGCGTCGGCATTCAGCGCCGCCCACAGCATCGCCAGCACGCCGCCCGCGCGGTAGCCGATCAGGGTCGGCTGCGGCTGCCCGGTCTCCTTGCGGATGCGCGAGACGCAGCGCGGCAGGAAATCGAGCACGTAATTTTCGAACTTCAGATGCTTCTCGTCCGCCAGCGGCGGCGACCAGTCGATCATGAACAGGTCGAATCCCGCCTTCAGCAGGTGCGCGACGAGGCTGTTGCCGGCGCCGAGATCGGCGACATAACCGCGGCTGCCGGTCGCCATCACCAGCAGGATCGGCACGCGATGCACCGGCTCGGCCTGCGGGCGATAGCGGTAGAGATTGAGCGTGCCGTTGGCGATCAGCCGGTCGCGCGGACTGGCGCCCTCGAACGGCGCCAGCGACGGCAGATAATCCAGCCCGGCGATCCTGCGCCGCAGCGCCCGTTCGAACTGCGTCTTGCCGCGATCGAGCGCGGCAGCGTCGGTCACCTGGCCGATGGCCCGATCGTCGATCTCGCTTTCGATCATGCAACGTCCATTGGTTGGCGTGCGCCCCGCGTCAAGTGATGGTTGATCATGCGGTCGCAAGCGAACGGAGGAAAGGCGCGCACTTGAAGCCGGTTCGATCGGCGGCTATCGCCCAAGCGCACAAAGATGGCCCGCCCCGCCGAGGCAAGGGCCACGCGGACGAGGAACAGGGCCTGGCAGGACTCGCGCCGGAACGAGCAGGACGCTCGCGCCGGCATTTTCGCGTCTCCGCTCCGACTGGACGACATGAGCACAGCACCGAACCGCGTCGCCCCCGCGGCCCTTCCCTTTCGCGAGTTCGTCGCGCTGATCGCCGCGCTGATGGCGTTGAATGCGCTGGCGATCGACGCGATGCTGCCGGCGCTGCCGGCGATCGGCACCGCGCTGGGCGTGGAGGGCAATGCGCGGCAGTGGGTGGTGACCGCCTATCTGCTGGGCCTGGGCGTCGGCCAGATCGTCTATGGCACGCTCGCCGACCGCTTCGGCCGCCGCCCGGTTTTGCTCTGGGCGCTCGGCGGCTATGTCGTCTTCAGCGGCGTGGCCGCGATCTCCGCCAGCTTCCCGCTGCTGCTCGCCGCGCGCGTGCTGCAGGGCCTGGCGTCGGCGGGCGCGCGTGTAGTCGCGGTGTCGATCGTCCGCGATTGCTATTCGGGCCGCGCGATGGCGCGGGTGATGTCGCTGGCGTTCATCGTCTTCCTCGCGGTGCCGATGTTCGCGCCCGCCCTCGGCCAGTTCATCCTGCTGTTCGCCTCGTGGCGCTGGATCTTCGGCATCCTCGGCATCGCCGGCCTGGCCGTCACGATCTGGACGCTGACCCGGCTGCCCGAGACGATGCACGCCGAGGATCGCCGGCCGATCACCGTCAAGGACACCGCGGAGGCGTTTCGCCTGGTGCTGACCGATCGCTGCTCGATCGGCTACACGCTGGCGCAGACCGTGCTCGCCGGCGGCCTGTTCGGCTTCATCGGATCGGTCCAGCAGATCTTCTTCGACATCTTCCACGAGCCGAAGCTGTTTCCGACGATGTTCGCGGCGATCGCCGGCACGATGGCGATCGCCTCCTACACCAATTCGCGGATCGTCGAGCGCTTCGGCACGCGCCGCGTATCGCACAGCGCGCTGCTGGGTTTCCTGGTCTTCGCCGTCGTCCATCTGGCGTTCGCTCTGGCCGGTCATGAGACGATCTGGAGCTTCGCGATCCTCCAGGCGCTGATGATGGGCTGTTTCGGCCTGACGATGGGCAATTTCGGCGCGATGGCGATGGATCCGCTGGGCCATGTCGCCGGCACCGCCTCGTCGGTCCAGGGCTGCGTCTCGACCGTCGGCGGCGCGCTGATCGGCTTCCTGATCAGCCAGAGTTTCGACGGCACGACCGTGCCGCTGACGCTGGGCTTCGCGATCACCGGATCGATCGGCCTGGCGATCGTGCTGGCCACCGAGCGCGGCAGATTGTTCCGGCCGCAGATGGTGCCGGCGCACTAACCGCGCGCCACCACCCGGTTGTCATCCGCCGCGCGACGCCGTAGAGACCGCCGGACATCAAGAGTTGGGCACGGCCCGACGCCAACCTGCCTCCCCGGGCAAGGTGGCGCTCCCGCAAGGGAGGATGTGGCCGGACCGGCAATCATACGGGTCACGCCACGATCGGTCCTGTCCGCGATATGGGAAATCGTCAGACGCGATGCCGATCAAGATTCCGGACAACCTGCCCGCCCGCGCCACGCTGGAGACCGAGGGCGTGATGGTGATGCGCGAAGCCGATGCGATGCGACAGGATATCAGGCCGATGCGGATCGCGCTGCTCAACCTGATGCCCGACAAGGTCAGCACCGAGACGCAGTTCGCCCGGCTGCTGGGCGCCTCGCCGCTCCAGGTCGAACTGACTTTGGTCAAGATCACCAATCACGTCGCGCGCAACACGCCGAGCGACCATATGTTCTCCTTCTATCGCGATTGGGCGGACATCAGCGCGGAGAAATTCGACGGGTTCGTCGTCACCGGTGCGCCGGTCGAGACGCTGCCGTTCGAGCAGGTGACCTATTGGGACGAGCTACGGCGGATCTTCGACTGGACACAAACGCATGTCCACAGCAGCTTCAACGTCTGCTGGGGCGCGCAGGCGGCGCTCCATCACTTCCATGGCATGCCCAAGCACGCGCTCGAGGCAAAGATGTTCGGCGTCTACCGCCACCGCAATCTCGCACCGGCCTCACCCTATCTGCGCGGCTTTTCCGACGATTTCTCGATTCCGGTATCGCGCTGGTCGGAAATGCGGCGCGAAGATCTGCCGGCGGACAGCGAGCTCGCCGTGCTGATGGAATCGGACGAGGCCGGGCTGTGCCTGCTCGACGATCCGGCCCACCGGTCGCTGCACATGTTCAATCATATCGAATATGATTCCCATTCGCTGAGCGACGAATATTTCCGCGACCGCGCGGCCGGCCGGCCGATCGCCCCGCCGCACGACTATTTCCCGGGTGACGATCCCGATCGCCAGCCGCTGAACCGCTGGCGCAGTCACGCCTATCTGCTGTTCGGCAACTGGATCAACCAGCTCTACCAGACGACACCGTTCGACCTGGCCGAGATCGGCCGCTGACGGCGATCACGTCAGCGACCGCAACACCGTGCGGACGTCATCGGGGATCGGCACTGGGCGATTGGTCCGGCGATCGACATAGACATGGACGAAATGGCCTTCCGCCGACGCTTCGTCCTCGTCGTTGCGAAACAATCCGATCTCGTAGCGCACGCTGGACCCGCCGAGCTTCGCCACGCGGACGCCGGCATGGACCACATCGGGAAAGGCGATCGGCGCGAAATAGCGGCACTGGGTCTCGACGACGAGACCGATCGCCGGGCTGGTTTCGATGTCGAGCACGCCCGCCTCGATCAGCAGCTGGTTCACCGCGGTGTCGAAGAAGGCATAATAGACCACATTGTTGACGTGACGATACACGTCATTGTCCATCCACCGCGTCGTGATGGTGCGGAAGGCGGCGAAGGCTGATCTGGTTGCCCGTTCGGGCATGCGTTTCTCCCGTCAGTCCTACAATATTCACGAGAATTCACGATGAACGAGAGCGTCGGACCGCTGATGTTGAGCGATGCGATGATGCCATTCCTCCCCGGAACGGGGAGGGGGACCGGCAAAGCCGGTGGAGGGGCAGGTGCAGGATTCGATGCTTCCGAGGCTTCTCGGTGCCTCAGCCTCGGCATCCAGACCTGCCCCTGCCCCTCCACCAGCCTGCGGCTGGTCCCCCTCCCCGTTCCGGGGAGGAGCATGGATATCGCAGCCGCGCCCTCACCCCATCAATTGAACCGCCCCTTGGTCTCCGCCTTCTCGACCAGCAGCTTCGACAGCCGGAACTCCGGCCCGAACTTGTCGAGATGCTTCTCCAGCCCGGCCCTGATCTTGTCGATGCCCTCAAGGTCCGCCCAGAACATCGGGCCGCCGCGATAGACCGGCCAGCCATAGCCGTAGATCCAGACCACATCGATATCCGACGCGCGCTGGGCGATGCCCTCCTCGAGGATCAGCGCGCCTTCGTTGACCATCGAATAGAGCGTCCGCTCGATGATCTCCTCGTCGCTGATCTCGCGCCGGACCGCCCCGGACTTCGCGCGGAATTCGTCGATGATGGCCTCGACCTCGGGCGACGGCGACGGACGGCGCTTCTCGTCATAGTCGTAATAGCCCTTGCCGGTCTTCTGCCCCCAGCGCCCTTTGGCGGCGAGCGCGTCGCGGACATTTTCGATGCGGGTCGGGTCGCGATGCCAGCCGATGTCGACGCCGGCGAGATCGCCCATCTGGAACGGCCCCATCGGCATGCCGAAATCGGTGTGGACCTTGTCGATCTGCTGCGGCGTGGCGCCTTCCATCAGCAGCTTGTTGGCCTCGACCTGGCGCGGCATCAGCATGCGGTTGCCGATGAAGCCATAGCAGACGCCGGCCACCACCGCGACCTTGCCGATCTTCTTGGCGATCGCCATCGCCGTCGCCAGCACGTCGGGCGCGGTCTTCGCGCCGCGGACGACCTCGAGCAATTTCATGACGTTGGCCGGCGAGAAGAAGTGCATGCCGACGACGTCCTGCGGCCGCGAGGTGACCGCGGCGATCTCGTCGATGCTGAGGTAGGAGGTGTTGGAGGCGAGGATCGCGCCGGGCTTGGCGATCGCATCGAGCTTGGTGAAGATCTCCTTCTTGACCTCCATCGTCTCATAGACCGCCTCGATGATCAGGTCGCACTCGGCCAGCGCCGAGAAATCGAGCGTCGGGTTGAGCAGTCCCATCGCCTGTTCGACCTGCGCGCCGGTGATGCGGCCCTTCGATGCAGTCGCCTCGTAATTCTTGCGGACGACGCCGGTGCCGCGATCGAGCGCCTCCTGCCGCATCTCGACGATCGTCACCGGCACGCCCGCCGAGAGGAAGTTCATCGAGATACCGCCGCCCATCGTGCCGGCACCGATCACGCCGATCCGCTTGATGTCGCGCAGCTTGATGTCGTCGGGAATGCCGTCGATCCGGGCGGCCTTGCGCTCGGAGAAGAAGATGTGGCGTTGCGCGGCGGACTGCGTGCCCATCATCAGCTTCGCGAATTGCTGGCGCTCGAACGCCATGCCCTCGTCGAACGGCAACCGCGTCGCCGCCTCGACGCAGGCGATGTTGGCGGCGGGCGCGTCGAAACCCTTGAACTTGCGGGCATTGGCCTCGGCGAAAGCGGCGATGGCGGCCGGATCGCCCTTGACCGGCAGCGCGCGCGACGGCCGCGGACCCTGCGCGATCATCTCGCGCGCGAAAGCGATCGCGGCCTCGGCGAGTGTGCCCTCTTCGGCGATGCGGTCGACCAGGCCGATCTCGGCGGCCTTCTTCGCGCCGATCGGCGTGCCGGTGGCGCACATCTCGACCGCCGCCTCGATGCCGGCGACGCGCGGCAGGCGCTGGGTGCCGCCCGCACCGGGCAGCAGGCCGAGCTTGACCTCGGGCACGCCGAGCTTCGCCGACGGCATCGCAATCCGGTAGTGCGAGCCGAGCGCGGTCTCGAGACCGCCGCCGAGCGCGGTGCCGTGGATCGCCGCGATCACCGGCTTGGCGCACGCCTCGATGATGTCGACCACCTCGGGCAGCCACGGGTCGACCGGCGGCTTGCTGAACTCGGTGATGTCGGCACCGGCGAAGAAGGTCCGGCCGGCGCAGCGGATCACGACCGCCTTGATCGCGTCATCGCCCTCGGCCTCGCGGATGCCGGCGACGAGGCCGATGCGAACAGCGGCGCCCAGTGCGTTGACCGGCGGATTGTCCGAGACGATGACGAGCACGTCGCCATGACGTTCGGTGGTGATGACGGACATCTTGTTCTCCTGCTTCACGTTTCTGTTCGGGTCGTGTCTGTTCGGGGCGGGCGCGTCACGTCAGCGCGGAATAGATCATCGTCTTGAGCTCGCGGCGGATCGGCCAGGTGCTCGACGGGCTGAGCTGGGTCATGAAGATCATGATCAGCCGTTCGACCGGATCGATGAAGAAAGCGGTCGAGAAGATCCCGCCCCAGTAAAATTCGCCGACCGACCCGTGCACCATCGAGCGCGCCGGATCCTGCGTGACCGCGAAGCCCAGCCCGAAGCCGACGCCGGCATTGGTCGTCTCGCTGAACATCGAGGTCGACATGCTGGCGAGGTCCGCCTTGCCCGGCAGATGGTTGGTCGTCATCAGTTCAATCGTCTTGCGGCCGAGGATGCGCGTGCCGTCGAGCGCGCCGCCCTCCAGCAGCATGCGGCAGAAGCGATGATAGTCGCGCGTGCTCGATACGAGTCCGCCGCCGCCCGAACAGAAGCTGGCCGGCTTCGACCACAGGCTGTCTACGCCGCGATCGAACAATGTCACGCCCTGTTCGGGCTGCATCGACCAGCAATCGACCAGCCGGTGCGTCTTGTCTTCGGGCACGACGAAGAATGTGTCGTCCATGCCGAGCGGGGCGAAGATGCGCGTGCGCAGGAAATCGGCAAAGCTCATGCCCGAGACCCGCGCGACCACGACCCCGAGCACGTCGGTCGCCAGCGAATAATTCCAGCTGTCGCCCGGCGAAAATTCGAGCGGCGCCTGCGCCAGCGCGGCGATGAAACCGCCATCGTCATAGTCGGGACGCCAGGTCTCGAGCCTGGCCTTGCGGATATGGGCGTCGACATTGCTGCGATGCTGAAAGCCATATGTGAGTCCCGCCGTGTGGCGGAGCAGATCGATCATCCGCATCGGCGCCGACGGCCGGCGGCTGAGGAACGGCACACCGGCACCGCCGCCGTCATAGACGCCGATATCCCTGAACTCGGGCAGCACGCGGTGGACCGGCTCGTCGAGCGCGACCTTGCCCTCCTCGACCAGCATCATGAAGGCCACCGACGTGACCGGCTTGGTCATCGATGCGATGCGGAACAGCGACGATTCGTTCACCGGCGAATCACCTTCGGCGCGGGCGCGGCCGTTGCTGGTGAAATGGGCGACCTTGCCGTCACGGCCGATCAGGATCTGGCTATGCGGCAGGCGCCCCGCCTTGACGTAGCGTTCGTCCAGAAAGGCGTCGATCCGCGCGAGCCGGACGGGATCGAATCCCAATGCCTCGGGCGTCTCGAAGTTCATGTCAGCTCCCGACAAGTGGCCGTTTCCCGGCGATGCCGGGGGCATCGCTATCGCCTTGAGTGCGACGGGAATCAACCATATCGTCTCGCAATGGCGAGAGGCAAAGGCCCGCGCTTGACGAGGAGAGCGATGCCGATGCCAGCCAGAGACGAGGCCGACCCGCATTCCGACGCCGGACCCTGGCCGGCGATGTCCTTGCCCGAGATCGAGTTCTTGCTCTGCGCGCCCGGCCAGAAGTTCGAGATCGAGACCGTCACGATCCGCGGCGTGCCCACGCGCACCTGGAAAAACGCTCCGCCGACGCTCGCCGCGCTCGTCGCGATGTCGCGCGCGCATGGCGAGACCATCGCCACCGTGCTGGACACCGACCGGATCAGCTACGACGCCCAGTATCGCGCGATCGCGGCGCTGGCGGAGGGGCTGGCGAAACGCGGGATCGGTCAGGGCGACCGCGTCGCGATTGCAATGTCCAATCTGCCGGAATGGCCGGTCGCCTTCTTCGCGACCGCCGTGCTCGGCGCGATCGCGGTGCCGCTCAACGCGTGGTGGAGCGGCGCCGAGCTGGAATATGGCCTCTATGATTCGGGAGCGGTCGCGCTGATCTGCGACGTCGCGCGTCATTCAAAACTGTCGGCGCATCTGCCGCGGCTGCCGCAGCTCGGCCATGTCATCGTCGCCCGCGCCGAAAGCAGCGCGATCGCCGCCGAACGACTGGACACGATCATCGGTCTGCCCGCGGGCTGGGCGACGCTGCCCGGCATCGACCTGCCCGCCGTCGACATCGCGCCCGACGACGATGCGACGATCTTCTATACCAGCGGCACCACCGGCGCGCCCAAGGGCGCGCTCGGCACCCACCGCAACCTGATGACCAACATCCTGTCGACCGCCTATGTCGCCGCCCGCGCCTGCCTGCGCCGGGGCGATCCGCTGCCGGCGCCGAAGCAGCGGCGCGGCCTGCTCTCCATCCCGCTATTCCACGTCACCGCCTGCAGCGCGGGCTTGATGGGGGCAGTGGCGGCGGGCAACACGACGATCTTCATGCACAAATGGGATCCGTTGGAGGCGCTGGCGCTCATCGAGCGCGAGCGCGTCAACCTCGCCGGCGGCGTGCCGACCATCGCCTGGCAGCTGATCGAACATCCCGATCGCCATCGCTACGATCTCTCCAGCCTCGAGAGCATCGCTTATGGCGGCGCGCCGGCGGCGCCCGAGCTGGCGCGGCGAATCCAGGCCGAGTTCGGCTGCATGCCGGGCAATGGCTGGGGCATGACCGAGACGATGGCGACGGTCACCAACCATATCGGCGAGGATTATCTCGCGCGCCCCGAAAGCTGCGGCCCGCCGGTGCCGGTCGCGCAGCTCAGGATCGTCGCCGCCGACGGCGTGAGCGACTGCGCGACGGGCGATGTCGGCGAAATCTGGGCGAAGGGGCCGCAGATCGTCAAGGGCTATTGGCATCGGCCCGACGCGACCGCCGAAACCTTCGTCGACGGCTGGGTCCGCACCGGCGATCTCGGCCGGCTCGACGCCGAGGGCTTCCTCTATGTCGTCGATCGCGCCCGCGACATGGTGATCCGCGGCGGCGAGAATATCTATTCGAGCGAGGTCGAGAACGTGCTCTACGCCCACCCCGCCGTCACCGACGCGGCGCTGGTCGGCATCCCCCATCGCACGCTGGGCGAGGAACCCGCCGCCGTCGTCCACCTCGCGCCCGGCACCGCCGCGACCGAGGCCGAACTGCAGCAGTTCGTCCGCGAGCGGCTGGCGGCGTTCAAGGTGCCGGTGCGTGTGCTGTTCCGCCGCGAGACGCTGCCGCGCAACGCCAATGGCAAGATTTTAAAGGCGGAATTGAGGGCGATGTTCGGGTGAGGTTGCGGCGGACTGGCGATCAGTCTCGGCCGGCCAGCTATTCGGTGTAGGGTGGCGGGACCGACAGATCGAAATGTGGCTGCGGGCATATCTGGCCGATTGGGGTTCGTGCATCGCGGATGGCGCGGTCCATGTGAAAACGCTTGGCGCTGTGCGGATTCGATTAGGAATCAGCCCTGCTGTGCGAGAACGCTTAGTCCCGCCGCACCCGCCTCCCGATGCTGGATCGAATGCCCAACCTGGAGGGTGCGCGCGATAGACCGCGCATGGTCGAACGGGACGTCAGTCCTGAGCGCTCAGGCGAACCCGCCAGCGGCTATGCGCCCGAGATAGGTCTTCACGGCTTCGCCTTGCCCTTCACGGACCAGCTGCTCCGCGATTGCGTCACCGAATGACGGCAAAGTCTGTGACCTGTACCACGCATAAGCGGCGCGTTCGCTGCCGGACCAGGGAATGGCGCAGTCGATGATCTCGGTCATGTCGCGCAACCGTTTCTGCGTCGCGACGGATCGACGGCGCGCAACCCTGGACACGGCATCACGCGACAGGCCCAATGCCGATGCAAGCTCGGCCTTGGTTATGTGAAGCCGGGTCGATAGCCGGTCGGGCGAAATGCCATCGCCTGTTTCGACCACCGATGCGATAAATCCCGCGTCCATTTTTCACACCACGTCAAATGCGCTGTTCTCGAGCAATCTGTTTGGCAGGGTGCATGATGTCAATCGGTCTCCAGCGTGGCCCCGGCATGATGACGTAACCACCTCCTCGAAAATTTCACCGATTCTGCGTGGCTTGGCTACGATCGGAACGGCGCGAACGGCATTTGGCCAAGGTCACATGTTACAATTGGCCAGCATGGAAGTTTGCAGTTGGACCAGCCAGATCGATTGTCAGCCTTGACGATGGGACTGATCCGGCGAAGTGCGGAAGGCATTGTCGCCGACGCGCTCGAAGATCCGCACGTTGCGTACGTCGGGCCGAGACAGTTAGGTGGCCCACGCGGTGCCGCTCCCGTGACGGATCGGCCGGGCGACGATGGAGGGTATCATGGCAACCGTCTTTTATCCTGCGATTATCGAACGCGGCCCTGACGGATTCGGCGTCTTCTTCCCCGATCTCCCCGGCTGCACTTCAACCGGCGCAACCCTCCAGGAGGCTGCCCAAAATGCCCTGGAAGCGCTGGACGGTCACCTGAGCGTGATGCTCGAATATGGCGATACGGTTCCGGAGCCGTCCGACACGGACGACATCGAGGTCGACGCCGATATCGACGTGGCTGCGCAGCTTCTCGTCCAAGGCGAGCGCCCGCCTCGGTGAACATCGGGGGCGCACACGCCCTGAACGCCCTTCATGATTTGACAAATCGCATTTCGGCCTCGCCACCGGAGACGATGCAGGTTCTGCAGCTCCTCCCACGCAATTCGGGGAATCAGCCGCGACGCAACAGCACAAGCTTCGTTCCCTCGGTCACGATCACGAGTCCGCATGCCGCCGCGAGCGCGACCAGATAAGCGGCCGGCGCCAGCGGCGCTGTGCCGAGGATTGCGCCGGCCAACGGCACATGCTGGACCAGCAGTTGCGAGAGCAATGCCCCCGTGACACCGATCAGCAGCCACGGATTGCCGAACATCGGGATGCGCCACAATGGGGTGCGGTCCGATCGCATGCACAGCACATAGGCGTTCTGGAACAGCACGGTCGTGAACAGCACCAGATTGCGCGCCGCCTCGACCGGATCGCCCGCCTCGAGCCGCCAGACGAACAGGCCGATCGCGACCGCCGCCATATACAGCGCTGGCGGGATCATCAGCATCAACGCCGTGCAGCCGATCAGCGGCCGATCCGGCCGATGCGGCTTGCGATCGAGCACGTCACCGGTGCCGCGCTCGAATCCGAGGGTCACGTCCTGCATGCCGTTGGTGACCACGTTCAGCCACAGCAGCTGGACCGCGGTCAGCGGCATCGGCAGGCCGAGCAGCAACGCGGCGGCGAACATCGCGACTTCGCTGATGCCCGTGCCGACGAGGACGATCACGATCCGGCGGACATTGTCATAGGTCGTCCGGCCCTCTTCGATGCCGCTGACGATCGATGCGAAATTATCGTCGGTGAGGACGAGGTCGGCGACGCCGCGCGCGACGTCGGTGCCGCCCTTGCCCATTGCGACACCGATATGCGCCGCCTTGAGCGCCGGCGCGTCGTTGACGCCATCCCCGGTCACGGCGACGAGTTCGCCGTTCGCCTGCAGCGCGTGGATCAGCGCCAGTTTCTGGGCGGGCTCGAAGCGCGCGAGAACGGTGGCCTCGCGCAGCCGCGCGTGCAGCGCATCGCCCGACAGCGCCGCGATCTCGGCGCCGGTCGCGACCGCGCTGTCGTCATTGGCGATGCCCAAGGTCCGGGCGATCGCCAGCGCGGTGGCGGGATGATCGCCGGTGACCATGCGGACGCCGATACCGGCGCGCCGGCAGGCCGCGATCGCCGCGGGCGCCTCGGGACGCACCGGATCGGAGAGTCCGACGAATCCGAGCAGCGTCAGATCGGCGGGGCTTGCCGGATCGGGCACGGCTTCGCCGCAGTCGCCACGCGCGACGGCGAGCACGCGATAGCCGGCCGACGCCAGCTTCGCCGCTTCCGCAACCTCCGCGGCCGGCACGCCGGTGCACATCGGCAGCACGGTTTCGACGGCGCCCTTGACGTGAATCATGGTCGCCCCGTCGATCCGGACGATGGCCGAAGCGAACTTCAGCGCCGGTTCGTACGGCATCAGTGCCAGCCGCACCGCTTCCGCCCGCAATGTCCCGACGTCGACCCCCGCTTCGTGCGCGAAAATCAGCAGCGCGACATCGACCGCGTCGCCGGTCGCGCCATCCGGTTCCTGGGTCGCCTCATTATCGAGTGCGGCCGAAACGGCGATGGCAAGGACCGCATCATCAGGTGCGTCCGTTCGCCATTGCCACGGCGCCAGCGCGCGGCCATCCGCCAGCACCAGCCGCTCGACCGACAGGCGGTTGAGCGTCAGGGTCCCGGTCTTGTCGGTGGCGATGATCGTGCAGGCGCCGAGGCCTTCGACCGCGGGCAGCGACCGGACGATGACGTTGCGCCCGGCCATGCGCCGGCTGGCGGCGGCCAGCGCGACGGTGACCGCGATCGGCAGCCCTTCCGGTATCGCCGATACCGCCAGCGCGACCGCGAGCAGGAAGATGTCCTGCAGCGGCGCGCCGCGCCAGGCGAGCGCGAGCGCGAAGACGATGATCACCAGCATCGTACCCAGCGCGATCTGCCGGCTGAGACGGCGCATCTGCAAGACCAGCGGGGACGGCGTCGCCGACGCCGCCGCGAGCGATCCCGCGATCGCGCCGAGCGCCGTCCTGCCGGCGGTCGCGACGACGACGCCGACGCCACGGCCATGATTCACCGTCGTGCCCGCATGCGCCAGATTGGCGCGATCGCCGATCGAGGCGGCGCCCGGAACGACCGCGGCGGCATCCTTCGCGGCTGCCGCGGATTCGCCGGTGAGCAAGCTCTCGTCGGCGGCGAGATCGTTGGTATCGATCAGGCGCAGGTCCGCGGGCACCTGCATGCCGCTGTCGATTTCGACGATGTCGCCCGCCACGAGGTGTTCGGCATCGATCTCGGTCACCACGCCGTCGCGGCGCACATGCGCGACCTGACGGATCAGGCGCCGCAGCGCCTCCGCGCTCGAATCGGCGCGCGCCTCCTGGATCGTGCCGATAACGGCATTGAGCAGCAGGACGCCGAGGATGAAGCCGGCATCGACCCAGTCCGCCATGATCGTCGCCACGGCGGCGGCGGCGAGCAGCAGATAGATCAGCGGGCTGAGGAACTGACGGAGAAACAGCCGCCCCACGCCGATCGCCTTCGCGCGCGGGATCGTATTGGCGCCGAAGGCGGCCAGGCGGCCGGCCGCCTCCATCCCCGACAATCCGGCGACGGTGCTGCCCAGGCGCTGCAATATGTCGTCACGCGAGGATGCGTGCCAGGCCAGTGCGCCTTCGGTCATGTTCGTCTCCACCCATCGCGGCGGCGCTAGCCGGCATCGCGCCGCGGCGTAATCAGGACCATTACGGATGATGCCGCAGCCGCGCCGAAGGCGCCGCCCGTTGCGCCCGCGCCTACGCAATTGCCCGGAGTTCGGCGCGACGCCGGGGCTGTTAGGCCCTGCCGCATGACCATCGCCATCCAGCACGCGCAACGACCGGCGTTCATCGCCCCGCTCGGCGACGCGCGCAGCCGCCATGTGCCGGAGTCCATATCGCGATGATCCCGGCCATGATCGAGAATCGCACGTTCGACGAAATCGCGATCGGCGACACGGCGAGCGTCGCCCGCACGCTGACCGAGCAGGATATCCAGCTGTTCTCGCTGGTCTCCGGCGACGTCGATCCGGAGGCCATGGACCCGGCGTTCGCGAAGACCGATGCCTATCAGTCGATCATCGCCCACGGGATGTGGGGCGGCGGTCTGATCGCGCGCGTGCTCGGGATGGAGCTTCCCGGACCTGGCGCGCACTATCTCGGCCAGAGCCTGCGCTTCACCCAGCCGGTGCGGGTCGGCGACACGATCACCGCGAGCGTCACCGTGACGGAGAAGCGGCCCGAACATCATGTCGTCCGGCTCGACTGCCGCTGCGTCAATCAGCTTGGCGAGAGCGTGATCGAAGGCGAGGCGGAGGTGCAAGCGCCGACCGCAAAGATCCGGCATGCGCGCATGACGCTGCCCGACGTCCAGATCGCGCGCCATGACCGTTATCGCGCCTTGCTCGACTTCGTCGCCGGCGGCGAACCGGTGGCGACGGCGATCGTCCACCCCTGCGACGCGGCTTCCATTTCCGCCGCCGCCGACGCGGCGCAACGCGGCCTGACCGCGCCGATCCTGATCGGTCCGCGCGCCAGGATCATCGCCGCCGCTGCCGGCGCCGGCGTCGACATTGCCGGGTTCCGGCTGGTCGACACGCCGCACAGCCATGCCGCCGCCACGCAGGCGGTGGCGCTGGTCCGCGCCGGCGAGGCGCAGTTGCTGATGAAAGGCGCGTTGCACACCGACGAGCTGATGTCGGCGGTGTTGGCGAGCGACGGCCTGCGGACCGATCGCCGGCTGAGCCACGTCTATCTGATGGACGTGCCAACCTATCCGCGACCGCTGCTGATCACCGATGCCGCGATCAACATCGTGCCGACGCTCGAGGACAAGGCCGACATCGTGCGCAACGCGATCGACCTCGCCCACGCGATAGGCATCGCCAGCCCGCGGATCGCGATCCTCGCGGCGGTGGAAACCATCAATCCGCAGATGCGCTCGACACTGGATGCGGCGGCACTGTGCAAGATGGCCGATCGCGGCCAGATCGTCGGTGGCGTGATCGACGGGCCGCTCGCGTTCGACAATGCCGTCAGCCCCGATGCGGCCCGCGACAAGGGCATCGTCTCGCCGGTTGCCGGCGTGGCCGATATTCTCGTCGTGCCCGATCTCGAAGCCGGCAACATGCTCGCGAAGCAGTTGACGTTCCTCGCCGGCGCCGACGCCGCCGGAATCGTGCTGGGCGCCCGCGTGCCGATCATCCTCACCAGCCGGGCCGACAGCGAGCGCACGCGGATCGCCTCCTGCGCGCTCGCCGTGCTGATGGCGCGCACCCGCGCGATGGCCAAAAAGGCGGCGGCCTGACGTGTCGGACCTCGTCCTCAGTCTCAATGCGGGATCGTCGAGCCTGAAATTCGCGCTGTCCGAGGTCCGGCCCGAAGGCGATCCGGTGACGGTCGCCCGCGGCGCCATGACCGGTCTCGGCACCGGCATCGCGACCGCGCCACGCATGATCGCCCGGGATGCGGCAGGGCGGATCGTCCACGAGCACAGCTGGGACGATGACCGGATGCCGAGTCACGCGGCGCTTTTCAACACGCTGTTCGGCTGGGTCGACGATCATCAGGGATCGAACGGCCTGATCGGAGTCGGCCACCGCATCGTCCATGGCGGGCGCGAATTCTCCGAACCGGTGATCGTCGATGCGGCGATTCTCGCCAGGCTCGATGCGCTGTGTGCGCTGGCGCCGCTTCACCAGCCGCACAATCTCGCCGCGCTCCGTGCCGCCGGCGCCGCCCGCCCTGGCCTTCCTCAAATCGCCTGCTTCGATACCGCCTTCCATGCCCGCCAGCCGGCCGTCGCGACGCGCTTCGCGATCCCGCACGCGCTCGCGGCCGAGGGCGTCCGCCGCTATGGCTTCCACGGCCTGTCCTATGACTATGGATCGCGCCATCTCGCCAGCATCGATCCGGACATGGCGCGCGGCCGGCTCGTCTTCGCCCATCTCGGCAACGGCGCGAGCCTGTGCGCAGTCCGCGACGGCCGCAGCATCGACGGCACGATGGGGTTCACCGCTCTCGACGGACTGATGATGGGCACGCGCTGCGGCAGCATCGACCCCGGGGTGCTGCTCTATCTGCAGCAGGCAAAGGGCATGAGCGCCGACGACGTCGAGCATCTGCTCTACGAGCGCTCCGGCCTGCTCGGCGTCTCGGGCATCTCCAGCGACATGCGCGAATTGCTGACAAGTGGCGATGCCCGCGCCCGCGAGGCGATCGACCTGTTCGTCTATCGTGTGGTGCGTGACACCGGCGCGCTCGCCAGCGTGCTGGGCGGTCTCGACGGGTTCGTCTTCACCGGCGGCATCGGCGAGAATGCCGCGGAGATCCGCAGTCGGATCGGCCACGGTCTGGCATGGCTGGGACTCGAGATCGATGCCGCCGCCAATGCCCGCGCCGCGCCGGTGATCAGCACAGCCGGCAGCCGGGTAAAGGTGCGGATCGTCGCCACCGACGAGGAGCATGCGATCGCGGTCCACACGATCGCCCTGATCGATCGCGCCGGATTGCGGCGGTCTGCCGAATGACGGGATTCGTCGACCTTGCCGGAAAGCGCGGACTCGCTATCGGGATCGCTAGCACGACCAGCATCCCGGCCGGGCGGCATTTGAAGGCATGACGCGCAACGCTGCGCCGATCGACCTGCCTGGTCCCGTCCGCGATCTCGTCCTGCGCCAAGGCGCTCGGACGGATGGCCAGGCTGGACGCGTCACGCTCGATCAGCACGGGACGATGCGCAGCGCGCCCAGTGCCGGATGGGCGGCGTTCAAGGCGCGCCAGACGATCGCGCTCGAGACGATCGCCTTCGACTGGCGCGCGCGCTTCGGCCCTTTCGGCGCGCTGTCGGTCGAGGGCGACACCGTCATCGAGCGCCCGTGGCGCGGACGTTTCAACGACTATCGAAATTTCGCCGGCCGGACAGTGCCGACGCGCGCATACGAGGTTTGCGGGTGACGCGATGTCGCCGATCCTGGCGGACTCGCCAGGCGATAGGGGCTTCTACGGATAGAGTGCCGCCCGGAGACGGTGCAGGAGTCCGCCAGCCGCGATCGGCGATGGTGTCGTGCGGCCGCGGAGACATGACATGACGCAGAACTGGAGCGGCGAACTCACGACCCGCACGGGCCATAAGTTCCACGTGCGCCCGGTCACGGCCAGCGACGAACCGGCACTCGCGGCCTTCTTCACGCACGTCACGCCGGACGATCTGCGTTTCCGGTTCCTGACCGCGATCAACAATGTCGGGCATGACCGGCTCGCCGCGATGACGCAGGTCGATCATCGCCGGAAGGAGAATTTCCTGGCCTTCGCGGAAGACAGCGTCACCGTGATCGCGACCGCCATGCTCGCATGCGACGCCGCGCTGGAAACGGGCGAGGTCGCGATCAGCATCCGGGCCGACTACAAGCGGCGCGGGATCAGCTGGGCGCTGCTGGCACATGTCGCCCGTTTTGCCGAGTCGATCGGCGTCCAGACACTGCAGTCGATCGAGAGCAGCGCCAATCATGCCGCGATCGAACTCGAACGCGAAATGGGATTCACCGTGCACAGCTATCCGGGCGATGCCACGCTGATGCTGATTCAGCGCAAGCTGCCGATGCCCGTCGCGGGCTGAGCGGGCATCCTTCCACAGGCATATTCCGGCACATGCGCATCGATGCGGATTCGCGCGCGGCGGCGCAACCATCCAAAAAAGCCCCGGAGATCGGCCGATCTCCGGGGCTTTTCGTGGTGGGCGTGGCAAGGATTGAACTTGCGACCCCTGCGATGTCAACACAGTGCTCTACCACTGAGCTACACGCCCACGGAGGCGCGCTATTAGCCCCGGGGTTGCCGGGGCGCAAGCGGCAAATCAGGGTCAGTTGAGGCCGGTCGCGCTGCCCATCTCGAACATGCGGTCGACCTCCATCACGAGGTCGCGCAGATGGAACGGCTTGGATAGCACCTTGGCCTGCGGCAGCGCCTTGCCGGCCTTCAGCGTCACCGCCGCGAAACCGGTGATGAACATCACCCGCATCGCCGGCGCGAGCGTGGCGGCGCGCTGGGCGAGTTCGATGCCGTCCATCTCGGGCATCACGATATCGGTCAGCAGCAGATCGAATGATTCGGATTCGAGCAACGGCAGCGCCGTCGCGCCCGAGCCGACCGATGTGACCGCATAGCCGGACTTCTCGAGCGCCCGCGTCAGATATTGACGCATCGCCTCGTCATCCTCGGCCAGCAAAATCCGGATCATCCCACCCCCACTCGGCGCATCGGCCACGACGCGTGACCGATACAGTCGCCATTATGTCCGAAGCTCTTAAAATTTTCCAGCCAATGCGGCAGATTGTCGCGATTCGGCACGAATCGATCGCATGCATTGCCCGTTCGGTGCCCCCGCCCTAGCAAGGTCGGGTGTCGCTCGCCGCTTTGCCCTATCGCCGCATCGGCCCCGCCGCCCCGGCATCGCCGGTCATCCTGTCGGTCCCGCACGCCGGTCGCGATTATCCGGCAGCGATCGCCGACATGCTGCGGGTGCCGCGCGAGGCGCTGGAGGCGCTGGAAGACCGGCATGTCGATCGCCTGGCCGATGCGGCGGCCGCATCCGGCATTTCAGGTCTGGTCGCGACCGTCCCGCGCGCCTGGATCGACCTCAACCGCGCCGACCGCGAGATCGACCCCGACATGATCGAGCCGCCGCTGCGCGGGGCCGCGCTGATCCAGTCGGCCAAGGTGCGCGGCGGGCTGGGGCTCGTGCCGCGCCGGCTGCACCCGCATGGCGACATCTGGAAGGGCCGGCTGCCGGTCGATTCGCTCACGGCGCGCATTCGCGACATTCACCGCCCCTATCATGAGGCGCTGTCGGCGTTGCTGACCTTGGCGCGCGCGCGCTTCGGCGCGGCGGTGCTGCTCGATCTCCATTCGATGCCGCCGATCCGGGTCAATGGCGCGCGCGCCGCCCGAATCGTGATCGGCGATCGCTTCGGCCGGTCGGCGACCGCCCGCATCACCGCGCGCGCCGTCGCCGAGGCGCGCGAGGCCGGCTTCGTCAGCACGGTCAACACGCCCTATGCCGGCGGCCATATCCTCGAACGGCATGGCGATCCGGTACAGGCAGTGCACGCGATCCAGGTCGAGATCGACCGCAGCCTCTATCTGGCGCCCGGCCTGCGCGAACCTGGCCCCGGGATGGCCGCCATGAGCGCCTTCGTCGCACGGCTGGCGGCGGCGTTGGCCGACGAGATATCGGGCTGGCCGATGGCGATCGCTGCAGAGTGAGCCGGTGGTGATTGGAGCACCGATTCGTGGTATGACGGCGGCATGAGCGCTTCCCCGAATCTGTCTCCCGAAGAGGTCGCAGCGGCCCGCGAGCGGCGGCTCGACGCGATGGCGATGCAGGCGATCGAGGGCAATCCACTGACAAGCGACGATATCGAGATGTTCGAGATGTTCGAACGCGAGGCCTGGTCGCATGAGCGCCGCCGCGCATACATCAACACGTTGTTCGAAGCGTCGCGGACATCTGCCGCTGAATGAGCGGCGCCATCTGCTTGCGTTAGGTCAGGCAGATGGCGCCGAGCCGAATCGGCGTCAGCGTGCTCATGTCCCACAAGAAAAAACCACCCCGTGCGAGCACGAGGTGGCCAAGGTTCAGGGAGGAAAACACGCCCGAAGGCGTGTCGACACTGGATGCGAAAGGGGGAAACACATCCGGCGTCCCACAACAGATATGTTGAAAGGCGAATGCTTTCAAGTGCTCAAAAAAGTTTTCGTGTCCGATTTGGTGCCGATCAACGTTGCGACGGTGAAACAAGCGGCAGCATCCGGTGCACCACGTTGTCGCGATCGATCAGCTGATGCTTGATCGCCGCCGCGATGTGCAGAACGATCGGCGCGATCATCGCATAGCCGGTGATTTCGTGGAACGCGTGCGACACGCCGGCCAGCGATCCGCCCCGTGCGACCGGCAGATAGGGGATATCGAACAGGCCGAACCAGCTCAGCGGGCGAGGCTGAGCAGCACTACGGTGATGCCCACAGCCCGTCATGCCGCCGCCGAGCGGACAAGCGCCAGCGCCAGCACGATATGGACGATGATCGCGAGGCCGATCGTTCAGCGCAGCCAGATCGCGATCAGACCTCTTCGGGCTGAAGGATCGCCTGCTGCATCAACGGACCCTTGCCCTGATTGACCTGCCGGCTGAAGATCTCACGCATGATCTGCAGCGAGAACAGATGGGCGTAGAGCAAGGGCAGCATGCCCGACTTGGTCATCTTGCGGAGTTGATCGCCGCGCAGGTCGCGGAGCTTCTCTTCCGAGACCATCTGGAAGCCGCGATAGACGAACGGCTTGTCGCTGTTGTCGGGCTGGATCGAGACTTCGCCGTCGATCAGGATGTTGAGCGCGCGCAACTCCTTCATGAATTCGGCGGTACGCAGGCCGGCCTGCTCGAACTGCTCGCAGAAGCCGAGGATGTTCTGCGTCGCCTGCGCCGGCTTGCCGTCTTCGAACAAGGGCTGGCCCTCTTCGAACGGGCCGATCGCCTCGGCGGTCGGATCGAAGCAGAGCGACAATTCGTCGGTGTTCGGGCGCAGCTTGGCGAGCATGAACGGATAACGCCGCACCCAGGCCGGCACATAGACTTCCTGGACCAGCTTGCCGTCGGGATCGACGAAGGTATTGATCCCCTCGTTCATGCCCATCAGCGCGATCGGCACGGCGTCGTCGCCCTGCGTGAACACGATCGGATAGAAACGCTGGGCCGGCGCGAACTCGTCGATCGTCAGCGGCACCGCGTGCTGCGAGACGAGGAAGGGCGCGCTGTCGACGTTACGGGCCTTCCAGTCGCCATGTTCGGAACTCGAAAGCGGCTGTAGGCCCTTGTAGAACAGCGGAAGATTGTTGGCCGGCGCGGTCGCCATCTCGATACTCTCCGTGGAAAACGTCGCGCGCGGCACAGACCGCGCGCTTTGGCCGCGTCTATGGCCGCAAAGCGCCGGAAGCAAGTCTTAGGGCGATTCGTCAGGGGATCAACTTGCCGGGATTCATGATGCCGCGCGGGTCGAGCGCCTGCTTGATCGCCCGGAGCGCCGCCAGCCGCCCGGGGTCGGTGAGCCTGGCGAAACTGCCCAGCTTCATCTGGCCGATGCCATGTTCGGCCGACAGCGAGCCGCCGGCGGCGTCGACGAGATCATAGACGAACGCGCTGATCGCCGGACCCTGTCCCGCCACCCAGTCCGGGCCGGCACCCGCCCCGGCGCGGACGTGGAAATGGACGTTGCCGTCGCCGAGATGACCGAAGGCGCTGGCGCGCGTGCCCGGAAAGGCCCGCTCAGCGGCGGCGGCGGCCTCGATCATGAAGCGCGGCATGTCCGCCACCGGCACCGAGATATCGTGCTGCACCGCCGGCCCGTCGGCGCGCTCGGCTTCGGAGATCGATTCTCGCAGCTTCCAGAAGGCGGCTGCCTGCGCCTCGCTGGCGGCGATCGTCGCGTCCTGCATCAGCCCCGATTCGAGCGCATCGGCCAGCAGCGGCTCGATCAGCGCCGCGGCGCCGGTGGTCTTGGTCACCGCTTCGATCAGGACATGCCAGGCATGATCGCCCGCCAGCGGCGCACGCGTGGCCGGGATGTGGCGCAACACCGCCGCCAGCGATTCGGCCGGCAGTATCTCGAAGCTCTCGATCGCATCGCCGGTCGCCGCTTCGAGCCGCCGCAGCAGCGCGAGCGCCTGGGCGGGGCTGGCGAGGCCCGCCCAGGCGACCGCGCGGTCGCCCGGTTGCGGCTTGAGGATCAACGCCGCCGCCGTGACGATGCCGAGCGTCCCCTCGGCACCGATCAGCAAATGCCTGAGATCATAGCCGCGATTGTCTTTCTTCAGCGCCGCCAGCCCCCGGTAGATCGTTCCGTCGGGCAGCACCGCCTCGATGCCGGCGACCAGCGACCGCATCGTGCCGAAGCGCAACACCTGTGTGCCGCCGGCATTGGTCGAGACCAGCCCGCCGATCGTCGCCGACCCCTTCGCGCCGAGCGAAAGCGGAAAGCGCCAGCCCGCGCCGGCCGCGGCATCGTGCAGGTCGGACAGGATCATGCCGGCCTCGGCCACCGCCAGCCCGGCCCCGGCGTCGAGGCTGCGCAGCCGGTTCATCCGCCGCGTCGAGAGGATCAGCGCCGCGCCGTCGGCAGGCGGCGTCGCACCGCCCACCATCGAGGTGTTGCCGCCCTGCGGCACCAGCGGCACGCCGGCGCCGGCCGCCATCCGCACCACCAGCGCGACCTCGTCGGTGTCGGCCGGCGCGATGATCGCCGCAGCGTCCCCATGAAAACGACCGCGCCAGTCGGTCAGCCACGGCGCGATCGCATCGCGGTCGGTCACCACGGATTTGGGTCCCAGTCGGCGGGCGAGCGCCGCGATCAACGCGGCAGGTTGCGTATCGGCCATATCCGGGCGAGTGAACCGGATTAATCTCTCGTTCAACCGCCAACCGCCATCGCTACGCCCGATATGGATGTAATCGCGTGATCTTCACGACATTCCTGCTGTTCTTCATGCAGGGTGGCGAAGGCCGCCCGCAGCCGGGGACCGGTGCGCCGCCCGTGCTGCAATTCCGTTCGCGCGTGATCATCCGGATTCCATCGATCGCGCCGCCGCCCAGGGCGCCGCGCGCGCCGCCGCAGCCGCTGGAATGGCGCGAAAGCAAAGGTCCGCGCTGCGTGTCGCCGCGCATATTGCGCGGGTTCGCGATCAGCCATGAGGACAGCATCGACATGGTGCTGCGCGACGGATTGCGGATTCGCGCGCGGCTGGATTCGGACTGCTCGTCGCTCGATTTCCGCTCGGGCATCTATCTGCATCCCGGTCCCGACGGCCTGATCTGCGAGGATCGCGACTCGATCCATACGCGCGCGGGCGGCGAATGCGAGATCGAACGCTTCCGGGCGCTTTCCCTCAAGCGATGAAACGCGCGCTCGAGCGCTGAAAACCGGCATTTGCTTGACATTCGCGCCGCCTTTGACCAAGCGCGGGCGGACATATGGCGTGGCATGGGTGGGTTGGCCCGCCTGCTGTCAGCAGCCGGTCGGTCCTGGCCGGTCACCCTCTTTTGCCGGCCAACCCCTATTTTCGGATTGCCAATGACATTCGCCGACCTCGGCCTCTCAGACGAATTGCTCCGTGCGATCGAAGATTCGGGCTACACGGTGCCCACCCCGATCCAGGCCAGCGCGATCCCGCCCGTGCTGATGATGCGCGACCTGATCGGCATCGCCCAGACCGGCACCGGCAAGACCGCCAGCTTCGTGCTGCCGATGATCGACATCCTCGCGCAAGGCCGCGCCCGCGCCCGCATGCCGCGCTCGCTGATCCTCGAACCGACGCGCGAGCTCGCCGCGCAGGTTGCCGAGAATTTCGAGAAATACGGCAAATATCACAAGCTCTCGATGGCGCTGCTGATCGGCGGCGTGCAGATGGGCGATCAGGTCAAGGCGCTGGAAAAGGGCGTCGACGTGCTGATCGCCACGCCGGGCCGGCTGATGGACCTGTTCGAACGCGGCAAGATCCTGCTCACCGGCTGCAACCTGCTGGTGATCGACGAGGCCGACCGGATGCTCGACATGGGCTTCATCCCCGACATCGAGACGATCTGCACCAAGCTGCCGAAGAACCGGCAGACCCTGCTGTTCAGCGCGACGATGCCGCCGCCGATCAAGAAGCTGGCGGACAAATTCCTCTCCAATCCCAAGCAGATCGAGGTCGCCCGCCCCGCCAGCGCGAACATCAACATCGTCCAGAAGCTGGTCGAGGTGTCGTCGCGCGGCAAGAAGAAGATGCTCGAGGACATGCTGCGCGCCGAGGCGGTGACCAACGCGATCGTGTTCTCGAACCGCAAGACCACCGTCCGCGAGCTCGCCCAGAGCCTGAAGCGCGACGGCTTCAACGCCGGCGAAATCCATGGCGACATGGAACAGGCCGAGCGGATCCGCGAACTCGACAGATTCAAGACCGGCGACATCACGATCCTGGTCGCCTCGGACGTCGCGGCGCGCGGGCTCGACGTCAAGGGCGTCAGCCACGTCTTCAACTATGACGTGCCGTGGCATCCGGACGATTACATCCATCGCATCGGCCGCACCGGCCGCGCCGGCGCGACCGGCACCGCCTATACGCTGGCGACGCCCGACGATGCCGAGGCGATCGCCAATATCGAGAAGCTGACCGGCATGCCGATCCCGCGGCTCGCCGCGACGGCGATCGTGGCACCGGCTGCCGCCGAGACGGAGAAGCCCGCCCGTCCGGCGCGCGAACGCCGGCCGGCCAAAAGCGAGCCGAAACGTGAGGCCCCGGCGAAGGCGGCAGCGCCGAAGGCGGAGGCGCCTGCACTGGCACCAGCTCCTGCGGTCGCACCGCGCGCCGACCGGCAACCGCCGCGGCGCGATCCGCCACGCTCCGAACGCACACCGGCCGAACGCACACCGGCCGAACGCGCACCGGCCGAACGCGTGCCGGAGCGGGTCAATGCCCGCGACGATGGCCCCGACGAGGGCTGGAACGGCCCGGTCCCGAGCTTCCTCGGCTTCAAGTTCGACCTGTGACGCCGGCCGGGCCGCTGGTCCCGGCGCGCTCGCCCTGCACGGGCGTCTGCACACTCGATTCGGCACAGCGCCTCTGCCTCGGTTGCGGCCGCACGCTCGGCGAGATCGCGGAATGGCCACTGGCGTCCGAGCACCGCCGACGGCAGATTCTGGTGCGACTCGACGGCCTGATCGCGCCGCGCGCAAGCGACCGGCGCGGTTGACACCAGCCGTCAGGGGACGGCCGGCGGCCGTTTCGCAAAGCGCCCGTCGGCGAGGAAGGCGATGGTTTGCCGGATCGTCTCGCGATGGCGGCTGATCCAGACGTGACTTGCGGATACGGTGATATGATCGGTCTGGCCGCCGACGTGGGTGGCACGGACCGCAACCTTGCCGTCATTCGGCTCGCGAAAGATCGGGTCGGAGGCGAACGCCATCAACGGCCGCGTGCCCGCGATCACGCCCAGCGGAAAGTCGACCTCCCCCAGCGCCGCGCGCATGGCGGGCGTCCGGCGCGGCGCGAGCAGATCGGCCGAGGGCCCCAGCACCAGGCCCGACAGGCGCAGGCCGCGCATCAGATCGACCCACGCGCTGCCGTCATTGGGCGGCGCCAGCATCACCGCACGGCCCAGCCATGAAGGCCGGTGACGGGCGACATAGGCGCGCAGCACCAGCGATCCCATCGAATGGGTGACGAAATGCACCGGTCCCTCCGTCTCGCGCGCAAAGCGCTCGAACCGCGGATGGAGCCCGTCGACGATCCGGTCGATCGCATGCGCGCGCGATCGGTAGACCGGATTGAGCGTGGCATAGCCCTGCCCCCGCAGCGCCCGGGCCATACCCTCCATCATCACCGGCAGCGCCCAGATGCCGTGCAGCAGGATCACGCTGCCGGCACGGCCCGAATGCGAGGGATCGGTCGAGGACATGACGATGAGTCTCGCACTGCAACGGCGGGAGCGCAAATCCTCCCAAGGCGAGGCGGAATTTCCGCTACGCAGGGAGCGTGTAATACAGGAAATAGCCGATCGCATAGAGCAGAGCCGCCAGCGCCAGCGTGATGAACAGGACGACCCGGTTGCGCCTGCCGCTGATCAACTGCCACAGCCCGTTGACGATCGCCGCGACGCCGAACACGATCACCAGCCCGAACAGGCCCAGGAACAGCTTCGCCTCTTCGGCCGTGCCGGTGAAGGTGCTGCCATCGATCGTCTCGCCGGGCGAGAGCATCGTCGGCGCCATGTTGATCGTGACCGCGCCCATCAGTCCGACGAGGAAGATGCCGATCGCGAGCAGGATGCCGCCGAGGATGCGGATCGACCTCGAGGTGCGCGTCCGCGATCCGCAGCGCGGGCAGAGCGCGACCGTGCCGGGTTCGACATGGCCGCAAGTGAGGTTGTAACAGCTGCTGGTCTTGGTCATGGCGGGATCATAGCGTGTTCGGTAGAATGGTGGAGTGCCGGACAGCACAATCCGCCAAATATCGCATTACCGCCCGGCGCGGTACCGCATCCGGAAATCGTCCGCCCACGCCCTCAGCCGCCCATCCGCGATCGCGCCGCGCAAAGCCGCCATCAATTGCTGATAGAACCACAGATTATGCTCGGTCATCAGCATCGCGCCGAGCATCTCGCCCGACTTCACGAGATGGTGGAGATAGGCCTTCGACCATGCCGCGATCGGCGACTCGGGATCGATCGGCGACAGGTCCTCGGCATGTTTCGCGTTGCGGATGTTGACCGGGCCGTCCCAGGTGAAGGCCTGGCCGTTGCGGCCGCTGCGCGTCGGCAGCACGCAATCGAACATGTCGATGCCGCGTTCGACCGCGCCGACGATGTCGTCGGGCTTGCCCACCCCCATCAAATAGCGCGGACGGTCGGCGGGCAGCATCGCGACGGCGGAATCGAGCACGCCGAACATCGTCTCCTGCCCCTCGCCCACCGCGAGGCCGCCGACCGCATAGCCGTCGAAGCCGATGTCGATCAGCGCGTCGGACGAGATCCGCCGCAGGTCGGCGAACATCGAACCCTGCTGGATGCCGAACAGCGCCGATCGCGCCGCATGCGCCGCGCCCGCATCGAAGCCGTCGCGCGAACGCTTCGCCCAGCGCATCGAGCGCGCCATCGAACCGGCCGCCTTCTCGTGCGTCGCCGGGAAGCCGGTGCATTCGTCGAACGCCATGACGATATCGGACCCCAGCAGCCGCTGGATTTCCATCGAGCGCTCAGGTGACAGCATGTGACGCGACCCGTCGAGATGGCTGCGGAAAGCGACACCCTCCTCGGTGGTCTTGGTCAGGTCGGACAGGCTCATCACCTGATAACCGCCGCTGTCGGTGAGGATCGGCCGGTCCCAGCCCATGAACGCATGAAGTCCGCCGAGCCGGTCCATCCGCTCGGCGCCGGGTCGCAGCATCAGATGATAGGTGTTGCCGAGGATGATGTCGGCGCCCAGCGCACGGACATCGGCGGGCTTCATCGCCTTGACGGTGGCGGCGGTGCCGACCGGCATGAACGCGGGCGTGCGGATCGCGCCGCGCCGCATGGCGATCGCGCCGGTGCGGGCGGCGCCGTCGGTCGCGGCGATGGTGAAGGCGAAGCGTTCGGTCATGAAGCGCGCGCCTATAGCGGTGCCAGAGCGTAGAGTCAGGCCCCCGAAGTCAGGCCCGGAAGCGCAGTTCCCAGGTCTCGCCCTGTTCGGGTTCACCGAACTCGTCATGCGTCTCGACTGCGATACAATCGAAACCGGACGCCGCGTAGATCCGCCGCGCGCTCGCCAGCACCGTGTGCGTCCACAGCCAGATGCGGTCGTAGCCGGCCTCGCGCGCGAAATCGATGCAGTTCCTGACCAAAGTCTCGCCGATCCCGAGTCCGCGCGCATCAGGTTCGACGTAAAGCAGGCGGAGCTGCGCGGCGTTGTCGCCCGAGTCGCAGAGAAAGATCGATCCGGCCATCCGGCCGCCGCGTTCGGCGACCCAACAGCGCTCCCGGCCGGGCTTGTAGTCGCGGAGGAAGCGCGCCGTGACGTCGCCGATCAGCGCTTCCATCGGCCGGCCCCAGCCATTGGCCTCGCCATAGAGGATCGACTGGCGTGCGGTGATCAGCCCCATGTCGCCGACGCGGAAGTCGCGTAGCGACCAGTCCGGCGCATCCTCGTCGCCAAGCAGCACGCGCACGGTGCCGAGCGCGGAAACCAGAGCGCGCCGTCCAGCGGCGCCCAGCGGCGCCAACTGTGCGACCACATCGCTGCGCGTCCGGTCGTCGAGCGCGGCGAAGACGCTGCGCCCGTCCGCGGTCATGTGGATCGGTCGCTGACGGGCATCATCGCCGCGCCCGCGCTCGATCCAACCTTCCGTCTGGAAGCGACGCAGCAGACGGCTGGCATAGCCGGCGTCGAGGTCGAGCGTTTTCCGCAGATCGCTCGCAAGCGCGCCATCGCGTTTGGCGATCTCATAGAGCAGCCGCGCCTCGATCAGCGACAGCGAACTGCCCATATAGTGGGGGGCGAGCGCGCCCGCGAAACGGGTGTGGAATCGGTTGAAGGCGCGGACCTCGCGCACCGCCTCATCCATTTCGGTGTCGATCATGAAAGACCGATTGCCGCAATTAGTTGACGATGTCAATCAATTCGGTCGTGGCTTACCGGGTTTCCCGCCGGCCGCGCCCGGTTCACCCGCTGTGCCGGGCGCGGCCGGCGGGAGCGATCCACCCGGATCGACGCGCAGGCTGATCAGTTCGGACCGCGACAGGACGCCATCCTTGTCCTTGTCGAGCGCGAGGAAGCGCTGCGCGAAGAAATGGACGAACTCGTCGCGGCTGATGCGGTCGTCGCCATCGGCATCGAGGTCGAGCAATCCCGGCAGCGCACCCTGGCTGCCCAATGTCCGCTCCGCCCAGCTGCCATGCTCGATCGCACCGATATTGCCGTCGCCATTGGCATCGGCGTGTTTCCATTCGCGTGCGACGCCCGCATCGAACTCGGCGCGGGTGACGCGCGTGTCACCATCGCTGTCGAAGCCGGCAATCGCCATTGCGACCGGCAGCACGAAGATGGTCGGCGTGGTCGGGCGGTAGGGCAGTGGATCGCGGCGCGCCTGAGCGGGCCCGCCTGGATACAGCACCAAAGCCGTCGCCAGCATGATGGTCGGCACGAAGCGGCGCATCGGCAATATCCTTCAGGGCAGTAGCAGGCTGGCGTCGCCATAGGAATAGAAGCGATAGCCGCGCGCGATCGCATGCGCATAGGCCTCGCGCATCCGGTGGCGGCCCATCAGCGCGCTGACCAGCATGAACAGGGTCGAGCGCGGCAGATGGAAATTGGTCATCAGCCCGTCGATGCCGCGGAAACGATAGCCCGGGGTCATGAAGATCGCGGTATCGCCTTCGAACGCGCCGATCGTGCCGTCCTCGTCGGATGCGCTTTCGATCAGCCGCAGGCTGGTCGTTCCGACCGCGATCAGCCGGCCGCCGGCGGTGCGCAGCGCGTTGAGGCGGGCGGCGGTGGCGGCTTCGATGCGGCCCCATTCCGAATGCATCACATGGTCGCGCGTATCTTCGGCCTTGACCGGCTGGAAGGTGCCGGCGCCGACGTGGAGCGTCAGCGTGGCATAAGTGATGCCGCGCGCATCGAGCGCCTGCATCAGCGCCGGGGTGAAGTGGAGCGCGGCGGTGGGGGCGGCGACCGCACCCGCCTCGCGCGCGAACATCGTCTGATAATCGTCGGCATCGGCTTCGTCGGCAGCGCGGCGGCCGGCGATATAGGGCGGCAGCGGCATGCGCCCGGCCCGTTCGAGCAGCAGTTCGACCGGTTCGTCCCCGGCGAAAATCAGCGCCATGCTGCCATCGTCGCGCTTCGCCTCGGCGACGGCGGAGACGCCCGCCGCGAACTCGATCGTCTCACCGTCGCGGACGCGGCGGGCGTTGCGCAGGAAAGCGCGCCAGCGCCGCGGCCCCTCGCGCTTGTGCAAGGTCGCGCCGACCGCGGCGTCGCCGCGCCGGCCCTCGAGCTGCGCCGGGATGACGCGGGTGTCGTTGAAGATCAGGCAGTCGCCCGGCCGCAGCATGTCGGGCAGTTCGCGGACGATGCGGTCCTCGGTGCGCGGACCGTCGAGCAGCAGCAGCCGCGCGCTGTCGCGCGGACTCGCCGGGCGGAGCGCGATCCGTTCCGGCGGCAATTCGAAATCGAAGAGATCGACGCGCATGCCGCGTCTCAGTGCGACGGCGGCGTGGCCTCGACGGGGGCCGGTGCCTCTTCCGCGGGTGCCGGCGCGGGTTCGGCAGGAGCCGGCGCCTCGGCCGCGGGCGGCGCTGCCTCCGGAGCTGGCGCGGCCTCGGGCGTTGCTTCGACCGGGGGCGCTGCCTCGGGTGCGGGTGCTACCTCCGGTGCGGGCGCTGCCTCCGGTGCGGGCGCAGGCGCAACCTCTGCCGCGGGTGGCGTCTCGACCGCAGGCGGCGGCGTCTCGGCAGCCGGCGGGGTCGGGCTGGCAACCGGCACCGGCGGCTGCATCGAGCGCGGCACCGGCGCATGTTCGCCGTCGGCCTCGATGAACGCGCGGACGATCGACGCGGGCGCCGCCGGCGGTTCGCCGCGCGGGATCGCATCGACGAATTGCATGCCGTCGAGCACGCGACCGACGACGGTATATTTTCCGTCGAGCTTGGTCAGCGGCATGAACATGATGAAGAACTGACTGTTCGCGCTGTCGTTGCTGTCGGCGCGCGCCATCGCCATCGTGCCGCGCACATGCGGCATATAGTTGAACTCGGCCTTGAGGTCGGGCAGTTCGGATCCGCCCTGGCCGGTCCCCGTCGGGTCGCCGGTCTGGGCCATGAACCCCTCGATGACGCGGTGGAAGATCACGCCGTCATAGAAGCCGCGCTTGGCGAGCAATTTGATGCGCTCGACATGGTTGGGCGCGAGATCCGGCCGCAGCTGGATGCGCACGCGGCCGCCGGTGGTGAGATCGAGCACCAGCACATTGTCCGGCGTCACCGGCGGCGGCGCATAGGATGTCGGAGCCGCGGGGGTCTGTGCCGCGGCAGGCACGGCGATCAGGCCGAACAGCGCGACGAGACCGACCAGAATACGCTTGATCACTTCTTACTCCCCAGATCGGACGGCGCGCGTCCTAAAGCATTGATCGCATGAGCCTCGCGTGAACGGCCGGTCATGACGACTCAGCTGCCCCGCCGCCCGAGAATCTCGACACGTGCGATCACCTCGGCCTCGACCGCGGGCGTCACGAACTTCGCGATCGGGCCGCCGAACAGCGCGATTTCCTTGACGAGCTTTGACGCGATCGGCTGCAGGCAGACGTCCGCCATCAGGAACACCGTCTCGATGCGGTCGTTGATCTGCTGGTTCATGCCCGCCATCTGATATTCATACTCGAAATCGGCAACGGCGCGCAGGCCGCGCACGATCATGCTCGCACCTTCGCGCTCGGCGAAATCCATCAGCAGCGAATCGAAGCAGACCACGCGGATGTCGCCGCCGATCGCCGCGACCTCGCGCTCGACCATCGCCATCCGCTCGTCGACGCTGAACATCGGCGATTTGGACGCGTTGGTGGTCACGCCGATCACCAGCCGGTCGCACAATTTCGCGCCGCGGCGGATGATGTCCATATGGCCCCGCGTGATCGGATCGAAGGTGCCGGGATAGACTCCGGTGCGCGTACCCATGATGATTCCCCCTATCGATCCCGTGCGACGACGAAGCGCGCGATGTCACGCAGCAGCGCTGCCTCGGCGCCATAGCCGTGGAGATGCGCGACCGCCTGGTCGACCAGCATCACCGCCTGCGCCCGCGCGCGCTCGAGCCCCAGCAGCGACAGGAAGGTCTCCTTGCCCGCCGCCGCATCCTTGCCCAGCTTCTTGCCCGCCGACTCCTCGCTGCCCTCGACGTCGAGGATGTCGTCGGCGATCTGGAAGGCGAGGCCGAGGTCGCGCGCATAGCCGCGCAGCCCGGTCCTGCCCTCGGGCGGCACGCGCCCCATGATCGCCCCCGCCTCGAGGCAGAAGGCGATCAGCGCACCGGTCTTCATCTGCTGGAGCCGGGTCACGGTCTGGAGATCGAAGGTGGCGTCCGCGGCGGCGATATCCATCATCTGCCCGCCTGCCATGCCGGCGGGGCCGGCCGCGCGCGCGAGTTCGCGGACCAGTTCGATGCGGACGAACGGATCGGCGTGGGTCACCTCGTCGGCGAGGATGTCGAAGGCCAGCGCATGGAGCGAATCGCCCGCCAGCACCGCCGTCGCCTCGTCATAGGCCTTGTGGACCGTCGGCTTGCCGCGCCGCAGATCGTCGTCGTCCATGCAGGGCAGGTCGTCATGGATCAGCGAATAGACGTGGATGCACTCGATCGCGGTCGCCACCCTCAGCGCCGCGTCGCGATCGACATGAAACAGATCGCAGGCGGCGGTGACCAGCAGCGGACGCAGCCGCTTGCCGCCGCCGATCGCGGCATGGCGCATCGCGCCGAACAAGGGCGCGCGGGGATCGTCGGGCACTTCCAGCAACAAGTCGAACTGCCGGTCCATATCCTCGGCGATCCGCTCCATCGCGGTGCGAAGCCCCAGCGACGACGCGGCCATCGCTGCGTCAGCCGGCATCGAAGGGCGTCGCGCCGGCCGGCCGGCCATCGGCACCGACGCTGATCTTCTCGATTCGCGCCTGGGCGGCGGCAAGCCGCGCCTCGCACTGCGCACGCAGACGATCACCCTGGGCATAGAGCCCGATCGCCTCGTCCAGCGCCGCATCGCCCGATTCGAGGCGCGCGACGATATGTTCCAGACGCTTCAGCGCCTCCTCGAAGCTCAGCTCCGAGAAATCAGGGTCCTCAGCCATCGCCCGGCTTGTGACGATGCGCCCCCGCAGGGTCAAGCGGAGAGAGCAGGAAAGGATGCAGTGGCAGTCGGGGCCAATCGTGATTATCGGACGCATCCCGCCGATCAACAAGTGTCCGGCATGACGGTGTTCACGACGAGAATGTCCGAAGATGGACGGATCGCCTTACCTGCGGACGTGCGCCGGGTCATCGGCCTGGAACATGGCGGCACCGCCGTCATGGACGTTGTCGATGGGGAAATCCATGTTCGCAGCGTGGCGAAAACCATGGATCGCGCGCGGGCGCTGGCGCGCCACCTACTGGCCGGCAAGGATGGTGCCAGTGTCGAAGATTTCCTCGCAGATCGGCGGCGCGAGGCCGAACGCGAGGGTTGATATCCGGGCGCTATTTATAACCATTTCGGTGCAAAAACACCATGGACGAGATCGGCCACACGCCCTAAGCGCCCCCGGTGCGGCTCTGCCGGACACTGTCATATCATTGTAACTGCTTGTTAAAAATCGGGGGATTCATGAAAATCTATCTACTGTGCGCCGCCGCTCTGGCGTGCGTACCCGGCGTCGCGTCCGCTCAGGATCAGGTGCAGGATTTTGCGGGACCGCGCGCCGAACTGCGCGTCGGCTATGAGACGCCGACCATCAGCGACGACGGTGACGTCTACAAGATCGATAGCGCGGTCTCCTATGGCGGCGAAGTCGGCTTCGACGTTCAGGCCGGCAACAAGGTCGTCGTCGGTCCCTATGCCGTCTATGAATTCTCCAGCGTCAAATTGTGCGATTCGGGCTTCTGCCTGAAGGAGCGCGGCAATCTTGGCGCCGGCGGCCGGATCGGCTTCGTCGCGACGCCGACGCTGCTGGTCTATGGCAAGGTCGGCTACACCCGTATCACGATCCGTGCCACCGACGGGTTCGACAGCGCGTCGGAAAGCAAGGGCGGCGTCCAGGGCGCGCTGGGTGTCGACATGAACTTCGGCCGCAATTTTTACGGCCTGATCGAGTTCAACTATGGCGACTATGGCAAGTTCGAGGGTGTCAATTTGCAGCGCCGCCATGTCGCGGCGGGCATCGGCGTGCGCTTCTGATCGCACGCGGATTGCGGAATGATGAGGGGGCGTCCGAACGGGCGCCCCTTTTTCATGCGGCCGCATCAGCGGGCGAAGAAGGCCCGCGTCGTCCGCGCCACCTCGCGGGCGCGTTCGTCGAGAGCGGGCCAGCCACCGCGCGCGTCGTCGCGTCGGTCCACTGGCCGGGTTCGATCCACATGCCGCCGAAATCGAAACCGGCCTGTGCGGCGGCTTCGACGAGCTGGACCGGCGTGGCCTCGGGCATGATGCCAGACGCCATGGCGATCGGATGATTCAGGCCCACGCTCCGGCCCTCAATATTTGACGTTGCGGGTGAAGCCGCCATCGACGGTCAGATTGACGCCGGTGATCCACGAGGCGCGCTCGGAGGCGATGAAGGCGACGGTGTTGGCGATCTCCTCGGGCTTGCCGAAACGGCCGGCCGGCTGGCGGGCGAGATTGGCGGCATAATATTCGGGCAACGCCTGCTCGACATAATCCCAGGACCCGCCCTTGAGGTAGATCGGCCCCGGGCAGACGCAATTGCAGCGTATCCCCTCGCCCATGAACTCGATTGCGAGCTGGTGGACGTAATTGATCAAGGCCGCCTTGATCGCGCCATAGCTGAAGCCCGATCCGAGGAAGGCGTGATTTTCAAACGCGGTGATCGTGCTGAGTTGGACGAACGCCGAAGGCGCGGCCGCCTTGAGGTGCGGATAGGCCGCATCCCACATCGCCACCGACGACATCAGGTCGATATTGTAATAGATGTCCCAGCCGTGGCGCGAGCGCGGGATGCCGCCCAGCGCGCTGGCGCACGAGACGACGATGTCGATCCCGCCCATCGTCTCGGCCGCCTCGCCGACCCAGCGCGAGACCTGATCATAGTCCCCGCAATCGACGACCGCGCCATGGACGGTGCCGAGCTGAGACATGGCCGCCACCACCTCCTCGACGCCATCGCCGCCCAGCGGATTGGCGTGGATGGTCGGATCGGCGGCGCTCGGCTCGCTGGCGGTGGCGCGGCGGCCGCAGATTGCGACGGTCGCGCCTTCCATGAGGAAACGCTCGGCGATCGCGCGGCCGACGCCGCGGGTCGCGGCGCTGACGACGACTTTCTTGCCGGCAAGTTCGAGATCCATGATCGTCCTCATCTATCCGAGATTGCACATGTGCGCCGGCAGGCCGGCGACGTCGGTCCGGATCCGCACCACACCGCCCTTGCCGGGATGATCGGCATTGCCGCCGGTCGAGACGTAGAGATCGCGCATGTCGGCGCCGCCGAAGGCGAGGCTCACGAGATGCGGGAAGGGCAGCGACAGCACGCGTTCGACGCTGCCGTCGGGCCGATAGCGGCGGATGACCGCCTCGCTCCAGAAGGCGACCCAGATGCCGCCCTCGACATCGACGGCGAGACCGTCGCAATCGTCCGCAACGGCGAGCAGTGTCGGGCTGTGGGCAATCCCGTCCTCGCCGAACGTCCAGGCCCAGATGCCGACGGTCGATTCGCTATGGTAGAGCGTGCCGCCGTCGGAGCTGAAGCCGATGCCGTTCGATGCGACCACATCGTCGCGCAGGATCGTGACCGCGCCGCCGGGCGCGAGATGAAAGAAGATGCCGCCCTTCGGTGTCTCGCCACGCTCGAACAAGGCGGCGAAATCGATCGTCCCGCCGAACAGTCCGCCGCGACCGTCGCCTTCGATATCGTTGACCGCGACGATGGGGGCACCGGCGATCTCGGTCAGCAGCGGCCGTGCGACGCCGTCCTCGACCAGCACCAGGCCGCCCCTGCCGCCGCAGACGATGCCGCCGCCAGCATCGCGGACGGCACCGCCGATCCAGATCCGGTCGGCGAGCATCGTCTCGACCTCACCACCGGGCAGCACGCGATAATAGCCGCCGCCGGTCAGGTCGCTGAACCAGATCGTGCCGTCAGCGGCCGCGCGCGGTGCCTCGCAGAACTCGAAGCCCTCGGCGATGATATCGAAGGCGGGCGTGATCACAGCGGCAGGATGTCGCTGTCGTGATTGCATTCGATGAGTTCGAACACATTGCCGAAGAAATCGCGGCCATAGGTGGCGCGCATGCCGGTCTTGCGGCCCTGAGCATCGATCGGCCCGCCTTCGGCCGGCGGCGTGTGGAAGCAGATGCCGGCGGCGCACATCCGTCCATAGACCGCATCGATATCGTCCACCTGCAATGCGAAGTGGGTATAGCCGCACAGATTGACCGGTCGATCGGGGTCCTGCGCCGGCGACCGCGGCACCAGATATTCGAACGCCTCGATGTGGGTATTGCCCAGCCGCGCGATGAACTGCCTGCCCGCGCTGTCGGGCAGGCCGAGCACCACGTTGATCGCGGTCGTGCCGAGCGGCCATTCGGCCGTGGTCAGCTCCCGGGCTCCCAGCAGATCGACGTAGAACGCGCGGGCCTTGTCGATGTCGGGCACCGAAACCGCGATGTGATGGACGCCGACGATCCCGTTCATCGCCCGTCGCCATCGGCGAGATAGGAGTCGATCGTCTCGTGGAAATGGCGGATCCGCGACTCCTGGTAGATCGACAGCGTCTCGGCGCCCTTCTCGCTCGCATACATGCCCTCGCGCTGCCACCGCATGATGTCGGTATCCTGATCGAGCACATGGGCGAGGAACGGGTCCATGCCCGCGACTTCGGTGAAGGACTGGCCCTCCTCGATGATCACCGGCTCGGCGACCTCCCGGTGCGACCCGTCGGTCGGCTTGGGCCGGAACACCATCTGGTCGAACAAGGCCCGGTCATGATCGTCGCCGTCCGGCCGGAACAGCTGGAGCAAAGGCAGGCCGACCGACGAATAGACGAACAGATTGGGGAAGATGTTGTATTTGAGGCTGTCGATCATCTCGGGCACCGAGCGCGCCGAATAATCGAGGCCATAGTCAGCGGCCAACTGGCGGCGCAATTGATCGGCCATCACCGCACGGGCGGTCTGGCCCGCGGGCACCACCGTCTTGACGCCGGCGGTCGAGGGATCGCCGACCAGCATCTTGTCGAGCAGATCCTGCTGCGTCTGCTGCAATTGCGAGGTCGGCGACGAGATCGGCAGGATTTCGGCGAATTCGGACGCGAATTCGCAGGAACCGTTCGGCACGATGCCGTCGATCAGCTGGCGCGCGACCGCGACCACTTCGGGTTCCAGCGCGACGATGAACTTCGAGGCGAAGCCCTTCATCACCGCGCTGCGGAACGGCACATGTTCGGGCTGATCCTGCTGCAGCGGGATCAGCCGCATCACCGCGCCCATGCCGGCGGGTACGGTCAGCACTTCGCTGGAGAGCCGCGCGGCATCGCTCCACAATGCCCAGATATCGGCGCCGTTCGTGGCGATCCAGTGGCCGCCGTTGCGCGGCGTCCAGACCATGCCGGGCCCGTCGATCAGCGGCGTCCAGGCGGCGAAATAGCCCTGCTCGATCCGCGGCGGGAAATAGACGTCGAAGTCTATGACGCGGTCGGGCGGTACATGGTCGGGAATGGCGGCGTGCGGTTCCATCGGTATCCCTCTCGATCGAATGCGCGCACCACCGCCATCACCCCCGAGCAGTTCAGAACTCGAAACCGAACTGCGCGCCGATCACGCGCGGCTCGCGCGCCGCCGCGAAGGCCCAAAGCGTTGGATAGGCCGCGACCGTGAAGGCGGTGTTCGGCCCGCGATCGTCGAGCAGGTTGCGGGCATAGAGCGTCGCGCGCGCCTTGGCGCCCTTGTCGTCCATGTCCCAGATGAACGAGATGCTGGCATCGACGAGGTTCTGGCGGTCGGAGCGCAGCCGCGGATCGTTGCGAGTCGCCACGATCACCGTGCCGGGCATGACGACCGCCGGGAACGGCGTTGCCGGATCGACGGCGATCTGCTGGTCGTAACGCGACAGGAAGCGATAGCCCGCCTGCAGCTTGATGTTACCCGTCAGCGGACCGACGTCCATCGGGATCGTATATTCGCCATTGAGCGAGAATGTGATCTTGGGCGCATAGATCAGATTGACGTCCGACAGGTCGAACTGCACCGGGAAGGCGATCCCGCCGACCGGCTGCGACACGATGAAGCCGCCGAACTTCGAGTTGGTGTATCCCAGCGAACTGCGGATCGTGAAATCGCGCGTCGGACGGATCGTGAGATCGGCCTCGACGCCCTTGATCTTGGCAGACGCAGCATTTGTGACGATCGTCTCGTTGCCGACACCGCCCACCAGCGAGATCGTGGTCGACTGCTGGATGTTCGAGTAGTCCGTGTAGAAGACGGCGACGTTGAGCGCGACGGCGCGATCAAGGAATTCGCTCTTGAAGCCGACCTCGTAGGAATCGACCGTCTCGGGATCATAGGGCGTCGTCGCCGAGAACAGGGTCTGGCCGCGGCCGTTGAAGCCGCCCGAACGATAGCCGCGCGACCAGGAGCCATAGACCATCAGTTCGTCGGTCGGACGAAAATCGAGGCCGATCTTGGGCGTGAACTTGCTCCACGATTTCGATGCGGAAACGCCGCCCGCCAGCAACGGATTGAGATTCTCCTTCTTGTCATGGGTATAGCGGCCACCGCCCGACAGTCGGACGCGGTCGAAAATCTCCCAATTGAGGTCGAAGAAGGCGGCATAGGATTCGGACTTGCCGGTGGTGTCCTGCGTGCCGGCGAAGGCGCCGAACACCGTCGTGTTCTGGACGAGGCGATATTTGCTCTTGAAGTAATAGACGCCGGTCACATAGTCGAAGCTGTCACCGATCTGTCCGGATGCACGCAGTTCCTGGCTGATCTGGTGATAGTCCTGGAGGCGCTCTGCCTGGTAGAGGCCCGCGGTCGCGAAATCCTGCCGCTGGCGCTCCTTGCTCTCGCGATAGGAGGTGACCGACGCCAGTTTCACGCCGCCGAGATCGAGGTTCATCTCGAGCGTCGCGGCCGGGGCCTTATAACGGCCGAGCGCGCCCGGCGCCGGGAACACGGTATAGATATCCTCGGTCGTATCGCCGTCGCAGATCGGCAGGAAGCCGCAGAAGACATCGCCGGTGCGGGTCAGCGATCCGTTGACCGGATCGAAATCCTGCTCCTGCTGCTCGAGCGTCAGCAAAGCATCGAAATTGGCGCTCGGCGTCAGCAGGAAGGCCGCGCCATAATTCTCGTTGTTCGATCCGCCGCGATGCTTGCCCGTGCCGAGCTGGCGATAATAGCCGCTGCCGTCGGCATGGAAGGCGAAGAATTTGGCGGCGAGCACATCGGGCAACACCGGCACGTTGACCACCGCGCGGGTGCTGATCTGGTCGTAGCTGGCGATGCCGGCTTCGAATTTGCCGCCCCATTCGCCGGTCGGCCGGCTGCGGCGGATGTTGATCACGCCCGCAATCGTGTTGCGGCCGAACAAGGTGCCCTGCGGGCCGCGCAGGATCTCGATCGAATCGATGTCGAAGAAGTCGAGCAGCTGGCCGGTCGAGGTGCCGATATAGACGCCGTCGACGTTGACGCCGACCGCGGGATCGAAGCTCTTCTCGATGTCGGCGAAAGCGATGCCGCGGATCGAGATGTTGGCGGCTGCGGCGCCGGTCGACTGGACGGTGATCAGCACGTTGGGCGCGGCGCCCTGCAGGTCGCCGATGTTGACCGCGGCGGCGCCCTCGAGCTGGGCGGGCGAGATCGCGGTGATCGCGACGGGCGTCGACTGCAGCGATTCATTGCGGCGGCGGGCGGTGACGATGATTTCGGGAACGCCGCCGGTGTCGGCTGGCTCAGCCTCTGCCGCAGCAGGCGCGTCCTGCGCCATCACCGGCTGGCTGAGCGAGACCAGTGCGGTGGCCCCGAGTGCGAGCAGCACCGGACGGGCATGAAAACGGATCATTCAAAAAATCTCCCCCCAAAAAAATACAGCAATCTGAGTGCAAACAATCGGGCGCTGTTTGGCGGGAATCTAAAGCGGGCCGGTGCGCCGCGCAGCTATACAAATGGTGAGCGGACAGCCGAAAACCGCGCGTGAGTCCTGCCAAAAATGTGAGCTGTGTCGTGCAACGCAGGTGACGCTACACTGCGGTCCCAACGGGCGAGGACCAAATGATCAATCCGACGATCGCGGGCCTGGGGCCGATCATGCAGCTTGCTTACGTCCCGCGCGATCTCGACGCGGCGATTGCCTTCTGGACGAGGACGATGGGCGCGGGGCCATTCTTCCGCCTGGCGCACATCGCCTACAAGGCCGCGACCTATCGCGGGCAGCCGAGCGACGTCGATTTCTCGGTGCTGATCGGCTATTGGGGCGACATGCAGATCGAGCTGATCGAGCAGCACAACGACGCGCCCTCGATCTATTCGGCGTGGACCGACGCCGGCCAGGAAGGCCTGCACCATGTCTGTCTCGTCGTCGACGACATCGGCAACGCCCGCGCGGTCTGCGCCACGGCCGGCGCGACCGTCGCGCAGGAGATATTCCTCGACGGCTATGAGGCCTTCTACGTCGATACCGGCGGCGGACCAGGCACGATGGTGGAAGTGCTCGAGCGCTCGGAGGGCTTCGCTGCGGTGTGCGCGATGATGCGCGACGCCGCGCGGGATTGGGACGGCAGGGATCCGGTACGGCTGTTAGGGTAAGAATTTGGTATAAAATTGCCGATTGGGTCCGATCCGGCGCTCGTGCGTTGGGACCCCTGAACTGCGCCTTCGCGCAGCCTGGGGACCATCGATGAGCACATCATTGACCGCTACGTTCGAGGATCGCCGCGACGCCGACATGGCCGTCGAGCATCTCGTGCAGGAATATGGCATCGAGCGCGGCGATATCGTCATCGCCGCGGCCGGCGACGACGACAGCGGCGGCGGGTCGGGATCGGATGGCGACGACGATCGCGACGAGGATGCGCCGAACGGCAGCATCACTGTGTCGGTCGACGTCGAGGACGATGATCTTGCCGTGGAGGTGCGCGACACGTTCGACGAGTTCAATGCCGAATCCGTCGTCGTCGATTGAGCGTGGCCCGCCCTTCAGGCCCTCACCTTCGCCGCCTGCGGCGGCTTTCCATCTCCCGCAAGTGGTAGAGGGATAACTGAACCTCAAGCCCGGCACACGACGCGCATGATCTGGTGCGACGGTCCGATATCATGCTAGTCGTCGACGCCAAGGGACATGGAGGGGATAGATGGACTGGTCGACCAGCCGGACGCCCGATGCGCTGATCGGCCATCCGCTGGGGCGCGTCGACGAGAGCAGCTGGGAGCTGTTCCTCGCCGCGCTCAACGCCGGCATCGCCGAGGCAGCGGCGGCGCAATTGCCGCTGGTCGTCGACCTTGCCGGTATCCCCTACATGTCGTCGCGTGGGCTGCGCGTGCTGACCTTGGCGCTGCGCGAGGGCAAGGCGCGGTCGGTGGCGATCGCGCTCGCGCGGCCCAACGAACGAATGCGTGAAATCCTCGCGATCAGCCGCTACGACAAGATCTTCGAAATCCGCGAGACGCTGTAAACACAAGCGGATACATCAAAAGGGGACAGCCGGCGTGCGCCTGCGCTTTTGGGGAACACGGGGATCGCTGCCGGTGGCGACACGGGCGAACGCGATCCGATCGAAGGTGGCGCGCGCGCTGGTCGCGGCCGGCGGCCGCAGCTTCGCCGACGAGCAGGCCGCGCTCGCCTTCATCGACGACGGTCTCGATTTCGCGACCGGCAACGGCTTCGGCGGCGCGACCAGCTGCGTCGAGATCGAAACCGAAGGCGGCCCGTTCATCCTCTGCGACATGGGATCGGGCCTACGCGAATTCGGGATCGATGCGATCGGCCGCTGCGCCAGGGGACAGAAGCGCGAGTTCCACATCTTCCTGTCGCATCTGCACTGGGATCATATCATGGGCTTCCCCTTCTTCGGTCCAGCCTATGATCCGCGCGTCACGATCACCATCTATGCCGGACATGAGGATGCCGAGACCGCATTGCGGCGCCAGCAGGAGGAGATCTCCTTCCCGGTGCCGTTCGACCGACTGGGCGCCGACATCCGCTTCGTGACCCTGAAGCCGGGGCAGCCGATCCAGGCCGCCGGGCTGGACGTGGTCGCGATCCGCCAATTCCACTCGCACGACAGTTACGGCTTCCGCTTTTCGGACGGCACGCGATCGGTGGTCTACAGCACCGATTCCGAGCATCACATGGACACGATGGATGCCGAGACCCAGTTCGAGCGCTTCTTCGGCGGCGCCGACGTCGTCATCTGCGACACGATGTATTCGCTGGCCGACACGGTGACCCTGAAGGCGGACTGGGGCCATTCGAGCAATCTGGTCGCGGTCGATCTCTGCCATGCCGCGGCGGCGAAGACATTGGTGCTGTTCCACCACGAACCGGCAGCGAGCGACGACGACATCCAGACGATGTATCGCGAGACGATCCGCTACGAGGAACTGACCCGGGCGGACGCCACCGCGCTGGATGTGGTCTGTGCCTATGACGGCCTCGAACTCGACGTCTGACGCCAGCCTGCGCGGGCCGTGGCGCGCGCGCATCGCCGGCCTCGCTGCCGGGTTGGTCGTGCTGGCGCTGATCCAGTGGATCGGGGCCGAGGCGATCGCCCGCCCGGTGTTCGACCGCTGGCAGACGCTGTCGCCGCGTTCGCTGGCGGCGACTCGGGTCGCGGTCGTCTCGATCGACGATGCCAGCATCAAGTCGGTCGGCCCCTGGCCCTGGTCGCGCTACACGCTGGCCCGCCTGACCGAAGACATCGCCGCGCAGGGCGCGACGGTGATCGGTATCGACGTGCTGATGCCCGAGCACGACCGCCACAGCCCCGAGGATTTCGTCGCCTTCTATCCCGAGATCTCGGCGGCGGCGGCGGCCGAACTGCGGGCCTTGCCGTCGATGGACGCGGCGTTCGCGGAGGTCGTCGGCCGCGCGCCGGTCGTGCTCGGGCGCGGCGGGCTCGACGCCACGCCGGCGGCCGAACCGCCGGCGCTGGCGGTCGAAGCGACATTCGCACCGGACCTGCCGCAGGATGTGCAGTCCTGGCCGCGCGCGCTGGCGAACATCCCCGAGATCGACATCGTCGCGGCCGGACACGGCCTGTTGAACGCCGATCCCGATGCCGATGGCACCATACGCCGGATTCCGCTGGTCGCCCGCGTTGCCGGGCAGGCGACGCCGGGCTTCGCGCTCGAACTCGCGCGGATCGCCGCGAAGGTCGATACGATCGAGCCGGAGGTGCGCGACGGACGGCTCGCGGCGATCGGACTCGGCGGCCGGCGGATCGCGGTCGATCGCGACGGCCGCATGCGGCTGCATTTCGGGACGCTGCCAGCCCACGCCGAGATCTCGGCGCTCGACCTGCTCGACAAGAGCCTGAAGGCGAAGACGCTCGCGGGCAGGATCGTGCTGGTCGGCCTGTCGGCGGCCGGCACCGCCGACGTCGTGCCGACGCCGCTGGCGGAAAAGGCCTATGGCACGGCCGTGCAGGCGGCCGCGGTCGATGCGATCCTCGCCGGCGACAGCCTGTCGCGGCCGGCCTGGGGCGACGCGGCGGAGCTGGCGCTGGCGCTGGTGCTGAGCCTTGCCCTGGTGTTCGGCCTGTCGCGCGTGCGGCCGCTGCTCGCCGCCGCGCTGACGCTCGCGATCTGCCTCGCCATGGGGGTCGCGAGCTGGCTGGCCTTCCGTCACGGCCTGCTGCTCGATCCCGCGCGACCGCTGCTGATCAGCGTCGTCGCCGGCGGCGTCACGCTCGCCATGCTGTTCGCCGAGGGCCGGCGCACGCAGCTGCGGCTGCAGAGCGCGTTGCTCGACCAAAGGCTCGCCGCCGCGCGGTCGGCGGGCGAACTGGCGGCGGCGCGCGGGATCCAGCTCGGCATGCTGCCGACCGCCGAATCGCTGCGCGACTTCGATGCGCGCATCGAGGTGGCGGGGCTGATCGAGCCCGCGCGGTCGATCGGCGGCGATTTCTACGACGTCGTCCGGATCGACACGAACCGGATCTGCGTGCTGATCGGCGACGTCACCGGCAAGGGCGTGCCGGCGGCCCTGTTCATGGCGCTGTCGAAGGCGCTGACCAAGAGCGTGTTGCTGCGCGGGCTCGACGATCTCGGCGCCGCGATCGGCCAGCTCAACGACGAGATCGCGCGCGACAATGTCGAGGACATGTTCGTGACGATGTTCGTCGGCCTGATCGACACGCGCACCGGCATGCTCGAATTGTGCAGTGCGGGCCATGAGAATCCGTTGCGGGTGGCGGCGGACGGCAAGGTGGAGGTGCTGGCGAGCGAAGGCGGGCCGCCGCTCGCGGTGGTGCCGGACTTTCCCTATCAGACCAGGCGCATGCAACTGGCCGATGGCGATACGATCGTGATCGTGTCCGACGGGATCGCCGAGGCGCAGGATCCGGACGGCGGCTTTTTCGGTGGCGAGCGGCTGGCGGGCGTGCTGGCGGCGTGGGGCAATGCGGGCGATGTCGGCGGTGCGGGCCGTTCGCTGCTGGACGCGGTGCGCGCGTTCGAAGGGGGTGGTGAGGCGACCGACGATCTGACCGTGCTGGCGTTCCGCTACCGGGCGCCAGCGCAAGCGGGCTGATCGACCGGCTTACCGGACCAGCACCTCGACGCGCCGGTTGGCGCGCATGCTGACGCCGTCGCGCGTCCGCATCGCGGGTTCGCGTTCGCCGCGACCCGCAGTGCGCACGATGCCGATGTCGAGTCCTTTGCGCCGGAGCAGGGCCGCCATGTCGTTGGCGCGGCGCAGCGACAATTCATCATTATAGTCGATGTCGCCGGTGGTATCGGTATGGCCGACGATCGAGACGTCGGCACCGGGCCGTCGCGCGATCTCGGCGAACAGGTCCGGCAGTACGGCGAGCGATTCGGCGTCGAGTTCGGTACTGTCGGCGATGAAGTTGAGCGTGAACGGGCGCGGTGCCTCGGGCAGCGTGGCGAGCAGCGTGCCATAGCGCCCATCGAGCGACTCGGGAGACCCCGTACTGACGGTGACGCCGCGCCCCGCGACCCTTGCGTCGCTGTTGGGCTGGTCGATCAGGCGGATGTCGCGGCCGGTCTCCGGATCGAGCACCGCGACCGCGCCGGTCGCCATGCCCGCCTCTCCGGGGAACAGCACGACCTGATCGCGATGCGCGCAGCCCGCCGTCGCCAGCGCAAGAACGATGGCCAGGCCGGCGGCGCGGATCAACCGACGTCGACCACGAAGCGCGTGCCGCGGACGCCAAGCAGCGAGGTCGGCGTGCGGACCCGCATCGCGTCCTTGTTCTTCTTGGCGATCTGCCCCGAAATGATCGCGAGCGATCCGCGATCGACCCTGGTGACGAACTGGCCCTCGTGGGTCGTCGGATTGAACGAATATTCGTTGAGCTTGATGTTGCTGTTGGGACCGGCGGCAAAGCGGGTATTGTCGCTGAAAGTGATGCCGATGCGGCCATTGGCACCGGTCACCAGCGTGTCGCCCTTGAGCAGCACGAAGCCCGGCTTGATCAGCTGCGGCTTGCCGGCGCGCAGCACGCTGGCGATGCCGCTGGCGAGCTTGATGCGGCCGATCTCGTTGCTGGCGGATTCGGCGTGCGCGGCAAAAGCGAGACTGGTCGCCGCGAGGGCGGCGAGAATGAAGCGTGTACGCATAAAACCCTCTCCGTTTCGGCTTCGGCACGATAGGCTGGGTTGCCATGCGATGCAATCAGCCCGAACGGCCGTTCGAAGCGACCCTCGACCCTGCCCGCGACGCCGTGTCCGCGGCGCTGGCGCTGGTTACGGCGTTCGTGTCGGCGGCGGCGATCGACGAGGATGACGCGGCGAAACTGGCGGTGATCGTCGAGGAACTGGTGAGCAATATCGTCGAGCATGGGCAGGTGCCCGATGGCGGGACGATCGGGCTATCGCTGGCGCTGGGTGAGCGGGACGTGAACGTGGCGATCACCGATCCGGGGCTGTTCCATGATCCCCGTGCGGTGGAGGATGATGCCGAGCTGCCGCCGGAGCGCGGCGGCGGCGCGGGGATAAGGCTGGTGCTCGCCTGGTCGAAGATCCTGTCCTACCGGCGCGTCCGGGACTGCAACGAACTGCGGCTGGAGGTGGCGTTATACGACGCAGAGTCTGATGTCCTTCCCACGTAATTCAGTGCCAGTGCACTGACTTACAAACTATTCATACCGCAGTGCATGCACCGGGTTGGTCCGCGCGACACGCCAGGCATGGGTGGCGATCGTCAGCACCGCGATCAGCAGCGCGAGCAGACCGGCAGCCAGGAACGGCGTCGGCCCCAGACCGATGCGCATGTCGAAGCCGTTGAGCCAGTCGCGCATCACCCACCAGGCGACGGGCCAGGCGATCAGATTGGCGAGCAGCACCGGGCGGGTGAACTGCCACACGAGCAGCCGGACGATGTCGCGCGTGCGGGCGCCGAGCACCTTGCGGATGCCGATCTCCTTGGTCCGCCGCTCGGCGGTGAAGGCGGCGAGGCCGAACAGGCCGAGGCAGCCGATCACCACCGCCAGGATCGCGAACATGCCGAACAATTGCGCACGCCGTTCGTCCGCCTTGTACATCTTGTGCACGACGTCGTCGGTCAGCTGCGCATCGAACGGAATGTCGGGCACGAGCCGCTTCCAGACCGATTCGGCCTGCGCCATCACCGTCGCGGGCGATTTGCCGGCGAAACGCACCAGCATGTCCTGATAATGACTGGTCTGGTAATAATAGACGATCGGCTGGAGCGGATCGCGGACGGTGCGATAGCGGACGTCGGCGACGACGCCGACGATCGTCGCGGGCATCATGCCCAGTTCGTCGGGTGACAGGCCGACCTGGACCGGCTTGCCGACCGCGCTCCGGGCATCGGCAAAGCCCAGCCGGTGCGCGGCCTCCTCCGAGACGATCACGTTGATCCCGCGCGCGACCAGCGCGCGTTCGGCGTCCATGTCGATCGGCGTCGGCGTCGTCGCGTCGTCCATCTTCTGGCTCTCGGAGAAATTGCGGCCGGCGATCAGGCGCGTGCCGAGCGCGTCGATCAGGCCGGGGTCCATGCCGTAGACGCCGAGCTGGACGACCGCGGTCGCGCCGGGTTGACGGGCGGTGGTCATGTTGTTGTTGCCGCTGGCGACCGCGATCGTCGAGCGCCCGACCGCGGTGACGCCGTCGATCTTGCGCATCTCCTGCACCAGCGTCGTCGCGACCGCCTCGGCCTGGGGCGTGCCGATCGCGGAGATCTGCAGCAGGCCGTCACGCTTGTAGCCGGCATCGGCGGTACGGGCGAAGATGGTCTGGGCGTAGACCACGGTGGTGCAGATGATCAGTCCGATCGAGATCGCGAATTGCGCGACCACCAGCATGTTGCGCAGCCGGCCGGAGCCCTGCGTATCGGCCGCCGACTTGTTTGCCTTGAGCACATGCGCCGGCTGGAAGCGCGACAGATAGAAGGCCGGATAGAGACCGCCGGCGAGTCCGACGAGGATCGCCAGCCCGATCACCGGCAGCAGCAGGCCGTCGCCCCCGACATAATGGACGTTCATATCGGCTTCGAGGAAGGCGTTGAGCGCCGGCAGCGCGAGTTCGACCAAGGCGAGGCCAAGCAGAGTCGCGATCGCCGCGAGCAGCATCGATTCGCCGATGAACTGGACGATCAATTGCCGCCGCGTCGCGCCCAGCACCTTGCGTAGCGCCACTTCGCGCGCGCGCTGCGAAGCGCGCGCGGTCGCGAGATTGGTGAAGTTGACGCAGGCCATGCCGAGGATCAGCAGCGCGATCACCGCGAAGGTCAGCACCGTGCGCTTGTCGTTGCCCAGCGTGGCCGCCCCATATTGCGCTTCGCCGAGATGGATGTCGCGGATGTTGGTCAGCCGCCAGTCCTGGCTGTCACCGGGATTGGTACGCCGGTTTTCGGAGACGTCGTCGGGGATGTTGCGCTTTTCCCAGGCCGGCAGCGCCGCCCTGATCGCCTCGACGTCGGCGCCGGACTTGAGCCGGATATAGACGCTGCCGCCCTGGCTGTTCCACGATGTCAGGAAACGCTGATTGTCGGCGAAGAAGGTCTGCGGATCGAAGCGCGCGACCAGGGTCATGCGCATGTGGGTGTTCTTCGGCAGATCGCGAAACACGCCGGCGACGTGATAATCCTTCGCGATCTTGCCGGACACCAGCGTGAGTATCTTGCCGATCGGATCGGCGTCGCCGAAGCGCTTGCTTGCCTCGGTCTCGCTGAGCACCAGCGCGTTGGGATCGTTCAGCGCGGTCGCGCGGTCGCCGCGGACGAACGGCACGCGCAGGATGTCGAACAGATTGCCGTCGACATAGACCGCGCGATCGGTGGTGCCCGGCTGGCCGTTCTGGACGATCACGACCGGCGGCGTGGTGGCGTAGACCAATGTCTCGATCTGCGGAAAATCCTTGGCGAACGCCTTGCCCGAGGCGAAGCTGGTCATCTGGAGCTTATATTCCTCGCCGCCATTGTCGGTCGGCTTGTAGAAATCCTGGACCTGATAGGCGCGATCGGCGTCTTCGAGCCAGCTGTCGTAGCTGAACTCGTAGCGGACGAAGGTGAGGATCAGCAGGCAGGCCGCGATGCCCAGCGACAGGCCGAAGATGTTGATGAAGGCATAGGTGCGGTTCTTCGCCAGCGCGCGGAGCCCGACCGCCAGATAGTTGCGCCACATGGTGAAGGTCCTTCCGTTTCTTCTCCCCTCCAGCCCTTGCTGGAGGGGGCGGGGGTGGTTCTTCTTTTTCTCTCATCGCTCGGTTCAGCCGCGGCGATCGAAGGGGAAGAAGAAGAACCACCCCCTACCCCCTCCACAAAGGCGTGGAGGGGAGAATTTCACGCGGCGCGGCGGCGTTCCTGCAGCACGCGGCCGTCGAGCATGTTGACCACGCGGCTCGCATAATCGGCGTGCGCGGGCGAGTGGGTGACCATGACGATCGTCGAGCCTTCGGCGTTCAGCGCCTGCAACATGCTCATCACCTCGTCGCCATGGCTGGTGTCGAGATTGCCGGTCGGTTCGTCGGCGAGGATCAGGCGCGGGCTGGCGACCAGCGCGCGCGCCACCGCGACGCGCTGTTGCTGGCCGCCGGACAGTTGCGAGGGCCGGTGGCGGGCGCGGTGGGCGATGCCGACGCGGTCCATCACCTCGTCGGTGCGGCGGCGGCGTTCGGCGGCGGGGACGTCGTGATAGAGCAGAGCGAGTTCGACATTCTCGCGCACGGTCAGTTCGTCGATCAGATTGAAGCTCTGGAAGATGAAGCCGATGCCGGCCTTGCGGATGCCGGCCAGCGCGCTCTCGTCGAGCCCGGCGACCTCGCGGCCATCGAAGACATAGCTGCCCGAACTCGGCGAATCGAGCATGCCGATCAGGTTGAGCAAGGTCGACTTGCCGCAGCCCGACGGCCCCATGATCGCGACGAACTCGCCCTCGGCGATATCGAGGTCGACGGCGTCGAGCGCGACCGTTTCGACGGTGTCGGTGCGATAGACCCGATTCATCTCGCGCATGCACAGCATCAGCGTTCCTTTCGTCATTCGGTGAGGTCGAGCCGATCCTTGTCGGCGAAACCGGTATAGGGGGAGGTGATCACGCGCTCGCCGGATTCCAGCCCTTCGAGCACTTCGATCGTTTCGGCGTTGCGGCGGCCGAGCCGCACCGGGCGCTTGACCGCCGACCTGCCGTCGGGCGTCGCGACGAACACCCAATTGCCGCCGGTCTCGTTGTAGAAGGCGCCGTTGGGGATCAGCAGCGCCGGCACGGGATCGCCGAGCGTCAGCCGCGACTGCAGCGTCTGGCCGCGCTGGATGTCGGCGGGCTCGGCGCCGGTGAACTGCAGGTCCACCTGGAACTGGCCGTTCTGGACCTGCGGATAGATTTTGGTCACGCGCGCTGTGAAGCGTTGGCCACCGCGCTCGATCACCGCACGCTGGCCGACGGCGACGCGGCCGAGGTAGAATTCATCGACGCCGGCGACCAACTTGTTACGGCCCGGGCTGTCGATCTGGCCGATTCGCTCGCCGCGCGACAGCGACTGGCCGACCTGGATCGAGAAGCCCGAGACATTGCCCGTCACCGGCGCGCGCAGGTTGAGCGCGTCGAGATTGCCGCGCGCCAGCGACAGGCTCGATTGCAGCGAGTCCGCCGCCGCGCGCAATTGCGCGAGCTGGCTCGCCTGCAACCGTTCGTCGGTCGCCTGGCCACGCCGCAGCACCGCGACGCGATCCTTCTGATAGGCATAATCGTCCTGCGTATCGCCGAACTGCTTGGCGCTGACGAAGCCGCGATCGACCAGAGCCGCCTCGCGGCCAAATTGGCGCTCGACCTTGCGGCGATCGGCATCGGCCTCGAGCAAGGCGCGCTCGTTGGCGATCCGCGACTGGGCGAGCGCGAGTTCCTGGCTGCGCATCGCGTTGAGCTGCTGCGTCACCTCGGTCTGGCGCGCGAGCACCGACAATTGCAGTTCGGCGTTGGAGAGGATAGCGAGCGGCTGCCCGGCGACGACGCTGGCGCCGTCCTCGATCAGCACGCGTTCGACGCGTCCGCCCTCGATCGCATCGAGATAGACGGTGACGAGCGGCGTGACGCGCGCGCGCAGCGGAATGAAGTCGTCGAATGTCCCTTTGGTGACGGTCGAGATCTTGACGCGATCGGCGCTGACGCTCTGCGTGCCGGCGCTGGGGGCGAACCACCAGAAGGCGAGCGCGAGCATGAAGATCGCGGCGACGGCGGCGGCGAGCTTGAGGCGGCCCGGCAAGGTGCGGCGCTCGATGACGCGATCCATGCCGCTGCCGCTCTGTGGCCTGGCCGGATGGCCGCCGTCCTTGGGGATGCGGACGACGGTCATGCGCCACTGTCCGGTTTCGAACAGTCGCGTCCGGAAACGGACACACCCCAATCCTCCCTATCGCGCAGCGATGGGGAGGGGGACCGCTCGCGAAGCGAGTGGTGGAGGGGAAATGCGGAGCCAACGCCGCTGCGCGGCGTCCCCTCCACCACCGGCCAATTGGCCGGCGGTCCCCCTCCCCATGCTGCGCATAGGGAGGATGAAAACATCAAATCTTTCATGCCAGCGGCACCACGATGGCGGCGCGCTCGCAGGCGACGACCTCGACCGGCGCGGCCATGGTCGCGGCGATGCAGGCGGCAAAGGCGGCGATCACGCAGAACAGCCGCAGGCTGGCGGGGGTGGTCATCACGGGCTCCAGACGGTCGGTCATGCCCGATGATCAGCACGAGTCGTGCCAAGTCGCCGATCGCCGCATTTTTCGGCTACTCACTCGTCCGGCATCCAATCTGGCACGCGAATTGATTGTCCGATATCGCACACCGCTTGTACGGGAACGGACACGATGGCGACCAAGGCTGAATTCGACCTGTGCATCGTCATCGACGATGACGAGGACATATTGGTCGCCGCGCGGCTGCTGCTGCGCCAGCTGTTCGCCGAGGTGCTGACCTTTACCGGTCCCGACGCGGCGCTGGCGGCGATGGCCGGACGCTGCCCCGACCTCGTGCTGCTCGACGCCAATTTCGCCCGCGGCGCCACCGACGCCAAGGAGGGCCTCGCCTGGCTCGGCAAGTTCCTCGCGCATGACCCCGAGATGGTGATCGTGATGATCACCGCGCATGTCGGCGTGCAGGTCGCGATCGCGGCGATGAAGCAGGGCGCGACCGATTTCGTCTCCAAGCCTTGGGGCAACGAAAGGCTGCTCGCCACCGCGCGCACCGCCGCCGCGCTGCGCCGCTCGCGCAGCATTGTCGCGACCGAACGCGGCAAGGTGACGACGATCGCCAGCGATCCCGCCGCCGGATCGCTCTTGCTCGGCACTTCGCCGCCGATGCGCCGTGTCGCGGCGCTGATCGCGCGCGCCGCGCCGACCGAGGCCAATGTGCTGGTGCTGGGCGAGAACGGCACCGGCAAGGAGCTGGTCGCACGCGCGCTGCATCGCCAGTCGCGCCGTGCCGACAAGGTGATGCTGACCGTCGATCTCGGCGCGATCTCGGCGGAGCTGATCGATTCGGAGCTGTTCGGCCATGTGAAGGGCGCCTTCACCGACGCCCGCACCGATCGCATCGGCCGGATCCAGGCGGCCGACGGCGGCACCCTGTTCCTCGACGAGATCGGCAACCTGCCGCTGCACCTGCAGCCCAAATTGCTGACCGTGCTGGAACAGCGCAAGGTGACGCCGGTCGGCGCCAACCGCCCGGTTCCCGTCGACATCCGCGTGATCGCGGCGACCAACCTCGCCGCCGACCGGCTCAACGACGAGCGCCATTTCCGGCCCGACCTGCTGTTCCGGCTGAACACCGTCGAGATCGAGCTGCCGCCGCTGCGTGACCGGCGCGAGGACATTCCCGAGCTGCTCGATCATTTCCTCGATCATTATGCCCGCCGCTATGGCCGGCCGGTGCCGGCGGTCAGCGCCGAGGCGCGGAGCGCGGTGACCAGCCATGACTGGGTCGGCAATGTCCGCGCGTTGCGCCATGCCGTCGAGCGCGCGGTGATCCTGGCCGGCGATGCACCGCTGACACCGGAGGATTTCCCGCTTTCGCGCGGCGCACAGGCGCGCGCGCCGCAGACGATCCAGCCCGCCCCGCACGAACCGGCGGCGGACGATCTCAACCTCGACCGCGCCGAGCGCCGGATGGTCGAGGCGGCGCTGCGCAAGAATGGCTACAACATCTCGCTGGCGGCGTCGGACCTCGGCGTCTCGCGCGCGGCGCTCTATCGGCGGATGGAGAAATATGGGCTTTGACGGCCGCTTCACCGCGGGGCTGGTGGTGCGCGTCGCAGCACTCGGCCTTGCCCTCGCCGCGCTGGTCTTGGCGCTGCTTGCCGACGGCTATGCCGCCACGCGGCTGGTCACCGCGATCCTGGTGCTCGGCGCCGCGGCGTGGCTCTGGACGCATGTCAGGCGCACCAACCGCATGCTCGCGAACTTCGTCGAGGCGCTGCACGCCGGCGACACCGCAATGCGCTTCGGCGTGCCCGATCGGAAAGCCAGTTTCGGCGCGCTGGCGGCGGCGTTCGATGGCGCGCTCGCGCGCCTGCGCACCGAGCGGCTGGAGGACGCCGACGAACTCCGCTTCCTGCAGGCATTGCTCGACGATATGCCGGTGGCGCTGCTCGTCGTCGACGGATCGGGCTCGGTCGAACAGAGCAACAAGGCCGCGCGGCGGCTGTTCGGCAAGCATGACGCGACGATGGCCGAGGATTATGCCCGCTATGGCGCGACCTTCGCGCGGCGCCTGGCCGGCGGCGCGGCCGCCGAGGAAACGTTGCTCCTGCATCTCGACGGCCGCCCGCAGCGGGCGATCGTGCGCACCGCGCAGGTGTCGCGGCTGGGCGTGGCGGTGCGCGCGATCACCGTCCAGCCCGCGCAGGGCGCGTTCGACATGGTCGAGATGGCCACCCAGTCGGATCTCGTCCGCGTGCTGACCCACGAGATCCTCAACTCGCTGACGCCGGTCACCTCGCTGGCGGCGACCGCGTCGATGCTGATCGAGGATCTCGATCCGGACGACGCGCCCGCGCTGGCCGACGCCCGTGCCGCCATCGCCACGCTCGCGCGGCGCGCGCAGGGCCTGACCGACTTCGTCCAGGGCTATCGGGCGGTCGCGCAGCCGCCCGAGGTCAAGCGCCGGACTTTTGCGGCGCGTGCGTGGGCGGACGAACTCGCGCGGCTGTTCGCGGCCGAGTGGCCGGCGCTGCCGCTCGCGTCGATCGTCGTGCCGCAGGATCTGGCGATCGACGCCGATCCCGACCTGATGGCGCAGGTGCTGATCAACCTGCTGCGCAATGCCGCGCAGGCCGCCGGCGACCATCGGCCCGATCCGCAGGTGAGTCTGGCGATCACGGCGGGCGAAGGCCATGGCGCGACGATCCGCGTCGAGGACAATGGCCCCGGCATCCCGCCCGACATCCACGGCGAGATCTTCCTGCCCTTCTTCACGACGCGCCGGTCGGGCAGCGGCATCGGCCTCAACCTGGCGCGGCAGATCGTCGTCGCGCATGGCGGAACGATCGATGTCGCGCCGGGAGATCAGGGTGCGGTGTTGGAAATCCGGTTGCCGTGACGGCGCCGCCGGCCATGGCTCCCGATGATTTTCAGCGCTTGCCCTTGAGCGTCGCGAGATAGGCGATCAGGTCCTGCCGGTTCTGGTCCGCCGAGACGCCGGCGAACGCCATCCGCGTGCCCGGCACCAGCGCGCTCGGCTTCTTGAGGAAGGCGTCGAGCTTCGCGGGCGTCCACACCAGCCCCGACTTGGTCAGCGCCGGCGAATAGACGAAGCCCTTGCGCGCCGCCGCCTTCGATCCGACCACGCCGAAGAGATTGGGGCCGAGGCCGTTGCGGTCGGCCGGGGCGACGGTGTGGCAGACACGGCACTGAACGAACAGCTTGGCGCCGGCGGCCGGGTCGCCGGCGGCCGAGGCGGCCTGCGGTGCGGCCAGCGCGATCATAGCGGCCATGACGGTCAAATTCGGTACCAATCGCATCATTTCGGATCCCTCGTTCTTCGTCCGGTGTCCCGGCATCGCGCATCGCGCCATACCGTGCTGCGGTCGTTTGTCATGCCGAACATGACTGGAAGACGAACAAACTCTGCCGACGATGCGAAAATTCGCGTGTCCGCGCTATTTTCCCGTGTCGGCGGCGCTCGGCTTGCTGGTCGAAATCCACGTGGCGAGCGCGTCGAGCGACCCATCGTCGATTTCGGTCGGCCGGAACGCCGGCATCGCGCCGCCCCCGTTGCGAAGCATCATCCAGATCGCCGCGGGCGGTAATGCGCGTCCGAGAATCACCGGACCGACATTATGACAAATTCTGGCGCGCCCATGTCGTTGTCGGACTGCGCGACGCCGAGGTCGGCAAGACGATCACCGGGACCGTCATCTGCTCCGCGCCGAACGCCGACGCCCAATACCGGCAAGAACCACCCGGAGAATCCGGCTTCCGATGCTTGGCGGCTATTTGCTTCCCCCGACTTCATCATGAAATACAGAGGTCGCCGCGGATTGAACTCGTCGGCCGTGTCTGGCATTCGCAGGCCAACAGGATCGCACCGGAGACCATGAATGTCGGATATCGAAATGCTCACTCAGCTCACTGCCGAAATCACCGCAAACTATGTCGCCAATAATCCGACGCCGGTCGAAGAGATCAGCAGCGTGATCAAGGCGGTCTACGCGGCTTTGACGAAGGTGGAAGCGCCCGTCGCCGAGCCGGAGCAGCCGCAGGACTTCACCCCCATGATCTCGGTTCGCAAGAGTCTGGCGGACCCAGCCAAGATCATCAGCATGATCGACGGCAAGCCATACAGCATGCTCAAGCGGCATCTCGGCCAGCATGGGCTGACCCCCGACTCCTATCGCGCGCGCTACAAGCTCCCGGCAGACTATCCGATGACGGCACCGGCCTATAGCGAGCAGCGCAAGGCGATCGCCGTCACCATCGGGCTTGGCCGCAAGTCGCAAGTGGCGGCTACGGAGCCGGAGATCGAGTCTGAAGCGGTCCAGGCCACCGAACCGGTGCAAGCCGCCGAAACGGTTCCGGCCACCGAAGCGGTGCCGGTCAACGACGCGGTTGCAGTCGACGAAGCGGTTCCGGGCAAGCCGCGCCGCAAGCTCGGCATATCGCTTGCCGGTGCCGGTACGACGGCACCGGCACCGGCCGCCAAGCCACGGAAGTTGAGCGGCAAGGCTGCGCTGGCGAAGGTCCGCGCCGGCATCGAATAAAATACGCCAGTCGCCGACACGGGCAGCATCATGGCGAAGGCGCGTGGCAGGATGACGGGGCGGCGATCGATCCTCGTCACCCGCCGCCTGCCGGATGACGTCGAGGCCTGGCTCGCCGCGCATTTCGACGTGACGATCTGCGCCGCCGATGCCGGCGCGACCCGTGACGAGCTGGCGGCGGCACTGCGCGATTGCGACGCGCTCTGCCCGACGATCACCGATCGTATCGACGCCGCCCTGCTGGCGGCGGATTCGCGCGTGCGGGTCATCGCCAGTTTCGGCGCGGGTACTGAGCACATCGACCTCGCCGCGGCCCGCCGCGCCGGCATCGTCGTGACCAATACACCCGACGCGCTGACCGATACGACCGCCGATCTCGCGATCATGCTGATGCTGATGGCCACGCGCCGCGCCGGCGAGGGTGAGCGCGAACTGCGCGCAGGCCGATGGACCGGCTGGCGACCGACCCATCTGCTGGGCACGTCGTTGACGGGCAAGACGCTGGGGCTGGTCGGAATCGGCAAGATCGCCCGCGCCACCGCGACCCGCGCCCGCGGCTTCGGAATGGAGGTGGTCTATCACAGCCGCCGGCCCGCGGACGTGCCGTTCCGCCGCGTCGAAAGCCTGGCCGATCTCGGCGCCGAAGCCGACATCGTCTCGCTGCACGTGCCGGGCGGCCCCGAAACCCGGCACATGATCGATGCTGCATTCCTGGGCCATGCGAAGCCGGGCTGCATCATCGTCAATACGGCGCGCGGTTCGGTGATCGACGAAGCTGCGCTGGCCGACGCGCTGCGGGACGGACGCGTGGCCGCCGCCGGCCTCGACGTCTTCGAGCATGAGCCCGCCGTCCATCCCGATTTGCTCGCCTGCGAGAATGCCGTGCTGCTGCCGCATCTCGGCAGCGCGACCGTCGAGACGCGGACGGCGATGGGGATGCAGATGGCGCGCAACCTGGAGGCGTTCTTCGCCGGCCTGGAGCCGCCGAACCGTGTCGCCTGACGGACCGGCTGCCGGTGTCATCGAGGCGGCGATCCGGGCGCGAATGCAAAGCGCGCGCGGCGTCCCGCTGATCGTCGGTGTCTGCGGCAGCCAGGGCAGCGGAAAATCGACCTTGTGCGCCGGGCTTGCCGAACGCTTCACACGAGCAGGGATCGAGACGGCGGTGCTTTCGCTCGACGATCTCTATCTGTCGCGGGCGCGACGCGATGAACTGGGGCGGACCGTGCATCCGCTGTTGCGCACGCGCGGCGTTCCCGGCACGCATGACGTCGAACTGGGACTGTCGGTGCTCGACGCTTTCGCGAACGGACGCGGCACCGTTTTGCCGCGGTTCGACAAGGGCAGCGACGATGTCGCGCCGGAGGCGGACTGGGGGTGGGCCACGCCCGCATGCCGCCTGCTGCTGTTCGAAGGCTGGTGCGTGGGCGCGCGACCGCAGGCCGACGCGGATCTGGTTGAACCGATCAACGACTTCGAACGGCGCGAGGATGCGGACGGCCGCTGGCGGACCTATGCCAATGACGCGCTGAAGGACGAATATCACGGGCTGTTTGCGCGGCTGGGACTGCTGGTGCTGCTGGTGGCGCCGTCGTTCGACATCGTCTTCGCGTGGCGACGGCAGCAGGAAGGCGCACTCCGCGAGGCCACCGGCAGCGGTATGGACGATGCCGAACTGGCGCGGTTCGTCCAGCATTACGAACGGCTGACGCGGCACATCATCGCCGAGATGCCGGGCCGCGCCGATGTCGTGATCCGGCTGGATGAGGCGAGGCGGGTGGTGTGATTTCGGTATGCACCGAAGCAAATCCTCCCCGGAACGGGGCGGAATTGAGACGCCCGGCTTACTGCGCCGCCGCCTTCGCCATATCCAGCGCCACGTCGACGATCATGTCCTCCTGGCCGCCGACCATCCGCCGCCGGCCGAGCTCCACCAGGATCTCGCGCGTGTCGACGCCATAATCGGCGCTCGCCTTCTCGGCATGGCGGAGGAAGCTGGAATAGACGCCGGCATAACCAAGGCTGAGCGTCTCGCGATCGACCCTGACCGGGCGATCCTGCAGCGGACGGACGAGGTCCTCGGCGGCGTCCATCAGCTTGTAGAGATCGCAGCCATGTTTCCAGCCCTTGCGGTCGGCGGCGGCGATGAACACTTCGAGCGGCGCATTGCCGGCACCCGCGCCCATGCCGGCGAGGCTGGCGTCGATGCGGATCGCGCCGGCCTGAACGCCGACGATCGAATTGGCGACGCCCAGCGACAGATTGTGATGGGCATGGATGCCGCGCTGGGTCTCGGGCTTGAGCACGCGGTCATAGGCCTCGCAGCGCGCGCGATAGCCGTCCATGTCGAGCGCGCCGCCGCTGTCGGTCACGTAGACGCAGGTCGCGCCATAGCTCTCCATCAGCTTGGCCTGGCTGGCGAGATGCTCGGGCTCGATCATGTGGCTCATCATCAGGAAACCGACCGTGTCCATGCCGAGGTCGCGTGCGGCGGCGATATGCTGCTTCGACACGTCGGCCTCGGTGCAGTGCGTCGCGATCCGGACCGAGCGCACGCCGAGATCATAAGCGTGCTTGAGATCGTGGACGGTGCCGATGCCGGGCAGCAGCAAGGTGGTGAGCACCGCATGCTCGACCACGTCGGCGACCGCCTCGATCCACTCCCAGTCGGTATGCGCGCCGAAGCCATAGTTGAAGCTGGAGCCGTTGAGGCCGTCGCCATGCGCCACCTCGATCGCGTCGACCTTCGCCTCGTCAAGCGCGCGCGCGATCGCGCGGACATGATCGATGCCATATTGGTGACGGATCGCATACATTCCGTCGCGCAGCGTGACGTCCTGGATGTAGAGCTTGGTCCGGGTCGGATCGAGCGCCATCACGCGGCCTCCTTCATCAATTTGCGGGCTGCGATTTTCTCGGCGGTCTTGAGGCCGGCCGAAGTCATGATGTCGAGATTGCCGGCATAGGCCGGGAGATAATGGGCGGCGCCCTCGACCTCGAGGAAGACGCTGGTCTTGATCCCCTCGAACGAACCGATGCCGGGCAATTTCACCGGATTGTTCGACCCGAAGCGTTCGAACTGCACCTTCTGCTTGAGCCGGTAGCCGGGCACATAGGCGTTCACTTTGGCGACCATCGCAACGACCGCCGCCTCGATCTCGGCTTCGTCAGCGCCCGACGACAAAGTGAAGACGGTATCGCGCATGATCATCGGCGGCTCGGCCGGGTTGAGGACGATGATCGCCTTGCCCCTGGCGGCGCCGCCGACCTGCTCGATCCCCTTCGACGTGGTCTCTGTGAATTCGTCGATATTGGCGCGCGTGCCGGGGCCGGCGCTCTTCGATGAGATCGAGGCGACGATCTCGGCATAATGGACGGTCGCGACCGACGAGACCGCGGCGACGATCGGGATCGTCGCCTGGCCGCCGCAGGTGACCATGTTGACGTTGGCCGCATCGAGATGTGCGTCGCCATTGACGACCGGGATCACATAGGGGCCGATCGCCGCCGGGGTCAGATCGATCATGACCTTGCCGGCGCCGGTCACCAGATCGCTGTGGCGGACATGCGCTCCGGCTGACGTGGCGTCGAACACGATGCCGATCTCGTCCCATACCGGCAGCGCCAGCAAACCGTCGATGCCGTCGGCGGTGGTCGCGACGCCGAGCCGCTCGGCGCGCTTCAGCCCGTCCGATTCGGGATCGATGCCGACGAACGCGGCCATTTCGAGCACGTCCGACGTGCGCATGATCTTGATCATCAGATCGGTGCCGATATTGCCCGATCCGATGATCGCGACCTTGAGCTTGTCCGTCATGTCCGGTCCTCCAGATAAGTGAAGCTTGCGCTGCCGACGCCGCCGATGATGGCGCGGACGCTGTCGCCGGGCGTCAGGGCGACCATCGGGCCGAGCGCGCCGGTCAGCAGGATGTCGCCGGCCTTGAGCGGCTCGCCGCGCACCACCAGCGTCCGCGCCAGCCAGGCCGCCGCGTTGAGCGGGTGGCCGAGGCAGGCGGCCCCGGCACCCAGCGATGCGATCTGCCCGTTGATTTCCAGCACCATGCCGCAGGCATAAAGATCAAGGTCGGCAACCGGCGAGCGCGGTTCGCCCAGCACGAAGAAGGCGGACGATCCGTTGTCCGCGACGGTGTCGGCGAAGCTGATCTTCCAGTCGGCGATGCGGCTGTCGACGATCTCGATGGCGGGCATCGCGCTGGCGACGGCGGCGGCGATACCCGCCGCGTCGATCTCGGGATCGGTGATATCGGCGGACAGGATCAGCGCGATCTCGGCCTCGGCCTTGGGCTGCAGCACGGTCGACGCCTTGAGCACGCCGCCGGCGGCGATCGCCATGTCGTCGAACAGCACGCCGAAATCGGGCTGATCGACGCCGAGCTGCTTCTGCACGGCCGCGGCGGTGAGGCCGATCTTGCGGCCGACGATGCGGCGGCCCTGCGCTTCCCAGAACCGCGTGTTGAGGGCCTGGACGACATAGGCGCCGTCACCGTCGCCGGGATCGAGGACCTGGCGCAACGGCGCGATCGCCCCGTCGCGATAGGCCGCGCGCAGTTCGGCGGCGGCGGTTTCGAATGTCTGGCTCAAAGGCGCTCCCCTCACATCGTGTGGCAGCCCGATATGGCGGGCGACGCCTGCGCGCAATTTACGTCGCGCCGTTCGTCTCATATGATGAGAAGATGGATCAGCCGCCCCAAGCCGATCGCGACACCGCGATCGATCGCGCCGCCGAATTGCTCGTCGCCATCGCCGGCGATCATGGCGCCACACCGCTGCGAACGCATGCGACCAGGCTCGGCATTCCGCTGTCGACCGCCTATCGCATGGTCGGCATCTTCACCCGGCGCGGATTGCTCGCGCAGGGCCGCCGCGGCCATTTCGGCCCGGGCCTGACCTTGAGCGCGATCGGCCATGCGGCACAGCCGCGCACGATCCTCACCGACGTGGCGCGCGCACCGTTGCGGCGGCTGGCGCGGCAGATCCGCGGGACCGCGCATCTCGGCATCATCGAGAACGACATGGTGACCTACATCGTCAAGGAACATCGCGGCGGACCGACGCTGTTCACCCGCGAGGGCGACCAGCTCGAGGCCTATTGCTCGGCGATCGGCAAGATCTTGCTGGCGGCGCTGCCCGACGAACGGCTCGACGATTATCTCGGCGCGGCACCGTTCGTGGCGTTGACGCCGAAGACGGTCGCCGACCCGATCGCGATCCGGCAGGAGCTGTTGCGTGTGCGGCAGCGGGGCTTCGCGATCGACGATGGCGAAATCGCGGAAGGGCTGTTCTGCGTCGCGGTCCCGATCCGGCAGCCCGATGGTGCCGTCGTCGCGGCGACGTCGCTGTCACGCCAGGCTTTCGCGCCGATCGGTGCGTCGCCGCCGGATGCGTTGCTCGACTGCGCGCGGGCGATCGAAACGCGGCTGGGGTCCAGATGCTGAAACGTGGGACGATGGCCGGGCCGCAGCCCGTTTCCGCAAAGCGATGAGGGACGTTCAGGCCTTCACATCGCTTCTCCGTCACCCTCCGCCCGCTCCCGGCCGACATTGGACACGAACCGCGCGGTCAGGTCGAAATTGTCGGCATTGAATATCTGCCGGACATAGGTGATCGATTCGCTCTCGCGCCACGTCCAGCGCTGCAGCACGAGGCAAGGCGTTTCCGGCCGGACGCCGAGCAATTTCGCCTGGTCGCCGGCCGCGGTCGCGCTGATGCGATGTTCGGCCTCGGTCCACGGGACGTGCGCCAGCAGCCAGCTGCCCGGCGGGGTCTGCGCGAAATCGGCGTCGAGCGCCTGCGGCACGGCAGCGAGGTTGATGAAGCGGTCCTCCGCCGCATAAGGCTGACCATCGGCGCGATGGAGACACTGCAGCGCCAGCAATCGTTCGCCATGCTCGAGCCGCATGATCGCGCCGGCCTCGCCATCGGCGCCTTCGACCGCGCTGCCGAGCAGGTCCATGGCATAGACATGGCCGCGGCGTTCGATCTCCTCGCGGATGTCGGGGATCTGCAGCGCGGCCATGTGGATGCGCGGGCGGGTAACGAACGAGCCGCGGCGGCGCTGGCGCGAGATCAGGCCGGCGGCGGCAAGGCTCGACAGCGCCTTGCTGACCGTCATCCGCGAGCAAGCATAGGCGGCCATCAGCTCATGTTCGAACGGGATGCGGTCGCCGGGACGGAGCGCGCCCGACATGATCTGCGTCTCGATCGCGTCGCGGATCGTCCGGTACAGCGGGCGAGCATCGGCGGCGGGACTGGTCAAGGGAACGCCGCCTTGTGGCCGAATGCTGATCGGCTCCCCTCCCTCTCAGGAAGGGGTCGGGGGTGGGTGCGAGGCGCAGTCGAGTTTGCCGCGTCAGCGGCAACCAAAGCGCCCGAGCCGGCATCGAGCCGGCCCGTGCGCTCGACCCACCCCCGGCCCCTCCCTTGCAGGGAAGGGTGAAAGAGCCCGCGCGGCGGCGACTTCGGCAAAAGCTGGTTCGCGCTCAGCCGAGAATCCCCGGAAGATCGAGTCCGCGTTCGCGCGCGCAGTCGAGCGCGATGTCGTAGCCGGCATCGGCGTGGCGCATGACGCCGGTGGCGGGGTCGTTCCACAGCACGCGCGCCAGTCGCTTCGCCGCCGCCTCGGTGCCGTCCGCAACGATGACCATGCCACTGTGCTGCGAATAGCCCATGCCGACGCCGCCGCCATGGTGCAGCGACACCCAGGTCGCGCCCGACGCGGTGTTGAGCAGCGCGTTGAGCAGCGGCCAGTCGGAGACCGCATCGCTGCCGTCCTTCATCGCTTCGGTCTCGCGATTGGGGCTGGCGACCGATCCTGAATCGAGATGGTCGCGGCCGATCACGACCGGCGCCTTGAGTTCGCCGCTCGCGACCATCTCGTTGAAGGCGAGGCCGAGGCGATGGCGGTCGCCGAGTCCGACCCAGCAGATCCGCGCCGGCAGGCCCTGGAACTGGATGCGCTCGCGCGCCATGTCGAGCCAACGATGCAGATGCGGGTCGTCGGGCAGCAATTCCTTCACCTTGGCGTCGGTGCGGTAGATGTCTTCGGGGTCGCCCGACAGCGCCGCCCAGCGGAACGGGCCGACCCCGCGGCAGAACAAGGGCCGGATGTAAGCGGGCACGAAGCCGGGGAAGTCGAACGCGTTGGCGACGCCCGCGTCCTTCGCGACCTGGCGGATGTTGTTGCCGTAGTCGACGGTGGGCACGCCCGCCGCCTGGAAGTCGAGCATCGCCTGGACATGGACCGCCATCGACGCCTTGGCGGCGGCGGCGACCGCCTCGGGCTCACGCTCGCGGCGCTCGATCCATTCGGCGACGGTCCAGCCGGCGGGCAGATAGCCGTTGACCGGATCATGCGCGCTGGTCTGGTCGGTCAGCAGGTCGGGCCGGATGCCGCGCGCGAACATCTCGGGCAGGATCTCGGCGGCATTGCCGAGCAGGCCGACCGAGACCGGTTCGCCGTCGGCCTTCGCCTGCGCGACGATCGCCAGCGCCTCATCGATCGTTTCGGCGGCGCGGTCGACATAGCCGGTGCGCAGCCGCATCTCGATCCGCGAGCGCTGGCACTCGACCGCGATGCACGACGCGCCCGCCATCGTCGCCGCCAGCGGCTGCGCGCCGCCCATGCCGCCGAGGCCGGCGGTCAGCAGCCATTTGCCGGTGAGATCACCGCCATGGTGCTGGCGGCCCATCTCGACGAAGGTCTCGTAAGTGCCCTGCACGATGCCCTGCGTGCCGATATAGATCCACGAGCCGGCGGTCATCTGCCCGTACATCGCCAGGCCCTTGCGATCGAGCTCGTTGAAATGTTCCCAACTCGCCCATTTGGGGACGAGGTTGGAATTGGCGATCAGCACGCGCGGCGCATCGGCATGCGTGCGGAACACGCCGACCGGCTTGCCCGACTGGACGAGCAGCGTTTCGTCATCCTCGAGCCGCCGCAAGGTCTCGACGATCTTGTCATAGCTCTGCCAGTCGCGCGCGGCACGGCCGATGCCGCCATAGACGACGAGCTCCTCGGGCCGCTCGGCGACATCCGGGTGGAGATTGTTCATCAGCATCCGCAGCGGTGCCTCGGTGAGCCAGCTTTTCGCCGAGAGCGCGGTGCCGGTGGCGGGGCGGATGACGCGGCTGTTGTCGAGGCGGCTCACTGGGGTCCTTTCAGGGATACGGCGAAGGCGATGCAGGTATGCAGGATATCGGCGAGGATCGCGGCCAGCGGCGCGGCAACCTCCGCCGTGAAGGGCGTCGGCCAGTTGGCGGCATCGGGTTCGGCAGGCTCGGCCATGTAGCCGCGCATCGCCAGTTCCATCTGGATCGCATGCACGCCATCCTGCGGCCGGCCATAATGCCGGGTGGTCCAGCCGCCGCGGAAGCGGCCGTCGACGACGTGGCTGTGCGGGCTGGCGGCGCAGATTGCGGTCACCGCCTCGCGCAGCCCGGTCGCGCAGGTCGCGCCGTTGTTGGTGCCGATGTTGAACTGCGGCAATTCGCCGTCGAACAGGCGGGGCACGCGGCTGCGGATCGAATGGGCGTCATAGACCACGATCGCCGGATGCCCGCCGCGCAGGCGGTCAATCTCGGCGGCGAGTGCTGCGTGATAAGGCTCGAAATAAAGGCCGCGGCGTCGGGCGATCTCGCCGGCATCGGGCGCGGGACCGGCGTAGAGCTGATCGCCGTCGAAGGTCGTCGTCGGGCAGAGCTCGGTCGTCGCCTGCCCCGGATAGAGCGACGCGCCGGACGGATCGCGGTTGACGTCGATCACGCTGCGCGAGACGCGGGTGCGGACGGTGGTCGCGCCGAGATCGTGCGCGAAGGCGTAGAGCCGGTCGATCCACCAATCGGCATCGCGCCGCGCGCGCCAGGGCGACACGAACGCGTCCGCGACATCGGCGGGCAATTCGGTGCCGGTGTGCGGGAAGGCGACGATCAGCGGCGCATCGCCGCGCCGGATCTCCAGTTGGTCCATCACCCGACTCCCGGCAGGTCGATGGCCGCGGTCTCGACGATCGCGCCGCTGCGCACCAGCGCGTTGGCGGCTTCCATGTCGGGATGGAAATGGCGATCATCGTCGAGCATCGGCACGTCGGCACGCAACCGGACGCGGACCCGTTCGAGCATCGCACTCGATGCCAGCGGCGCATGGAAATCGATGCCCTGGACCGCGGCGAGCAGTTCGATGCCGACCACCGCGGACGCGTTCTCGGCCATGCCGAGCAGGCGGCGCGCGCCGTGCGCCGCCATCGAGACATGATCCTCCTGGTTGGCCGAGGTCGGGATCGAATCGACGCTGGCGGGATAAGCGCGCTGCTTGTTCTCCGAAACCAACGCCGCGGCGGTGACCTGCGGGATCATGAAACCCGAATTGAGCCCGGGATGCGGGGTGAGGAAGGCGGGCAGACCCGACAGAGCGGGATCGACCAGCATCGCGATCCGCCGCTCGGTGATCGAGCCGATCTCGCAGATCGTCAGCGCGATCATGTCGGCGGCGAAGGCGGTCGGCTCGGCGTGGAAATTGCCGCCGGACAGCGCCTCGTCGGTCTCGGGGAAGATCAAGGGATTGTCGGAGACGCCATTGGCCTCGGTCAGCAAGGTCGTCGCGGCCTGCCGCAGCACGTCGAGCGCGGCGCCCATCACCTGCGGCTGGCAGCGCAGGCAATAGGGATCCTGGACGCGGGCATCGCCGACGAGATGCGAGGCGCGGATCGCCGAGCCGGCCATCAGCGCGCGCAGGGCGCCGGCGACCTCGATCTGGCCGGCATGGCGGCGCAGCGCGTGGATGCGCGGATCGAACGGGGTGTCGGAACCCTTGGCCGCCTCCGTCGCGAGCGCGCCGGTAACCAGCGCCGAGCGGAACAGCAATTCGGTTTCGAACAGGCCGGCGAGCGCGTTGGCGGTCGAGAATTGCGTGCCGTTGAGGAGGGCGAGCCCTTCCTTGGGTCCGAGGATCAGCGGCGTGAGCCCGGCCTGCGCCAGCGCATCGGCGGCGGGCAGGCGCTGGTCGCCGACCATGATCCAGCCGACGCCGATCATCGCCGCCGCCATATGCGCGAGCGGGGCGAGATCGCCGGACGCGCCGACCGATCCCTGCGACGGGATTTCGGGTGTGAGGCCGCGCTCCAGCATCGCCTCGAGCAAGGCGACGGTCTCGGGCCGCACGCCGGACGCGCCCTGCGCGAGACTCGCGAGCTTCAGCGCCATCATCAGCCGGACGATCGCCACCGGCGACGGCGCGCCGGTGCCGGCTGAATGGCTGAGGACGATGTTGCGCTGGAGCGTCGCGAGGTCCTCGTCACCGATGCGGACGCTCGCCAGCTTCCCGAAGCCGGTGTTGATGCCATAGACCGGCTCGCCGTGGGCCAGGATGCGGGCGACGGCGGCGGCGCTTGCCGCGATCGTGCCGGCGCAGGCCGGATCGAGCCGCGCGGGCGCGCCGCGATAGATCGCGCGCCAATCGGCGAGCGGCACGGCGCCGGGGTGGAGGATGATCGGGGTCACAGGCCTTTCCAGACGCGATTGTGGAGGGGATTGGCCCCCATGCGATAGACGAGTTCGGCGGGACGTTCGATGTCCCAGATCGCGAGGTCGCAGCTCTTGCCGGCTTCGAGCGTGCCGATGTCGTGGGCGAGGCCGAGCGCGCGCGCGGCGTTGCGGGTGACGCCGGCGAGGCATTCGTCGACGGTCAGGCGGAACAAAGTCGCGCCCATGTTGAGCGTCAGCAGCAGCGAGGTCAGCGGCGCGGTGCCCGGGTTGCAATCGGTGGCGAGCGCGATCGGCACTCCGGCGGCGCGGAGCGCGTCGACCGGCGGCAGCCTGGTCTCGCGGACGAAGTAAAAGGCGCCCGGCAGCAAAGTCGCGACGGTGCCCGCGCGCGCCATCGCGGCGATGCCGTCGTCGTCGAGATATTCGAGATGATCGGCCGACAGCGCGCCGTGGTGCGCGGCGAGCGCGGCGCCGTGGAGGTTGGACAATTGTTCGGCGTGCAGCTTGACCGGCAGGCCGTGCGCCGCGGCGGCGGCGAACACGCGCCCGGTCTGCGCGGCGGTGAAACCGATGCCTTCGCAGAAGGCGTCGACCGCGTCGGCGAGACCGGCGGCGGCGACCGCCGGGATCATCGTGTCGCAGACCAGGTCGACATAGCCATCGGCATCGTCGGCATATTCGGGCGGCAGCGCATGCGCGCCGAGGAAGGTGGTGGCGACACGGACCGGCCGCTCGGCGCCGAGCCGGCGCGCGACGCGCAGCATCCGCAGTTCGGGTTCGAGCGCGAGGCCGTAGCCCGACTTGACCTCGACGGTCGTCACGCCCTCGGCGATCAGCCGGTCGAGCCGGCCCAGCGCGGTCGCGACCAGATCATCCTCGTTCGCCGCGCGGGTGGCGCGCATCGTCGAAGCGATGCCGCCGCCGGCGCGCGCGATCTCCTCATAAGAGGCCCCGGCCAGCCGCAGCTCGAACTCATGCGCGCGATCGCCGGCGTGGACGAGATGGGTGTGGCAGTCGATCAGCCCCGGCGTGATCCAGCGGCCGTCGCAGCGGATGCGTTCATCGGCCTCGAAGTCGGGCGCATCGGCTGCCGGGCCGGCATAGAGGATCCGGCCGTCGCGGCTGGCGACGACGCCCTGCTCGACGATGCCGAGCCCGGTATCGCCGGCCAGCGTCGCGAGCCGGGCTTCGCTCCAGACCCTGTCGCAGTGCATTGCTGGTTGCTGCTCCCTATTGCCATTTTTTCCCCGGTCATCCCGGCGAAGGCCGGGACCCATAAGCACGGCGCTGCCGAAAGATGCGCTCAACCTCGGCGATCGAACTTCGAACGCGGTGTTTATGGGTCCCGCCTTTCGCCGGGATGACGGAACAGAGGGAAATGCGCAGCACTTCACCGATCGCTTCGGCCTTGAGCCTCATTGCACCAGTTCAGATTAAATGTATAGACATAAATGCGCAGGGAGGATGCGGCCGATGACGACGGGCAGGATGACGAGCCTCCATTTCGAGCAAGCCCTGCTACCCGAAGGCTGGGCGGACGATGTCCGAATCCGCATCGCAGACGGGCTGATCGTCAGCGTCGAACGCAATGCCGCGCCCGCGGTCACCGATGCGCGGCATGGGGCCGGGCTGCCCGGCATGCCCAATCTTCACAGCCATGCGTTCCAGCGCGGCATGGCGGGGCTGGCCGAGACGCGTGGTCCGGCCGGCGACAGTTTCTGGACGTGGCGCGAGATCATGTATCGCTTCGTCGAGCGACTGACGCCCGACGATCTCCGCGCGGTCGCCGCGCTCGCTTTTGTCGAGATGCTCGAAGGCGGCTTCACCCGCGTCGGCGAATTTCATTATCTGCATCATGATCGCGACGGCCGCGCCTATGGCGATCCGGCCGAAACCAGCGCGGCCATCGCCGCCGCCGCCGTCGAGAGCGGCATCGCCCTCACCCATCTGCCGGTCTTCTATGCCCATGCCGATTTCGGCGGCGCGGCGCCCGGCGTCGGCCAGCGGCGCTTCATCCACGACATCGACGGCTTCGCGAAGCTGCTCGACGGCGCGCGCCAGGCGATCGCCATCCTGCCCGACGCCCTGCTGGGGCTCGCGCCGCACAGCCTGCGCGCGGTGATGCCCGACGAACTGGCTGCGCTCGCCGCGATGGCCCGCGACGGCCCGATCCATATCCATATCGCCGAGCAGCAGCGCGAGGTCGACGCATGCCTGGCCTGGTCGGGCGCACGGCCGGTGGCGTGGCTGCTCGATCATCAGCCGGTCGATTCGCGCTGGTGCTTCGTCCACGCCACCCACATGACCGACGCCGAGGCAGGCGCGATGGCGCGCAGCGGCGCGGTCGCCGGCCTGTGCCCGATCACCGAGGCCAATCTCGGCGACGGCATCTTCCCGGCCGCGGCCTATCTCGCGGCGGGCGGCCTTTATGGCATCGGTTCCGATTCGAACGTGCTGATCGACGCGACCGAGGAACTGCGGCTGCTCGAATATGGCCAGCGGCTGGCGGCGCGCGGCCGCAACAGGATGGCGGTCGCCGCCGGCCGATCGACCGGCGGCGACCTGTATCGCGCCGCGCTGGCCGGCGGCGCGCAGGCGCTCGGCCGAAGCGTCGGCCTCGCCGTGGGGCGGGCGGCGGACATGGTTTCGGTCGATATGGACCATCCGTCGCTGACGGACCGACGCGGCGACTTCATTCTCGATGCCCTGCTGTTCGCGGCCGGCCGGTCCGCGATCGACTGCGTCTGGCGGCGCGGCGAGAAGCTGGTCGAGGGTGGCCGGCACCGCGACCGCGACGCGATCGCGACGCGTTACCGGGCACGGCTGAGGTCGCTGCTGGGTTAGCCTATCTGCTGTCGCGGCGAGGCATTGCGGTCCCTCGCCGGGACAGCAACGTGCAAATGCTTGACTTGCAGTCGTTCGCCCCCCCATCCTTGTCACCTCAATGTCGGCGGAAGAGATGGCGGGGGTCTTCATTTCCTATTCGCACGCCGATCAGGCGATTGCGCAGCGGGTCATGCTGGCCCTGCGGGCGTTGGGCGTCGACGTGTGGTGGGATGCTGCGATGTCGAGCGTCGACCGGCTCGAGGCGCTGAAGCAGCAGGCCGACGGGCTGGTGGCGGTGGTGGCGCTGTGGACACCCAATTCGGTCAACAGCGACGTGGTGTGGGACGAGGCCGGTTTCGGGCAGAAACACAAACGACTGGTCGGCCTGCTCCATGGCGTCGACGAGCCGCCATTCGTGTTCGGGTCGATCGAAGGTATCAGCCTCGATGGCTGGACCGGGCGGGCGCCGCATTCCGGCTGGTGCCGGCTGCTCGAAACGCTCGACGCGCATCAAGCCGCCGAGGGCACGGCCGCGCCGGGTGCGCTGATCGCCGCGTTCGAAGCCGACAGCGTGGACGCGCAGGCCCGGGAAACCGTGTTCCGGCAAGCGGAAGCGGACCCTGACAGCGCGCGCCATGCGACGATGAAGCCCGCGTTCGACGACTGGCTGCGCAGCCGCGGGGCGCTGCCCGATGGCGAGTCCGCGACGACGATCGCCGAGGTCGAACCGGCGCGGCCTTTGTCGCTGTTCATTCCCGCCGACAAGCTCCCGTTCGCCGGGCTGGAGGCGACGAACCGGAGCGAGGTCACGGTGCCGGCAGCCCCCGCTCCGGCTCTGGCGCCTGCACCCCCCGGCGCGGCGGCAGCGGCCGATACCGCGGCGCTGGACGCGATGACGCGCGCGGTCGAACAGGCGCTGGCGGCGGCAGGGCCGGACGGCCGTCCGCTCGGCCGCCTTCTGCGCTCGCCCTTGCGTCCACCGCTCCCCGCGTCGGCGCCGCCCACCGCCGCGCCCGAAGCTGCTCCGGTCACGCGGCCGGGGCCGGCCGATACAAAGCCGACGGGCCCAAGCAACCTGCCGATGCTGGCGGCCGCGATCGTGATCGCGCTGGTGATCGCCGCCTTGACCTGGTTCGTCGCCATCCGGAACGCCTGAGCGCAGCGCGCGACGCATTTCATGCCGCTGGCAATGATCAAAACGACAGGATGTTGGCCCTGCCGATCCTGTACGCGATAAATCGCGCATAGAAATCCATAGGATGGCCACATCCGATTTGCTGATGAAGTGCCATATGACGATGACGAAATCACGCTTCAAGCAGCGACATGATGTCTTCTCCTTCGTCGACCTGAGATCGATTGCGAACGGCGTCGATGCGGATGCCATGACGCGTTGCCATGGTTCGGACGGCACCGATGCATTTCTGGCGAACAGGGTGTTCGTCGATGTTGCCGGGCACGACGTCGCGATCGGCGTCGTCGCCCTCGCGCCGGGTTCGGGGCACGCGCCGAACCTGCCGGCCGACGAATTCGTCATCGTCGAATCGGGGACGCTGATGCTGACCGCGCCGGACCGATCGCTGTCGCTGGCGGCCGGCGAGAGCGTGGTGCTGCCGCACGGCACCGGCTTCTCGTGGCAGGCCGACGTGCCGACGACCTTGATCTTCATGCGCCATCTCCGCAGCGAGGCGGGTGCGGGCGGCGTGGTGCCGATTGATCCGCAGGCGCCGCTGCAACCGTCGAATCCGCCATCGGCCGAACTGCTGATCGGGCCGACGCCCGCCTGCCGCAATCACACCGCGTTCCAGTCCGCCGACGGCGTCTTCCTGTGCGGCATTTGGGATTCGACGCCCTATCTGCGTCGCGCGCAGACCTATCGCCATTTCGAACTGATGCATCTGATCGAAGGCAGCGTCACGTTCGAAGACGAAAGCGGCCGCGTCCGCCATTTCACGAAAGGCGACATCTTCCTGCTGGAGAAAGATGCGCAGGCCAGTTGGGACAGCCGCGACTATGTGAAAAAGATCTACGCGATCTATCGCCCGGCCTGAGGCCAAAGGGCCGCGGCCCCACGCCACCGCAACTGCATATGGAGATTGACGATGATCACGGGCACCGTCCGCGAGATCAAGAATCACGAATATCGGGTCGGGCTGACCCCCGAAAGCGTGCACGAACTGGTGACGAGCGGCCATCAGGTGCTGGTGGAGAGCGAAGCCGGCGAAGGCATCGATGCGACCGACGCCGACTATGTCGCGGCCGGTGCCGACATCGTCGCGACCGCGGCGGAGGTCTTTGCGCGCGCCGAAATGGTGGTGAAGGTGAAGGAGCCGCAGCCGGGCGAGCGCGCCATGCTCCGCCCCGGGCAGATCCTCTACACCTATCTGCATCTCGCGCCCGATCCCGAGCAGACCGCCGATCTCGTCAGGTCCAGGGCGACCTGCATCGCCTATGAGACCGTCACCGATGCGCAGAGCGGCCTGCCACTGCTTAAGCCGATGAGCCAGGTCGCCGGACGGATGGCGATCCAGGCGGGCGCAACCGCGCTCGAGAAGGCGCATGGCGGCCGCGGCATGTTGCTGGGCGGCGTACCGGGCGTGCTGCCCGCGAAGGTCGCGGTGATCGGCGGCGGGGTCGTCGGCTTCAACGCGGCGCAGATGGCGGCGGGCTCGGGCGCGGACGTCACCATCCTCGACCGCAATCCCGAGGTGCTGGAAAAGCTCGGCACGCATTTCGAGGCCCGCGCCAAGACGCGCTTTTCGAACAGGGCGAACCTCGCCGATTCGATCGCGCAGTCGGACCTCGTGATCGGCGCGGTGCTGATCCCGGGCGCCGCGGCGCCCAAGCTGGTCTCGCGCGCGATGCTGAAGACGATGAAGAAGGGCGCGGTGCTGGTCGATGTCGCGATCGACCAGGGCGGCTGCTTCGAGACCAGCCGGGCCACCACCCATGACGATCCCACCTACATCGTCGACAACATCGTCCATTATTGCGTGGCCAACATGCCGGGCGCGGTCGCGCGCACCAGCACCTATGCGCTCAACAACGTCACGCTGCCGCACGCGCTGCGGATCGCCGACCTTGGCTGGCAGGAGGCGATGCGGCGCGACCGGCATCTGCTCGCCGGGCTCAATGTGTGGGACGGCAGGATCACCTGCGAGCCGGTCGCCCGCGATCTCGGCTATGATCCGGTGCCGGCAACGGCGGCGATCGCCTGATCGCAACTGCGGGGCCGGCCGCACGGGCCGGCCCCGCAGGCTTTCATTCGCCCGACATCGGCGGCGCTAGCGTCCCAAGCCACGCGACGAGCGCGAGGATCGCGACGGCGGCAAGCGTCTCGGCCAGCAGGCTCCGGCGCAGATCGCCGACCGCGCCGGCATGAGCGCCGGTCGCCAATGCCGCTTCGAGCCGGGGCGTCAGGCGCCAGCGGTTGGACGATGCGAGCGCGAGCATCAGCAGGAACAAGGCCAGCTTGGCCAGCAGCAACTGGCCATAGCGACCGGACGGCAGCGACAGCAGGTTCGCCGGACCGACCAGTACGAAGCTGTTGACGAGTCCGGTGATCATGATCAGCCCGACGATGATCGTGCCCGCCGCGGAGAATCGCGACAACGCGCCATGCGCGATGCGCAGATCCGCCGCCCCGTCACCCGACGCGCCGATTCTGAACAGGCGCCAGAACAAGGCCGCAAGCGCGCCCAGCCATGCGCCCGCCGCCAGCAGATGGACGATGTCGGCCACCATATGCAGCACGCCGAGATTGCCCTCGGAAGCGGCGGCGTGGCCGGTCCAGGCGAGCGTCGCCAGAGCGACGCCGCCGGCCGCGACCATCCCCCAGCGCGCGAGCGACCGCAGATGCACGGCGAGCAGGGCGCAGGCCAAAGCGACGATCAGGGCGGCGATCCTGAGCTTGACCGTCAGGCCCAGGCTGGTGCCGGTCAGCAGAATGGCGACGCTGCTCCACTCCAGTTCGGCCAGCGGTACGCCGCTCATCCCCGCCGCGAGCAGCGCCAGTGACAGACCGGACAGCGCGATCGCCGCCAGACCCAGCAAGCCGCCCGGGACCCGCAGCGAAATCGCGCCGGCATCGGGCGACCGGGCGTTTCGCGTTCCGCCGTGGAGCGCGATGCCGAACAGCAGCATCAGCACCAGATAGAGCGCGAAGCGGACGAGGATCAGCGGCCCGTCGGTCATCGGATCACTTGACCGCGAAGCTGATTTCGCCCTCGATCCGGTGGGTATCGGTCGAAACCGCATGCCAGTTCAGCTTATAGCTGCCGGCCGGAAGCGGGCGCGGCAGGCTTGCGACCAGCGTCTTGCCATCGGCCGCGACCGTCGTCGTGAAGCCCGAAATCTTCATCGGCGCATGCTTCGCCATGCCGGGCATCGACGTCATCGTCAGGTCGATGCCCGAGAATTGCGCCACGAGCCGCTCAGAGAAGACCAGCTTGATTTCCTTCGGCTTGGCGGCGGTCGATCCCGCGGCGGGGGTCGAGGACAGGAGCTTGGGGTGCGCGAAGGCGGCGGTGGGCAGCGCCAGCGCAATCAGCGGGGCGGCAAGCAGCAGGGAAAGGCGGGTCATCGAAATCTCCGTCATGGGTTGCATCGGTCAATACGCAAGCCGGCCGGCGATCCCTTGGGCGACATGATTTTTTCAGCGCGGCTATGAGGGGCGAGGCTCGCTTTCGCGTATGGAGGACATGCCACCGGGAGCTTTTCGAATGGACGATCTGGACGAATATCTGGGACGGTTGCGGGCCGCCCCGCTCGATCCGCGGCTGGCCGCGATCGACGATGCGGTGATGCGGGGCGTCGCCAACGTCAGGGAAACGCGCGCGACGATGCGGACGCTGGCCGCTTCTGCCGTCGTCGCGCTCGGCCTGGGGCTTGGCGGCGGCCTGGTTTCCGGGGAGCCGGCGCAGGCGGCGGATCCGATCGCCCTGTTCGGCGCGCCGCCCGCGCTCGCGCCCTCCAGCCTGCTGGCCGGCACATGACCATGGTCAGGCGCCATGTGCTGATGGCGTTGATCGCCTTCGTCGCGGCGCTGGCCGGGGTCGTCGCCGGGCGCGTGCTGGTGCCGTCGGCGCCGGCCGACGAGCGCAGCATTCACAGCGTGCTGCACGACCGGCTCGATCTGGACGACGCGCAGCGCGGGCGGATCGAAGCGCTCGAGCGCGGCTTCGCCCAGCGCAAACGCCAGCTAGAAGACGAATTGCGGGCGGACAATGCGCGACTGGCCAAGGCGATCGAGGGCGAACATGGCTATGGCCCCGGCGTCGGCGCCGCGGTCGACCAATCGCACCATGCAATGGGCGAATTGCAGAAGGCGACGCTGCAGCACATCTTCGCCATGCGCGCCGTGTTGCGGCCCGACCAGGCGGCGAAATTCGATGACGCCGTGGTCAAGGCGTTGACCGCGACCGACAGGTGAGCGCGCCGCCGGGCGACAGCACCGACGGCGAGCTGGCCGGCATGGCGCTGGCCGGCCGGCAGGCCGCCTATGGCGAGTTGATGCGCCGGCATCGGGCCTCGGTCTATCGGCTGGTACGGCACCATGTCGGCGAGGGTGACGAAGCGATCGACGTGACGCAGGAGGCGTTCATCGCCGCCTTCGCCTCGCTGGCGCGCTATGACCGTGGGCGGCCGTTTCGGCTGTGGATCATGCGGATCGCGATCAACAAATGCCGCGACTGGGCGCGGCGGCGCGCGGTACGGCGCTTCTTCGCCTTCGCCCGGCCGCTCGACGAGGCCGCCGAAATCGCCGATCCGGCGATGACGCCCGAAGCGGAAGCGGCCGACCGCGAGGCGTTGGCCCGGCTGTCCGCGGCGATCGCGCAGTTGCCCGCGCCGCTGAAGGAGGTGCTCGTCCTGCGCACGATCGAGGAAATGAGCCAGGCCGACGCCGCGCAATTGCTGGGCATCAGCGCGAAGGCGGTGGAGACGCGGCTCTATCGCGCCCGTGCCGCGCTGACCGAAATTTTGCGGACGGATGGCGAGGGATAGACCGCCGTCAGCCGTATGACATCATGACTGCCCACAGGATCAGGGAATATTTCGCCGACATGACTGCGACACGCATCGATCGCCGCACGCTCGTGCGCGGCACGGCGGCCCTGTTTGGCGGCGCCATGCTGGGCGACCTGGTTCCGGCATGGGCACAGGGGGGCACGGGCGGTCTGCAGCCGGCGCCCGAAATCCTGTCGGGCCCGGAGATCGCGCTCAGCATCGGCCATTCCAGCTTCAGCACCGGCGGCCGGAGCGGGCATGCGGTGACTGTCAACGGCAGTTTGCCCGCCCCGCTGATCCGGCTGAAGGAGGGGCAGGATGTTCACCTTTCCGTGACCAACACGCTCGACGAGGACAGTTCGATCCACTGGCATGGCCTGATCGTGCCGTTCCAGTTCGACGGCGTGCCCGGCATCAGCTTTCCCGGCATCAAGCCGGGCCAGACCTTCGACTATCGCTTCAAGGTCAGGCAGGCCGGCACCTACTGGTATCACAGTCACAGCAACATGCAGGAAGCGATCGGGCTGTTCGGGCCGATCGTCATCGACCCGGCCGATGCCGACCCGGTGGCTTATGATCGCGAGCATGTGATCCTGCTGTCGGACTGGAGCTGGACCCACCCCCATCAGCTGATGCGCAAGCTCAAGCAGCAGGGCGGCTATTACAACCGGCGGAAGCAGACTCTGGCCGGCTTGCTGGCGGGCAAGGACCAGCCACTGAAGGACCGGCTGGACTGGGGCCGGATGCGGATGGACCCGACCGACATTTCGGACGTCACCGGGGCGGCCTATCATTATCTGATCAACGGCCATGGCACGCAGGAGAATTGGAGCGGCCTGTTCACGCCGGGCGAGCGGGTAAGGCTGCGCATCGTCAACGCCTCGGCGATGACCAATTTCAACGTCCGGATTCCGGGGCTGCCGATGTCGGTGGTGCAGGCCGACGGGCAGGATGTCCGGCCGGTCGAGATCGACGAGTTCCAGATCGGCATCGCCGAGACCTATGACGTGGTCGTCCAGCCGGGCGAAGCGCGTGCCTATGGCCTGATCGCCGAGGCCATCGACCGCTCCGGCCAGTGCCGCGCGACGCTGGCGCCGCAGATCAGCATGGTCGCACCGGTGCCGGCGCTGCGCGAACGGCCGCTGCTGGGCATGAAAGATATGGGCATGGACATGGACATGGGCGGCGCGGGCGGTGCCGCCGCCGTGCTCGATCTGAGCCAGCCCGAAAGCGCCGATCCGATGGCGAGCATGGACCATGGATCGATGAAGATGCGCGATCCCTCGGTCGCGCCGCAGGTGAAGATGGGGCCTGGGGTCGCGACGCTGTCGCCGATGCCCGCCGACCGCACCGCCGACCGGCCGACCGGGCTGGAAACGGTGCCGCACCGCGTGCTGACCTATGCCGACCTGCGCGCGCTGACACCCAATCCCGACGGCCGCACGCCGACGCGCGCGCTCGACATCCATCTGACCGCGAACATGGAACGCTATATGTGGTCGTTCGACGGCGTGAAGTATAGCGACGGGGCCGATCCGCTTGCGTTCCGGCTCGACGAGCGCGTGCGGGTGACCTTGATCAACGACACGATGATGCCGCACCCGATCCACCTGCACGGCCATTTCTTCGAGCTGGTGACCGGCGAGGCGGGTCATAATCCGCGCAAGCATACGGTCAACGTGCTGCCCGGCGGCAAAATTTCGTTCGACCTGACCGCCGATGCGCCCGGCGACTGGGCGTTCCACTGCCATATGCTGCTGCACATGCACATGGGGATGTTTCGGGTCGTGACCGTCCGCCCGGCCGGGGACGCGGCATGATGCGCTTTGTCCTGGCACTCGCGGCGTTGCTGGTCGCACCGGTCGCCCATGCGCAGACCGACCCTCATGCCGGCCATGTCATGCCCGCGCCCGATCCAGCGCCGCCAACGGCGTCGATGCCGCCACCGCCGGTGCCCGCCGATCATGCCGCCGACGCGATCTACGATCCGGCCGACATGGCGCGGTCGCGCGCGATGCTCGCGCATGAAGCGGGCGGAATGGCGGCGTCGATGATCCTGATCGAGCGGCTGGAATATCAGGCCGGCAAGGGCGCGGATGGCTATCGCTGGGAAGGCGAAGGCTGGTTCGGCGGCGACATCGACCGCTTCGTGGTTAAGACCGAGGGCGAAGGGATTCGTGGCGGCGCACTGGAGAAGGCCGAGGCGCAGGCGCTCTACAGCCATGCGCTCGATCCGTGGTTCAACCTGCAGCTGGGCGTGCGCCATGACATCCGTCCGCGGCCGCAGCGCAGCTATGCCGTGGTCGGCGTGGAGGGACTCGCGCCCTATTGGTTCGAGATCGATGCCGCCTTGTTCCTGTCCGACAAGGGCGATGTCCTTGGCCGGGTGGAGGCCAGCTATGACCAGCGGATCACCGGCAAGCTGATACTCCAGCCGCTCGCCGAACTGAATTTCGCGGCCCAGTCCGTGCCCGAATCGGGCATCGGTTCGGGCCTGTCCGACGCCGAACTCGGCCTGCGACTGCGCTATGAATTCGCGCCCGAGTTCGCGCCCTATGTCGGCGTGAACTGGGAACGCAAGTTCGGCACCGGCGCGCGCCAGGCGCGCGCGGCGGGCGAAAGCGCTTCGGAGACCAGCCTCGTGCTGGGCGTGCGCTTCTGGTTCTGAGGCGAACGGCAGCTTATCCCGCCAGCCTGCCGAAATCGGTCGGCCGCGATCCGAACCCCGCCACATTCGGTCAATACGTCCGCTGTCTCCGCCTAATTTCGACCTGCTGTCGACGCATTTCGCTGCGCACCGTCGAAAGGGGAGACCAGGATTGTCACACATCGCCGCCTGGCTCCTTCCGGTCGCGCTCGCGCTGCTGACGAGCGGCCAGGCCGCGCACGCGCAATCGGGCGAACCGGATGAAGGCGCATCGTTCGCGGTGGAATTCGACCTGGCCGAGGTTCGCATCGACAAGGGTGACGAAAGCTGGCTGGTCGAAAGCAGTTGGTCCTACGGTAACGACCGCGATCAGGTGCTGCTCAAACTGGATGCCGGCGGACAGGTCGGAAACCGGATCGACCAGATCGTCGGACAGCTTCTCTACACCCGCTCCATCAGCCCGTCGACGACCATAGTTGCAGGCGTGCGGCATGATTTTCAGCCCAGTCCCAACCCTAGTTTCGCGGTCCTCGGCGCCGAAATCCAGGCGACCGACAGCCTGGCGCTGGAGACCAACCTGTTCCTGTCCACCGCGGGCCGCCTGTCCGGGGAGGCCAAGGCGATCTATGGGCTTGCCATAGCGCCTTCGCTGATGCTGGAGCCGCGGATCCAGATCAATTGGTCGGCGCAGGATTATGCCCGCGATGCCGTGGCCGCGGGCCCGACCGACACCGAGGCCTCGGTCCGGTTGCGCTATAGCCCAAGCGGGACGGTCGGCATCTATACCGGCGTGGCGCATGAGCGGCTGCTGGGCGGCACCGCCGACATCGCCCGCGCGGCCGGCGACGCGACGCGCGCGACCAGCCTCGTCGTCGGGATATCGCTCTCGCTGTAACCGCGCTCAGGCCGGCAGCAGCGCTTCCGCCAGCGCGACATGAAGGCGGATGCCGGTTGCCATCACATCATCGTTGAAGTCGTAGCGAGGATGGTGCAGCGGCGCATCGTCGGCATCGCGCCGCTGGCCCAGCCAGAGATAGGCGCCCCTGCAGGCCTGCAGCATGAAGGCGAAATCCTCCGACGTGAAGGCCGGATCGGGCGCCAGCCGGGCGTCGGCGACGGTCGCCGCGATCGCGAGCGCCTCGGCCGCGGCGTCGGCATCGTTGATCGTCGCGGGGTAATAGCGATCATAGTCGACATGCGCGGTGACGCCGGCGGCGAGCGCGACGCCCTCGGCAATCTGGCGGATCGCCGCCTCGATACGGTCCTGCACATGCGGATCGAAGGTGCGCACCGTGCCGACGATGCGGACGCTGGCGGGGAGGACATTATGGGCGTGGCCACCGGCGATCTGCGTCACCGACAGCACGGCCGACGCCATCGGCGGAATGCGGCGGGAGATGATGGTGTTGAGCTGGATCACCAGTTCGCTGGCGGCGAGGATCGCGTCGGGCGTGTCGTGCGGGATCGCGGCGTGACCGCCACGCCCCTCCAGCACGATCTCGAACTTGTCGGCGGCGCCCATGATCGGCCCGGGGCGGGTGGCGACGGTGCCGGCGGGCAGATCCGGCCAGTTGTGGAGCGCGAAGACGCGGTCGCAGGGGAAGCGATCGAACAGGCCTTCCCGCACCATCGCGCGCGCACCGCCGAGTCCTTCCTCGGCCGGCTGGAAGATGAAATGCAAGGTGCCGTCGAACTTGCGGGTGCGCGCCAGGTGCTGCGCGGCGCCGAGCAGCATCGCGACATGGCCGTCATGGCCGCAGCCGTGGAAGACGCCGGGCGTCGTGCTGGCGTGCGGAAGCCCGGTCTGCTCGTGGATCGACAGTGCATCCATGTCGGCGCGGAGACCGAGCGTGCGGCCGGACGTGCCCGCGCGCAGCACGCCGACGAGTCCGGTGCCGCCGATCCCTTCGTGCACGTCCAGCCCGATCGCGCGCAACTGTTCGGCGATCCGCCCGGCGGTGCGATGTTCGGCGAAGCCCAGTTCGGGGTGGGCATGAATGTCGCGACGAAACGCGACCAGCGGCGCGATCAGATCGGCGATGTCGGCGGCGGCGGTCATGATCACCCAGTCACTTCTTGTCGCCGAACAGATGTTCGATCGGATAATGATGTTTGATGAACGGCGATTTGATGACGATGTAGCTGAAATATTTCTCGATGCCGTAATCGCCTTCGAGCATCTCTTCGATAATGCGCTGATAATGACCGACACCGCAGGTGACGAATTTGAGCAGATAGTCATAGCCGCCGCTGACGAGATGACATTCGACGATCTCGTCGAGCTTGCGGATTCGCGTCTCGAAACGCGAGAAATCACCGCTGCGATGCTCGATCAGCGTGACCTCGGTGAAGACGGTCAGAAACTCGCCGAGCTTGTGCAGATTGATCTGCGCGCCATAGCCGGTGACATAGCCGGCCTGTTCGAGCCGTTTGACGCGCGTGAGACAGGGGCTGGGCGACAGGCCGACCGCGTCGGCCAGTTCGACATTGGTGATCCGCCCGGTCTTCTGCAGCTGGGCGAGGATCTTGAGATCGATCCGGTCGAGCTTTGGACCTGTCATTGTCTCCCGCCGCTCCTTCTACGCGATCGCGTCCCGGACATCCGGCTCGTCGAGCATGTCGTCGAGCGTCTTCCGGATGCGCGCGAAGATCATGTCCATCTCATCATCGACGCAGCACAGCGCGGGTGCAAGGCCGATTATATTGTCGCCAAATGCCCGGAAAATAACGCCATTTGCATAGCCGCGCGCGAACAGGCGCTCGGGCAGCCGATGTGCCGGATCGAAGCGCGTCTTCGCACGCTTGTCGGCAACCAGCTCGATCGCGCCGAGCAGGCCGATCCCGCGCGTCTCCCCGACCAGCGGATGATCGGCGAGCATCGCCATGCCGGCATCGAACCGCCGCGCGACCGCCTGGCCGTTGGCGAGAATGCCGCCCTCGGTATAGAGCCGCAGCACTTCGAGACCGACGGCGGCGCTGACCGGATGGCCCGAATAAGTGAAGCCATGGCCGATCGGCAGGTCGGGCGCGGCACCGTCGGCGATGCCCTGATAGACGGCGTCCGACATCAGCACGGCGCCCATCGGCGCATAGCCGGCGGTCAGGCCCTTGGCGACCGTCATCAGATCGGGCGAGACCTGCTCATGCTCGCAGGCGAACATCGGCCCGGTGCGGCCGAAGCCGGTGATGACCTCGTCGGCCACGAACAGGATGCCGAGTTCGGTACAGGCATCGCGCATCGCCTTGAGCCAGCCTTTGGGCGGCACGATCACGCCGCCCGATCCCTGCACCGGCTCACAGAAGAAAGCGGCGACCGTCTCCGCGCCGAGTTCGGCGACCTTGTCGCGCAGCGCAGCGACCGAGCGGGCGATCACCGCCTGCGGATCGTCGCCATCGGCGTTGCGATAGGGGTAAGGCGACGGAATATGATGCTGCCAGCGATGCGGCACGTCGAAGAAGCGGTGGAAATTGGCCAGGCCGGTGAGGCCCGCGCCGGTCGACGAGGATCCGTGATAGCCGCGTTCGAGCGCGATGAACTGCTTCTTGTCGGGGAAGCCGGTCGCGTTGAAATAATGGACGATATAGCGGATCGCCGAATCGACCGCGTCCGAGCCGCCGAGCGTGAAAAAGACATGGTCGAGGCCGGCAGGGCTGAGCTCGACGAGCTTTTCGGCGAGCTGCACCGCGGGCTCGCTGCCGAAATGGAAATAGCCGGTGGCGTAAGGCAGGCGGCGCATCTGCTCGGCGGCGACCTCGACGATGCTCTCATGGCCGTAACCGACATTGACGCACCACAGGCCGGCAAAGGCGTCGAGCACGCGATTGCCGTCGATATCGGTCAGCCACATGCCCTTGCCGCTGCGCAGCAGCGTTGCGCCGCGCGCCTCGTGCGCGCGGAACGACGTGACCGGATGGATCAGATGATCGCGGTCGGCATCGAGGATAGACCGGTTGGATTTCAGCATGTTCGGGTCGCTCGCCATCATGATCGTGGGAGAAGATTAATCCGCGCCCGGCGGCGGTAAGCGCCGTGTTCGGCCGACCGCAGGCTAGGAACACGGCTTTATCGACGCTCCGGCGGCATTTTGTGCCGCCGGTCCCACCGGTTCACGCCAGCGCGTCGGCAACCGCCTTTCCGCAGCGTTCGGTATTGGCCGAGCCCTTGAGGTCGGCGGTGCGCAGACCGGGTTCGGCGAGCACGGTTTCGATCGCCCGCATGATCGCCGCGGCCGCCTGCGGCTCGCCGAGATGGTCGAGCATCATCGCCGCCGACCAGATCTGGCCGACCGGATTGGCGACGCCGAGGCCGGCAATATCGGGCGCGGAGCCGTGGACCGGCTCGAACAAGGATGGCGCGGTGCGGTCGGGATTGATGTTGCCCGATGGCGCGACCCCGATCGTGCCGGTGCAGGCGGGTCCGAGATCCGACAGGATATCGCCGAACAGGTTGGACGCCACGACGACGTCGAAGCGATCGGGGTTCATCACGAACTGCGCGGCGAGGATGTCGATATGATATTTGTCCCAGCGCACGTCGGGATAATGTTTCGCCATCGCCTCCACCCGCTCGTCCCAGAAGGGCATGGTGATCGCGATGCCGTTCGACTTGGTCGCCGAGGTCAGATGTTTCGCGCCGCGACTGCTGGCGAGCTCGAACGCATAACGCAGCACGCGATCGACGCCGATGCGCGTCATCACCGTTTCCTGGATCACGACCTCGCGATCGGTGCCCGCGAACATCCGCCCGCCGACCGAGCTATATTCGCCCTCGGTATTCTCGCGCACGATCCACATGTCGATGCTGCCGGGTCCACGCCCGGCGAGCGGACTGGGCACGCCGGGCATCAGCCGGGCCGGGCGCAGATTGACATATTGATCATATTCGCGGCGGAACTGGAGCAGGGATCCCCACAGCGAGATATGGTCCGGCACGGTATCGGGCCAGCCGACCGCGCCGAAGAACAAGGCATCGGGATTGCCGATCCGCGCCTTCCAGTCCTCGGGCATCATCACGCCGTGGCGGGCATAATAGTCGCAGCAGGCGAAGTCGTACCATGTCCGCTCGATCGCGAAGCCGTACAGGCTGGCGGCACGTTCGAGCACGCGGATGCCCTCGGGCATGACCTCCTTGCCGATGCCGTCGCCGGGGATGACGGCAATAGCGTAAGTGCGGCCGGTTTCGGCTGGCATCGTCAAGTCCCCATTTGCGCCGAGCCCGTCAGGGGGCCGGCATCATGTCCGGAAAGATGCGGGCTTCGACAGGTCCGGCCCGAACGGCTTTCTTTGGCTTCTAGCGTAAGAGGGGCAGCAGGCCGGGCAGATGATTTGGCCGTTCCCCGGCGAACGCCGGGGCCCAGGAGTCGCGCACTCCGAGCGTGTAACTCCTGGGCCCCGGCTTGCGCCGGGGAACAGCCACAGTTTCGCCTGGGAAGCTCAGCGGACGACTCCGCGAAATCGGTGACGGGATGCACTAAAGTTCGAGCCCGCCGATATGGAAGGCCTTGGTCTCCAGATATTCCTCGATCCCGGTGGTGCCGCCCTCGCGACCGAGGCCGGACTGCTTGATGCCGCCGAACGGCGCCATTTCCATCGCGATGCTTCCGGTATTGAGCGCGACCATTCCGGCCTCCAACCGCTCTGCGACCCGAAAGGCCCGATGCAGATTTTCCGTGTAGAAATAGCTGGCGAGCCCGAACGACGTCGCGTTGGCCAGTTCGATCGCCTCATCCTCATCGCCGAAACGGAAGATCGGGGCGACCGGGCCGAACGTCTCCTCGGACGCGACCCGCATCGCGCGCGTGGCGCCGGTCAGGATCGTCGGCGCGACGAACTGCCGGCCCTGCTGGCTGTTTTCCGCGCTGGCATAAAGCGTCGCGCCTTGCGCCAGCGCGTCGTCGACATGCGCCCGCACCTTGTCGATCGCGGCGGCATTGATCAGCGGCCCGATCGTCGCGCCCTCGCGGTCGCCGGGAGCGACGCGCAGGTGCGACACCGCCTTCGCCAGTTTGGTCACGAACGCGTCGTAAACGCCGTCCTGGACGAGAATGCGATTGGCGCAGACGCAGGTCTGCCCCGCGTTGCGGAACTTGCTGACCATGGCGCTGGCGACCGCGACATCCAGATTGGCGTCGTCGAACACGATCAGCGGCGCATTGCCGCCCAGTTCGAGGCTGAGCCGCTTGATCGTGTCGGCGCTCTGCCGCATCAGCAGCGCGCCGACCCGGGTGGAGCCGGTGAACGACAATTTGCGCACCACCGGGCTGGCGGTCAGCGCGCCGCCGATCGCCTGCGGCATGCCCGTCACGATGTTGAACACGCCGGGCGGAAAACCCGCGCGATCGGCCAGACGGCCCAATGCCAGCGCGGTATAGGGCGTCAGTTCGGACGGCTTGACCACCACCGGACAGCCGGCGGCAAGCGCCGGCGCGCATTTGCGCGTGATCATCGCGGCCGGGAAATTCCACGGCGTGATCGCGGCCGAGACGCCGACAGGCTCCTTCATGATCAGGATGCGGCGGTCGGCTTCGGGCGCGGGCACGCCATGTCCGCCGATGCGCCGGCCCTCTTCGGCAAACCATTTGATGAAGCTCGCGGCATAGCGGATTTCGCCCTCCGCCTCGGCCCGCGGTTTGCCCTGCTCGGCGGTCATGATCCGCGCGAGATCGGGGAGATTCTCGAGCACCAGCGCGTGCCAGCGCTCGAGCAAGGCGGTGCGGCTGCCGGCCGTGCGCGCGCGCCAGGCCGGCCAGGCGGCCTCCGCCGCCGCGATCGCGGCCAGCGTGTCGGCCTCGCCGCAATCGGGCACGGTCCCCAGGATCGCGCCGGTTGCGGGATCGTCGACCGCCAGCACGGCGCCCGACGCCGCCGCGCGCCATTCGCCGGCGATCCAGGCTTGCTGGGAAAACAGCGACGTGTCTGCAAGCTCGATTGCCATCAGCCGAGCGCCTGGCTGGCGAGCGAGATCAGATGCGCGGTCTCGTCTTCGGGCAGCGCCGGTCCGCGGGTCATCGTGGTGACCCGACCGACACACGGCAAACCGAGATCGTCGAGCCAGGCCGACAGGCCGCTCCGCTCGACGAGATCGAGGCGGCAGAACATGCCGGCATTCGATCCGAGCCAGTGCGAGATCAGCGCCTTCGCGCCGTTCAGGTCAGGCGCGATCGTGGGGCCGACGACATAGCCGCGCCCGAACCGGCGGAACAGCGCGAGTCCGGCGGGCAGATCGTTGCGCGCCAGCACGACGCCCTGCGCGTTCTTGCGCAGTTCGGCGAACAGGGCGTTGCGGTCCATGCCGGTGGCGCGGCTGTAGAGCGCGGGCACCAATTGCGTGTCGCTGGCGCTCATCGGGCGAACGCGCTCATCGGGCAGCAATTCCGGAATCGGCACGGCGAAGGCCGCGCCCTGGTGCTGAAAGACCGTGCCGCAGGCTTTGAAGCCCAGCTTGCGATAGAGCGACAGGCCCTCGTCGGTGGCATTGAGCATCACCGTGCGCCCCGCCAGCCGTTCGAGCATCGCGTCCATCAGCTGACGGCCGACGCCACGGCCCTGCACGGCGGGAGACACGATCACCATGCCGATCGTCGCGGCGTTCGCGCCGAAGCGCCAGGCCATCGTCGTGCCGATGACCTGGCCGTCACATTCGGCGACCAGCCCCTCGCCGACACCGAGAAAGAAGGTCCAGTCCTCCTCGCGGTGCGGCCATTGCTGTTCACGGGACAGCGCATGGGCGGCCGGAACGTCGTCGCGAATCATCTCGCGCAATCGCACCATGGCCTCGATCCCTGCTACCATGAAGTCACTCCTTACGCCTTGCGGCACAGGATGCCGCCGCCGGGTCCGGGACGTCATCCCGGATTCGCTGCCGGGACATTAAATGGGCACGACAAGCATCGGGTGCCGCCTTCGCATTGAATTCGGAAGAATATCGCGGATCGTCACACTGGGCGCTCCGTCTAATGCCGCCGCAAGCCGCTGAATGCGAACATGTCGACGCAAACAGGTCGTTGGTGGCCGAAAGCGATGCGGCGCTATTCGCCGCCCGCGAACCGGCCAATCGCATAGCCGCCGATCGGAATGTCGGTCGCGCCGGTCGCGATCAGCTCGGCCATCGTCTCGCCGACGCCCGGGCCGACCTGAAAGCCCGAGCCGGAGAAGCCGAACGCATAATAGAGGCCGGCCGTGGTCGCGCTCGGGCCCATCACCGGCAGGCTGTCGGGCATATAGCCCTCGATCCCGCTCCACACCCGGATGATGTTGAGCCGGCCCAGCGCCGGCGCGAGCCGACGGATCTGCTTGAGCTGGCTCAGCGTGTTCTGCGGCAGGACGTAGGCGCGGTAATCCTGGGGGTAGGACGGTCCGCGCGTGCTGCCGCCCAGCACGATATTGCCGCGCGCGACCTGGCGGAAATAGACGGTCTCCGCCTCCAGCGGCGTCATCACGCCGACGGCGGGCAATATGGCGTAGGGGATCGGTTCGGTGACCGACATGGTGGGACCGCGCGGCACGATCGGCACCGGCTCGCCGAACTGGCGCGACAGGACGTCACCCCAGGCGCCGGCCGTGACGAGCAGGATCGGCGCCCGGAACAGGCGGCCATCCTCGGCGCGGACGTGGAAATCCTCGCCGATCTTTTCCGCACCGACGATACGCGTATGTTCATGGATCACCGCGCCCAGTCTCTCAGCCGCACGGGCGAAGGCGGGAGCGACGAGTCGCGGATTGGCATGGCCGTCGCTGTGCGAATAGGAGCCGGCGATGACGTCCGGCCCGAAAAAGGGAAAACGCGCACGCAGTGCATTGCCGCTGAGCAGTTCGAGGTCGAGCCCGGCGTGGCGGGCCTCTTCGGCATAATCCTCCATCTTGCCGGCCAACTCCGGCCGCTCGCGATAACAGACGCGGATATGGCCGGACTGGAGATATTCGACATCGGTGCCGAGCAGCGCCTTCGATTGCCGCCAGATCGCGATCGCCCGGTTGGCGAGCGGAAGCTGCTCGATCGGACGGCCCTGCCGGCGGACATTGCCGAAATTGGTGCCGCTCGCCTGGCGCCCGATCAGGTCGGTCTCGAGCAGGGTGACGGAGATGCCGCGCCGGCGCAGGAAGAGGGCGGCGGACGTGCCCATCAGTCCGCCACCGACGATGACGACGTCACTGGCATGTCGGGGGCTGGCATGTCGGGGGCTGGCCTGGTCCGGCTTCGTCACGCGGCATCCTCCTCGATTGCGATCGGCAGTGGCTTGACCGGGGCCTGCCCGCGCAGGCGGCCGACGCTTTCGATCGGCACCTCCGCCGCGGCGGCGATCACTTCGGCTGCGGCATGGCCGCAATAGCGGCCCTGGCAGCGGCCCATGCCGACGCGGCTGAACGCCTTGGCGCGATTGGCTTCGCGTGCGCCGGTCTCCGCGACGGTGCGGCGCAGGTCGCCCGCGCTGACGCACTCGCAACGGCAGACGATGGTATCGTCGTCGAGTTCGGCCGCCTGGGCCGCGGGCCATGGGAAGGCCTTGTTGAGACCGCTGGCAAAGCGGGCAAAACCTGCGACGGCCCCGCGCAACGCCGCCATCTCGGCCATCGGCGCTGGAATCTGCAGATCGGCCAGTGCTGCGAGCGCTGCCAGGCGCCCGCTCGCCTCGGCCGATCGCGCGCCGAGGATCCGGGCGCCATCGCCCGCCAGATAGACGCCCCTGGTCGACGCCCGGCCATCGGCGTCGCGCACGGGCAGCCACTGGCGGGTGGCGGCGTCGAACGCGAAGTCGCAGCGGGCGAGGTCGGCCAGCTGGGTTTCGGGACGGAGATGATAGCCCATCGCGACCGCGTCGCACGCGATCATCTGCTCGGTGCCGGCCGCTGTCCGGTAGCGGATCGCGCCGACGCCGGTTCCGGGATCGCCGACCACTTCCAGCGGCGTGATGCCGTTGTGGACGGCGATGCCGGCCTTGCGTAGCGCCAGGGTCAGACCGATGCCGGTCCACAGCACCTTGGGCTGCGCGAGCAGTGCCGGGAGCGCGCCGATCCGCGACGAGAAGGGCGCGGTGTCGAGCACGGCGGCCACCCTCGCCCCCGCCTTGGCATATTGCGCGGCGACCAGATAGAGCAGCGCGCCCGAGCCCATGAAGACGACATTGTGGCCGATCGCGCAGGCCTGCGCCTTGAGCGCCACCTGCGCGCCGCCCAGGCTGTAGGTGCCGGCCAGATCCCAGCCCTTGACGGGCATCAGCCGGTCGGTCGCGCCGGTGGCGAGGATCAGCGCATCATAGCGCAAGGCTTCCGACGCGGTGCCGCTGGCGGTCCAGACATGGCTGTCGGCGATGTTCCAGACCAGGGTTTCGGGGCGATAATCGATGCGGTCGCGCAGTGCGTCGAAATCGTCGTGCAGCGCCTGCGCGCGCTTCGCTTCGCTGCCGTAGAGCGTGGCGTAGGCGCGGGTGAAACCGTCGGGCTGGCGGCGATAGATCTGCCCGCCGTCGCGGCGGCTTTCGTCGAGCAGGATCGGGCGGATGCCCGCCGCGACCAGCGCCTGCGCGGCCCGCACGCCGGCGGGGCCGGCGCCGACGATGACTATGCTTGGGCTGGCCATGTGACCTCCGGCTGATTGGTGCGGATACGCAGACCGGGCGTGGCCAGCGTCGAGCATGACCGCAGGCGGTCGCCGCCTTCGGTCCACACCCAGCAGTCCTGACAGGCGCCCATCAGGCAGAAGCCGGCGCGCTTGCCATCGCTGAACTCCGAGGTGCGCAAAGTCGCCCCCGTGGTGAGGATCGCGACCATCAACGTGTCGCCCTCCAGCGCGGTGACGGCGACATCGTCGACATGCAGCGTGAGCGGCGCACGGCCGGTTTCGGCAAGACGGACGAACCGGCTCATGATACGATGGTCTCGGCCAGATGCACGCGCATCAATTCCCCCTTCATCATGATGGCACAGAATCTCGTTGCCGCCGGACAGCATCCGGCGCGGCGGCGCAGTGCGGTTGCACAGTCCGTCGATGCGAGCCGGGCAGCGCGGCAGGAAGCGGCACAGGTCGGCCGTCTCATAGGCCGCAGCCATAGGCGGCAGCGCCCGGCGGCCGGCGCCGGTAGCTTCCAGCCAGCCCTCGCGCAGCTCAGGGACCGATGCGATCAGCAGGTCGGTATAGGGATGGAACGGCGCGGCGCGGAACGTCTCGCGACTGCCGGCCTCCACCTTCTGCCCCGCATAGAGCACGACGATCTCGTCGCAGATCGCGCGCACGGTCGAGATGTCGTGGCTGATGAACATATAGGCGAGGCCGAGATCGCGGCGCAGATCCGCCATCAGTTCGAGGATCGCCGCGCCGACCACAGTGTCGAGCGCCGAAGTGACTTCGTCGCACAGGATGATGTCGGGCTCGGCAGCCAGCGCACGGGCGAGATTGATCCTTTGCTTCTGTCCGCCCGACAATTCGCCGCAGCGGCGATCGGCAAGTGCAGCGGGCAGCCGGATCAGATCGAGCAGTTCGGCGATCCGCCTGCCCTTCGCCGGCCCTTTCAGGTCATGATAGAAGGTCAGCGGCCGGCCGAGGATCTCGCCGACGCTGTGAGCGGGATTGAGGGCGGTATCGGCATTCTGGAACACCAGCTGGATCCGCCGGAACTGATCGCGGGTGCGACCGGCCAGACCGGGCGGCAGCTTTTCGCCATCGAGCAGCACGGCGCCCTTCGCGGGGGGCAAGAGGCCGGCGATGACGCGCGCGAGCGTCGACTTGCCCGACCCCGATTCACCGATGATGCCGATCGTCGCGCCGCGACCGATGCTGATGTCGATGTCGTGCAGGACGGGCACGCGCGGTTCGCCCCGCGCGTCGACCTTGCCATAGCCGGCGGTCAGCCCCCTGATTTCGAGCAGGGGCGCCGGTCCGGCGCGCGGCGATTCGCCGTCGCGGACTCCCGGCCGCGCGGCGGCCATCAGTGTTTTGGTATAATCGTCGCGCGGCGCGTGCAGCACCTGCGCGGTCGTGCCCGCTTCGCGGACCGTCCCCTTGTTGAGCACGACGATACGGTCGGCCATCTGCGCGACGACCGCGAGATCGTGCGAGACATAGATCGCGGTCGCGCCGCGATCGCGCATCACCGTCTTGAAGGCCCGCAACACGTCGATCTGGGTGGTGACGTCGAGCGCGGTCGTCGGCTCGTCGAAAATCACCAGTTCGGGATCGGTGACGAGCGCCATCGCCGCCATCAGCCGCTGGAGCTGGCCGCCGGAAAGCTGGTGCGGATAGCGCGCGCCGATGGTTTCGGGCGCGGGCAGAGCCAAAGCATGGAACAGCGCGACGGCCTTCGCTTCGGCCTGCGCGCGCGACATCAGCCGGTGCATCAGCGCGGCTTCGATCATCTGGCCCGTGATCGTGCGGCTGGGATTGAAGGCGGCAGCGGCGCTCTGGGCGACATAGGCGATGCGGTTGCCGCGCAGCGCCGCGGTCTGCGCCGCATCGAGCGTCACGATGTCGGTGCCGCCCACCCGGATGCTGCCGCCGGCGATGCGCGTGCCCGCCCGGGCGTGGCCGAGCAGGCTCAGCGCGATCGTGGTCTTGCCCGATCCCGACTGGCCGATCAGCGCCAGCACCTCGCCTTTGGGAATCGCGAAGCTGACGTCGCTGACGATCGGGACATCCTCGCCCGCGGCGTTGCGCGCGGTGACGGTGAGGCCGGTCACTTCGACATGGTTGCTCATGACCGCCGCCTCCCCAGCCCGGGCAGCGCGTCGATCAGCAGGTTGACGCCGACGGTCAGCGTCGCGATCGCGATCGCCGGCGCGATGATCGCGGGCGCGCCTTCGCCAAGGCCCGATATATTCTCGCGCACCAGCGAGCCGAGGTCGGCGTTGGGCGGCTGGACGCCCAGCCCGAGGAAGCTGAGGCCCGAGAGCAACAGCACGATGAACACGAAGCGCAGGCCGAAATCGGCCAGCATCGGATGGATCATGTTGGGCAGGATCTCGCGCAGCGCGATGTGCAGGCGCGCTTCGCCGCGCGCACGCGCGACCTGGACATAATCCATCTGGTTGAGGTTGACGGCGAGCGCGCGGGCGATGCGGTAATTGCCCGGGACATAAGTGATCGCGGCGATCAGCAGCAGCAAAATGAGCGAGGAGCCGAAGGCAGCGACCAACACCAGCGCGAAAATCTTCGACGGGATCGAGATCAACGTATCCATGAACCGCGACAGCCCCTCGTCGATCCAGCCGCCGCTGACCGCGGCGGTGAGCGCGAGGCTGGTGCCGGTGGCGCTGGCGAGCAGGGCGGCGGCGGCGGCGAGGCCGACGGTGAAGCGCGCGCCGGACAGCAGGCGGCTCAGCACGTCGCGGCCGAGATAGTCGCTGCCCAGCCAATAGCGCGCCGACATGCGGCTGAACACGTCCTGGTCGACGAAGGCGCCGGGGCTGTAGGGCGCGAGCATCGGACCGAACAGCGCGACGAGCAGCCAGAAGATCATCAGGAAAAGCCCGATGCGGCCCGACAGCGGGAGGGCGGCAAATCGGTTCATTGGCCCGCTCATTGGCTGCGCAGCCGCGGATTGGCGAGGATCGCGACGACGTCGGCGATCAGCACGAGAAGCAGATAGGCGGCGCAGAAGATCATCGCGCAAGCCTGGAGCAAAGGCATGTCGCGGCTGGTGACAGCGTTGACCATCAGGCTGGCGAGCCCCGGATAGTTGAAGATCGTCTCGACGATGATCGCACCGCCCAGCAGATAGGACAGGCTGAGCGCCATCGCGTTGACGATAGGCGCGATCGCGTTGGGCAGCACGTGGCGGATCACGATCCGGGCGGGGTGGAAACCCTTGAGCAGCGCCATTTCGACATAGGGCTGGCCGAGCTGGTCGATCACCGCCGCGCGCGTCATCCGCGCCATCTGCGCGACGACCACGACGCACAGCGCCATCACCGGCATGGCGTAGCTGCGCAGGAACGTGCCCCAGTCGGCATCGTCGGACACCATCGCGATCGAGGGCAGCCAGCGCAGCTCGACCGAGAAGATCAGGACGGCGATCGTCGCGACCAGGAATTCGGGCAAAGCGACCATCGACAGCGTCGCCACGTTGAGCGCGCGATCGAGCCGGCCGCCGCGATTCATCGCCGAAACGATGCCGATCAGCAGCGCCAGCGGAACGGCGACGATCGTCGTCAGGCTCGCCAGGGTGAGCGTGTTGGGCAGCCGATCGGCGATGACCGCGGTCACCGGCAAATTGGCAACCATCGACTGGCCGGCATCGCCGGTCAGCATGCCGCCGAGCCAGGCGAAGTAGCGGACATAGCCTGGCTGATCGAGGCCGAGCTGGTGACGCAGTGCCGCGAGCTGGTCGGCCGTCGCGCTCTGGCCGAGCATTTCCTGCGCGGCGTCGCCGGGCAGCAGGCCGCTGATCGTGAAGATCACCAGCGACACCAGCAGCAGCGTGAGCAGTGCCGATCCGGTCCGCTTGAGGATGATGATCAGCGCGATGCGGGCGCCGCCGGTGGTGCGTGGACCAGCTGTGCGGGGGGCGCCGGCCATCAGCCTTCCCACCAGATCTTGTCGGCGAACTGATATCCCATGAAGCCGCCGCTCGAGACCGGATAGAGACCCTTCAGGCGGCGGTCATAGCCGTCGATCAGGCTGATGAAGACCGGGATGCCGACGCCGCAGCGCGCCCGCACGATCCCCTGCATCTCGCCATAGAGCTGCTTGCGGCGGGCCTGGTCGGCCTCGCCGCGCGCTTCGAGCAGCAGCCGGTCGAACCGCGGGTGCTTCCAGCCCGATTCGTTCCAGTCGGCGCTCGATTTGTAGAACAGGCTGAACACCAGATCGGCGGTCGGGCGCGGGTTGGTGTTGCCGAAGCCCAGCGGGTGCTTCATCCAGTGGGTGGACCAGTAACCGTCAGCCGGCACGCGATTGACCGCGAGATCCAGGCCGATGCGCGCGCCATATTCCTGCAGGATCGAGGCCATGTCGACCGACCCCTCGGCCGCCGCCGAGGCATAGACCGGCAGGCGGACGCCGGTGAGGCCGGCGCGCCCCAGATGCCATTTCGCCCGGTCGAGATCGAGCGCGGTCTGCGGCAGATCGGCGCGGTAATAGGGGTGGAAGGGCGGGATCGGATGATCGTTCGCGATCGTCGCATAGTTGCGGAACAGCGCACGGCGGATCAGCGGCCGGTCCATCAGATATTTCATCGCCAGGACGAAATGCGGATTGCCGGTCGGCAACCGATCCTGCCGCATGATCAGATCGGTGTAGAGGCCCGAGGGCGTCTCGAGCAGGCCGTGGCCGCGCGATGCCTGGATGCGGCGGGTCGAGCGCGGATTGACGGCGTTGATCATGTGGACGTCGCCCGAGAGCAGCGCGTTCACGCGACTGACCTCGTCGGGGATGCCGATCAGTTCGATCTCGTCGAGCCAGGGCCGGCCGGGCTTCCAGTAATTGGGGTTGCGCCGCCCGATCGTGCCGACGCCCGGCTTGAACTGGGCGCAGACATAGGGACCGGTGCCATTCGCACTGCTGAAATCCTTCTGCCCCGCGCGCACGATCAGGAAATGCGACTGCGCGAGGATGACGGGCAGGTCCGCATTGGGACCGGTCAGACGGATCAGCACCTCGTGCGGACCGGCGGCTTGCACCTGCGCGAATTGCTGCGCGATGGTTGCGATCTTGGACCCGGTGGCGGGTTGCTTGTGGCGCAGCAGCGACCAGACCACGTCCTGCGCGGTCAGGCTCTTGCCGTCGTGAAAGGTGACGCCCCGGCGGAGACGGAAGCGCCAGAGAATCTGGTCGCGGCTCTCGAAGCTTTCGGCCAGCGCAGGGCGTGCGACGAACGCGCGGTCGAGCTGGGTCAGGCCGTTGTAGAACATGAAGTGACGAACATAGTCGGTCGACAGCGCGCCCTTGGCCGGATCGAGCGTATCGGCGGTCGAACTCGACACGCTGGCGACACGGATGCGGCCGCCGCGCCGCGGTTGCGCGACCGCGCCCGTGCGCTGCGGCAGCAAGAGGCCTCCCGCCATCGCGAAGCCGCCACCGAGCATGGCGCGACGCGTGAAGGACAGATCATCCACGCCGCTCAATGGAGGATGTCCTGAACGCGATACCAGAGTCCGACGAACGGCAGGAACCAGGGCTTGCCGAAATGGCCGGGAACGCTGGGCCAGTCGAGATCGGCAAACGGATTTTCCTGCGGCCGCCCTTCCAGCACATCGGCCATTTTCTGGCCCATGTGCACCGACATCTGCACGCCGTGGCCGCTATAGCCCATCGCATAGAACAGCCCGTCATGCTCGCCCGCGCGCGGCAGCCGGTCGGCGGTGAGATCGACCATTCCGCCCCAGACATGGTCGATGCCGATGCCGGCGAGCGGCGGGAAAATCTCCGCGAGCGCACGCTCCAGCACGCGGCCGCTTTTCATGTCGGACCGCGGATCGGACAAAGCGAAACGGGCGCGACCGCCGAAGATCAGACGATTGTCCGGCGTGACGCGGAAATAATTGCCGATGTTCTTGCTGGTCACATAGTTGCGACGGTTGGGCACGATCCGGTCGAGCAGGACCGGGTCGAGCGGCTCGGTGGCGATGACGAAGCTGCCGACCGAGATGATGCGCCGACGGAACCAGGCGAACGGCCCCGTCGGACTCGCGCCCCCGGTGGCGACGAGGACCTGCGCGGCGTCGATCGCCCCCATGCCCGTCGCGACGCGCCAGCCGCCGCCGCCCAAGCGATCCAGCCCGGTCACGGGCGCGTGCTCGTGGATGCGGGCGCCCTGCCGCGCCACGGCCTCGGCGAGGCCGACGCCGAATTTGCCGACATGGAGTTGCGCGCTGGTCGTCTGGATCAGCCCGCCATGGAAAGCGTCGGAGCCGATCTCGTCGCGGATCCGGGCGGGCGGGACGAGCATGACATTGGGATCGACCTCGGCCGCCAGCAGGTCGTGCGCACGGGCGAGCTTGTCATAATGTTTGGGCTTGGCGGCGAGCTTCATGCGCCCGCAGCGATGGAAATTGCAGGCGATCTGCTCCTCGCGCGCGATCCGTTCGACCGTATCGACCGCGTCGACATGGGCGCGATAATAAGACCTGGCGCGATCCTTGCCGATGCTGGCGGACAGCGCGCCATAATCATGCGCGAGCCCGGCATTGCACTGGCCGCCATTGCGGCCGGAGGCTTCGCCGACGACGCGGCCCGCCTCGAGCACGGCCACCGATGCGCCGCGCCGCGCCAGCGCCAGCGCCGCCGACAGGCCGGTGAAGCCGCCCCCGATGATCGCCACGTCGGCCCTGCCCTCGACCGGCCCGTCGACGCCGCCGCCGAACGGCGGTGCGCTGGCGAGCCAATAGGATAGAGGGCTGGGCGCCGACATGCCGATCAGAGACCGACGACGGCGGGCAGGCAACCGATGTGGGGAATCTCGATGTCGCGATAGGCGGCATTGGACGGCTCGTGGCCGCGCCCGACGAACACGCGGCAGCCGAAACCGAGATCGGTGGCGCTGTTCTGGTCGTAGCGGAAGCTGGACGAGACGTGCATCATCTCTTGCGGACCGCAGCCCAGCATGTCGAACATATATTCGAACGCCTGCAGCCGCGGCTTATAGGCCTGCGCCATCTGCGCGGTGTAGACCTTGTGGAACGGCGCGCCGAGCAGCGCGACATTGCTGCCGATCTGGTCGTTCATCGCGTTGGAGAGAATCACCAGCGGAATCGTGTCGGCGATCTTGGAGAGACCGCCGGGCACATCGTCGTGCGGCCCCCAGGTCGGGACGGCGGCATAGATGCTGTCGGCATCGGCGACGCGATAGTCGACGCCCCATTTCCGGCACGTGCGTTCGACGGCGTTGGCGATGACGTCACGATAAGGCTTCCAGTCGCCGAGCACTTCGTCGAAGCGATAGGCCGAGAAATCCTTGCAGAAAGCGGTCATGTTCTCGGCCGCGATGCGATCGGCCATGAATGCGCGCGCCATCTCCGACATGCGAAAGCGCGTCAGCGTGCCGTAGCAGTCGAAGCTGATATATCTGGGTCGAAACATGGTCATCGCGCATTTTTCCCCGTTGCTGGAGCGACCGGCGGCGGCGTCTCCTTCGATGTCGCCATTACGACATGACGGCGCCGGAACATGTCTCCGATTGGCGAGCGGCCGCACGCAGGATCGCGTCTTTTGCCACTGCCTTTCGGCATAGATTGCCGGCGAACCCCGCCATTGACAAATCGGCTGCGAAATCGGCCTCGCCGGACTGCAGCGAAAGGAACTGGCGCAACAGCTTATGCCGCAAGCTCAATAACCGAGATCGCGACGGATCAGGCCATGCATCGATTCGCCCGCGCGATGACGGCGGATATTGGCGATCAGCGCCTTCACCGCCCCGTCCGCCTGCGTCATGCTGGCGATGTGCGGGGTCATCAAGATACGGGAATCGGTCCAGAAAGGATGATCAGGCGCCACCGGCTCGGGGTCCATCACGTCGAGGACCGCACCCGACAATCGGCCACTGTCGAGCGCGTCCAGCAGATCCTGCTCGACGAGATGGCCGCCGCGCCCGACATTGATGATCGATGCACCGTGCGGCAGGAGATCGAAGGTCTCCCGGCACAATATGCCGCTCGTATCGGCGGTCAGCGGCAGCAGGCAGATCAGGATGTCGCAGCCGCCGAGAAAGTCCGGCAATTCCGCGCTGCCGGAAAAGCAGGTGACGTCGTCGATCGCATGCGCCGACCGGCTCCAGCCGCGCAGCGCAAAGCCGAAGGTCTTGAGCCGGTCGAGCACCGCCTGCCCGAGATTGCCCAGGCCCAGCACGCCGACGCGCCGGTCCGCCGCCTGGACCAGGTCGATCGGCGCCCAGCGGCGTTCCTGCTGGGCGACGCGATAGGCCGAGAGGTCGCGATGCAGCGCGAGCGTCGCGAGCGTGCAATATTCGACCATGCCGTCGGCGATGCCGGGCTCGATCATGCGCACGACCTGGACGTGATCGGGCAAGGCGCCGAGGTCGAACTGATCGACGCCCGCGCCGATCGAGAACAGGACCTCGAGATTGGGAAGGCTCGCGATCAGGTCGGTGGGCGGCGTCCAGGCAGCGAGATAGCGCACCGCACGCAACGAACCCATGGCGGGCCAGATCCGGAAGTCGATGTCCGGCGCATGCCTTTCGAACAGGGCCTGCCAGACGCGGCCGCGATCGGGATCGGATTTGTAGAGCAAGGTCATCGGTCGGCCGCCATCGATTGGGGAGAGACGGGATTATGCGCCCGGGACCGGAGCCGGCGGGACTGCCACCACATCAGCGGTCCGGTGAGCGACAAAGCGGCCAGCACGAGGCCGGCCAGCAGGATCAGGATGTGCCCGGGCGCACCCAGCGCGTCGCCGGCATGCAGTGGCAGCGCGATCACCCACAGCGCGCGATCGGTACTGGCCGGCGTGGTGGCAGTGATGCGCATGGTATTGCTGTCGACGACCAGCTTGTGGACGGCGCGGGCATTGCGTTCCGGCGCGAGGACATTGACGACCAGCCCGCCATCCGCCGAAAGGCGGACATCGCGCACGGCGCCGCCCGGAAAGGCGCCCCGGACGAGATCCAGCGCCCGATCCACATTCGCCGGGATGACGGCACGCTGCGCCGGCAGCGCCGTGCCGTCGAGCAGGATCGGAATCGCGAGCATCAGGCCGGTGACCGCGATGAAGCCCAGCAGCAGCGAGACGGTCACGCCCGTGCTCCGGTGCAACTGGCGCAGGACCAGCCGCAACGGGAGACGGGTCTGGATCGCCAGGCTCTTGCGGATCCGGCCGCGCCGGGGCCACCAATAGAAGATCCCGCTGGCGGCGAGCCCGAGTAGGGCAAAGCCCGCGAGGATGACGAGCGCGGTCCCGATGCGCCCGGCGAACCAGGTAAAATGGATCATCAGCGCGGCTTCGACCGGGAAGGCGGTGAAACCACCGTGCCGCAGGACCGCGCCATCGCCGGGATCGATCGAGGCGTAGCGCGTGGCGCCAGCACCATCGCGCATCTGGGCGATATAGGTGGCGTCGGGCGACGCCGGAAAAAACAGGCGGTCGACCCGGACATCGGCTTCGCTGCCCTGCGCCGCCGCCAGAATCCGGCTGACCGGTGCGGCGCCCGCCTGGCTGCGGCGCACGAATCCGGCGGGGTCGATCCACTGCGCCGCTTGCGTGCGATAGACGAGCAGGCATCCCGTCGACGCCTGCACCAGCAGAAACGCCGCCGCGGCAAGACCGGTATAGCGATGGAGGCGGAGCATCGACGCCTTGGTCAAGATCGCCTCCCGCTCAATGAGCCGGGCCGCCGACGGGGGAATGGTCGGCGGCCCGGCTCGGGCCGATGCCGTCATTGCCGGATGATCTTCAGAAGTTGAAGCTCGCCCTGACGCTGAACGAGCGCGGCGTACCCGGCTGGACCCACAGGCTCGCATAGGAACTGGCATAATAGCGCTTGTTGAACAGATTGTTCACGTCAGCCGATATCTTGATGTCGTCGGTCGGTTCGAACGACGCCAGCAGCTTGAAGATCGTGTAGCTCGGCAGAAAGAATGTCGTCGCTGTTTCACCGAGCCGCTTGCCGACATAGTTGACGCCACCGCCGATCATCGCATCCCGATCGCCGATCGAGAAAGTCTTGAACAGCAGCAGATTGGCCTGATGCTTGGGAATGTTGACCAGCGGATCGCCCTTCAGGATCGGCTGTGCGAAATTGGGATCGAGCACATCCTCCGCCCAGCCCGCGTCGGTGTAGGAATAGGTCCCGAAAACCTCGAAGCCGGCGGGCAGCTTCGCGTTGATGTCGAATTCGATGCCCTTGCTGTCAGCCGAGCCGACCGGCTTGGAGAAGCCGGCATTGACCGGATCGGTCGTCAGGATGTTCGACTTCTTCATCGAATAGAGCGACAGCGTGCTGGTGATCCTGCCGCCGGGCGACACATATTTTCCGCCGACCTCGTAGGACCGGCTGGTCTCCGGCGCGAACGGCTGTCCGTCGAAGCCCAGGCCGCTGTTGGGCCGGAAGCCCTTGCCATAGCTCGCATAAAGCGAGATGCGGTCGGTCACCTCATAGACCAAGCCGCCCATCGGGCTGAACTTGGTATAGGATTTCCGCGGATTGGGATTGGTGATCGACGTCCGGTTGTCGATGTCCTGGCGGAAATCGTCATAGCGGCCGCCGAACCGGACCTTGAACGCGTCGGTGACGTCGATCTGGTCCTGGAAATAGATGCCCCAGGCCTTCTGAACCTCGGAGGAATCCTGGATCACCGATGTCGGGGTGGGCGGCATGATGTTGTAGTTCGGATTGAAGATGTCGATCGAATAGGACTGATCGGCCGCACTCGGGCGGTAGCGGACCTGGTACAGATCGATGTCGAACTTGTCATAGTCCGCGCCGATCCGGATATTGTGGATCAGACCGGCCGTATCGAGTTTCCCGCTGATTTCGCCGCGGAACACCATATGCTTGGTGCTGTAGTCGCGGAAGCGGCGCTGCCGCGACAGCGTCCGGCCGTCATTGTCGAGTCGCTGGCGGCTCAGCACCAGTTCCGGGTCGCTGGAAAAGCCCTCGAACGTGGTGTCCTTGTAGCCGAAGCCGAGGAGGACGCTCCAGTCGTCGCTGAAATCATGCTGCAGCTGCGCCTGGTGACCGAGCACTTCGATATCGATCGAACCGTCGAACGGCGAACCGAGGAAGCGCGATTGCGGGATCAGGCCGAGGACGCCATTGACGGCGACGACGCCGCGATCGAACGGGACCTTCTGGTTGATATATTCCAGCTCGTAAGTGAAGATCGTGTCGGGCGTGATCTGGGCGAGGATCGAGGGCGTCACGACATATTTGCGGGTGTGGATCGTGTCGCGAAAGCTGTCGGCATCCTCGCCCGCGCCGTTGACGCGGACGGCGATGGTGTCGGTGATCGGCAGGTTGAAATCGGCCTCGACGCGATAATTGTTCCAGCGGCCCGCACCGATGGTGAAGCTGCCGCCCTGATCGAAATTCGGCTTCTTGGTGACGATGTTGACCGTGCCGCCCGGTTCGCCGCGCCCGAACAGCGCGGAATTCGGGCCTTTGAGGATTTCGATGCGTTCGACGTTCGACGCATCGCGCGGGCCGCCATAGCCGCGGCCGCCGTTGAAGCCGTTGACGAGGAAGCCGCTGGGGAAATTCTCGTCGCCGGCAAAGCCGCGGATCGCGAAACTGTCCCACAGGCCGCCGAAATTATTCTGTTTGGACACGCCGCTGGCGAGTTCGAGCGCGCTGTCGAGGCGGGTGATGCCGAGATCGTCGAGCAATTTGGCGTCGAGCACCTGCACCGCCTGGGGCAGTTCCTTGAGCGGCGTGTCACCGAAATATTGCTGCTTGAGCGCGACGACGACGATGGCGTCGCCGGTATCGTCCGCGGCCGGCGCTTCCTGTGCGTGGATAGCGGGGGAGAAGGCGATGCTGGCCGCGCTGGCGGCCAGGGCAAATCGGAAACCGGAAGTCCTGTTCATATTGGTACCCCTTGATGGCTGTTCCCGTTATCCTGCGTAGGTTCGTGCCTTGCTCATCCCGCGCCGCCACGGAGCAGCGGCTGGATGGTCGGTGGCTCTTCCGGCCCTATCGTGTTGCGGAAGTGCCGTTTGGGCTTCCTCCACGCTGCTAAGCCTAAGAGCGCGGCGCAGGAATATTGCGTCAAACACAGGCGGGGGGACGGCTTGTTATTTTGAATCCGGTCCGAAATGGGTGGATAATGCCGGGGCGGGTTCCACCCGCCCCGCGGCCCGGGTCAGAGATATTTTAGCCACCAGATATCCTTGCGGCGCTGCTTGAGCGCGGCGAACCAGCGCGTCGGAAAATAGAGCGGCAGCACCAGCAGGAAGGCCCAGATCCAGACCGTCGACACATTGTCGACGCCGAAGACCTGCCCCTTGTTGAGGCCATAGATGGCGACGGCGATCAGATAGAGCGCCTTCAGCACATAGAGGTGGAGCAGATAGAAGAACATCGGCGCGCCGCCCAGCACGGCGAGACGCGGCAGCATCGCATGATCCTCGAGCTTTTCGAACCAGGCGAGCATCAGCGCGCCGAAGCCCAATGTCGGCATCAGGAACAGCAGCGACGGTGGATATTTGGTCAGCGCGAGGAAGCTCATCACCGTGCGGATGTCGCTGTCGGCATGGAACCAGGGCTTGTCGCCATAGAAATTGGCGAAGCGCAGCACGACGAAGCCCGCGATCAGCCCCACGCCCAGCAGCGCCAGCCGGCGGACCCGCACCGCCGGGTCGCTGGTGCGCGCGAACCACGGACCGAGGGCGTAACCGACCAGGATGACGCCGATCCAGGGCAGGATCGGATAGGTGGTCTTGGCGATCATGCCGCCGCCGAGCTCGATCACCGCGCGCTGGTGGAGAATGGCCCAAGGCGCATACCAGCTTGAATCGGGCGTCAGCCGGATCGGATCGAGCAGATTGTGGCCGCACAGGATGAGCAGGCCGATCGCCAGCTGCCAGGCGCGCGGCAAATGGATCAAGGCGGCGAGGACGATCATGCACAGGCCGATCGCCCAGATCACCTGGAGCCAGAAGGTCGAGGGCGGGAATTTCGCCGACCAGGCGAAGCCGACGAAGGTCAGTTCGAGGAAGATCAGGAACAGGCCGCGCTTGACCAGAAATGCAGAGACTTCGCCCTTGCTGTGCGACTGGCCATAGAGCCAGGCCGACATGCCGGTGAGCGCGACGAAGACGGGCGCGCAGAAGGTCGACAGCAGGCGCGTGAAGAACAGCGCCGGATCGGCGGTGCTGGCATCGACCGGATCGCTGACCTGCATGTGCAGAAACCAGGTCTCGCGGACATGATCGACGAGCATGAACAGCATCACCAGGCCGCGGAGCGCATCGATCGAGATCAGGCGGGTTCGCGCTTTGGCGGCATCGACCGCGGCATTGACCGCCGACGATGGCGCGGCGATGCCGATCGACCCTGATTGTCCCGTGATACTGGTCATCGCCTGTCTCCCTGTCCTGTCGCTCAGCCCTCGTCGGGGCGGAACATGTCCTTGTAGAAGCCGGTGGTGCGCACGGTGACGGTGACGGGCACCTCACCCTTGTTGCGCCAGTACCAGCCATGGGTTCCGGCGAACGGCGCGGTGAAATCGCCCTGCGCACCGGTCATCGCCTTGTCCTTCCAATAGCTGGTGAACACGCCGTCGGCGGCATCGGGATGTTCGCCATGCATGTCGACCTTGAGCGGTCCGCCTTTGGCCGTCCACTGGAACACGAAACTGTCGCCCTGGGCCATGTGAGTCTTGATCTCGGCGCCGCTGTGCGGCGCCAGCGTCAAAGTCATTTCGTCGCTGCGCATCGCGGTCGACCGGGCGATGCTGGCCTGCGTCGGCAGACCGGGTTGCGCCGGCGCGGCGGGCACGGCCGTGACGGCCGCTTCATCGGCCGGTTCGGGCGATGCTATTGCGGTGAGGCCGAGGACCCGGCCGGCGCCGGTGGGATCGATGCCGGCTTCGGCGGGCAGCACGAACAGGGTGAGGACCAGTGCCGCGGCGACCGCGGCGCCGCCCATGGCCTTGGCCAGCGTAGCGGGTGCGGCGTGGACCGACGTGATCGGTGTCGTCATCTCAGGCTCCTTGCTGGACATAGCCGGTCAACTGATAGCCGATCAGCACGAAGCCGGCGGCCATCAGCGCGGCGTTGGCGACGATCGCGCTGCGGCGGAAAGAGTCGGTCATCCGCCAGACGTTCATCAGGATCAGGATCATGCCCAGCGCCATGAACTGACCGATTTCGACGCCGCCGTTGAAACTGAGCAGGTTCGGGATCATCCCGTCCTTCGCCAGCGTCAGCTCCTGCAGCTTGGTCGCCAGGCCGAAGCCATGGAAGAAGCCGAAGATCAGCACCGCCGCCTTGGGATTCGGCGCGAAGCCGAACATCGTCCGGAACCCGTCGAGATTGTCGATCGCCTTGTAGACCACCGAAAGGCCGATGATCGCATCGATGAGGAACGGGTTCGCGCGGATATCGAACAGGACGCCGAGCAGCAAAGTGGTGCTGTGACCGATCGCGAACAGGGTCACATATTTGCCGACATCCTTCAGCCGGTAGAGAAAGAAGATGACGCCGAACAGGAACAGCAGATGATCATATCCGGTCACCATATGCTTGGCGCCGAGATACATATAGGGGATGACGTTGACGCCGGACGCGCCTTCGATGAAGGCCTTGTCGTCCTCGCCGACGCCATGGCCCCAGGCGGCTTCGCCGCTCGCGAGCATGAAGGCGCCGAGCAGCAAAGCCGGCATCCATCGCAAAGCGAGGTGGGCGATGCGCACTGCCGGAGCGGAGGAACCTGCGATCGCCATCTCGTTCGCCTTATTTCACCAGGAAGGTCGCGAAGGTCTTGGCGCGGTCGCCCTTGTCGACCAGCGTCACCACCAATTTGGCGCCCTTGGCCGCCCTGGCGCCGGGCGCCGAGAATTTGTTGCCCGCCTGGGGCTTCAGGACGACGTCCGACTTCGCGCCGCCGGCGGTGACGGAAAGTTTCGCATCGAAGCTGGTCGCGGCGATCGGCTCGTCCTCCTCGCTGACATAGACATCGATGCCCCTGGGTCCCTTGACGAGCTCGACCATGATCTCGCTGGACATCTGCACCATGCCGCCATGCTGCGGCTTCATGCTACCATGCGCGAAAGCGGGCGCGGGCGTCAGGATCGGCGCGGCGGCGAGAGCGAAGGCGGCGAGGCCCAGGCGGATCGTGGTGATTGCGGTCATCGTCATTCTCCCAATGGCATGAAAAGGCAGCTTATTCCGGCGCGTGCGGCAACACGAACGACAGCGATGCGCGATGCTCGATGCGATCATATTTGGCCGGCGCATCGCTCGGCCCGGAATAGATCGCCATCAGGACGTTGATCCCCTGGTTGCGCAGATTGATCGTCGCGGTGCCGTCGGCCGCGGTCTTGACCGGCACCTGATCGGGATCGTTGACATAATCGCTCATCACATCGGCGCCGGCGACCGGTTTGCCCTGATAGAGCACGCGCACTTTCAGCGGCGCGTCCTTCTTCTGGGGAATGTCGGTGCCGACCGGTAAGAGCTGAAGCGTGTGCCCGCCCAGCACCGGCACCGGCGCGGTCAGCGGCTGCGTCAGGTGCACGGCATATTTCATCGTCTTTTCGGCGATGATCGCGGTGGGCACTTCGTCGCGGCCCTTGTTGTGCCACTCGCCGTCCGGCGTCTTGCTCCACATGCCGTAATCCATCGTGGCGGCGACCGCGGCCACCGGCGCCTCGCTGTCGACGACGGGGATCGCGCCGGCGACGCGCAGCTGCGTGACGACCGGCTTCCAGTCGCCATCATAACCCGTCACCGAGGTCAGCGACGGCATCCGCTTGACCGCGTCGAGATCGTCGGCGCCGACCCCATAGATCAGCGCCAGCTGGCGGGCACGCTGCGCGAACCAGATGCCGTGCGCCTGCGCGGGCAGGCTCGACAGGATGGTTGCGAAGGCAGCGGCGCCGACGAATAGCGTGGAAACGGTCTTCATCAGGGATTCCTCCAGGGGATAGCGACGTCCGGATCGGAAGGAGCTTAGGTTCAAATTTCGGAGCAACATGCCAATTGCGGGCCGTGCGCCCATAGGATTGACCGAAAATCGGGGCGCAAACGACAGATTTGCGACAGGGCGGGTCGAGCCTGGCGGGATCCGCCCTGATATCGTCGGATTCACCCGGCCGGGCGCACCGCCGCCAAGTTTCTTTGACTTTCCGCTGCGGAAACGACAGGGCGACTCCGTCGCGTGAATATGGACGAAGTTGGATGAAGGGCGGTATCACGGCAGCGATCATCGCCCTGTTCGGCATCTCGATGGCGCTCAACGTCGCCGGCGCGGTTCGGGCGTGGGACTGGCTCGCCGTCCCGGCGCTGCTCGCCGGCTGGTATGTCGCCGACCTGCTGTCGGGCCTGATCCACATGTATATGGACTATCGGCCCTGCCCCGCGGGCAAGGGGCTCGATCGGCTGTATTTCTATCGCGGATCGCGCGAGTCGGACGATTATGTCCGGCAGTTCCGTCAGGCCATGGCCGGTTTGAACCCGCTCGAACGCTTGGTCTACGACTTCAAGAATCACCACCCGCGCCCCGACGCGCTCGGCCGGCGGACCCTGTGGCGGCAGATCGGATCGACGATCGTCGCCGCGACACTGCCCGTTTCGCTGCTGCTCAATCTTGCGTGGCTGCTGTTCGATCTGCCGGCCTGGTTGATGGCGGGCGGTGTCGCGGTGCTGGTCGGCGGCACCTTCGCGCAATATTTCCATGGAACGTTGCATCGCGCCGACAATCCCTGGATCGTGCACGCGATGCGCAAGGCGCGGCTGCTGATGACGCCGGCGGCGCATCGGCTGCATCATGATACGCTGCAGCGGGATTTCAGTACGAACTGCGGGTGGTCGAATCCGTTGTTGAACATGGTGTTCCGCGTATTGCGCCGGCAGGGGCGCCTGAGTGATAGTGGTCTGGAACCAGCGCCTTGATGCACAGCCAGATCGATTTGATGGTTTTCTCTCTCCCAGGCAGGCGATGTTGGCAACCGCGACGGCTGCGGTGCGTGCTATGCTAGCGTCGGCAAGGCATGGCTGGCTTCGCATGCTGGTTCAGGTCGACGCATTTCGCAGCGATCCCGCGACCTATCTCGGCGGACTCGGCTGGCGGATGCTGGGCCTGCGCCTTCGCGCCCGCAACCAGATCGCACCGCTCGCCGGCCGGTCGCGGCACGCCTATCGGCTGTGGATGGCCGTCACCGAGCCTATGCTCAAGAACGCGATCGACGATGGACTGACGGATGAGCGGGCGTCGATCCTCGTCGTGATCGACTGTCGCGGCGATCTGGACGGCCTCGCGGACACGCTGGCCTCGATCCGTCGCTCCGACCGGCATGCCGCTGTCGCGCTGCTGGGCGCTGACACCAGGCTCGCCGGCATCATCCTCGAATCATCGCCCGATATTGTCATCTACGCCGATCTGACCGGCCTGGCCGGCCGGCTCGGCGAGCATGAAACCGCGTGGATATGTCCGCTCGCGCCCGGCGACCAGCTTGCTCCGGGCGCGCTTGCGACATACGCACGGGCAGCGGGCGCTGCGACGGCGAACATTGTCTATACCGATGACGACCTGCTCGATTCCAGGCAGAGACGATCCGAGCCGCACTTCAAGCCGGATTGGAATGCCGAATTATTCCACCATCATGATTTCGTGTCGGGCGCCGCAATTCTTCGCGTGACACGGGGCGACCTGCTGGCGATCACGCGCGAGGATTGGGTTGGTGCGATCGTTTCCCGGCTGGTGGAGGGCGGGGGAAGCCAACCGCGTCATTTGCCGCTCGCGCTGCATCATCGGCGCAAGCGCCCGCAACCCGTGCGACCTGCCCGGCTCCATGCGACGGCCTCAGCGCAACCTTTGGTCACCGTCGTCATTCCGACCCGCAATCACGTCGCGCTGCTTCGCGAATGCCTGGCCGGCCTTCGCCGGACCGAGTATCATCGGCTCGAATGCATCGTCATCGACAATGACAGCGACGATCCGGCAGCGCGGTCCTACCTTGCCGGGCTGGCGGACCAAGGCATCCGCGTGCTGCCCTATCCGGGACCGTTCAACTACGCCGCGATGAACAATGCGGCGGCCGCGATCGCTCAGGGCGACCTGCTTTGTTTCCTCAACAACGACATCGAAATGCTCGATGCCGGCTGGCTCTCCATCATGATCGAGCAGGCTTGCCGGCGCGAGGTCGGTGCTGTCGGCGCGAAATTGCTCTATCCGGATCGCACGATCCAGCATGCGGGTGTGGTCCTTGGGGTCGGAGGCGGCGCCGCGCATGCGCACCGCTATTGCCGCGACGCCGACGCCGGCTATTTCGCACGCCCGCATCTACCGCAATTCGTCACCGCGGTCACAGCCGCCTGCCTGGTGATTTCGCGGGCAAAGTTCTTCGCCGTGGGTGGCTTCGACGCGGTCAACTTCCCGGTGGCCTTCAACGATGTCGATCTGTGCCTCAAGCTGAACGCGCGCGGCTGGCAGTCCTTCTATGAACCGCGCGCCACCCTGATCCACCACGAATCCAAGTCGCGCGGCAGCGACCGGGCCAAGGCGAACCGCGGCCGGTTCGCCGGTGAGTTGGAAGCGCTGAAGCGCATCTGGTTTACGGATCGAGCGACGGATCCCTATCATCACGTTCATCTCAGTCCCTTCAGCGAACAGTTCGTGGTCGCAGTGTAAGCATCGATGAGCCGGCTTCATCTTCCCGCGGTCACGCTTTGCGCCATCACCTCGGTCAATGTCGCGGCAACGGCCGCGGCGATGAAGCGGTGCCTGGAGAAAGTGCGCTTTGGCGACGCGCTGCTGCTGACCGATACTGCCACCGATCTGCCCTCGGAAATCCGGCGGATCGCCATCGAGCCGGTGCGGACCGCCGAGGCCTATTCGCATTTTCTGCTGCGGGAACTCGGCCAGCATCTGCAGACCAGCCACTGCCTGATCGTGCAGTGGGACGGCTTCATCCTCGACGCGGACCAATGGGACCAACGATTCCTGGACTATGACTATATCGGTGCGACCTGGCCGCAATTTGCCGATTCATGTTCCGTCGGAAACGGTGGTTTTTCGCTGCGCAGCAAGCGGCTGCTCGACGCGCTTCATGATCCGGAGATCGCGCCCACACATCCCGAGGACGTGGCGATCTGCCGCACCAACCGGCCGCTGCTCGAGCGCCGCTACGGAATCCGTTTCGCCGATGCCGATACCGCCGCACGATTTTCCTATGAACGCCGCCAGGCAGTGCCGCGCACGTTCGGCTTCCACGGCGTTTTCAACATGATCGGTGTGATGGGGCCGGACGCTTTTTGGGAGGTGTACCGCACACTCGATCACCGCAGTCCAGCCTATGTCGATTTCGGCAGGGTGTTTCGCGATCTGGGCAGCACGCGTGGAGCAACCGCGCGGCGCCTGCGGCTGTCAGCCGAATATCTCGAGCACCGGTTGCGGCGGTTTCAGCGCCGCTGCCAGGCCGTTCAGGCCGCCTCGAGCGAGGCAGCCTCCCCGATCGACCTCAAATAGAGGTCACGCTCTTGCAACCACAGATCACCATAATGGACGCCCTGCCATTCCTTGAACCAGGGCCCGCCATTGGTGTAGTGGATCACGCGCGGCGTCTTGTCCGGCCTGGGATATTCACCAACGAGATAGTTCCAGTCCCACTCGAGCGCCCCGATATCCGCATCGTCGCGCACCCATTCGAAGCGGTGAAGAAATGCCGGCGGCGCCGAATTGACGACGGCAGGCGTCAATGCCTTCACGTCCGGATGATCGCAATTGAACAGCATGAACGACGACCAGTTCTTGCGGGGATAAATGGTCTGCCGCTTGCCATCCATCTTCACCTGGAGGCTGGGCGTATAATCGTGCTGCACGACATAGACCGCCTTCTGCGGATCGAGGCTGTCGAAGACCTGCCGAATATCGCTAGTGAAGAGAAAGTCGCAGTCACAGAACACCACCCAGCCGCCTTGCGCTGCGAGATAGGGCGTCAGGAACCGGGTCAGCGAGAATTCCGTCGACGCGCTTGCGTCGAACGGCCGCGTGTAAAGGCCGAGCTCCCGCACGATGGGCTGACGGATCGGGATAATGTCGAGCGAATCTCCCGCGTGGTGGCGCCGAAGCGAATGGCGGCACACTTGCCAGGCAATGTCTTCCCGGCTGTCATAACCCACGAAGACCTTTGCCCTGCTTCCGTCCGACATCCCATACTCCCGTTCCGGTTCAGCTGCGCGCCGGCAAAGCGCGTCGACTGGCGGTTCTCTCATGTCCTGTCGGCTGGCGAGAGGCAAGCGCCTTGGGATCGACGCGGGTTGAAATCGACGGGACACAGCCCCTATAAGCTGCGGACACCCCGGCGATTTCAGCGAAATAGCCCCAGCCAAAGCGCCCGATGACCACGTTCCGATATGCAATCGCTGATATTGTCTTTGAAACGACCACGACGAACACGAGCCTGCTTGGCGCGCTGCTTGTCGACGCCGGCTTCGACGATGCAGGTGATACGTGTCGGAAACGGACATCGTCAGCCGCTCGGGCCGCTCGTCCAGCGCGCTGCAGGATGCCGCGAACGTCCGTGCAATGGATCACCTCCGGGTGGAACATCGCCCGGAGTTGCCCGGCGCGACCAACTCGGATTACGGCACGGTTGACCCGCATATGAGACAGGATGCTGCACTGGCCAGGATCGACCAGCGACTTTCCCTGCTCGCTAGCAAGATGCGGCGAAGGCACGACATCGAGCAGGGCCTCCTCGAGGCGCTCGCAATGCAGAAAGACTTGCGTGCCCGACTGACCGGAGCAGAGGGGCAGGTGGTTGCGCTGTCGAACATGCTTGACGAGGTCAGGGAGGTTGCTGCGGCGAATACGGTGCGGCTGCAGCAGGAACTGGAAGCATCACAAACCGCTCTGAAGGACGTTTCAAACGAGTTGAAGGGGGTCAAGCGCAAGTACCGCGCAACCCAGAACGACCTGGAGAAGGCGCGTCGTCGTCATGCTGTCGCGGCGGCGCAGCTCGACGAGGCGCGATTAGCGCTTGCGAAATGGCGCAGTTCACCGGCCGCGCGATCGGCTGCATGGCTTGCGCGGACCTTTTCGCCCGGCAAATGGCGCACGGGTTCGTCCAAACGTGCGAAGGCGCGGCAAGCGATCCATATCGTTCGCGAATCCGATCTGTTCGACGCGGACTGGTACCTCGCGCGGTACCCGGACGTAGCGGCCGCCGGTCTCGACCCAGCGGAGCATTTCGTCCTGCATGGCTGGCGCGAGGGCAGGGAGCCCGGGCCGAACTTCAGCACGACCGCCTACCTCAAGGCGCATGACGACGTCGCTTCAGCGGGGATCAATCCGCTCCTGCATTATCTTGAGCATGGGCGGTCGGAAGGGCGCGAGACCGTGAGCTTCGTGCCTGCAGCTCCGCGGAGAAGTACGGAGGATTTCGGACCACCTGCGCCTTGCCCAAACTTTCCGATCATACGGGAAGAGCCGATATTCTGGCTACGCCACTACCGGCTGGCCCCTACCGGCGGACAATTGCTGACGATCGACGGCACCGCGTGCGGCGTGATGGATGAGGCGGATGCAGTGCCGGGCATCGCTACTGCGATCGCGCAATTTCGTGCGCTATCCGGGCTTGAAGCGGCCGAGGAGAGTGTCGCCGAAAGCGCGTTCGACAACGCCGGCTCCGATGCGAGCCGCTTCATGCTCACCGATTCATGGTTTGTCGGCGGCGGCCGCCTGAGAACACGGTGGCAGCGGACGGGCAGCAGCGAACCCTTCGTCGTGCGCGCCTTCCAGAGAAGCTCGCATGGGGATGTCCACGCCGTGCTCGCCGGCGAGGCGCTGATCGCGAACGAGCTTGATGTCGCCGACCTCGCCCTCGGCAACCCCTGGTTGCCGGTCCTGCTGATATTCACCGATCCGATCGGCGCAGTGCTTGGCGCACGCCACCTCGCTTTTCCATCGCTCTGCCGGGGCGGCGGCCATTATAGCGAGTTGCTCGCGCTGGCGCCCGCGCAATCCGGTCCGCAAGTAGCGGGCGTGGATACGCTGGCGACGATGGAGCGGCTCGCAACGCGGATGTTGCGCATTCTCGACGGGGCAACCGAGCCGCTGGTGGCTTCGATCGCCGTGGACCTGTCCGGCGCGGACGGTACGCATCCGCTGTTCCAAAGCGCCTTCCAGGCGTGGCTGACGATTGTCACGGGCACACGATTGCGACCCGAACCGGGATCGGACGAAAGTGCCGGGGCCAATTATCTTGCGGGTGCGGCGTGTGCCGAGCCATCATCCTGCAGGCGCAAAAGCGGTGCCGATCTGCTCCTCCCCGGCGATGCGATACCGACGATCGGCATTCTTGCCGCCGCTGCCGGAGATGCGATCATCGGCGAGAGGGGCATGTCCCTTCTCGTGGCCCGATCGGATCCAGCGCTTTCGGCTACGCTGATGATGCTTCCGAAGGATCCATATCCGTCGCTCGATATTCGGGCGCCCGGTCACGCGCGTCCATTTCCGGTAATGCGCGGATGCGCGACTGACGGCTCGATCGAGGCGATCGCCGCCATCCGTCTGGCACCTTCTCGCAACCTGACCGAGTCCGATCTGCTTGTGCCGCTGGCGCAACCGTTCCTGCCCACCGGCTTACCTGTCACGGTGCCATCCACAGCTACCTTTATAGTGTCTCCAGTCGATTGGGACGAGGACATCCTGCCGCAATCGCTGAAGGCGCTGTCGCTGCAGCGCGGGGCGGAGTATATCTCGATCGCCATTGCCGGAGAAGTTTCGCGTTCGACTCTGATGAACGCGCAACGGCTTTTCCCGGGCCGATGCACGAGGTATGCGACATGGCGCGATGCGGTAGAGGCGGCGACCGACCCGCTCATCGGCCAACTGGGGCCGGGAATCATCCTGCATGACGATCGCACGGTGCTTGTGCTGACTGGTCTTCTCCTCGACGAGCGCTGCGTCACCGCATCCAGCGTCGTGGTGACGTCCGAGAAGCGCGGAAAGACCTGGTACGTTGCGCCGGCCGATGTCGGCAAGATTCCCCAGGTCGATCCGGACCGCGCGCATGCACCACCATCGGATGCCCATGTCGCGCGGTTGTTGTGGCGGTCGGTCTATCCCGTCGCGCGTCCGCCGCGCGACCTCTGGCTCGCGCGACGCGACAGCGTCCGCCACTGGGGGCAAAGCTCGGCCGAACCTGTTGTCGGTTCCGACGAATTCCACCTCTGTACCTCTCTCGTCACCGCGAGCTACGCTTCCCCGCGCGGCCATCGCGATCCGCCCGTTCGACTACCCCAAGCCCCCCATCAGCATGCGCTGCAGACGAGAGTCCTCGTAGGATGAAAATCACGGTCCTGATCCCGTCGGACGAGTATCGGACGCAGGCCGGCGCGCGCATCCGATATGGGCGGATCGCGCCGATCCTGGAGACCCTCGGCCATTCGCTCGTGCTCGAGGATATCGGAACCTTCGATCCGAGGCATGCCGACTGCAATGTGCTGATCGTCAGTAAATGTTATGACGCCCGATCGTTGCTATGCGCAGCGACCGTATCGCAGCGTGGCGTCATCGTCGGCCTGGATTTGTTCGACGACTATTTCAGCCAGCGGCATGATAGCCGGATGGGGCGTCTGCGTGGCTGGTTTGGCCAGATCCTTCGCTTCTGCGACTTCATATTGTGCTCGACGCCGGCGATGGCGACGATAGCAAGGCAATATCATCCGGGCCTGCCGACACACGTCATGAATGATCCAGCGGTCGATTTCAGACGCGATCACATGGCCGGTCTACTGACCCACAAGCTTGCCGATGCCCGTGAGCGACGCATTGCGCGCCTGTGCTGGTTCGGCTTGGGCAGCAACCCCCATTTCCCTGTCGGCATCCACGATCTGGAAGTCTACGGTCATTCACTTGCCAGCCTTGCCCACGCCGGTTTTGACGTCGAATTGAAGATTCTCACCAATGCGCGCGCGCTCGATGCATCGGCGTTGCAGCGACTGAACACCCTTCCCGTGCGCATCGACATAGAGGAATGGAGCGAGTTTCGGGAGATGGAGGTACTGCTCGACAGCATCGCCAGCTTTATTCCCGTCAATGCCCAGAATTTCAGTATCGCGAAATCGCTGAATCGGGCGATCACCGCGCTCAGCAACGGCTGTCAGGTCATCTCGGCCGGTTACCCACTCTATGCTCCGCTCGATAAGCTCGTCTACCGTGACATGGAGGATTTTGCGGCAGACCTTGCTTCCGGACAGCCAAGATTGTCACCGGACTCGCTTGATGCATACACCCGGATCATGGAACGCTTCGCCTGTCCCGATATCGAAGCAGCATCGCTTGCCGCGTTTCTGGAAGGCCTGCGAGCATCCGAACGGGCCGTGTCCCGTGCGGTGCCGACACTTGCTCTCGTCCACGGCACCACGACGACGGGTGCCGCACACAAGCTGGTCCAGTCGCTGGGAGGATTGTCGGTCAGCACGCCCTTTTGTGCAGCGAAACTCGGCTACGATGTGATCTTCACCGGCACGGCAAACGGAGACGAACTGTCGATGTTCGTTTCCAATAAGGCCTTTCAAAGGGTGTTGCCCGACGTGCTGTCCAAAGCGCGGCCGAACAGTGCTGGCGGACAGACGTTCTGGCGGCTGTTCGGCGAAGCCGAAGCGTTGCCGGTTGACGTGCCGCCGCTCCCACCCAGCACCCAAATGGCCTTTTACAGCAATATGCTCGACCATATCCACGAGCAGATGGAGGTAGCCTTCGGCCCGCTCTGTCTTCTGCTTTCAGAGACGTCGGTGCTGCCTTTCATGCCACCGATCACATGGCAGACGGATGGGCGCGCAGCAGCATGACAACCGCTCGAACCGCCATCTTCCTAGTCAATCTCCTCCAGGACGTGAACATCCTGCGGCCGCTGGTGTACATGGCTGCGCGGGATTTCAGGTTTAGCGCACTGATCCTCGTGTCATCGAAATTCTACGCGCGCGATCTCTTCGGGATCTGGCAGACGGAGCTGGATCAGATCTGTGCCGAAACCGGCGCGGTGCGGGAGAGCTTCAGTGACGATTGGGAAGCGCATCGCCATCTACAGGGGAGCGGCCTGATCTTTGCGGCAAGCGAATCGAACCTGTCGACCCACATCATGACTCACGCCGTGTTCCGGCATGCCCCGGCCAGCTTCCTCAAGGTCACGCTCCAACACGGTTTCGAGTGCGTCGGGTTCAATCACAGCGCCGACCATGTCCGAGCTTATGGAGAAACCGCGACGTTCGGCGCTGATATCGTTTGCGCCTGGTATGACCTCGACCGTTTGCGCGCCATGGCGCTTTCCCAGCGAGGCAAACTGCTGGTGACGGGGCCTACCGCCGTGCTGCAGTTGCGCGACGATCCACTGGAACGCGATCCCAACGCTCCGGGCATCGTGTGCGAGAACCTGCACTCGGTCCGCCTCAACATTGCAGGGGACTTCAAGGCCGAGTTCGTCGACGCCTTTGCTCAATTTTGCGGGCTGCTGGATCGTGAAGGTCGAACGACGGTGCTACGGCCTCATCCCGGCGGCCAATATGTACTAAAAAAGAATGTTCTTGTGCCCACCAATGCGCACATCAACAACGCGCCAATTTACAAGCTGGATCTGCGCAAGTTTGCCTACGGAATTTCTGCTCCCTCCTCGGTACTGATCGATATGCTGCTGGCGGAGATCCCGACCGCCGTATGGCGCGACCGCGAAGGCACCATGGACGCTGACAATTATGCCGGCCTGACGACGGTCTCCACGCCGCGGGAATGGCTCGAGTTCAGTGAGGAGGCACGCGCGCGTCCCGCGCCTTTCTTGGAGCGCCAGCGCGCATTCCTCGAAAGAAGCGGAATGCCGCTCGATGCCCGGGAAGTGTTCGGGAATTTCGCCAGACTGTTCCAGGCGGCGGAGCGCCTCGAACTGCGACCGCCATCAGCATCGGTCGAGCATGAGCGCATTCAGTTTGTCGCGAACGCCGACATTCCGTCGCTTCAGCTCAGCTTCGAGAAACCGCTTGCGCCACTCGTTCGGCGCGGCGCAATCGCAACCGACCTGCTGACCGAGCAGCATTTGCGCGCCGTGCCCGGGCTGGTCAGAAACGCCGACGCGCTGCAAGCGTGGATCAACCGCAGACTCGACGCCTTCGGCCCGTCGATCATCATCTTCTGCCGTTATAGCGGCCCGGCGTATCAGACGATTCTCGCCTGGGCGCGGCGCCGACATGTGCCTGTACTCTACCATATCGACGACGATCTACTCGCTATTCCGCCAGATATCGGCGAGAAGAAATTTGCATTCCACAATGCGCCCGAGCGGCTCGATACAGTCCGATCACTACTGAATCAGGCCGATCTCGTTTATGCCTCGACGGAAAAGCTTCGGGCGCGCCTGCTGACTTATGTTCCGGATGCACCATTGGTTGCGGGCAGAATCTATTGCTCAAGCAGCGTCATGCGGCGACCGGTGCTGCGCCCGGCGCGCAAGGTTGGCTATATGGGCTTCGATCATGCCCTCAACCTGGCCATGATCCTGCCTGCGATCGAGCAACTGCTGGAGCGCAACCCGCATGTGACATTCGAATTGTTCGGCTCGATTCCGATGCCGCCTTCGCTGCTTCGTTTCGGCGAACGCGTCTCGACCGCACCGCGTATAAACAATTACGAGACATTTCTAAGTGAATTTGCCAAATATGAATGGGACGTCGGGATCTGTCCGCTCACACCGATCGCCTTCAACATGTTGAAGGCAAATACCAAGTGGGTCGAGTACACGGCGGTTGGAATCGCTACGGTCGCAAGCCATGGGACTATCTATGACGATTGCTGTGCCGATGGCTGTGGAATCCTTGCCCGGACGGTCGATGAATGGCTCGAAGCACTCGAGCATCTCGTCAACAATGACGACGAACGCGTGAGGATGATCGAGCGCGCCCAGCTTAAACTGGAGCGCGAATATAATATTTCGCAATTACGTGATCAGATTTTCTCGATAATCGAGATGATTCGTTTGAAACCTCAGATTCAAGACAACAATCCTTTAATCAGGGAAATGTCATTTGTCGGCTAGTGTACATATTGATGGCGCGATTACGTTCGCCAATGATCGGCAATTCGTTCTCATTGGCGGCATGAACGTTATAGAGGACGAAGATATCGTCATGGAGGTGGCAGCACACTTCGTCGATGTAACGCGCGATCTTGGCATTCCCTATGTCTTCAAGGCATCGTTTGATAAGGCGAATCGCTCTTCGATCCACTCCTTCCGCGGTCCCGGACTGGAAAAAGGCCTCGCAGCGCTCGCCGACGTGAAACGGCGTTTCGGCGTACCTGTGCTGACCGACGTGCACGAGCCACACCAGGCTGCCGCGGCTGTCGAGGTGGCAGACATCATCCAGTTGCCGGCATTTCTCGCGCGGCAAACCGACCTGGTAATGGCCATGGCGAAGACGGGTGCAGTCATCAACGTCAAGAAGCCCCAGTTCCTTGCGCCACACGAGATGCGGCACATCATCAACAAATGCCGCGAGAGCGGCAACGACCGCGTGATCCTGTGCGAACGCGGGTCCAGCTTCGGTTACAATAATCTCGTCGTCGACATGCTGGGGATGGACGAGATGAAGGGCATGGCCCCCGTCGTCTTCGACGCCACTCACGCACTGCAGCGGCCGGGCGGACGCGCCGACAGTGCCGATGGCCGCCGCGCGCAGGCAGCGGCCTTGGCCAGATCTGGTCTGGCATTGGGCATCGCCGGTCTTTTCCTGGAAGCGCACCCCGATCCGGACAATGCACTGTGCGACGGCCCTTGCGCCCTACCGCTCAACGCTTTGCGTGGCTATCTTGAACAGATGCAGGCGCTTGATCGCTTGGTCAAGTCCTTTCCCGCCATCGTGACGGGATGAGTATATTCGCAATGCCGTGGCCAAACGTCGGTCGCCGCCGCCAAACGTGGAGGTCGAGAATGCAACCCAGGATCGCGCTTTTCGGCGATAGCCACATGCACGCTGTGCAACGCGCCATCAAAAGGCGCAACGCCGCGGGCGCCCCCGTTCCACTGTCGGCGCATCGCCGTCGCAAAGAGAAGAACGGCACGCTCGTCGGCGATACGTCGTTGGAAGAGTTCTTGAAGATCGTTCGCCGTTTTTCACCGGACGATGTCGTCCTGTCGCTGATCGGCGGAAACCAGCATGCCGTGTTCAGCACTATTCAGCATCCTCAACCCTTCGATTTCCTCGAGCCCGGCACAGCCAGCGGCGATCTCGCGTCCGGCGTCGCGCTCATCCCCTATCAGGCAGTCAGTTCCTACCTCGCAGGAGGCATCGAGGGTCGGGACGGCAAATCACTCGGAGCCTTGCGCGCAGCTACGGTTGCACGGGTCGTCCATGTGATTCCGCCGCCGCCGAAGCGCGACAATGCATTCATAACATCCTATCATGAAACCCATTTTGCAGCGGAGAACATCACCGCATTCGGTGTCTCCCCGCATACCTTGCGCGTCAAGGCGTGGCGTCTGCAAGTTCGGCTGCTCGTGGTGCTATGCGAGCGGCTGGGCATTGAGGTTTTGATGCCGCCATCTGCGGCGCTCGATGGGGACGGCTTCCTGTCCAAGGATTTCTACGCCAACGATGCGACGCATGCCAACGAGTCCTATGGCGAGTTGCTCCTGAAAGCGGTCGAAGCGCGCTATCTTGCAGAAAGTGACGAAGCGGAGGTATGCCGTGAAGGAACATCCTTATAAATCACTACCGGACAGGGCTTTCTGGCGCCGTTCGGTCGCGACGGTCGATCGCGCCAGGGTGGATCCCGTCGGCGTGTTCGATCTCCGGATCGACGAAGCGACCAAAGTGGCAACTGCCGGCAGCTGCTTCGCCCAGCATATAGCCCGTTATCTCAGGAACTCCGGATACAACTATTACATCGCCGAACCGGGCCATCCCGTGCTACCCGAATCTGTCCGCAACAAAAATAATTACGGCCTGTTTTCCGCACGCTATGGAAACATCTATACGGCACGCCAGCTCTGGCAGCTCTTCGAACGCGCTTATGGTCGCTTCGAGCCGGTGGAGCAATATTGGCAACAGGACGAGGCGGTTTTCCTGGACCCCTTTCGGCCGACCGCGCAGCCAGACGGGTTCATATCCATCGACGAACTCGTTGCCGATCGACGGCAGCATCTGGCAGCCGTGCGGACGATGTTCGAAACACTCGACGTCTTCGTCTTTACCCTCGGGCTGACGGAATGCTGGCGGTCGAATGAGGATGGTGCGGTGTTCCCCCTATGCCCCGGGGTGGAAGGCGGCGAATTCGACCCGCAGCGATACGAGTTCTACAATCAGACGGTCGCCGACGTGGTCGAGGATCTCACACGCTTCAAACACGGGCTGGCGGCGGTCAATCCGTCAGCGGCGATCATTCTGACCGTCTCACCGGTGCCGCTGATGGCGACGGCTGAAAAAGGAGCTCATGTCCTTTCAGCGACCACCTATTCGAAATCAGTCCTGCGCGTTGCTGCTGAAACAATGCGGATGAATTTCGATAACATACATTATTTCCCATCCTATGAAATCATCACCGGCGCATTCAATCGCGGGACGTATTATGCCGCTGATCTCCGCAATGTCCTTGAGGACGGCGTCGCGCATGTCATGGGGCTCTTCATGGCGCATGCTACGCGAGGCAACGAATCGCGCTCAACCGGCAGATCACCCGCTAGCCGCGATTCGGATGACTTTGTCGAAAGGGCGGGAAAACTGGTGGAAGTAGAATGCGACGAAGTCGCCCTGGATCGCTCCTGATCGACGGGCGAACCATAACTCCACGCCGTGCGGGCGAACCACTGGCCGACAAGGGAATTCCAGGAACAATGCGCAAATCGATCCTCATCACCGGCGGCGCCGGGTTCATCGGCACGCACCTTGCGCGGATCGCGATCGATGCCGGGCACGACGTCCGGATCCTCGACAATCTTTCACCGCAGATCCACGGTGACATCCCTGGCTTCGAGGCGCCCCCCGGCGTCGAATTCCTGCGCGGCGACATCACCGTGCGGGCCGATCTGGAGACCGCGCTGGCAGGCGTGGACACGATCGTCCACCTCGCCGCGGAAACGGGCACCGGTCAGTCGATGTACGAGATCGACCGATATTATCGCGTCAACGTGCAAGGCACGGCGCTTCTCTTCGATATTCTGGCCAATGGCGACCACGCCGTAAGCAACATCATCCTGTCATCGAGCCGTTCGGTCTACGGTGAGGGTGCTTATGTCTGCCATGCGTGCGCGCCCGAAGGACGCCGCTGCTTTCCGGCGGCGCGATCGCCAGCGCAACTTGCGGCGAATCAATGGACGTCACGGTGCCCCGAGTGCGGTAGCGCGGCGACCCCAGTAGCAACGCACGAGGATGACAGGCTCGCGCCCGCATCGATATATGCTGCGACGAAACTGGCGCAGGAAGATCTGGTCCGCGTCGGTTGCGGCGCGCTCGGCATCGCGCATGCCGTGTTGCGCTTTCAGAATGTGTTCGGGGAGGGCCAATCGCTCAACAATCCCTATACCGGCATTTTGTCGATCTTCTCGACTCGTATCCGACTGGGGCTGTCGCTGCCGATTTTCGAGGATGGTGAGGAGACGCGCGACTTCATTCATGTGGAGGATGTCGCACGGGCGGTCCTGCGTTGTGTCGAGCGCCCGGTCGAAACCGGAGTAACCATGAACGTCGGCACAGGGAAACCTGCGGCGATTATGGATGTAGCCCGCCTCCTTTCCCGGATCATGGGATCAACCATCGAACCGCACGTTACGGGCCAGTATCGGGTTGGGGACATCCGTCACAATCACGCGGATATAGGGCGATTGGCGCAATTGATGGCGTTTCTGCCCGCAGTCTCGATCGAAGCCGGGATGACGCGATTTTGCGACTGGGTCCGCACCCAGCCCATTCCCCAGGACTTGCTGGACAAAGCCAATGCCGAACTCAAAACCCGAAACCTGATGGGGTGAGCCAACGCGTTCGGTAACGATCTTGCGCATCGAGGCAGCGAACGCTCTAGCGCCCATTCAGAATCGTACAGTGATGCGGATGCTTAAAACAGAAAAACCCCTGACAGGCTTTGCAAAAAAGCGCTCATTAAGGACATCCGTTCGACGGAATCGGTAGAATTTCATCGTTTCGTGATTGGGTTGACTGCCTTGTTGAACCCACCTTGGGATTTTATCCTCATAGTGCATAAGGTCTGGACAGAACGGCCCTCATCCGGTACCGATATGGGATTATCGTTTGACATACGAATTGTGATGGGGGCGCAAATGCTTAATTGGGCCGCGATTGAGCCGAAAGTCTTGGAGTTTCGTGCCCAGTTCGACTGCAGCAGGCCTTACCGTAACTGCGTGATCGATGACTTCCTCCTGCCAGAGGTGGCGCTGAAGGTGGAGGCTGGATTCAGCACCGCGCTTCAGCACAAGCACCATGGCACTCAAAAATCTCACCGCGACGTCCTGCTGAAGACCGGCACACCAAATCTAAAGCTTATGACTGCGGATCAGATTGCAGTGTTCGATGAAATCCACTCTGATCGCTTCATCCGTTTTTTGGAGGGGGCCACCGGGATCGATCCTGTGTTTGCCGACCCTGAACTGCGCGGCGGCGGCCTTCACAGTTCGTGGCGAGGTGGTTACCTCAATGTTCACACGGATTTCAATTTCCACCCCTCCAACGACACCCACCGGCGGCTCAATCTCATCATCTATGTGAATGAGGTATGGCGGGAAGAATGGGGTGGCGCTCTCGAACTTTGGAATGCGGACGTTTCGAAATGCGAGGCTCGGTACGTGCCGAAATTCAATCGCGCAGTTCTTTTTGAAACGAGCGAAATTTCGTTCCACGGCCACCCGATTCCACTGAATTGTCCGGAGGGCGTGACTAGAAAGAGCATCGCCGTTTACTATTATAGCCACTGGCCTGAGGGGCTGGAACGCCGTGCGAAGACCAACTATGTACTGACGCCCGATCAGAGGTCCGGACTTCGCAATGAAGTGCTGCGGGCGATTTCAGAGGGGGCGACGAATTTTGAGCAAGCTTCAGCCATGATTCCGCGCTGGCAGCCTGCACATGTAAAGCGGATGTTCGCAGAGGTAGCACGTGTGGGAAGCTGACGAAAATCCAGGCGCAAACATTGCCCTGTTCACGTTCGGCTCCTATACCAACCCTAGGCGGAGCGAACCTTCCTATGCTTTTGTGAATACAGTTTTGCGAATTAGGAAGTACCACAGAGCGTCATTTGATGTTTATTATTTTCGGTCCAAGAAAAACGACTGGTATTTTTCTGGGATTGACGGTTGCGATTCACTTTCAGCATCGCTGGAAGAGGTTGAGAGACTTGCGCAGCGCTACGAACGCACCATGTTTCTGGGTAACTCCATGGGAGGCTACGCAGCCATACTGTTCGGGCTACCGGCCGTCGCAAATGCGGTGTTGGCATTCAGCCCCCAGACGCGTTTCGATTTGGCATTTTGCGCGGATATCCGGGAATCGCGTTGGCGCGAAGCCTATGATGCCATGCGGTCGAACTACGATGTAGACGCCATGGCTCTTCGAAATCGTTGGCCCGGCTTGTTCTCAGGAGATGTGGAGATTCATTTTGGCGCGAAATGCGCCGCTGATGAACGATATGCGGCGCAGTTGGATGGGCTTTCAGGCGCCACTCCCGTAGGGCACGAGGGTTGCAGTCACGACCTCGTTCATGACCTGCGCGCAAGCGGCAAACTTGAGCAGATCATCTACGATAAGATTTTGCAACTGCAAAGCCATTGAAAACTCCATGAATGCAGACCTACGCCGAAATGTCGGTCGGCATGGACTGGAAAGAATCGCCGCTGCGAGGGAATTGACGGTGGACATGCATGCGCTAAGCCGATGCACAACAATGGTCTAAACTAATAGAATATATCTCATTTTCTACCGTTGAAATCTACCGCCTGCATGCGCAGAAAGTTCTTAAAAGAGGAATATGATCCCGGCGAAGCTGAAATAACAGTTCGTATGGCCAGTATCGATGCGTCTACTCGCCGGTTAAGCGGCCTATCAATGCGGAGATGCCATAGTGTCACGTCGAGGCACTTCGTTGAGCATGCGCTTGTATTGATGATAGACTTGGTCGAAGTTGCTATACTCTTCCACGGCTCCGTCGCGAAACAGGAGGAAACGCTCACAGTTTCCCTGCAGATAGCGGTGACTGTGTGATACGATGAGCATGGCCTTGTCGCGCCGCTTTTCGAACAATTCCACCCGGCAGCGTTCGCGGAAGACTTCGTCTCCAACGGCCATGACTTCGTCAATAAGGTAGCAGTCGAAATCGATCGTCATCGATATCGCGAACGCAAGCCGCGCGCGCATGCCGGAGGAATAGATGCTCACCGGCTCGTCGAGAAAGGAACCGAGTTCGGAGAATTCCTGTACAAAGGCGATCTGTTCCCTGAAATTGACACCGTAGATGCGGCAGATGAAGCGAAGATTGTCCGCACCGGTCAGTTTTCCATGGAACCCGCCGGCAAACGCGAGCGGCCAGGACACCGACATGTTGCGTTCGACGGTCCCCGATGTCGGCCGCTCGGCCCCGCTGATTACCCGGACGAGCGTCGACTTGCCTGCGCCGTTGCGGCCGAGGATGCCGATGCGTTCCCCCGGGTTGATCACCAGGTTGACGTTGCTGAGCACCGTACGGCGGCCCGCGTTCGTGTCATATTGCTTGGTAACGTCGACAAGGCGGATCATTCCTCCTCCTTCTCGACACCGATGGCGCGAACCAGGCCAAGACCGACGAAGGTCAGAGCAAGGTTCCAGATGACAAGGTAACCGAGGTCGTAATGCGCGCGCATCAGGGAGCCGAAATAGCCTTCCCGGATATACTCGACCGCGTGAATCATCGGAAGATAGAGCACGACTTCGCGGGCCTTCACCGGCAAAGCGTCGGCGATGAAGGCAGCGCCCGAAAGTGGAAACATGATATAGGACATTGGCGGCCACATCTTTTCGACCAGGTCGAACCGTTCCGAAAGGCCCGCGAGCGTCAGCGCCAGCGATGCTCCGAACCAGGCCAGCAGCATCCACCCGCCCAGAACCTGCATTGCGTCCTCGGGCGGCATGAGCCAGTCGATCGACCACAAGGCTATACCGAGCACGACGAAGCTCGTCGAAGCAGCGATCATTTCCAGCAGAATCCGTGCCCAGTAAATATCGAGAATCCTGACCTGCCGATGATGCAACAGCGAGCGGTTGGAATTCAGGGCACCGATGCACCGGCCCGGCATGTTCCGCCACATCAGGATCGAGGAATAGCCGGTCAGCGCAAAGGCAACGATTGGGATATCCGACCCATGGATGCTGCGGGTCGCCGTCCACAACGCGGTGATCGCGACCGTGAACAGCATCGGCTCGACGAAAAGCCAGAGGAATCCGATGTTGTTTCGCCCGTACCGCGTCAGTATCTCGCGCAGCAGCAGCGCGACGATCACCCGAAGCTGGACCGTCAGGGCGGGGGTCCTCATGTCCCTTCCGATCAAGGGTGTGGGATCACTGGCCATGTTCTTTAATACCAGCGAGCAGCATGGAAGCAATGCCCCATGCCACGAGACCGAGCACCAGCGTCGCCAATATGCCCCGCAGACGCCGCGGCTCGAGCGGCGCATCGGGCCTGTTCGGCTGCACGATGCGCTCGACATAGACCTGCTTGCGGCGGGCATCGTTGCGCGCCTCTTCCAGCGAGGCCAAGGCGCTGGCCAGTTGCTTGTCGGAAAACTGGCTTTCGAGCAGCAGGCGCTGATATTCAACCGCGGTAGCGGCCAGTGACCTTCGACCGCCCGCAACGAGACCCAATTGCTCGTCGATCTCATTCTGCAGACTTTTGACGCGATTCCGGAAGACCGGAATCTGCGGGTTCTGGGGGGTGAAAGCACGGAGCTGGACCAACTGCGTCTTGGTGGCGATCAGTTCATCCTGCAGCTTGGAGATCATCTGCAACTGGACGGTGGCCTGCTTCTCCGGATCGACCACGCCCGCGCGATTTCGGTAGGCCGCCAGCGCAAGGGCAGCGGTCCTTGCCTTGGCCTTCGCGTCCTCGACCTCCGTGGTCGAGTATTGCACGAGATCGACCCGGCCACGCTTGTTCAGGCGATTGACGGTCGCCTCGCTCATCTCCAGCAACCGCTCGTTGAAACGCAGTGCATCGTCGGCAGTGTACGCCCGCACGGTCAGCGTACTGATCGACGTGGTCGTGTCGCTCTCGATCCGCACGCGCGACTGATAATATTTGTACAGGCTCTCGAAGGACCCCCACAGGCCGGTCGCATTGAAACGGTCGACGATCGAGATGGTCGGTCGGGTATAGGCCTTCTCGAACGCGCCGCCCTTGTCGAGCTCGCGCAGCGCATCGCGGGATTCGGCGAAGGCCTTCGCCGCGAACACCTCCTCGCTGGCGTTGGAGAAGCCGGCGCTCTGCAGCAGCACGCCAAGCCCCGACGCAGCCGGTTTCTCGGGGCTGCGCACGACGAACTTCGATTCGGAAATATAGACGTCCGACGCGAAGACACCAAAATACAGCAGCGCAACGATGACCGGCATGACGACCGTCAGGACGAAAAGTCGGTCGATCCTTCTGCGTTTTCCAACGATTTTGAGCATCACGAAATGATTCATATCCTGCCGGGACGGGCGTACGTGCCCAAGGCTTGCGGGTGCGGAATTGGGCGACTTTGGAAGCATTTGCAACGGTGAAAGACTCGGCTCGGCTGCGGATGCGGCCGGCTGGTTCCGTTATCACAGACGATGACAAGCTCGCAGAACCGCATCGGGTCCATTTTCCCGACGGCCGGCAGAGCGGCCGCCCCGCGCCGCCGCTGTGCCATGCCATTGAGTCTGGGGATCAACGCTTCTAAGACGGCGCCCACTTCATGATCAACGGAGCGAACATGACCCACCGAGACGCGGGCCAAGCGAAGGGTCTCGTCAGGCGGCTCACATGCGGGTTGCTTGTCCTGGCGCTGAGCGCGTGTTCTTCGCTGGGTTCGAGCGGGCCGAGCGCGCGCGCGGTCACCCGATCGGGCGCGAAACCCGTTGCCAATGCCGACATCAAGATCGTCGATGTGAAGGAAGAGGCGGCCCAGCGCATCATCAGTGCCGGCCGGGCAGCCCTCTTTTCCGAAGCGCTCGGCGACGGACCGCCTGCCCTCACGGTGATCGGCAAAGGTGACGTGCTCGACATTGCGATCTGGGAAGCGCCGCCTGCGGCGCTTTTCGGCACTGTCGGCGGTGAAGCGGCGCTTGCCGGCGCGGGCGCGGCGATCGGCGTCAGTTCCCGCGGCACGACATTCCCGGAACAGATGGTCGACGACGCCGGACGTGTGAGCCTGCCGTTCGCCGGTTCGATTCCGGTCGCCGGTCTCTCGCCGCGTCAGGTCGAACGGGAAATCGTCGCCCGGCTCGACGGAAAGGCGCATCTGCCGCAGGCGATCGTCCGGCTGACCCGCAATGCATCGGCCAACGTCACGGTCGTCGGCGATGTGGCGAGCAGCGCGCGCGTGCCGCTGACATCCAAGGGAGAGCGGCTGCTCGATGCCCTTGCCAGCGCGGGCGGGGTCAAGCAGCCGGTGGGCAAGACGACCATCCGGATTACGCGTGGCAGGCAGGTCGCAACGCTGCCGCTGGAAACGATCCTTCTCGATCCTGCGCAGAATATCCGCCTCCAACCGGACGACGTCGTCACCGCGCTGTTCCAGCCTTACAGCTTCACTGCGCTGGGCGCAGTCACCAACAATGCGGAGATTCCGTTCGAAGGGACCGGGATCACGGTGGCGCAAGCGCTCGGACGCGTTGGCGGCCTGCAGGACAATCGCGCCGACATCCGCGGCGTCTTCATCTTCCGATTGGAGGATCCGGCAGCGCTCGACCCCGCGATCCGGGAGGGCGCGCGAACGACCCCTGACGGCAGGATTCCGGTGATCTACCGCATCGACATGCGCGATCCTGCGACCTTCTTCATTGCCCAGAGCTTCCCGATCCGTAACAATGACGTGCTCTATGTGTCGAATGCACCGCTTGCCGACCTGCAGAAGTTCGTCAGCATCGTCTCGTCCATGGTGTTCTCGGTCATCAACCTGGGCAATGCGGTGAAGTGACAGGCGCCCCGTTCGTGGTGACGCCCGGACCGGGTTCGCTGTCCGAAGCGGTTCGGGCGGCTATGCTCGAAGCAGCAACCAGGTCGATCCTTCCGCGCTATCGCAGATTGGCGGCGCATGAGGTGACCGAGAAGGCGGTTGGGGAAAGCGTGACGATCGCCGATCGCGAAAGCGAGGAGATTCTCTCGACACGGCTCGCCGCACTATTGCCAGATGCGTCGGTCGTTGGCGAAGAGGCCGTTCATCTCGATCCGTCGCTGATGGACCGTCTTGGCCAGGATCTGTGCTGGATCATCGATCCGCTCGACGGAACCGCGAACTTCGCGAATGGGCAGCCGCCCTTCGGCCTGCTCGTCGCACTTGCAGAGGGTCCCCACGTCATCGGTGGGTGGATCCTCGACCCGTTGACCGGCCGTTTTTGCGCCGCGGAATGCGGCAAGGGCGCTTATGTCGACGGCCAACCGTTTCGCAGCCGCCCGACACACGAAATGCGGCCGCTGGTGGCGATCAGCCGGCTATTTGCCGATCAGCACCGCCGGGCGGCGCTGGTCGCCGGACTCAGCGACCGGTATCGCGTGGTCGATAGCCCGCGCTGCGCGGTGGACCAGTATCCCAGGGTTGCGTTCGGCGAGAACGACCTCACCATATTCGAACGCACGATCGTCTGGGATCACGCCGCTGGCGTGCTGTTCATCAACGAAGCCGGCGGCCGTGCCGCACGCCTCGATGGATCGCCGTATCGCGTCGACGACGACCGGACCGGCATGATCGTCGCGACCACCCCTGAACTATGGGACGGTCTCGCCGCCCGCATCGCGGCGCTGGGGAACGCGGTCCATGGTCGAGCGTGAGTTTCTGCTCGACGTCAGCCGGCTCATCTGGCGAATCTGGACGGGACGGCTTCCGACCGGAATCGACCGGGTCTGCATCGCCTATCTCGAACATTTCGGCGCCCGGTCGCAGGCGGTGGTCCAGCGCAAGGGTTATCACCGCATCCTTTCCGCCCGGCATTCGGACGCACTGTTCCAACTCCTGCTGCATGGGCGTGACGGCTTCCGCATGCGGTTGGCGCGGCTGCTGCCGCAGGCAATGGCGCAGGGGCACAGCCGGCTCGACTGTCGCGGATGCTTCTATCTCAATGTCGGTCACACCGGCCTCGACGAGCCGTCGCTGCCGGACTGGATCGCCGGCAACAACCTGCGCGCGATCCATCTCATCCATGACCTCATCCCGATCAGCCACCCGGAATTCTGCCGGCCCGGCGAGGCCCAACGCCACCGTGAACGCATGACGAATGCGCTGCGCAGCGCTGCCGGGATCATCGGCAACTCGCTGGCGACGCTGGGGGAACTCGATGCGTTCGCACGAGAAGCGCAACTCCCCGCGCCGCCGCAACTCGCCGCCTGGATCAGCGGCAACGACGTTCTTCTGCAAGCGCACGGGGAAACGCCGCGCCAGCCTTATTTCGTGGTCGTCGGTACGATCGAGGGTCGGAAGAACCACGTCATTCTGCTGCAGGTCTGGCGCCGGCTGATCGCAAATCTGGGCGCGGCGGCCCCTCACCTCTATATTGTCGGCCAGCGGGGCTGGGAGGCCGAAAATGCCGTCGCGATGCTGGATCGCTGCGCGCCCCTCAAAAACCATGTGCACGAGCTGGCACGTTGCGGCGACGAGGAACTGGCGCGGTTGATGGCCGGCGCGCGAGCCCTGCTGATGCCGTCCTTCGCCGAAGGATTTGGCCTTCCGCTGGTCGAGGCACTCCAGGCCGGAACCCCCGCAATCGCGAGCAACCTGGCCGTTTTTCGGGAGATCGCCGGAGAGATCCCGACGTTTCTCGACCCCATCGACGGCAAGGGCTGGGAACATATGATCGGGTCGTTCCTCGAGGATGGTCCCGAGCGTCGACGCCAGTTGCAACTGCTTCCGGATTATCGCGCGCCGACCTGGCCGGGGCATTTTGCGGCCGTTGAACGCTGGATCGCGCAGCTTCAGCCGGCCAGGTAACGACGCGCGCTTCAACCGGAGCGCAACACCGCATGCCTCAAGTCGCCGAACAGTCGCTGCTCGATCGACTCCACCAGGATCTCTGTCGCAGACTTGCTCGCAAGACCACCGCGGACCAGGCATTTGGCATGGAGCACGCGACGGAACGCTTCGTAGACCGCCGGCTGTGGGCGCTGCGGCTGGCTCCAGAAACGATCGAGGCCGCCCTGGTGGGTGATGCCGCGAATGGCGTAAACAGCCTCTCCCAGCACCATGACGGGGACGCCAGCACCGAGCGCCAGGGTGCCCGAGGTACTGTTGACGCAAATCATGCCCGACGATGCGCCCGAAAGCGCGCCGAGATCGCCGCCATCAATATGCAGGATGCGGCCTTCCACGCCGAATTGCCGAGCTTTGTGCAACACGAAGCGTCGCCAGTTGAAGAAGGTCGAATCGAGCGGATGTTCCTTCACCAGCAGCAATGTATCCGCAGGCGCGTGGCGGGCAAAATTGTCGAACACATATTCTGCGGCGGTTGCCATGTCGTCGAACGGCGAATGCGCACGGATCTGGTAGTCGGCCGACAGCTGCAACGGAAAAAGGAAATAGCGCTTTCCCGCGACGGCGTTCATCGTCTCTCCAGCCTGTCGCCTCCGCCGCTTGGCCATCGCGAACTTGTTGAGCCAGCCCAGGCCTTCGATCATGATCGATCCCGGGCGGTGCGCACGATAGAATGGGAAGCGCAGCCGGCCGATCACGATACGATGATAATGCCAATAGGAGTCGTGGGCGCGGCGGCCGAAGCTGGCGGTAATCGGCGGCAGGTCCGGCAGCGGCGGCAGGGTTTCGGCCTGGCCCAGGAACCAGTTCGGATCGCGCGAAAGCGTCGAACGGCCGTTGACGCCATCAGGCTCCAGAGTCATCCAGTCGGGCCGGATATAGCCTTCCTCGAGCACATGAACATTGATGCCGCGCAGCTTCGCCATACCGGTCGCGGCAACATGCATCGGCCGGCAGTCCCCGAACAGCATCAGGTCGGTAATGCGATGCTCGCGCATGAAGCGGTTGACGAACAGCGGCCAGCGCGATGATCGTCCGCGATAGTCGATCCCGCCCCCGGGCCAGTCATAGCGGTCACCGCCGTTCAGGTTGATGCGGTGGACCGCGCAGCCGCGCAGGCGCAATCGCTCGCCCAGCATGGAGAACAGCCGCCCGGGCGGCCCCTGCAGGAACAGGAAGGATCGCTGGTCGATGTCGAGCAGCTTCATGCGGCGGCTCCGATCCGCGACAACCCGCGCCGCAATGCACCCTGCATGCGCCTGAGCGATACAATCGCCGCGTTCTGGCGTCGCACGCCGCCGCCCGCCAGTCGGGCGACGAGGACGCTGGGCGGGCAGGGCAGCATGGTGACCGGATCGAGATAGCGCGGATAGGCGATCAGCACTGCCGCGATCAGTTCGGCGACGGTACGGCATCGCCGCCGTCGCGCCGGTACTGCGCCGAGATCGGTGGTAAGTCCCCAGCCGGCATAGAACGGCACGCCATGCGTCGTCACCGCCTTGTCACGCAACAACGCTTCGAAGCCGGCGAGCGAGGTCAGCACATGCACGGCGTCGACCATGTCGATGAGCGCTGAGATCGAGGCGTCGCGCACGATCATGTCCGCGTAGCGCTCGACATCGGCATCCATCAACTTGCCCTTGCGATGCCCTGCTTCTACGTCGGGATGGGGCTTGTAGAGAATGAATGCTTCGGGTTCGCGGGCGCGGACGCGGGACAGCAGATCGAGATTGCCCGCGACGCCCCCGCCGCCGCACAGGACCGAGCGATCGTCTTCCACCTGGCCCGGCACGAGGATGTGGCGGCGGGCGCCGCCCGGCCGCGGCAATGCTGACGCTCCCGCCTCATATTTACTCAGCCCGGAATGCCGGATCGCGGCACGCAGCTGAGCCGCCTGGTCGAGCGTTGCTGCATCGAAGACGCTGGATTCGAGCATTTGCTCAAGTTCGCTCGCCCCCCCCGGATCGAAGTGCACGCCAAGCCGGTCGACGACGATCGAGAGCGGCGGCACGCAATTGGCCCCGAGTCCGCTCGAACGGATGAAACCATCCTCCACTTCGTGCATCACCGCCGAACCCTGCTCGGCTTCGGCGAGGAACGCGGCCGGCACGCGCGCCTTCCAGATGGCCAGGCCCGCTCCGGGCCGGAGGGACGCCAAGGTCGCGGCATTCGCCGGTGCGAAGCGAACCCGTCCGCCACCATGCCACAGAAGCGGCTCCACCGTCTCGCGTTTCCAGCGTGCGAACCCGACAGCCGCTTCGATCGGCCGATTCGCATCGATCAGTGCCCGCCAGCTCCCCAGCAGTTCGATGATACCCAGCGCGTCCGCGGTCCGGTCTTCGAATGGATCGACATAAGCCACGCCGGCGAGCAGATGCTCGGCGACCAACGCCTCCGCGGTGCCGGTTGCGAACGGTCCCTCACCAAAGGTGATGATTTCGACGTCCGCGATCCGCGCGAGCAGCGCCACCTCGTCGGATGCGTCGACCCACAGCGCGTCGGCATGGCCGATCATGTGCCAGGGATCACAGGGATCGACGACGAATGGCGGGTCCGTCCCATCTCCGGGCCGCCAGCCGAACGTCACAGGCAACCAGAGTTGAATCCGGTCCGCGAGTCCCAGTTCCCGCGCACGCGCGAGCATCGTCTGTGCTTGCCCCGAATCCGCCGGCCGCACCACCAGCCGCCGCGCCGGGTCGAGTGCCGGCTGCGCGGCCCAGAAGCTGCCGCCGACGCGATGGTGCCGCAGCGCCGCCACGCAGTGCTTCCGGTCAATCTGCGGCGTCGCGCACGCTTGGTCGGCTGTTCGGCGCGCGACCGTCGTCACCAGCGCGCCGGGAAACGGCGGGACGCGCAGCACAGGTGTCCAGTGCGCCATTTCGGCGGCGGTGTTCATGATGCGCCCTCCGCCCGAGCAATCGCTCTGGGGACCGTGAACAATTGTCGGAGCAGAGGCTCAACGCCATCGGCTAGCTCGACGTAATCGTTCTCGATCCGCATCGCCCCCGCCTATGCGATGCCGCGGCGTTCGAGGATAGCCTCGATCAGCCCCAGATCGGATGGATTGTTGAGTTCGATGCTGTCCCAGCCGACAGGATCGCAGCGGACGACATCGACCGGGATGCGATGATGAAGAAACCGCAGCTGTTCAAGCCCTTCGAGCGTTTCGAGCGGCGACGGCGGCAGTGCGCGGTAGCGCTCCAAAGCTGCGCGGCGGTAGGCGTACAGACCGAGGTGCATCAGGACCGGCATCGGATCGGCTATGCGATCCTCCGGGACGAAGGGCATGACCCGCTTCGAAAAATACATGGCCCGGCCTTCTCCATCGACGACCACGGTCGTGCCGCCGCTGCGCCCTGCCGACTGGTCGGCGATCAGATGGCGATAGGCGCTGGCAGAACAGGGAACCGCCACTGTGGAGACGGCGCAGTCGGGATGATTCCGCATGTGTCCGACCAGGTTTTCGACATAGGCCGGCGGCGTGAGCAATGCGTCACCCTGGAAGTTGACGAGGACCTCGGATTGCTCCGGCACATGCGACAGCGCCTCGGCGACACGCTCAGTGCCGTTTGCGCAATGTTCGGACGTGTCGATCACTCCGGCGCCGAAGGCGTCGGCGGCATCGGCGATCCGCCCATCGTCGGTCGCGACATGGACCGAGGCGATCCCCCGCACGGCCGAGGCCGCCAGATAACTCCGTTCGATCAACGATTTCGCGCCACCGCCTGCGCCGCGGATCTGAACCAGCGGCTTTCCGGGATAGCGGGTCGAGGCAAAACGCGCGGGGATAACGATGGATACGGACGCTTGAGTCATCGTAATCAGAGGGGGAATGCGAGATCGTGGATATGGAGCACGGCCGCGGGCCGCGTCGGCCGTTCGGAATCCATCACGAACATTACTGTGATCCTGGCGTCGTTCATCAACTGCCGCGCTTCGGCGACTGTCGCCCTGCCCGGCACCGTCTTTGGGGCGGGCGTCATCACCTCCGCGGCAGTCGCCGTCAGCATCCTGTCGAAAGCGCGGCGGAGATCGCCGTCGGTGATGATGCCGATCAGATCGCCATCGGCATCGACGACGCCGGCCACCCCCTTGCCGACCGACGTCATCTCGATGACGACGTCGCGCATGCCGGCATGGGGCGCGACCAGCGGCAACTGGTCGGCGCGGCGGGCAATCGCACCGACGGGCATCGCGTCGCGACCGATATTGCCGCCGGGATGCCATCCGACCAGTTCGTCGCGCGACACGCCGCGCGCGCCCATGGCGGCGACCGCCAGAGCATCACCGAGCGCCAGCATCATCGTCGACGAGGTGGTCGGCGCGATTCGCTCGGGACAGGCTTCCGCGACGGCCGGCAGGATCAGCGCGATGTCCGATGCCAGCGCCAGCCAGGAATCCGGCACCGAAGCGACCGCGATCATCGGAACGGCGATCGCCGATGCATAGTCGACCATCGATTTGAGTTCCGGCGTCGCGCCGGAATTGGAGAGCATCAGCAGCGTGTCGCCATGCCGCAAGGCACCGAGATCACCGTGCGACGCCTCCGCCGGGTGCAGGAAAAAGGCGGGCGTTCCCGTTGCCGACAGGGTCGCTGCGATCTTCCGGCAGATATGTCCCGATTTGCCCATGCCGGCGACGACGACCCGGCCAGGTGTCGCCACGATCATGCGGACAGCATTCGAGAAGCGCTCATCTAGCGAGCGAGCAAGCTGCCTCAGTCCTTCAGCCTCCTGCCGCACCACGGCGATCCCTGCGTTCACCACGTTTATCTGAGGATTTGTGACGACCGAGAGAATCATATTACTCCACCGTAACATTATTTAATCGCTTGTCTGGCACCGGGCTATGACATCGCACAGTGCAACTGTCGAGAAACATCGATCAATTCACGGTGCCCCCGGCACCTTGCTGCCGACATCACGCCACGGCTGGCTGATCCAGCCGCGCAACAGATCGCGCGCGTACCACATCAGCGGGATACGCCGCGTCGCCAGGCCGGGCAGCGTTGCCGGATCGAGCCCGGTCCACGGCAGGAACGGGTTACGGCGGCTGTAAGCCCAGATCTCCACACGGGTGGACGGGCGCGCCGAGGGGCCGCGTGCGTGGAATCCGCAGGTGTCGGCCACGATCAGCGTGTTTGCCGGGACCGCGAAGCGGCGGGGTGCAGGCAACCCCATCGCGGCGATATCGGCCGGCGTGGCCCGCATCGAGCCCCTGGCCGAAAGATGATCGACCCCCTCGGGCGCGAGGATGCTGCGCTCCTGTTCCCAGGCCAGCCGCGCGGGCGTCAGACGGTGCGAACCCGGCACGTAACAGAAGGGTCCCTCGTCTTCGGCGACATCGGTCAGGAAGAACCAGGCCTTCATCGTCGGGTGAAACGTATCGGCATGGAGATGAGTCTGGGGATCCGCCGGCCCATCGGCCCGATGGCTCAGGATCGTCTGGATATAGTATAAGGGCTCGCTGTCGTGGCTGGAGACATAGCGCAGGAGCGATCGCCAGCGCGAATCGGCAAGCAAAGCCTCGACCGCCGGAACACGCCGCAAGAAAGCCGCATCGATCGCCATGCGGCGCGTTATCGTATCGCCCTGCAGCATCTCGCGCGCCGGCGCCGCCGTCGCAAGAATCGCATCGCGCAGCCTCTCGAACGCCGGTCCAGGCAGATAATCGTCAATCTGGACGAAGCCGTTCGCATCGAACGCCGATCTGTGTTCGGGTGCCAATCTGCGCGCGAGCCTTGCCCGGCGGCTCCGCGCCACCCGATGCGCGAGCCGCATGCGCGCCACATGCAGGCCGCCGCGGTTGAGACGCTTCGACCCGATCAGAGGGTTATCCTTGAAGGATTTAGCCCCCGTTGCAAGCTGGAGCAGCCACAAGGGCGATCCAAAGGCAGTGCGTATCATCTCGACGATCATTTCTCTTTGCGGTCAAAATCGCTTCGACACATATCTGAAGACGGACTCGATGCACGCGAACCGCATCGCTCGTGCTGCCGAAGGGGCTCGTCCGTCGTCGCCAGCGCGTTCCGATAAAGGCTATCGGCGCCACATCGCCGAACGGGCCACCCGCCCGGCAACAGCCCCCCACCCGCCATCAGTGAACATGCACGGCGGTATAGGGAATCTGGAGATAGTCGAGCACTGAACTTGCCGCGCGGGCCACCCGCGAAGTCGGGCGTTTGAAGAACAGCTCGTTGAGGTTGAATCCGACGCCGAAAAACAGCCGGCGCTTGGGCGTTATTCCCTGCGCCCGGTCGCTTGCGGTAAAATCCTTGCCATAATAGCCGGCGTGCAGTTCCACGAACCGCAACGGGCTCTCCTTGAATCGATCGAATCCCGCCAGCTGCAGGGCGAGCAGAAATCGCTGCTGCGCGAAATGCCTTTTGCCCTTGAACGTGTAGATATCGGAATTCGGGATGATCAACTCGCGAAAGTCGAGCTTCTCCTTCAACCCGGGAACGGCATGGCGCAGCGCCGAAAAACTGGCGCCGGCGATGTTGGAAATGACGTCCTGGTTGGACCAGCCGCTGTAGGTCTTGTGCGCATCGAAGACTTCGCTCCAGGCCATCAGACCTGCCGCCAGTACCGCCGCGGTCACCCCGCCGCGGGCCGCGCCATCGGTCTTGCGCCTGATGCGCGCCTGGAGGAATTCGGCAAGCAAATAGGAATTGAACGCGTGCGTCAGCTTGTCGACGCCCAGATCGTTGGTCGACTTGCCGAACCATCCCTCGTTCTGAAAATGAAAGGGTTCGACATCCTTGATCAGGATGAGCTGGGTGACCGTCATATAGGCAAAAATCGCGCCGACTTCCCATTTGACGGTCCTGAACTGACTGCCAAACGACCTGTATTGGCGATCATCTCTGCCGGATGGCCGATCACCGGCCTGCTCGGGGCCGTAGGGCGAGTAGGACAGGGGCGAATAAGAGGGGGGCGAATATGACAGGGGCGCGATTTTTGCCCCTTCCGCCACGGTCCCGTCCGATCGCTGCGCCAGCGAGACATCGCTGTAATCGGCAAGGTCCCAATCCGGGACGGCCCCAAACGTCTCCGGCATGCCGCTACCGGTGGCCGGCGACAGGTTCGCGCCCGAAGACAAGGTTTTCTCCGTCCCGGGCAGCGAAATCGGCTTTTCCGCACTCCGGGACACTTGATCGGCATCAAGTGGCGCTATGGTCTGGGCATGAGCCATCCCGGAAATCGAGAGACTGCTGGTCAGCAACGCTGATATTACGCCATAAAGGCTGGACCTGCCCCGCGCCCATTTCTGCCCGCGCGCGCGCAGTATCCCGAAAGCCTGCAACTTGCGCACTCCTTACATCACCGGGGCGGTTTAGCATCACGACAGTCCGTGTTGTCAATATCGCGTCGATGGATCGCCATTGCTCGATCACCCGCGTCCTTGTCTTCATCCCGGCCGCCGAGTCGCCGCTTACAAGCGACGACAGGCGAGAGGTCGGGATAATTGCCGAGGCTCAGGAGCTTCATCTTGCCCCAGACGATACTTCATCCGCCACAGTCTCGCGCCATTGGGCTGCATCAGGAGATGAAGCCCTTCGCCATCCGACGGCTTGCATGGCTTTGGACAGGGCCTGGCGAAGTGGGCTTCATGGTCTTCGAACGCCATGGGACGTATCGCTCATCGGGGAATATGGCCGGAAATGACCCCATCGCGAATCGACGTCGAGGGATGTCCGGAGATGTGGCGTGAGTCCGGACGGACCCGCAAACCGCTGATTATGCAGAAAGGGCCAACCGCGAACATTCCCGACCCGAAGGCGGCCTCGTGGGATTGGGGCCTTGGTAGCGGAGGAGGGACTTGAACCCCCGACACGCGGATTATGATTCCGCTGCTCTAACCAGCTGAGCTACTCCGCCGCAAGGCAGCTCCGGCAGGTGCCCGCCGGAAGAAGCGCGCCTATAGGCACAGCCGACGCGAGGGTCAACTGGCGCTGAGGCGATCGAGGCGTTATGCGCGCTGCTGCCGAGTCAGCGGAGCGTCGGCGGTGAGACGGGGAGAGCGAATTGAGCAGCTATGACGTGTTGATCGTGGGTGCAGGGCATGGCGGCGCGCAGGCGGCGCTGGTGCTGCGCCAGTTGAAGTTCGAGGGCACGATCGGCCTGATCGGCGACGAGGACGAACCGCCCTATGAGCGCCCGCCGCTGTCCAAGGATTATCTGTCGGGCGAAAAGACTTTCGAGCGGATCCTGATCCGGCCGCTGGCCTTCTGGGGCGACCGCGCCATCGAATTGCTGCTCGGCCGCCGCGTCGCGACGGTCGACGCCAAGGCGCACGAAGTCACGCTGACCGATGGCAGCAAGATCGGATATGGCAAGCTGATCTGGGCGACCGGCGGCTCGCCGCGGCGGCTGTCGTGCGCGGGCGGCGATGCCGCCGGCGTCCATGGCGTGCGCAATCGCGAGGATGTCGACGCGATCATGGCCGAACTCGACGGCGTGACCGATGCGGTCGTGATCGGCGGCGGCTATATCGGGCTCGAGGCCGCGGCCGTGCTCAGCAAGCTGGGCAAGAAGGTGACCGTGCTCGAGGCGCTCGACCGCGTCCTTGCCCGCGTCGCCGGCGAGCAACTGTCGCGCTTCTACGAAGCCGAGCATCGCGCGCATGGCGTCGACCTGCGCACCGGTGTCGCGGTCGAATCGATTGCCTGCGAAGGCGGGCGCGTCTCGGGGGTGGTGCTGGCGGACGGCACGATCCTGCCCGCGCAGATGGCGATCGTCGGCATCGGCATCATCCCGGCTGTCGGCCCGCTGCTCGAAGCGGGCGCGGCCGGCGGCAATGGCGTCGACGTCGACGAATATTGCCGCACCAGCCTGCCCGATGTCTATGCGATCGGCGATTGCGCGGCCCATTTCAACGGCTTCGCCGGCGGCATGCAGATGCGGGTCGAATCGGTGCAGAACGCCAACGACCAGGCCGGCGCCGCGGCGCGCGACATCGTCGGCGAGCCGCAGCCTTATAATAGCGTGCCGTGGTTCTGGTCGAACCAATATGATCTGCGGCTGCAGACGGTGGGCCTGTCGGTGGGCCATGACGATGCCGTGCTGCGCGGCGACCCCGCCACCCGTTCCTTCTCGATCGTCTATCTGAAGGCCGGCAAGGTGGTTGCACTCGATTGCGTCAATGCGACCAAGGATTATGTCCAGGGCCGCGCGCTGGTACTGGGCGGGCATGCCCCCGATCGCGCGGCGCTGGCCGATGCCGCGGTGCCGCTGAAGACCCTGGTGCCCGCCGCCGCCTGATCGCCCATCTTTGCCACGGAACTCCCGGCTTCGCGCTTCATTCAACGAAAGAGCGAAGCCGAGGAGACACGAGATGAGCGATCCAACCGATACCAAGCCCGTCGACGACGATGCGGTCGACCCGGCGATCAACGCGATCGGCGCGGCCGGCCAGAGCGCCGATCCTTTCGTCGGGCGCCCGGTTTCGGGCATGCCGGTCGGCGGCCCGCACAATCTGGGCAAGGAAGCGCATGAGCGCGCCGATGACGAGGCCGACGATCGCGCCGCGGACCAGAGCGAATAGCCGCACCGGATGGATGCCGGACGGAGACCGCGCTAACAGGATCGCGTGAGATCATTTCCCGCCGTCCTGTTCGCGCTGTCGCTGCTGGCCGGCTGCGGCGCGCGCCCGCCACAGTCGCTCGCGCCCGACACGCTGGTCAGGATCAGCGAAGACGAGGTCAAGGGACTCGACCCGCAGAAGGTCTCCGATCTCGCATCTTTGCGCGTCGCCGCCGACCAGTTCGAGGGGCTGACGCGGATGACGGCGGACGGCACGGCCGAGCCGGGGATGGCAAGCGGCTGGCGCGTGTCTGCCGACGGGCTGGTCTGGCATTTCACGCTGCGCAAGGCGTTGCGATTTTCCGATGGCCAGCCGATCGACCCGCACTCGTTCGTGCGGTTGTTCGCGCGGCTGCGCGATCCCGCGACCGCGGCACCGACCGCTTCGCTGTTCAACGCGATCGCGGCGATCGAGGCCGAAGATGGCGACGTCATCGTCCGGCTGCACCATCCGTTTCCCGCGCTGCCGGAACTGCTCGCGCATCCGGCGATGGCGGCGTTGCCGCTCCATCGCATCGATGCGGTGGAGTCGCGCTGGACCGCCGAGCGGCCGCTGGTGACGTCGGGCGCCTATCGGCTGATGCGCTGGACGCTCAACGAGCGGCTCGAACTCGACGCCAATCCCGCATGGCATGGCGGCAGGCCGGCGGTGACGCGCATCGTCTGGCGGCCGATCGAGGATCGGCTCGCCTCGCTGCGCCTGTTCGAGACCGGCGGCGCCGATGTCATCGGCGATTTTCCCTCGGCGCGACTCGCCTGGCTCCGCCGGCGGATGCCGCAAGCGGTGCACGTCGCGCCCTATCGCGGCACCTATTATTTCGCGTTCAACACGCGGCGACCGCCGTTCGACGACGTCCGCGTGCGGCGCGCGCTCAACCTCGCGACCGATCGCGAATGGATCGCCGGCCCGCTGCTTGCCTCGGGCATGCCGCCCGCCTGGGGCATCGTGCCGCCGGGACTCGGGCCACCGGGACTGGAAATGGCGCCGCTGCGTCCGGCATGGGCCGACTGGCCGATGCCGCGGCGCCAGGCCGCGGCGCGCCGGCTGCTGGCGGCGGCGGGCTATGGTCCCGATCGCCCGCTGTCGTTCGACATCCGCTTCAACAGCGATGCCGACCATCGCCGCATCGCGATTGCACTGGCGGCGATGTGGCGGCCGCTGGGGGTCGAGGCGCGGCTGTTCAACAGCGAGGCCACGCTGCATTTCGCCAGCCTGCGGCGCGGCGACTTCGCGCTCGCCCGTTCCGGCTGGATCGGCGATCTGTCGGCGCCGGAGAATTTCCTCGGCGTCCATCGTTCCGATGCCGGACCGATCAACTATTCGGGCTATGCCAACCCGGCCTATGACGCGGCGCTCGATCGCGCGACGGCAACCGCCGACCCCGCCGTGCGCACCGCGGCGATGCGTACGGCCGAGCGCCTGCTGGTCGACGATGCCCCGGTGCTGCCGGTCTATTTCTATGTCAGCCGTTCGCTGGTGGCCCCACGCGTGACGGGTTGGCGCGACAATGCCGCGAACCTACACCCGTCGCGCACCCTGATGCTCGTGAGTCGCTGATGTTCGCCCTGCCCCGCCCGTTCGCACTGGCCGCGCTGCTCCCCCTGGCGCTCGGCGGATGCGACGGCGGCGATGCCGGCCCGGTCGATGCAAGCGTGATCGGGCCGCCTGCCGCGATCGTCGACCCGAGCAGGCAGGCGCTCACGCCGCCCACTGCCGTGCTGCTGGGCGCGGTGGCGCAGGGACTGGTGCGATTCGACGAGTCCGGCCAGATCGAGCCTGGACTCGCCGAGCGCTGGATCGTCTCCGACGATGGCATGAGCTACATCTTCCGGCTCGACGATCTGCGCTGGACCGACGGCACGCCGGTGACGAGCGAGGCGGTCGCCCGCCGGCTGCGCGCCGCCATCGCCGACACCAGCCGCAATCCCGACCGCTCGCTGTTCAGCGTCGTCGATCAGATCGTGGTCATGACCGACCGCGTCATCGACATCCGTCTCAAGGCGCCGCGGCCCAACCTGCTGCAATTGCTCGCACAGCCCGCAATGGCGCTGCTCTCGGGCCGCGACGGCACCGGCCCGATGAAGGTCGAGCAGAACGCCGGCGGCGTCAGGCTGCTGGCGCCGATCGACGATGGCGACCCCGACACGCCGCCGCCCGTGGCGGAAGCGAAAGTCCGGCTGCGCGGCGAGCGCGCGTCGCGGGCGATCGTGCGCTATCTCCGGGGCGAGTCGCAGCTGGTGCTGGGCGGCACTTATGCCGACGTAATGATGGCGCGCGTCGCCGAAGCGCCGTCGCGCGAATTGCGCGTCGATCCGACCGCGGGGCTGTTCGGCATCGCCATGCTCACCAGTGGCGGTTTCCTGGCCGAGCATGACAATCGCGTCGCTTTGTCGATGGCGATCGACCGCACCGATCTGCTGACCAAATTCGCGGTGCGCGGCTGGGCGCCGATGATCGGCCTGACCCCCGACCAGCTCGATTCAGCCGGCGTGCCGACCTTGCCGACGTGGAACGAACTCGAGATCGGCGAACGCCGGCGGCTGGCGGCGGTCCGGGTCGCCACCTTCCGCGGCGCCGGTCCGCCGCCGATATTGCGGATGGCGGTGGTCAATGCGCCTGGTGCGCGCTTGCTGTTCGCCTATGTGCGCCGCTCATGGCGAGCGATCGGCGTCGATCTGGTGGCGGTGCCCGAGGGCGCGCCGGCCGATCTCGTGGTGATCGACGATGTCGCGCCGATGGACAGCATCAGCTGGTACCTCGATCGCGTCTCCTGCGCCCGCGGCTATGCCTGCGATCCGGCCGCTGAAGAGAAGAGATTGCGCGCCCGCTCCGCTCGGTCGCTCGATGATCGCGCCGTATTCCTGGCCGAAGCGGAGGCTGCGGCGAGCGACGCCGCTTGGTTCATCCCGATCGCACCGCCTTTGCGCTGGTCGCTGGTGTCCCCGCGCCTCAGCGCGTTCCGCGAGAACCCCCGCGGCATCCACCCCTTGAATCGCCTGCGCCGGCCACCAAGATAAATGGACAGGCGCCGGTCCTCCCTTTCACCCGGGCCGGCTGCCGGGAGGACATGGATGGCCGTTTCCCCGCAACGTTTCGATCGCCTCGCCCAATCGCTGCCGCTGGGCACTGACGCCGCCTCGGTGCGGCAGCGCATCGAGGCGATGGAAGCCCTGCTTGAGCGCTTGTTCGTGATCCCCGGCATCAACCGTCCGGTCGGCCTCGATTCGATCGTCGGCCTCGTGCCCGTGGTCGGCGACGTCATCACCGCGGCGATGGGCGCCTGGCTGGTGTGGGAGGCACGCAACCTCGGCATGTCGAAATTCCAGCTCACCCGCATGGCCGCGCATGTCGGCTTCGACGCGCTGATCGGCGCCGTGCCGCTGGTCGGCGACCTATTCGACTTCGTCTATCGATCGAACACCAAGAATCTGCGGATCATCAAGCGCCATCTCGACAAGCACCATCCGGCGACGGCGACGATCACGGTGCCGAAGAAGGGCTGATCGGGCGGCTAACGCCCGCGCCATATTTTCAACCCGTCCGTGTCGTTTTCGCCGCGCGAAAAGGCGGCGCACGGGCGTGGCTTCAGATTGACCCCGAGGCACAGCCGGACTTCGCGCAGCCAGCCGCGTTCATTGGCATCGACGCGCAGCATCGCCGGCGTGACGCCGGGATTGGCGCGGGCGAAGGCCTGACGAAACGCGCGGACGCTGAGCGGCCGGCGTGAGAGCGCATCCATGTCGGGATAGCGAATGCTCGCGTAGAGCCGCGACGCCGCCTTGAAATAGCCGACCGGCGACCGTGCGGCACAGGTGCCGTGCTTGGCCCATTCGTGCTGCATCAGTTGCACCGATGGCGTCGCGCAGAGATTCTCGCGGACCAAAGCGGGCGGCAACGGCGGTGCCGGCCGGCACCAGCGTGGCGCGGCCGGTCCCGATGCCTCTGGCCACAGGCCGTGGAGGATGAAGCCGAAGCGATTGCCGCTGCCGCATTGCAGCCGATCGTCGGCACTGGCGGCGCGCGTGCGGCAATATTCGGGCGACCAGCTCAGGGCGAGCAGATAGCCGGCGACCGGCACGCTTCGACGTGCCTCGTCCGGTGGCGGCGACACCGCCCGCGCCGGCGGGATTTCGGACGGCAGCCGGCACGACGTCGCCTGGGCGAAGGCCGGCGCGGCGAACGCCAGCAGCGCGAGCGCCGCAGCCTCAGACAGTCGCGAAATCAAGGCCGATGTCCGCCGCCGGCGCCGACTGGGTGAGCCTGCCGACCGAGATGTAGGTGACGCCGGTGTCGGCGATCGCGCGGATCGTATCGAGCCGGACGCCGCCCGACGCTTCGGTCGGCACGCGCCCGCCGACCAGCGTTACCGCGCCGCGCAAGGTGGGCGGCGCCATATTGTCGAGCAGCAGATGCGTCGCGCCGGCCGCGAGCGCGGGTTCGATCTGGTCGATCCGGTCGACCTCGACGATGATCCGTTCGATCCCGGCCGCCACCGCCCGCCGCACCGCCTCGCCGACCGATCCGGCGACCGCGACATGATTGTCCTTGATCATCGCCGCGTCCCACAGGCCCATGCGATGATTGGTCGCGCCACCCATCCGCGTCGCATATTTCTCGATGATGCGCAGGCCGGGAATGGTCTTGCGCGTATCGAGCAGGATCGCGCCGGTGCCGAGGATCCGGTCGACATAGATCCGCGTCATCGTGGCGATGCCGCTGAGATGCTGGACGGTGTTGAGCGCCGACCGCTCGGCGGTCAGCAAGGCGCGGGCATTGCCGCGCAGCCGCAGCAGATCCGCTCCGGCCGACACGCGATCGCCGTCCGCCACCAGCCGCTCGATCTCGACATCGGGGTCAAGCCGGCGGAAGAAGGCTTCAGCGATCGGCAAGCCGGCGACGGTCACGGCCTCGCGGCTGTCCATCACGCCGGCGAAGATCGCGTCGGGCGGGATTACGGCGGCGGAGGTGATATCGCCGGCATCGCCGAGATCCTCGGTGAGCGTGGCGGTGACGAAGGCGTCGAGATCGAAGCCGGGCAGGGAGAAGGTCATGGCGGGGGCTTTATCGTTCAAAGTTGCGGGCAACAAGCTGGACGAATCTGGCTTTTATGGCTATGAGAATGGCCATAAAGGAACCCGCTTATGCCCTATTACAGTGTCGTGACGACCAAGGACAAGCTGGCAAGCCTGATCGACAAGGCACTGGCAGGCGAAGAGGTCATCATCACACGCCACGGCAAGCCCATCGTCGAGTTTCGGCCCGTTCAAGAGCGATCAAGGTCGATCGGAACACGAGAGGAGAGGCGGGGAGCGCTACGCGAGCGCCGCGAAAGGCCACCGTCGATCGACATCGACTCGGCGGACCGGATAAGCGAGATGCGGGATGAGGATGCACATTACGTTCGGGACTTGATCCGCCGCGATCAGGAGCGGGCGGAAAAAATCGAAGCGATGCAGCGCCTCGTGACCGAGGGGTTCGAGAGCGGAGTGTCGGATCGAAGCTTCGATGAAATTCTGGCGCATGCGCGACGGGAGGCCGGCGTTGGCGGTGGAGACGATGACCTATCGGCTTAGCCGCCAGGCAGACGATGATCTGCGCCACATTTACGTCACTGGAGTCGAGATTTTCGGTGTCGCGCAGGCCGAGGCTTATGCCGCGGGTCTCAAACGGGTGCTTGGATTTCTCGCGGACTTTCCGCGCGCTGCGAGGGAGCGGAGGGAGCTCGATCCGCCGGTTCGCGCCTATCCCTACAAGTCCCACCTGATCATCTACGCGATTGAACATGGCGGTGTTTTGATCAATCGCATCGTCCATAGCCGCCAGGACTGGATGAACGAAACCAGACGCATACCCTGACGTCTCTACCGCTCAATCCCCCGTCACCCGCACCGGCCCGAGATCGCCCTGCCCCACCGACGCGCTCGCCATCGCCAGCATCGCATCGAGCGACTTCTTGGCGGCGAGGCGCAGGCCTTCCTCGATCTCGATGCGCGGCTGCAGGTCGCGCAGCGCGACGTAGAGCTTCTCCATCGTGTTGAGCGCCATATAGGGGCAGATATTGCAGTTGCAGTTGCCGTCGGCGCCGGGCGCGCCGATGAAATTCTTGCCCGGCACCGCTTTCTCCATCTGGTGGATGATGTGCGGTTCGGTGGCGACGATCAAAGTGTCGCCCTGCAGATCCTTGGCATATTGCAGGATGCCGCTGGTCGAGCCGACATAATCGGCATGGTCGAGCACGTGCGGCGGGCATTCGGGATGCGCGGCGACCGGCGCGCCCGGATGCTTCGCCTTGAGCTTGAGCAGTTCGGTTTCGCTGAACGCCTCGTGGACGATGCAGACGCCCGGCCACAGCAGCATCTCGCGCCCGGTCTTGCGCGACAGATAGCCGCCGAGATGCTTGTCGGGGCCGAAGATGATCTTCTGCGTCGCCGGGATCTGGCTGAGGATCTTCTCCGCCGACGAGCTGGTGACGATGATGTCGCTGAGCGCCTTCACCTCGGTCGAGCAGTTGATGTAGGTCAGCGCGATGTGATCGGGATGCGCGTCGCGGAACGCCTTGAACTTGTCGGGCGGGCACGAATCCTCGAGGCTGCAGCCGGCATCGAGATCGGGCAGCACGACGATCTTCTGCGGGGACAGGATCTTGGCGGTGTCGGCCATGAACTTGACGCCGCAGAACGCGATCACGTCGGCATCGGTCGCCGCCGCCTTGCGGCTGAGATCGAGGCTGTCGCCGACGAAATCGGCGATGTCCTGGATTTCGGGCTTCTGGTAATAATGGGCGAGGATCACGGCATTGCGCTCCTTGCGCAACCGATCGATCTCCGCGCGAAGATCGAGTCCCGTCAGGCTGCCGCCCAGTCCACCACGTGCGTCCATCTCGTCAGTCTCCCGCCTTGTTGGCGAATATCTCTGCCAGCGACCGCGATCGGTCCATCTGCTCGCCGTCCGCTCTAGCGGGTTCGTCGGCGAAACGCACCTCGACTTTGGCGTCGATGCCGGCGGCCTTCAGCGGCATCGCGAAATTGCGTTCGACCGCGCGGCGGGTGGCGTCGCGCGCCATCTTGATCATCATCGGCTGCTGCGCCTGCTTCTGCAGTTCCTGCCAGGCGCGCGTGCGGTTGGCGGCGTTGAGCGTCTGCTCGGCATTGGTCAGCGCCATCAGCAGGCCGCCGCCGTCATATTCGCGGATATTGCCCATATCGATCTGCGGCCGGCTGGTCTCGATCGGCGGCAGCGTCACGCTGAGCCTCTTCGCCTCGGCGTTCCACGAGACATCCTTCTGCGTCAGCTTGCCGAGATCGACCTCGTAGCGGACGAGGCCGGGCATGATCATCGTCTTGCGCGCCTTGAACACGCCGATCCGGGTCTGTTCGGAGGTGACGACCGCGACGAACTGGGCCGCGAACGCCGACATCCGGTTCTGTTCGCGAATGCCTTCGAGGCTGGCGGCGGCGATCGTTTCCGGCGTCGGCGAGACGGTGTCGTTCAGATAGCGGCCGATCGCCCGCACGCCGAACCAGCCGGCGGCGAGCGCGAGCGCGATACCCACCGCCGTCGCCAGCAAGGCCTTCGCCCAACCCGGCATCAGGCGACCAGCCGCCAGCTTTCGCCCTCCTCCGCCACGACGCCGCGATTGCGCAGGTCGATCAGGTGGGCGAGCACCGAACGGCCCGCGGCGCCGACCAGTCGTTCGTCGAGCCCCACATACATTCGTTCGACCATCGCCGGGATCGGCCGCCCACCCTCGCCGAGCAGGCGCAGGATCTGGCCTTCACGCTGCTTGCGGTGCGACGCCATGCTGCGCGCGAAGCGCTGCGGCTTTTCCACCGGTCCACCATGCGCCGGATAATAGAGCGTGTCATTGCGTGCGATCAGCCGGTCGAGGCTCGCCATATAGTCGGCCATGTCGCCATCGGGCGGCGCCACGACGGTGGTCGACCAGCCCATGATATGGTCGCCGGTGAACAGGGCGCCTGATTCGAGCAGCGCATAGCAGAGATGGTTGGAGGTGTGGCCGGGGGTGGCGACCGCCTCGAGCGTCCAGCCGGGGCCGGAAATCCGTTCGCCATCCGCGAGTACGCGATCGGGCGCGTAAGTGGCATCGAATGCCGAATCGGCGCGCGGGCCGTTATCGACCAGCACGAGCGGCGCGCAGCCGACGATCTCGGCGCCGGTCGCGACCTTCAGGGGGGCCGCAGCGGGGCTGTGATCGCGATGCGTGTGGGTGCAGACGATCGCGGTCACCCGCTCGCCTTCCACCGCGCGCAGGATCGCGGCGATATGATCGGGTTCGTCAGGCCCAGGATCGATCACCGCCACCTCGCCGCGGCCCACGACATAGGTCTGTGTGCCCGAAAAGGTGAAAGCCGAGGGGTTGGGCGCGAGAATGCGGCGAACCAGTGGCTCCACTTGTTCCGCGAGGCCGGTCGGGAATGTGTCCATGATCCGGATGTGGCGATTTTGACGGGTAAAGCAAGGGCCGGCAGGATGCTGGTCAGGGCAATCCCTCTACCGCTTGCGGTAGAGGGCAGCAGGCATATCCGCGCCGAACGCCCTCAACGATCGCGTTCGGCGCGCAGCTTCGCGAGTTCGGCGTCGAGCCCGGCCAGCGCCTTCCGGAGATGTTCGCGCTGCAGGTCCTGCGATCGTGCCAGGCCGGCGCGCGCGGCTTCCAGCGCCTTGATGGTGATCCGGCGGATTTCCTTCTCGTCCGGCGCGCCGGCACAGACGATCATGCGGCTGCGCTCCGCCTTGCCGTCGACTCTGGTCACGACCTCGGTGCGGGTCACCTTGGCGCGGCCATCGCAATGATTGCCGACGCGGATGATCCGCTCGCCGTCTTCGTCACCCATCACGACCATGTGGCGTTGCCGGTCTTGCGCACGTTCCGCCGCATCCGATGCGCGGTCCGCCGCATCGCTCGCAGCCTCGGCAGCAGCTTCCGCAGCGGCTTCGGCGGCAGCGGCTGCATCTTCCGCATCCGGCACCTCGTCGGCATGCGTTTCGCTCGTCCACGCCTCGGTCCGAACTCGTGGAGCGACCGGCGCTTTGGGCGCAGCGGGCGCCGCGCGTGCTTCCGGGGCAGCGGGCGGCTCCGGCGCCTCCGGCGGTTCCGGCGGCGCCGTCCAGGCGGCCTTGATCGGCGCGACGGCGTCGTTGGCGGCCTCGGCCGCCGCCCCACCCGAGGCGGTCAGCGCCAGTCCGCCGCCCACCAGCACCGTGGCCAGCACCACGCCCGATACGCTGCGGCGCGACGACAGTCTCCCGGCCTTCATCATCCGCAATCTCCGTTTCAGCTCGTCGCGATTGCCGAGCGTGCAGGCGGCGACCGGTGTCCGCGAGCAAGCGGACTTGACCACCGCAAGGCCATAGCTGTGCCGCTCCGACGGGGTGGCATCGGCGAGCACGAGCGCGTCGCAGGCCAGTTCCTGATCGGCGCGGAACGCGCGCCAGGCGCGGTGGGCTACGGGATTGAACCAGTGCAGCGACAGGATCGTCAGCGCGGCGAAATTGGCCGACATGTCCCAGCGCAGATGGTGGACGAACTCATGCCGCAGCGCGAGCCGCAATTCCTCCTCGCTGTAGCGCCAGCGCCAGTCGTGCGGCAGCACGATCGTCTTGACGAACACGCCGGCCGCGAACGGCCCGTCGACCGCGCGGCTGGCGCAGACTTCGATGCCGTTGCGGTCGAGCCGCGGCAGCGGCGTCGACCTGGCCAGTGTCCGGCGCACGAAGCGGCGATAGGCGAGCAGGTGCCAAGCGAAATGGACCAAGGCGCCGCCCAGCCACAGGCAGACCAGGATCATCGGCCAGGGCAAGACCGCCAGGGCATCGAACAACGTCGGCAAATGCTCCGCCGCGGGCGCGGTGCGGGCCGCTTCAGCCGGCGCGTCGAACGACACGATGTGGATCAGGACGGGGATCTGCTCCAGCGGCGAATCGACCAGGGTCGCGGGCAGCGGCGGCAGGACCATCCGCAGTGCGGGCAGCAGCCAGAGCAGATAGGCGATCTGCGGGCCGAAGGCGGCGGCAACCCGCATGCGCACCAGCAGCACGATCACCATCAGCAAGGTGGTGGCGACCAATGTCTCGAGGATCCAGCCGCTCATGACTTCAGCGCCTTCAGCAGCGCTTCGATCTCGGCGATGTCGGCATCGGACAAAGCGTCGCGCTCGGCGAGGTGCGCGACCAGCGGCATGATGCGGCCACCGAACAGGCGATCGACCAGCTTGCGCGATTCGACCGCGACATAATCGGCGCGTGCGACGGTCGGGCGATAGAGATAGCGGCGGCCATCCTCCTCATGGGCGAGGATGCCCTTGCCGAGCAGCCGCGACAACATGGTCTTGACCGTCCGGTCGCTCCAGCCTTTGGCCGGATCGATCCGTTCCGTCACGTCGGCGGCGGTGAGCGGGGCTTCGTCCCACAGCACCTCCATGACGATATGCTCGGCTTCGCTGATTCGCTCGGTCATCATCCTGCGCCTCCCTGACTACGGATGTAATCGACTATCGATTACAAGTGTAGTCTAAAAATGGCTGAACGGTTGCTGAACGTTCCAGGGGCGATGCGGAGCACTGGGATCGTGCGTCGGAAAAGTTTACATCGCCCCCTGATCACTAACGCTGCTTAACCACCGTATCCCGCCGGAAACATGCGCTGACACGGCTTGGCACGGCGCCTGCAGAGTTAACGATGTTCCGAAAGGTTCTGCTTCAGAGCGGCGGGACGGCAGCCATCTGGTCTGGCACCGTCCCGCCCTCGCCCGCCCCGGAATGCCACCGACATCGCCGCTGGCCGCTCGGCCGCTTCCGTTTGGTCGGGACGAGTCCGGCACGCGCCGCAAAGTCCGCGGCGATTTCCTGGATCGCGATCCACGTTAGTCCGCCATGTTTGGGCGTAGGACGCGCGCGGCTATGCAGCCACCGTCGCGCCGGCGCGACGTCCATCGCCGCAAAGGCGCCGGCCCCGTGCGCCGGGATGGTCCGGATCGCCGCAGCGCGCGCCGCATAACCGTGCGACGGCATGAAGCGAAGTTCAGCCCCCTGCCTTTGGCCAAACGGGAGCCGGTCCGCCTTCAATTCGCCTTGGCGAGCCCCTCGTCGGCGAACAGCTGATGCAGTTCGCCGGCCTCGTACATCTCCATCATGATGTCCGATCCGCCGACGAATTCGCCCTTCACATAGAGCTGTGGAATTGTCGGCCAGTCCGAATATTGCTTGATGCCCTGGCGGATGCCCTGGTCCTGCAGCACATCGACGCTTTCGAAGGCGACGCCGATATGTTCGAGAATCGCGATCGCCCGGCTGGAGAAGCCGCACTGCGGGAACAAGGGCGTGCCCTTCATGAACAGCAGCACGTCATTGCTCTTCACCAGCGTATCGATCCGCGCGAGGGGGTCGTCGGTCATTGTCATTGCTCCTGTGCTGGGACGGCAGTGGTAAGCTGGAGCGCGTGCAGCACGCCGCCCATCCTGCCGCCGAGGGCGGCATAGACCGCCTGATGCTGTCTGATCCGGGGAATGCCCCGGAAGGTTTCACTCACGACGCGGGCGGAATAGTGATCGCCATCGCCCGCGAGATCGGTGATCTCCACCGTCGCGCCCGGGATCGCCGCGACGATCATCGCCTCGATCTCGTCAGCCGCCATCGGCATGTTACTGCGCTTCCATGAACTGGCGACGCGCTTCGGCGGTCTTGTCCGACAAGGCCTGCCTTATGGTCGCGTCGTCGGTTTCGACACCGGCCGCGATCAGGTCACCGAGCAGCTTGCGGACCACATCCTCGTCGCCCGCGTCCTCGAACTCCGCCTGCACCACCGCCTTCGCATAAGCATCGGTCTCTTCCGGCGTCAGCTTCATCTGCACCGCGGCCCATTGGCCGAGCAGCCGGTTGCGCCGCGCGATGATCCTGAACGCCATGTCCTGGTCATGGACGAATTTGGCTTCGAAGCCCCGTTCCCGATCGTCGAATGTGGTCATCGGCATCCCTTGCGCTGTGCGGCTGATCATCGAGCCGTCAAGATAGGACGCAGCCGCGGCCGGCGCAATGCGCGGACGTTACGGAGTCGCGATCCGGGGCGAAAGGATCAGGGCGTCACCACCAGCTTGCCGATCGCACCGCGCCCGGCCAGCATCGCGATCGCCTCCCCGCCGCGCTCAAGCTTATAGGTCGCGGTGATGTTCGGGCGGATGCGCCCTTCCGCCCACAGCGCGAACAGCTTGGCGACATGCGCGGCATTGGCGGCCGGGTCGCGCGCGACGAAGCCGCCCCAGAACACGCCGCAGACGTCGCAGCTCTTGAGCAGGGTCAGGTTCAGCGGCAGCTTAGGGATGCCCGCTGGGAAACCGACGACGAGATAGCGGCCCTCCCATGCGATCGACCGCAGTGCAGCCTCGGCATAGTCGCCGCCGACCGGATCGTAGATGATATGCGCACCGTCCGGTCCGACCTTGGCCTTGAACGCATCCGCGAGCGCCTTCGCCTGCGCCCGGTCGAACGGCCCGCGATCGTAGATCAAAACGTCATGCGCGCCGGCATGCTGCGCCGCAGCGGCTTTCGCTTCCGACGAGACCGCCGCGATCACGCGCGCGCCGAACGCGACGCCGAGTTCGACCGCCGACAGGCCGACACCGCCGGCCGCGCCGAGCACGAGCAGGGTTTGCCCGGCAACGAGATGCCCGCGGTCGAGCAGCGCGTGCATGCTCGTCGCATAAGTCAGGAGCAGCGCGGCGGCTTCGGTCAGATCCACGCCGTCGGGGACATGGAAGGCGCGGTTGACCGGCACCGCCACCCTCTCCGCCAATCCGCCGGCGGTGGTGAGCGCGATCAGCCGGTCACCGACCGCCCAGCCCTCGACACCCTCGCCCACGGCCTCGACCGTGCCCGAGACCTCGCCGCCCGGCGCGAACGGACGCTGCGGGCGGAACTGATATTTATCCTCGATGATCAGCACGTCGGGGAAGTTGATCGCGCAGGCGGCGATTCGCACCAGCACTTCGCCGGGACCTGCGACGGGATCGTCGACCTCGGCAAGCTCGAGGGTTTCCGGTCCGCCCGGCGCGCGCGACAACAAGGCTCTCATGACGATTCCCCTCCAGACACTCTCACATCCAGGGGCGTTCGGCCGCCCTCTGCGTCTCGTAATGGCCGATCCGGTCGGCGACGCCCAGCGTCAGTCCGATCTCGTCGAGTCCCTCGGCCAGGCAATGTTTGCGAAAAGCATCGATCTCGAATTCGAAGCGGTCCTGAAAAGGCGTGGTTACGGTCTGGCTGTCGAGATCGATATGGATCGGCTCGGTCTGCGCCACGGTCATCAGCCGGTCGATCGCGTCCTGCGGAAGCACGACGGTCAGCAGTCCGTTCTTGAACGCGTTGCTCGAAAATATGTCCGAGAAGCTCGGTGCGATCACGGCCACGATGCCCATGTCGGCCAGCGCCCAGGCGGCATGTTCGCGGCTGGAGCCGCACCCGAAACTGTCGCCGGCGATCAGGATCGGCGCCCCCCGCCATTTCGGGTCGTCGAAGATGTTGCCGGGCTCGGCCCGGATCGTCTCGAACGCGCCGCGGCCGAGGCCGATCCGGCTGATCGTCTTCAGCCATTCGGCGGGAATGATGACGTCGGTATCGACATTCTTGGCGCCGAACGGAATCGCGCGGCCTTCGATGCTGTTGACGGGCTTCATGTCAGTCTCCTAGCGCCCGAGTACCGTGACGCCAACCGCTTGCGCGGCCTTCGCCAACGCAGAGTCGAGCGTGGCGAGCGGCAACGCCCGGCGCATTGCAAGTTCGAGATAGAGCGCGTCATAGGCGGTCAGTGCGTGCGCCCGCGCAAGCGGCAATATGCGCCTGAGGTAATGGGGCGCATCGAGAAAGTCGATCTCGATGCGCAGCCCTGAAAGCGTTTCGGCAAATTGCAGCGACTCCGCCGGTTCGACACGTTTACGTCGCTCTCCAACCAGCATGCCGTTGGTAACCTCGATATACCAGTGCACCGGGACGAAAAGGGTGTGATCATCGGTCTTCTCGAACACCGCTTCGGTCGCGTCGGAGCGTTCATCGGCAAAGAACCATGCCAGCGCCATCGATGCATCAACGATGAGAGCGCTCAATATTTTCGCCCTTCATCGATCAATTGTCTGATCGTGAGATCCGGCCCGAGCCGGGGACCATGTTCCGCACGCCAGGCGATGTAATCCTGCCGCGCCTTGCGTCGTTGCTCGACCGTCAGCGGCAGATCGAATGACGACAGTTTGGCGATTGCCTTGCCATGACGACGAATGATGATTTCTTCACCCGCCTCGGCCCGCGCGAGCAATTCCGAGAAGCGCGCCTTGGCTTCTGCGGTGCTGAACTCGGCGACACGAGCGTCCATATCCGACCTCCTGGAATACGGTCAGACTATAGGTCATATTTCCAAAACGGTCAATCCGCCGCCGCCGGAAAGACCGGCAGCTTGGTGATGTCCTCGGGTTCGTGCTGGATGATCAGCGTCGCCCCCAGATTGGCCGCGATCGCCTTGAAGCGCTGCAGCGATGCGAGCGTCTGCGCGCGATCGCTGTTGAACGGCGGCACGCCCTCATTGGCGAGATTCTCGTTGAAATGCGCGACGTCGCCCGACAGCAGAACCATGCCCTTGTTCTTCAACCGCAGCAGCAGGCCGTGATGGCCGGGCGTGTGGCCGGGCAGGTCGATCATCTGGACACTGCCATCGCCGAACACATCCTTGTCGCCCTGCACGCCTTCGACATTGCCGCCCTCCTTCAGCCAGCCCGCGAGCGGCGCCGCATCGACGCCTTCGGGCGGGTCGCGCAGCACTTTGAGGTCCTCGTCGCCGATCAGCAGCTTCGCCGCCGGGAACATGCTCGCCTGCCCGACATGGTCGAAATGATAATGACTGATGCCCACCGTCGTCACCTGTTCGGGCTTGACGTTGAGCTTGGCCAATTGCTCGGCGATCGTGACCGACAGGGTCGCGCTCAGCGCATCGGTACCATTGGTCGGCTTACCTTTCAGGCTTACCGGCAGTCCGGTGTCCCAGATCATGTAGGTTGCACCGTGGCGGATCAGATAGCAGCTCGACGTCAGCTGCTTGGTCCGGCCGGTATAGGCGTAGATATCCGAGAATTCGTTGAGATCATTGACGCGAATCGCGCCGCAATCCAGCCGCCAGAGCTGGATGTCGGCGGTCGTTGCCTTGATTTCCCTGGCCGATTCGTTCTGCCCCGAGGCCGCGACCGCTGCAACGCCGCTCAGCACGGCGCCTCCGATCAGCCCCACCATTGCCCGCTTCACTGCCTCACTCCCCAACGAGCTCCTGGCCCACAAGCTCCCGTACATCGGTGAGCCGCCCAGTGACCGCCGCCGCCGCCGCCATGGCGGGCGAGAGCAGATGCGTGCGTGCGCCGGGTCCCTGTCGCCCGACGAAATTGCGGTTGGAGGTGGACGCGCAGCGTTCGCCGGGCGGCACCTTGTCCGGGTTCATGCCCAGGCACATCGAACAGCCCGGCTCGCGCCATTCGAAGCCGGCGTCGATGAAGATGCGGTCGAGTCCCTCGGCCTCGGCCTGCAGCTTGACGAGCCCCGAACCCGGCACCGCCAGCGCCTGGCGCACGCCGCCGGCAATCTTGCGGCCCTTGAGCACCGCCGCGGCCGCGCGCAGATCCTCGATCCGGCTGTTGGTGCAACTGCCGATGAAGATGTTCTCGACCGCGACGTCCTGCATCCGCATGCCCGGGGTCAGGCCCATATAAGCAAGCGACTTCGCCGCCGCCGCCTGCTTGGAGGGATCGGCGAAGCTGGCCGGATCGGGCACGAAGCCGGTGATCGGCACGACATCCTCGGGACTCGTGCCCCAGGTGACGTTGGGCGAGATGTCGCTCGCCTCGAGCCGTACGACCGCATCATAGTGCGCCCGCGGGTCGCTGGGCAATGTCCGCCACCAGGCGAGCGCCGCATCCCAATCGGCACCTTTCGGCGCCATCGGCCGTCCGGCGAGATAGGCGAAGGTCGTGTCGTCGGGCGCGATCAGGCCGGCGCGCGCGCCGCCCTCGATCGACATGTTCGAGACGGTCAGCCGCCCCTCGAGCGACATGTCGCGGATCACCGATCCGGTATATTCGATGACATAGCCGGTGCCGCCGGCGGCACCGATCTTGCCGATGATCGCGAGCACGACGTCCTTGGGGCTGACGGCGAAGCCGAGCGTGCCCTCCACCCGGATTTCCATCGCCTTCGAGCGCTTGAGCTGCAGCGTCTGTGTCGCAAGCACATGTTCGACCTCGGACGTGCCGATGCCGAAAGCAAGTGCGCCCAGCGCGCCATGCGCCGCGGTATGACTGTCGCCGCACACCAAGGTCGTGCCCGGCAAGGTGAAGCCCTGCTCGGGTCCGACGACATGGACGATGCCCTGATTGGCGTCGGTCGCGTCGATATAGCGGATGCCGAATTCCGCGGTGTTGCTGACCAGCGCCGCGAGTTGCTGCGCGCTTTCCGGATCGGCGATCGGGATGCGCTTCCCCTGTGCATCGACGCGCGCGGTCGTCGGCAGATTATGATCGGGCACGGCGAGGGTGAGATCGGGGCGCCGCACCGTGCGGCCGGCGACGCGCAGCCCCTCGAACGCCTGCGGACTGGTGACCTCATGGATGAGGTGGCGATCGATATAGATCAGGCAGGTGCCGTCATCGCGCCGGTCAACGACGTGCGAATCCCAGATCTTCTCGTAAAGCGTGCGGGGCTTGACCATGGCGGCTCCCTAGCGGAGCGACGCGTGCCGTGAAAGTACGACAGCGGCAAAAAACCGGAAACCGGTCGCTCGTGGGATCACTCCGGCTGTTCGGGCGTCGCCGAGACCAGGGTCCGCGAAGGATCCCCGTGGCTGCCGGGCAGGTCGACCTTCAGCCAGTCGCGCTGCGGCAGGCCGAACAGCATGTCCATGACCTCGAGCTGCAATCCCACCGGCCGCGTGCTCTGCGAGTTCCACAGGATGACGACGCCGGTGCGCTTGACCGGATCGAACAGCATCAGCGAGCGATAGCCGCGGACCGCACCGCGATGGCCGACCAGCTTGTGTCCGGCATAGGCATATTCGCGCCAGCCCATGCCATAGGTGACGCCGGAGATCGCGCGATCATCGATGCCGAAGCCGCGCGGCCGGCCGGTGATCGTCAGCGGCGCGTGGATCTGCCGGAGCAATGTGGGCGATACGACCGAGGCGGCAACGCCCATCTGCGCCTGCATCCAGCGGCCGAGATCGGTGATCGAACTGTTGACGCCGCCGGCGGCCGGCACGCGATAATAGCTGTCGACGACCGGCATGATCCGCCCACCGACATGCGACCGCGCCCAACTGGGCGAGGATTCGAGGCCCGCGCGGCTGATCGTCGCGGAGGTCATCCCCAGCGGCCGGAACAGCCGCTCGCGCACGACATCCTCATAGCGCCGGCCGGTGACGGTCTCGACGATCTCGCTCGCGGCGGCATAGGCGACATTCTGATAGCTGTAGCAGGCGCCCGGCGCGCACATCGTCGGCACGGTCGCCAGCATCGTCCGCAGCACGTGCGGATCCTGGCCGTCCTCGAGCTTGCGGTCATAGGCGTTGCGGACGAGACCCAGCGACTGCGACAGCAGGTTCATGACGGTCGCGCGCGATTCGGCACCGCCCGGCAGCTTCAGCGACGGCGCATAGCGCGATACAGGATCGTTCAGCGACAGCCGGCCTTCGGCGGCCAGTTCGGCGACGGTGGTCGCGGCGACGCCCTTCGACAGCGACGCCCAGCGGAACACGGTGCGCGTCGTCACCGGATCGGTGGTGCCGATCTGGGTGACGCCATAGCCCTTGACGAAACGCATCTCGCCATTTTCGACGATGGCGACGGCCATGCCGACCATGTCGGGGCTGGCGATCACCTGCGACAGCCGCCGGTCGAGCCGGGCATAGTCGATCGCGGCCGATCCGCCGCTGCGCAGCACCGCCGGCACCGAGCCGGCATAGGTTTCCGCGGCACCCGGATGCGCATCGGCGGCGACATCGGCACGAGCGAAGCTGAAGGCGGATGCGGCCAGCGCCGCGAACAATGCGCCTGCTGCGGCCAGCGGCCAGTGACGCAATCGAGTCCTGTTGATTTCGGTCAAGCGACAACCCCGCCCGGCGTTCGTTGATTTTCCCGGTTCTAAGTGACGTTGTAACAACAATTTATCAACAGCGCAAAACAGCATGCCGCTCGCTTCGGCGCGCGCCGGACTCGACCCGGCTCTTTTGAGGGCGGGGCGCGGGAACAATCCGGCGGCGAGGCGCCGCGTTTCCGTGATTCGCCAATGTCTTGGAGACAGGCTGCCGCCAATCTCCCTCGCCCGCAAGCGGTAGTGGGGAAAAGCGCCTACTCCCGGAAAGCCTCGTCGTTGATCCGCGTGATCGGCGTCAGGATATAGTTCATCACCGTCCGCTTGTCGCCGAGCAGGTTGACCGTCGCGGTCATGCCGGGACCGATCGGCAGCAATTTACCGCCATGCTCGATCGTGTTAGAGGTCGTCCGCACCTTGACGACATAATGGCTTTCACCATTGCGCTCGTCGACCACCGCATCGGGCGAGATGGTCACCACGGTGCCATGCAGCGACCCGTAGATCGCCGGATCATAAGCGGTGATGTCGACCTTCGATTTCTGCCCGATCTTGATCGACGCGATGTCCTTGGGCAGCACCTTCGCCTCGATCAGCAGGCCCTTCTCGCTCGGCACCAGTTCGACCAGCGGCGACCCGGGCGAGACCGAGCCGCCGACGGTGCTGACCATCACGCGCTGCACCAGCCCGTCGAGCGGCGCGCGCACCACCGTGCGGGCAGCGCGATCGGCAAGCGCCGGCAGCGTGCTGCTCCGGGCGTCGAGTTCGGCGCGCGCGGCGGCGAGTTCCTGCCCGGCCTGGGCGCGCCATTCCTGCGTCGCCCGGTTCAACGTCGCCTGCGCCTCGCCGACGGCCGAGCCGCCACGCTGGATCGCCGACGCGGCGCCGGCCGCCTCGCTCGCCGCGACGCTCGCGGCGCTTTCCGCCTGCATCAGCGAGATGCGCGGTTCGATCCCGCGCTCGACCAGCGGGCGAATCGCATCAAGCTGCGACTTCGCCGAATCGCGCGCCGACACGCGTGCCTCGTAAGCCGAGCGCGCCTCGGACAAAGCGTCCTGCGCCTGCGCCACGCGCGACCGGCCGGCCGACTGCAGGCTCGAGAGATCGGCCATGCGCGAACGATGCAGCGCGCGCTCGATCTCGATCTGCCCGGCGCTCTGCGCATCGGGCGCCGCCGGGAAGACCGGCTCGCGGCCGGAGACTTCCGCTTCCAGCCGGGCGATCTTGGCGAGCAGCGCATAAGCGGTGGCCTGCCCGCTGCCCAGTTCGGCGCCGGACTGGATCGGACTGAGGCGCATCAGTACGTCGCCGGCCTTCACCTGCTGGCCGGTGCGGACCAGGATCTCCTTGACGATGCCGCCTTCGAGATTGGAGACGATCTGGAGCTGCGAACTGGGAATCACACGTCCGGGTCCACGCACGGTGCGATCGAGTTCGGCGAGATTGGCCCAGATGATGAACAGCGCGAAAAAGCCGGCGATCCCCCACAAAAGGATGTTGGACGCCGTCCGCGGCTTCATCCGCGTCGCCATATCCTCGATATGCGTTTCAGACATGCCTGGATCTACTTTCCTGAACCGTCATTTCCTGCGCCCGGCCCGTCCGGTCGGCGAATCGGGCTGGATATCCAGTTCCGGCAACAGCCGTCCCATACGCGACATCAGCGCATAGCGCGCCGTTTCGAGCTCGACTTCGGACAATATGTATTGCGCCGCCGACTGGAAGAAATTGTCTTCCGCCTGGAGCACCGAGATCAACGTCCCGCGCGAAACGCGGAACCGTTCGGCGAGCACGTCGCGCGACAGCCGGCTCGCGACATAGCTGCGCTGCTGCGCGTCGCGCGCGACTTCGAGCGAGTCGACGTCGGACCAGGCGATCAGCGCGTCGCGTTCGGCCTCGATCCGCGTCCGCTGCGCGCGCGCCTCGGCGGTCGCGGCGCGCGCCTGCGCCTGGTTGGCGCGTGAGTTCCGCCCACCGAACAGGCGGTAGCGCAGGTTGACGCGCGCGCGGACGTCATAGTCGCGATCGGTTTCGAACACGCCGTAACGGCCGGCATCGATGCCGGCGGACAATTGCGGCAGATTATCCGACCGCACCGATTCGGCGTCCTTGCTCGCGGCGCGCGCCTCGGCATAGGCGGCCTGCACGGCCGGACTCTGGCCGGCGGCGGCGACAACGATGTCGCGCTCATAGGCCGGCACCACCGCGCGATCGCTGCCGCTCATGTCGGTCGGCGGCGGCGTGCCGATCAATTCCTGGAAGCGCGCCTCGGCATTGGCGAGCTGGCGGCGATAGCTGGCGATCCGCCCGGCGGTGACGGCGAGATAGGAGTCGACCTCGGCGACATCGCCGGGCGCCGAAACGCCCTGCTTGATCCGCTCGTCGACCGCCTCGCGCAATTCCTTCTGGCTCTCGGCATAGGCGTCGCCGATCTGCACCAGCGAGCGATAGGCGAACACATCATACCAGGCGGCAATCGCGCGCAGCGCAACCTGATCGGCAACCGAGGCGACATTGTCCTCGGCGCTCTCGATGCGCGCGCCCGCGGCGGAGATCCGCTCGGCGGTGGCGCCGAAGTCGAACACCGGCTGCTGGATGCTGAGCGTGAAATCGGTGCGCTGGCGCGACCGCGATCGCTCGATGATGTTCTGCGGATCGTTCGAGAAATCGCGCGATAGCGTGCGGAAGCTGCTGAGGTTCAACTCGCCCGACGGAAATTGCTGGGCCCTGGCCTCGCTGCGCGCGGCGACCGCTTCGGCACGGCCGGCACGGGCTTCCTCGAGCGCCGGATGTTCGCGGACGGCGACGCGCACCGCGCCGCGGAACGATTCGGGCAGGCCGATCGTGCCGACCAGCCCGACCAGCGGATCAGACTTGGGATCGATCTTCATCGGGTCGGAATCGGCGGGCGGCAAGGTCGCCTGTTGCGCGATTGCCGGTTGCGCAACACCGGCGAGCAGCAACGCAAACGCCCCGGCCCGCCAGCCGGCGCCAATGTCCCAAGCCATTCACGCCACTCCCACCTGCCCGGTCTCGCAACCGGGCCACCCGCACGGCCCCATGCCCGACTGACGCCGATTCTCCCAGAGCGAATGCGGCCACCCCATGCCGCATTCGCCGAAAATCGACGAACCGATTCGGAAGCACATATCAAAAGTCCGCCCCCGAACCCGTAATCACGGGCCGGGGGCAGAGTAACCTTGATAGGCTGAGCGCTATAGAACGAAATCGGTCGCGGTCAACGTCACGCCATTGCTGAGGATGATGTGCATGTCGGCCACGGCATCGCCATTGGTGTCGGCATAGACGTGGGTCACGCCCGAGACGACCTCTGCCCTGAGGTCGCCGCGCGTACCGACGGTGAACGCCCCGGTGCCGATGAAGTTGAACGCCTGGTTGCCGCCCACCCCCGCATTGGCGTCGATCAGCGACAGGTCGATCAGGTCACCGGCGGTGAAGTCGGTGATCGTGTCGACACCGCCGGCGGTCGCACTCTCGGTGGTCAGGTTGTAGCTGAACCGGTCGGCACCGACCCCGCCCGTGATCGTATCCGCTCCGGCGCCGCCGAAGATCGTGTCCGCACTGGTCGAACCGGTGATCGCGTCGTCGCCGCCCAGGCCCAGGATCTGCTGGACGTTGGTCAGCGCGACCCCGGAGAAGTTCAACACGTCGTTACCGGCAGAACCCTGGATCTTGACCTGCGAGTAAGCGCCACCGTCGACCGCCTCGATGCTGGTCGAAGACAGCCAGTTGATCGTCGTGGCGATCGATCCGATCTTGATCGTATCCGTGCCGGAGCCGCCGTTGATCGTATCGACACCGTCGGACGCGCTGACCAGGAAGATATCGGCCCCGTTTCCGCCGTTGAGGATGTCGTTGCCGAGTCCGCCCGAGATCGTGTCGGCGCCGGTCGAGCCGGTGATCGTGTCGACACCGTCACCGCCCTCGATGCTGGCGATATTGGTCAAGGTGACCGCGCTGAAGTCGAGCGTGTCGTTGCCCGCCGTCCCCGCGATCCTGACCTGGCCGTAGACGCTGCCGTCCACCGCCTCGATGCTGGTCAGCGAAGCCCAGCTGATCACCGTCGCGATCTTGTTGGCACGCACCGTATCGGTGCCGCTGCCGCCGTCGATCGTGTCGTTGCCGTCCGAAGCGCCGACGATGACGATGTCGTTGCCGCCACCGGCATTGACGGTGTCGTTACCGCCGGCGCCGGTGATGGTGTTGGCGCCGCCATTGCCGGTGATGATGTTGACCAGCGCATTGCCGGTGGCGTTGATCACCGAACTACCGGTCAAGGTCAGGTTCTCGACATTGGCCGACAATGTGTAGGTCGCCGACGAGAAGACGCTGTCGGTGCCGTCATTGGCCAGCTCGACCACGACATCGGCGGTGTTGTCGACATAATATGTGTCGTTGCCGCCGCGGCCCTCGAGCCGGTCGACGCCGCCGGCGCCATCGAGAGAGTCGTTGCCGGGGCCACCGACGATCGTCTCGCCGGCGGCCGTGCCGACCACCGTCTCCGGATCGACGTCGTTGACCGTGATCGTCAGCGTCCGGGTCGTGAACAGGCCGTTGGGATCGGTCGCCCGCACGATGATGTCGTGCGAGGTCGCCTGTTCGAAGTCGAGCGCCACACCGTTCGCCACCGACACCACACCGGTGCTGGCATTGATCTGGAAGCGTCCGCCGGCATTGTTGAGCAGGGTGTAGGTCAGCGCCTGACCTTCCGGATCGGTCGCCGACACCGTCCCAACCGCGAAGTTGGTCGGCGCGAATTCGTTCACCACGGCATTGGTGATGACGATGCTGTTCGGCGCCTGATTGATGTAGATCGTCACCGGCCGGTCCGTCGCGGTGATCCCCTGCGTCGCCGTGACGATCAGGGCATAGCTCGCCTGCACAGGGCCACCGGTGAAAATGACCTTGCCGTCGGTCGCGTTGATCGCGAACTGCCCGGCATCGGCACCCGACAGCGTGTAGGTGATCGCACCGAACGACACGTCGGCGTCGGTCGCATCGGCATCATAGACCTGCGCCCCGACGAGCAGCTGGTCCTGGTTGAGGATCGCGCTCGTCCCCGACTGGAAGGCGGGGAAGTTGTCGTTGATGTCGGTGACGTTGAAGGTCACCACCGCCGTGTCGGTCAGCCCCTTGGCGTCGGTCACCTGGACGGTGATCGTGTGGCTGGGCGCCGTCTCATAGTCGAGCGTCTTGCCGGCAAGCAGGCTGATCTGGCCGTTGCTGGCGTTGACCTCGAACAGCCCGTCGGGATCGCTGATGATCGCATAGCTCAGCGTATCGCCCAGCGGCGCATCGACATCGCTGGCCGTGACGGTGGCGAGCACCGCATCGGCGTCCGTCGTCTCCGCAGCGGCGAGAATCTGGTCGTTCACGACCGGCGCATCGTTGAGCACCGTCGCCGAAGCGAAGGATGGCGCGCCGCCGTTGAACTGGAAGAACTCCACGTTCGAGACCGTATCCGTCTCACCATTATAGGTGACGCGGTAGTTGCTCGGCGACAGCTGGGTGATGGTGTACGCAACCCACGGCAGCGCGAAGACGATGGTGTCGGTCCCACTGCCGCCCTCGTAGAAGTCGTTGCCGGCGCCGTCGATCAGCAGGTCGTTCTCGGAGCCGCCATTGACATGGTCGTCGCCGTCGCCGCCGGTGATCGTGTCGGCGCCCGAACCGCCGTTGAACGTGTCGTCGCCGGTGCCGCCGGTCAGCGTATCGTTGCCCGAACCGCCATAAACGAGATCGTCGCCGGCCTCGCCGTTGAGGATGTCGTCGCCGCCGCCGCCGTTGAGAATGTCGTCGCCGTCGTCGCCATTGATCAGGTCGCTGAAGCCGCCGCCGGTCAGATTGTCGTCACCCGATGTCGATGCGACCACTTCGGCCGCGCCGTTGACGACGAGCGTTGCCGTCCGCGGCGTCAATCCGCCATTTCCATCCACGACGTTGTAGGTGAAGGTAATTGTCGCGGTCTCAGCCGGATCAAGCGAATTCAAGTCGCTGGTCTGGAGATAATAGAGGCCGCTTTCCGCGTTGCGGAAGTGGATCAAGCCATTGTTGAGCCGCGAATTGAGCGTTGCCAGCTCGGAGACGGTCAGCGCCGAAGAGGTGGCGGCGACACTGAGCGACGCGAAGTCGATGTCGGTGCCGTCCGGATCGGAAGCGCCGGCGAGCAGATTGAGCGTCACCCGGCCCAGGTTCGGAGGACCGCTCGGCCCCGTCGTGTTGTCGTCGACCGGCGCCAGCACCAGCGGACTCGGCGCGATCGGGTTCTCGTTCGATCCGGTCAGTTGCAGCGTGTAGGTCGCGGTATCGCTGCCGCCATGGCCGTCGTTCACCGAGATATTGAAGCTCAGCAGCGAGTTAACCCCCGTCACCAGCCCGTTGATCGCGGCGTCGTTAGGCTCGAAGCTGTACTGGCCATTGGTCTGGACCGTCAGCGTGCCATAGGTGCCGACCAGAACCGTGCTGCCACCCCCGCCGGGCGCGCCACCGACGACCGCATAGGTCGGCGTATCGATCGTATCCGGGTCGGTCGAGATGAACGTACCGGTGACCGCGCTGAAATCGTCGAGCGCCGGCGTGTCGGCAATCGGCCCGCCGAGTGATCCGCCCACGATGTCGGGCGTGTCGTTGGTGCCGGTGATCGTGATCGTCAGCGTCGCGCCGTCGCTGGTCAGCGCACCATCGGTCACCGTGTAGGGAATGATGATGTCGAGCGTCTGACCTGCGGTGAGATGGTTGTAGGCGCCGTTGGCGGGATCGAAGCTGTAGCTGCCGTCGGGATTGAACGTGAACCCGGCAGGCGCCGCATTGTCGAGCGTGTAGGTCAGGCCGCCATCATTGTCGGCGTCGCTGTCGTTGGTCGCCACGCTGCCGGTGACGACGGGACTGTCTTCGGTGGCCGTGTTGGCGTCATCGACCGCCATCGGCACGTCATTGACGCCCGCAACCGTGATCGTCAGCGTCGCCGTGTCGGTGCCGCCCGGCAGGCCGTCATTGACCGTATAGGTGACGACCACATCCTGCGTCTCGCCCTGCGCGAGCGTCTGATAGGCAGCGTTCGACGGATCGAAGCTGTAGCTGCCATTGGGGTTGAGCGTGAAGCCGGCGATGACGCTAGCCGTGCTGTAGGTCAGCGATGCACCATCGTCGATATCGCTGTCGTTGGTCGCCACGCTGCCCGTCACCAGCGTGCCGTCCTCGGTCGCCGTAGCGGTGTCGTCCACCGCGACCGGCGCGTCGTTGACGCCCTGCACGGTGAAGGTCGCGGTCGCCGGCGTCGACGTGATGCCGTCCGAGACCGTGTAGTTGACCGTCACGACCTCGGTCGCACCCTGCGCGATATGGTCATAGGCCGGATCGGTCGGATCGAACGTGAAG